>OLRO01001352.1_pt1 | contig 14105 bp, 16 predicted proteins | sample 1673131 | NCBI WGS metagenome assembly OLRO01 (sample SAMEA3136757, study PRJEB25190) | human gut metagenome | biome: human gut; feature: human-associated habitat; material: faeces | place: Austria | collected 2013 | reverse complement strand
TCTTTTTGTATCTCATCAGTTGTCCGTGCGGTTCCGCCACTCCAGCTCCTGCTCCAGCTCGAATTTCAGCTTCTTGTTCTCCTCCACCAGCGTGTCGTAGTGGGTGCCCTGCACGTAGTACTTCACGAACGCAAACGTGGCCTCGTTGAACTCCTCCTCCGTGTACTCCGGCAGCAGGGAGCCGTTCTTCCGGCGCAGACCGGTGACCTCGATCACCACCAGCCGGCGGTGCTCCTCGGACAGCTGAAACAGCTTCAGCTGCTCGGGGATCTCCAGCTCCAGATCGCAGCGCTCGTTGACGATCTCCAGCAGACGGCGCTGCTCCGGCTTGGCGGACACGATGATGCCGTGCTCGGCAAACAGCCGCTTCAGATAGCTGGCGGAGACCTCCTCCCGGGTAATGGTGCCCTTGCCGATGCCGGTGAGCATGGTGTTGGACAGGTTCAGGCTCACATAGACCTCACTGCCGGTCTTCGGGTATTTCATGGACGTACCTCCTGATGTTCCGTTTTATTCGCCTCGTGGGCGTGGCTTCGTTCTGCGTATACCGTACCACATTCTATAAGAAATTGCAACTATTATATGATAAAAACACGGTATTTTTCTCAAAAATACATGGTTTTCATCATCCCAAACGTACCAAACATTTTATACGCGCCCCCCAGCCGCCCCGGTAAACTTTCCCTATTCAAACGCCTCGCGATGTGATACAATGTTGCCATAGCACAGTGCGGGCGGGCACGCCTGCCCGACACGATAAGGACAAGGGGGCTCTGCCATGAACATCCAGCGCGCCTATGTGGAGATCACCAACCTCTGCAACCTCCACTGCGACTTCTGCGCCGGCCACCACCGGCCGCTGATGGCCATGCGTACCGACGACTTTGCGGTGGCGGCCAAAAAGCTGCGTGCCGTCACGCAGTATATCTACCTCCACGTTATGGGCGAGCCGCTGCTCCACCCGGAGCTGGGGAAAATTTTGGATACCTGCGCCCAGCTGGACTTCCGTGTCTGCATCACCACCAACGGCACGCTCCTGCCCAAAAAGCTGGATATCCTGCTTGCCTGCCCCGCCCTGCATAAGGTAGCCGTCTCTCTCCATTCCTTCGAGGGCAACCACCTGAACGTGCCCCTGGAGGACTACGTCACCGGCTGTCTCCGCAGCTGCCAGAAGCTGGCCGCCGCTGGGGTCAACTGCACCCTGCGCCTGTGGAACAGCGGCATGCCCCAGGCCCTGAACCCGGAGATCGAGCGCATCCTGGGCGAGCTCACCGGGCAGAATACCGCCCACCTCCCCGAGGATATGCTCCACAACCGCCGCCTGGCCCCCCGCATCTACATACAGAAGGACGAGCACTTCTACTGGCCCGGCGACGAGAACAACGACTGCCCCGACGACACCCAGTACTGCTACGGCCTGCGCCGCCAGCTGGGCGTGCTGTGCGACGGCACCGTGATCCCCTGCTGTCTGGACAGCGAGGGCCGGCTGGCCCTGGGCAACATTTTCCACCAGAGCCTGGACTACATTCTCAACACGCCCCGGGCCCTGCGCATCCGCCGCGGCTTTGACTGCCGTGAGCCCGCCGAGGCCCTCTGCCGCCGCTGCCACTACGCCTCCCGCTTTAATATACCTTTACCACAGAGCAGCAAAAAGTAACGATCAGACAACAGCATTTGAAAATAAATGGCAAACAAGAGTAACAAAAACAGCAACCAAAGCTCCCAAAAAATACCGGTCCCGCTGGCCTCTCTGCCGGCAGTCCTGCTGCCCTGGTACGACCGGGAAAAGCGTTCTCTCCCTTGGCGAGATATCGTTACGCCTTATCGCACCTGGGTGTCGGAGATCATGCTCCAGCAGACGCGGGTACAGGCGGTGCTGCCCTATTTTGAGCGGTTTATGTCCGCCGCGCCGGACGTGCCCGCCCTGGCGGAATTAGCGGAAGACCGCTTGCTCTCCCTGTGGCAGGGCTTGGGCTATTACAGCCGCGCCCGCAGCCTGCAGCGCTCCGCCCGTGTCATGGTGGACCAATACGGCGGCTGTCTCCCCGACACGTACAGCGACCTGATACAGCTCCCCGGAATCGGCGACTATACGGCGGGCGCGATACTCTCCATCGCCTTTAATAAAGCCGTTCCTGCCGTTGACGGCAACGTACTGCGTATCGCGGCACGGCTGACCTCCTGCGACGATAACGTCCTTGACCCGCGGACACGCCAGCACGTCCGCGATGCGCTGGCGGCCGTCATGCCCACCGACCGCCCCGGCGATTTTAACCAGGCCATGATGGACCTGGGTGCCGCAGTCTGCTTGCCAAAAAATCCCAACTGCGAAAGCTGTCCCGCCGCAAGCCTTTGTGCCGCAAAGGCTGCGGGGCTTCAGTCCCGGCTGCCGGTGCGGGAAAAAAATACCGCCAAGCCGGAAAAGGACCTGACGGTCTTTCTGCTGACCACCCCCGATGGCCGCACAGCCCTGCGCCGCCGCCCGGAAACGGGCCTGCTCTCCGGCCTGTGGGAGTTTCCCAACACCGAGGGGATGCTGACGGAAACCCTTGCGGCACAACAGCTTCTGGACTGGGGACTCACGCCGCTTTCCTGGGAGAAGCGCTTTTCGGACAGGCATATCTTTACCCATCTCCGCTGGAATATGACGGTATTTCGCTTAATTGTCGCTGGCGACGGCCCTCCGGACTGGGTCTGGGCATCTGATGACCGGGATCTCTACCCCATGCCCACCGCCTTCAAAAAGTTGGAAAATAAATAAAATCGTATGCAAATAAAGGAGAAACAGGGATGGCACAGTTGTATTTTAAGTTCGGCGCCATGGGCTCCAGTAAGACGGCCAACGCGCTGATGGCGCGGTTCAACTACGAAGAGCGCGGCCAGGAGACGCTGCTGGTGAAGCCCCGTCTGGACACCCGTGACGGCGACCACATGGTCTATTCCCGCATCGGCCTGAAGCACCCCTGCATCTACTTCGATGAGATGCGCGAAATGTCGGAAACCGAACTGCAGACCTATGCCTGCATTATCATCGACGAGGCCCAGTTCCTGACAAAAGACGAGGTCTATTATCTCGTCCACCTCGTCGATGACTGCAGCATCCCCGTCATCTGCTACGGTCTCCGCGCCGATTTCAAGGGCGATCTGTTCCCCGGCAGCTACCATCTGCTGGTGCTGGCGGACAAGCTGGAGGAGGTCAAAACTATCTGTTGGTGCGGCAAAAAAGCGGCCTTTAACGCCCGTTTCGACGAAAATGGCCATGTGGTAAAGGAGGGCGCACAGGTGGTGCTGGGTGCCAACGACAAGTATATCGGTCTGTGTCGCCGCCACTGGATGGCTGGCGACCTGGGCCCGGATTTTGACATCCACAAGGTATGATCTGCACCTTATGTCCCCGTAACTGCGGGGCAGAGCGCACTGCGGAGCACGGCAGCGGATTCTGCGGTATGCCCGCCGGACCGCGGGTGGCACGGGCCATGCTGCACCAGTGGGAGGAGCCGCCCATCTCCGGCACGAATGGCGCGGGAACGGTGTTTTTCTCCGGCTGTACCCTGCGGTGCTGCTTCTGCCAGAATGGCAGTATTTCCGCCGGTTGTCAGGGAAAGGATATCTCCACGGCGCGGCTGCGGGAGATTTTCGACGAGCTGATCGCCCGGGGCGCCCACAACATTGAGCTGGTGACGCCCACACACTTTCTGCCGTGGATACTGCCGGCCCTGGAGCCAAAGCTTCCGGTACCGGTGGTGTACAACTGCGGTGGGTATGAAAAGGTCGATACGCTGCGGCAGCTGGAAGGAAAGGTAGACATATATCTACCGGACCTGAAATATGCCGACGGCGCGCTGGCTAAGGCACTCTCCGGGGCGGAGGACTACTTTCCCGCGGCCTGCGGAGCCATACGGGAGATGTTCCGTCAGGTGGGACGGCCGGTGTACGACGAGAACGGACTGATGAAACAGGGTGTGATCCTGCGGCACCTGGTACTGCCGGGGTATCTGAACAACACCCGGCAAGTGCTGGACTGGATCGCGGAGACCTTCGCGCCCGGTGACGTGGTGGTATCGCTGATGAGCCAGTATACGCCGCCGGCTGGCATGACGGGCCGACTGGCGCGGCGGGTGACGGCGGCGGAGTACCGAGCGGCAGTGACCTATATGCGGAACTGCGGCATTGAGGACGGCTTCGTGCAGGAACGGACCTCCGCCGAGGAGGCCTACACGCCGGCTTTTGACGGAACAGGCGTATAACAGCAAAAAAAGAAAGCCCTTCGGGCTTTCTTTTTTTGCTGTTATCGGGCCTGGGCGCGGTCATAGGAGACCACCACGCGGCGGTTTGGCTCAGTGCCCACGGAGTAAGTGGTGACACCGGGGACATCCTGCAGGGCGGCGTGGATCACATGGCGCTCGTAGGCATTCATGGGCTCCAGGGTCACGCTACGGCGGTACTTCTGTACCTTGGTCGCCACCTTGCGGGCCAGGCTCTCCAGACTCTGCTCACGGCGGGCACGGTAGTTCTCGGCATCCATCTGGACGCGAACACGCTTGCTGTCGCTGCCGGTGTTGATGGCATAATTGGTCAGCTGCTGGATGGCATCCAGCGTCTCGCCGCGATGGCCGATCAGCTGACCCAGACGCTCGCCCACCAGAATGACCTTGTAGCGGCCCTTCTCCACCTCGTAGACCTTGACCTCGGCGGCACTGTCCATATGCTGGAGCAGACCGGAGACGAAGGCGATGATACGCTTGGCATTATCGTCATCACACTCGGGCAGGTCGATGGCCGGGGCCACAGGGGCGGGACGCTCCTTCTTCTCGGGGCGGGGACGGTCGCTGCGGTCGGGACGGCTCTGACGGTCCTGACGGGGCTTGTCAGCCTTTGGCGCCGCCGGTTTAGCGGGGACGGCGGGCTTGGGCTCCGCTTTGGGGGCGGCAGGGGTCTCGGGGATGATCTTCACCTCGGCGGGGGCGGCAACGTCTGCCTCCTCGGGACCATAGGTGATACGGATACGGGCGGGGGTGGCGCCGATGCCCAGGAAGCCGGTCTTGGCACGCTCCAGAATGGAGACAGACACGTCATCGCGGTCCATACCCAGCTGCTCAAGGCCTTTACGCAGCGCCTCGTCCTCAGTCTTGCCCGTTACGTCGATATAACTCATAGACAAAACTCCTTATTCGTCGTAGTGTTCCTCGCGGTAGGCACGGCCCCGTGCGTAGGGACGGTTGCCCACCTTGCCGGCTTCCGTGGTGCTCTCGCCGGTCTTTTTCTTTTTGGGTTGGGGCTGGGGCTTCTTGCCTCCCTTGGACTGGGCCTGCTGCTCCAGCTGACGGTTGTAATTCTCGCGGGCAGCCTGCATTTTAGCGTAGCGGGCCTCGCGCTTCTGGCGCTCCTTGTCGGTCTCCTCGCGGTCCAGCACCTTAGAGAAGTGCTTGTTCAGCACCTGCTCCTGAATGCAGGAGAAGGCGGCGTTGGCGATCCAGTAGACGCACAGGGCGGCGGGGAGGATGTAGCCCATCCACACCGTCATCAGGGGCATCATATAGAGCATCGCCTTGGAGGAGCCGTTCATGTTGCTGTTGCCGTTGGTCTTCATGGAGATGCGGGTCATCAGGAACTGCAGCGCGGCGGAGACCAGCGGCATGAGCATGATACCGATGACGGGCCAGCCGCCGGAGGGGAACTGGCTGAACAGATCCTTGGGCACGGCGGACAGGTCCATGCTGAGGAAATTGTAGTTCAGGTCGATAAGACCATCGAATTTGCCCTCGAAGCTGGACCAGTTATCGTGGATGAACTTGGCCAGATAGATCTGGTCATAAGCAGAGGCCTGACCACTGGCGCCGGACACATACCCCAGGGACACCGCCAGCTCGGTGATCTTGGCGATGACCTCGTTGGACAGGGACATGAAGTAGCGCAGGGGTGTGCGGATGATGTAGTACAGGGCGATCAGGATGGGGAAGGGCAGGAAGGACCACAGGCACCCGGACATGGGGTTGACACCCTCGCGGGCATAGAGATCCGCGATCTCCTGCTGCTGCTTTTCTTTGTTATTGGCGTATTTCTTCTGGATCTCCTGCACCTTGCTGTTCATGCGGCCCATGCGGAGCATACTCTTCTTGCTCTTGAGCTGGAAGGGAAGCAGCACCAGCTTGACGATCAGGGTGAAGAGGATCAGAGCGACGCCGTAAGAGCCCGTCCAGGTATAGAACAGGCGGGTGAGCCACGCGAACGGCACACAGATGTAGTAGCCGAGTTGTGCGAACATAGGCTTTTATTCCTCCGTAGTTTTTTGAGGGGGGTTGGTTCAGGGCACCGGATCATACCAGCCGCCCTTGTGATGGTGGAAGGGATGGCACCGCATAAGACGCTTGAAGGCCAGCCAGCCGCCCTTGGCCGCACCGTATTTCTCGACCGCCTCAAGGGCGTACTGCGAGCAGGTGGGGATATAGCGGCAGCGGGGCGGGAACAGGGGCGAGACGGCCCGGCGATAAAAGCGGATGGCGGAGAGAAGAAGTCTTTTCATACATCCTCCCGCAGCAATCCCAGCTCTGCAAGGCAGCGGAGGTATTGCTTTTCCAGCTTTTGATAGGGCAGCTCGGCGGCACGGACACGGCCCACCATGATAATATCCCAGCCGGGGAGCATATCGGCCCTGTGCAGGCGATAGAGCTCACGAAACCGGCGGCGGACACGGTTGCGGACCACGGCGTGGCCCAGCTTGGTGGAGACGGTGACGCCCAGGCGGCTCATTCCCTGTCTGTTCTTCAGGCAGTAGACCACCACGCCGCCGGAGACGGCAGACCGTCCCCTGCGGTAAATGCGGCGGAAGTCGCTGTTTTGCTTCACCGTTACTCTTGCGTCCATGTGTTCCCTCGCTATACTGGTTTTGCCTCGCCAGATACACCGATAGGGACGGGGATCTCGATCCTCCGTCCCTCAGGGCTTATCTGTATGTGCGATGCACCTTCCGTGACCTCAATGGGTCAGACGGGCACGACCCTTGGCACGACGACGGGCCAGAACCTTGCGGCCGTTGCGGGTGGCCATTCTCTTGCGGAAGCCGTGCTCCTTGGAGCGCTGACGCTTCTTGGGCTGATAGGTACGGAACATTGCATGACACCTCCATTTTTAAGATTATCCGGCGGGACAACAAAGCCCCGCGCTTACTCGACAGCGGTGAGATATTCACCGCCGCAGTAAACATTTCCACGCCTGTTGCACATCTGCGTGCAACCACGCGGAGTATATTATACAGATACAGGGGGGCACTGTCAACAAAAATTTACCCACAAGCGCCCGTTTTTGCGGGAAAAACAGGGAAAAAGCCGGCAGTTTATATTTAGAATAGGTGTAGACTTCCGGCGTGTTTTCTGCTATAATGTAGTGGGATATTTTGCGGCGGTACACCCCCCGCCATTTTACTGCGGAGGAAAATAGACAGCCTCCGCCGAAAGGGGAGCTTTTGCTTGAATTCCATGAAAGACCTGTGGGACAGCGTGCTCAAACGGCTCAGCCATGAGCTGTCCGAGACCGCCATCAACACCTGGTTCGACGAGGTAACGGTGGTAACGATGGAGGACTCGGCCTTCGTGCTCCATTGCAGCAATACCTTTAAAAAGAGCACCATCGAGGCCCGGTTCCTGCCCCATATCAAGGCGGCGCTGCGGGACCTGTTCTCCACGGACCTGGAGGTAAAAATTCTGGACGATCAGCAGCTGGCGGCTTACCACGGTGTGGCGCCGGACAGGCCGGGCGATCTGTCAGAGTCGGAGGCCTTCACCTTTGAGACGTATGTGGTGGGACCCCAGAACAAGCTGGCCTTTGCCGCCGCCAAGGCGGTGACCGAGAAGCCCGGAGAGAACTACAATCCGCTGTTTATCTACGGTGACAGCGGACTGGGCAAGACGCACCTGCTGTACGCTATCGCCAACGCCCTGCGTAAAAAGCGGCCGGAGGCACGGATCGTCTATGTGAAGGGCGACGACTTCACCAATGAGCTGATTGCCTCCATCCGGGAAAACCGCAATGCGGAGTTCCGGGAAAAGTACCGGCAAACGGATATCCTGCTGATGGACGATATCCAATTCATCGCCGGCAAGATACAGACCCAGGAGGAGTTCTTTCACACCTTCAACACCCTGTATGAGTCCGGCCGGCAGATCGTGCTGACGTCAGACCGGCCGCCCAAGGAGATCACTCAGCTGGAGGACCGGCTGCGGACCCGGTTCGAGTGGGGCCTGATGGTGGATGTGGCGCCGCCGGACTTTGAAACACGGTTCGCCATCGTGCAGAATAAGGCTGCCATGCTGGGCGTGAAGCTGCCCAACGAGGTGACGGACTACATCGCGGAGAACATCACCTCCAACGTGCGGCAGATCGAGGGCACGCTGAATAAGATACTGGCCTATCGGGATCTGCTGGACGACCAGGTCAACGAAGAGACCGTCAGCCGGGCCATCCGTGATATGCTGAAGAAGAGCAACGACTTTGCCCCCACCCCTGCCATTATCGTGGGATACATATGCAGCTACTTCCACGTGGACGAGGAGACGCTGCGGGGACAAAGCCGCAGCCGAGATGTGGTGGCCGCGCGGCAGATCGCCATGTACCTCATCCGCCGTATGACCTCCATGAGCCTGAACGACATCGGCAAGGAGTTCGGCGACAGGGACCACTCCACTATTCTGCACTCTCTGGACAAGGTGGAGAGCACAATGCGCTCCGACCCCGCCTTTGCCGAAAAGGTGAAGGAGATCACCACTAACATCAACAGCAAAAAGTGAGAAATCGCAGGTGCTGGCGAGACAGAGCGAAAGGGGAGGGTTTTCCCCATTTCCTGTGTAATCCACGTGGAAAATCTGTGTAACATCCGCATCACACATACAACTGTGGGAAACCCGGCGTGTTTTCCATAAAGGTATGTCTATAAAAAAGCCGATAACAGCGCGGGATAAACATGGATGTCCACATAAAATTTTCCTACTAATAAGACTACTGAAATAAAAGATTAGTTTATGATTTGATTTAGAAAAATAGAACCGCTTTTTTGCATAGGGCTGATCTTTCAGACAGCGCAGGCGGCAATGACTTTCGGAAAGCGAGGAACGACGGATATGGTGAGATTTTCCTGTGAAAAGGCACTGGTACAACAGGCGGTGGCCGCGGTGTCTCGGGCGGTGGCGGCTAAAAGCTCCATCCCGGCGCTGGAGGGTATCCTGCTGGAGTGCGGCGAGGGACTGCGGCTGTCCGGCTATAATATGCAGACCGGCATACGCACCACGGTGGAGGCCGCAGTGTCCGAGGCGGGGCACATCGTGCTGAACGCCAGACTGTTCGGCGAGATGATCCGCCGCCTGCCGGATGATATGGTGACCTTTGAGGCAGACGACAAGTTCAACGTGAAGCTGAACTGCGGCGATGCCAGCTTCGAGCTTCCCGGCCTAAGCGCCGACGACTATCCGGAGCTGCCGGAGGTGGACGACCAGTTCTCCGTCACACTGGAGCAGCGGACGCTGAAGGCCATGATCAACCAGACCAGCTTTGCTGTTTCCGTCAACGAGGCCCGTCCCATCCACACCGGCGCCCTGTTTGAGATCAATGACAAGGGACTGACCATGGTGGCGGTGGACGGCTTCCGTCTGGCGCTGCGCCGCGAGCCGTTGGAGCACATCGACGGCGGGGCCTTCAAGTTCGTGGCCCCCGGCGCCGCCCTGAATGAGGTGGAGAAAATATGCGCCGACACCGACGACATGGTGACGGTGACCCAGGGCAAGCGCCATCTGATGTTCGAGGCCGGGGCTACCCAGCTGATATGCCGCCGGTTGGAGGGTGAATTCCTGGACTACAAGAATGCCATACCTACCACCAACCCCATCTGCATCGAGGTGGACAACAAAACGATGATCGAAAGTCTGGACCGCGTCAGCGTGGTCATCAGCGAGAAGCTGAAAAGTCCGGTACGCTGCCTGTTCAGCCAGGACCGGGTGTATATGTCCGCCCGGACCGGAAACGGCGAAGCCCGGGATATCTGCCCCGTCCGCGGCGACGGACAGGAGCTGGAGATCGGCTTCAACAACCGCTATCTCATGGACGCCCTGCGCTATGCCCCGGCGGACACGGTGAAAATGCAGCTGAACACCGGTATTTCGCCCTGTATTATCACGCCCTTAGATGACAGTGACAACTTTCTTTATATGGTGCTGCCGGTGCGCCTGAAGGCGCAATAAAGGTACATCTCTTGTGCCCTGCCACCGTTACACCTCCTCGACATACACCCGGTACGCCGTCGTTGGTTTGCCATCGGCAGAACGCAGGAGCTGCATCTTTATCGAAATGTGCGCGCTTTTTATTGAAGAAAAAAACGGCATATTATATCTATGAACGAGGTTCATTATTATGGAGACTATCACCATCACAACGGAATATATCAAATTGCAGGATCTGCTGAAGTTTGCCGCGGCGGTAGAGACCGGCGGCGAGGCCAAGCTCGTCATCCAGGAGGGTGACGTGACGGTAAATGGCGAGGTGTGCACCATGCGGGGCAAGAAGATCCGACCCGGCGACGTGGTGGCCTTCAACGGGCAGACGCAGACGGTGATGTATGAGAGTTGACGCCCTGCACCTGCAGGGCTGGCGGAACTACGGCACGCAGGCGCTGACGTTCGACCCCAGCTGCAACGTTATTTACGGAGAGAACGCCCAAGGAAAAACAAATCTGCTGGAGGCCATCGTATATCTTAGCTGTGGAAAAAGTCCCCGCGCCCACGGAGACAAGGAGCTGATCGGCTTTGATATGCAGGAGGCCGCGCTGTTGGGAAATATCTTTTCCCGGCAGCGGGAGTTTGTGACGGACATACGGCTTTCCCGCGGAAAGCGGCGGAAAATGACCGTTAACGGTGTGCCCGCCAAAAACAGCGCCGCCCTGTCCGACGTGCTGCATACGGTGTTTTTTGCGCCGGAGGATCTGTTTTTGATCCGGGCCGGTGCGGCGGAACGGCGGCGGTTCATGGACCTGTCGCTGTGCCAGCTGCGGCCGCGGTACGCCGAGGCGCTGAGCCAGTACAGCCGGCTGTATGAGCACAAGACCCGCATCCTGCGGGACGGCGAGGACAAGCCAGAGCTTTTGGACCTGCTGCCGGAATTCAACGAAGGCCTGTGCCGCAGCGGCGCAGTGCTGGTAGGCTATCGGGCGCGGTTCTGTGCGGCGCTGGCGGAATATGCCCGGCAGGCACACTATGAGTGCAGCGGCGAGAGGGAGGAACTGACCCTGACGTACCAGACCGTCAGGACCGTCGCCGACCCGCTGGGAAGCCAGGCAGATATCTACGCGGCGCTGGCGGCACATATGGAGAGCCATCAGGCGGCGGAGCGCGCGTCGAAGCTGTGTCTCTCCGGCGCCCACAAGGACGATATCGAGGTGCTGGTCAACGGGCGCAGCGCGCGGCAGTTCTGCTCGCAGGGGCAGGTACGGACGGCGGCACTGAGCCTGAAGCTGGCGGAGCGCGAGATACACAAAAACGCCATGGGGGAGTATCCGGTAATGCTGCTGGACGATGTGCTCAGCGAGCTGGACCCCCGGCGGCAGGAATACGTACTGAATCGCATCAGCGGCGGACAGGTGTTTATCACCTGCTGCGAAAACGACCGGCTGGACACGCTGCTCAGCGGCAGGGTGTTCCATGTGCGGGGCGGGGAGGTACTGTGATGGCGTATCTGCACATCGGTATGAACGTGATGGTGGAGGATAGGCGGGTCATCGGTATCTTTGACCTGGATAACACCTCTACCTCAAAAAAAACGAGAGAGTTTTTACAGGGAGCCGAGCAGGAAGGCGTGGTACAGAGTGCCTGCGAGGACATACCGCGGTCCTTCGTGGTGTGTGACCATCCCTATCACCGGCAGATCGTGTATCTGTCGCAGATCAATTCCCGGACGCTGGGCAAGCGGGTCCAAGGAAAAGGAGAGTAGTACATGGCAGAACTGGAAAAGACCGTGGTGGATACGGAATACAACGCATCAGAAATACAGGTGCTGGAGGGGCTGGAGGCTGTGCGGAAGCGGCCGGGTATGTATATCGGTTCTACCAGCGCCAGCGGTCTGCACCACCTGGTATATGAGATCGTGGACAACGCCATCGACGAGGCGCTGGCCGGCTACTGCACGGACATTACCGTGACCATCAACGAGGGTGATACCATCACCGTCACCGATAACGGCCGTGGTATCCCCGTGGATATCCAGGCCCAGACGGGCCGGCCCGCCCTGGAGGTGGTGTTCACCGTGCTGCACGCCGGCGGCAAGTTTGGCGGTGGTGGCTATAAGGTCTCCGGCGGCCTGCACGGCGTGGGCGCGTCCGTGGTGAACGCTCTGAGCGAGTGGCTGACGGTGCAGGTACACAAGGACGGCAAAATCTATGAGATGAAATTCTCCCGGGGCAATATCACCCAGGAGATGAAGGTCATCGGCGAGACGGACCATACCGGCACCACCGTGACCTTTAAGCCGGACCCGGAGATGTTCGACACGCTGGAGTACGACTACGAGACGCTGCACACCCGTATGCGGGAGCAGGCGTTCCTGAACGCTGGTCTGCGGATCACTATCAGCGACGCCCGGCCGGGCAGAGAGAAGTCCGAGGCCATGTGCTATGAGGGCGGCATCCGGGAGTTCGTCACCTTCATCAACCGGAACAAGACCCCGCTCCACGAGGAGGTCATCTATCTCTCCGGCGCCAAGGGCGACAGCACGGCGGAGATCGCCATCCAGTATAACGACGGCTACAACGAGACGCTGGTGTCCTTCGCCAACGATATCCATACGCCGGAAGGCGGCATGCACGAGACGGGCTTCAAGGCGGCCCTGACCCGCGTACTGAATGCCTACGGCCTGAAATACGGCATGATCAAGGAGGGCGACAAGGTCTCCGGCGAGGACGTGCGCGAGGGCATCACGGCGGTGATATCCGTGAAGCTGACGGAGGCTCAGTTCGAGGGCCAGACCAAGGCCAAGCTGGGCAACGCCCATATCCGCACGCTGGTGGACAGCATCGTCAACGACCAGCTGGCGGTGTATCTGGAGGAACACCCCGTGGTGGCCCGCACCATTCTGGATAAGGCCATGACCGCCAACCGCGCCCGGGAGGCGGCCCGCAAGGCGCGGGAGTCCATCCGCCGCAAGACGGTGCTGGGCGGCGCGGCTATGCCGGATAAGCTCCGGGACTGCAATGAAAATAACCCCGAGCTGACCGAGCTGTACATCGTGGAGGGCGACTCCGCAGGCGGCTCCGCCACGGCGGGACGGGACAGCCGGTTCCAGGCCATCCTGCCGCTGTGGGGCAAGATGCTCAACGTGGAGAAGGCCCGGGTGGACAAGGTCTACGGCAACGACAAGCTCCAGCCCGTCATCATCGCGCTCGGCGCCGGCCTTGGCGAGGATTTCGATATCAATAAGCTCCGCTATCACAAGGTCATCATCATGGCGGATGCCGATGTCGATGGCTCGCACATCCGGACGCTGCTGCTGACGTTCTTCTTCCGCTATATGCGCCCGCTCATTGAAAACGGCTATGTCTACGCCGCGGTGCCGCCGCTTTTCAAGCTGACACGCGGCAAGACGCAGCGCGTTGCCTTCTCGGACGAGGAGCGCGACGCCGTTTCCGCCGAGCTGCGCGGCGACAATCCGAACGCAAAGGTCGATATTTCGCGCTTCAAAGGCCTTGGTGAAATGAACCCGCATGAGCTGTGGGAGACGACCATGGACCCCGAAAAGCGCACGCTCAAGCGCTTGCCGACGAGACGTTCACGGGGCTGATGGGCGAGAAGGTCGAGCCGCGCAAGGAATTCATCGAACAGAACGCGAAATACGCGGTCAATCTGGACTTTTAAGAGAGGAGGACGAAGAAAATGGCACACAAAAACGTGGATTACAAACCCGAAGACATTCAATTCCCCAACCAAAAGATCGTGCAGAGCGAGCTCGTGCACGAGATGCAGTCCTCCTACATCGAATACGCGATGTCGGTCATCGTCGGGCGCGCGCTGCCTGATGTGCGCGACGGCTTGAAGCCTGTCCCCCGCCGCATCCTGTACGCCATGTACGAAGATGGC
>OLRO01001336.1_pt1 | contig 14242 bp, 7 predicted proteins | sample 1673131 | NCBI WGS metagenome assembly OLRO01 (sample SAMEA3136757, study PRJEB25190) | human gut metagenome | biome: human gut; feature: human-associated habitat; material: faeces | place: Austria | collected 2013 | reverse complement strand
AATAATTTTGCCCGTGAACATTACTCATTTTCTTGTAAAAGATTTTCTATTTTTCATTCCAATCAAACGTCATTAAATAAAATTTAAGTGTTATAGTTGGAACCAATGCTTGGACAACATAATCATTTCTTAATGAACTGTAACAGGAATAAAAACTCAACTATTGATTTTCTTGACAAATATGCTATTTGCTAGTAAAATATAATAGAATAAGTATAAGGAGAAATTTATGCAAAATAATAATAGAAAAGTATTTGAAACATTCATATCTAGAACTAAAATTTATTTAGCAATTATTTTAGTTTTATTAATTATTATGTGTGTTGAAAACAATAAATTAATAATACCTAGTATTATAGTATATTTAGCAATAGTTGGATATACTTATTATGCAAATCGAAAGAGAAAAAGTGAAATATCAGAGACATTGCAAGATCTAACTTTAACAGTAGATTCAGCAGCTAAGACAAGCTTAATTAATTCGCCTTTCCCTCTTATTATAATGGAGACTGATGGAAACATAATATGGAAAAGTTCAAAATTTAATTCAGAATTTATGGATGTTGATATTAATTCATATATGAATGATTTAAGCATAGAACTAAGAAGCGATATAGAGAGCAGAGAAGATAAGAAAAATAGAGATATTGTAAGACAAATTACTATAGGAAATAGAATCTATAAAATAATAGGAAGATATGTAGATTTTAAAAACAAAGACAGAGATAAAAAAGGCAAAAAGGAATATATGATAATTTTACATTTTATAGATGATACTGAAAATGTAAAACTTCAAAAAGAATATAAAGATTCAAAGTCTTGTGTTGGAATTATCATGGTAGATAACTATGAAGAAACGATAAGAGGCTTAGATGCAAGTGAAAAACCAATTGTAACAGCAGAAATTGATAAAAAGATGTATGACTGGGCAAGTTTAACAAATGGAGTGCTAATTAAATCAGACAGAGATAGATATGTTTACTTATTTGAACAAAGATATTTAGAAACTTTAAAAGAAGATAAATTTAGTATATTAGACAAAATAAAGGAAATTGATACAAAAGAAAAGGTACAATTTACTTTAAGTATAGCAGTATCAAACGAAGGTTTAACAGATAAACAAAAATATGAATCAGCACAAGGTGCTATGGATGTAGTATTAGGACGTGGTGGAGATCAAGCAGTTATAAGAGAAAATGAAATATATAAATTTTTTGGAGGAAGAGCTGAAGAAGTAGAAAAAAGAACAAAGGTAAAAGCTAGAGTGGTAGCACATGCTCTAGAAAATCTAATAAAAGAATCAAAAAAAGTTATGATTATGGGTCATAATAATCCAGATATGGATAGTATAGGTTCTTGTATGGGAATTTATCGTTTAGCAAAAACTTTAGATACTAATGCATATATTGTAAGCAGTGAAGATGTTCCAGCATTGAAAGCCTTTAATAGAGAATTAGATAAAGATTCAGAATATGAAGATGTTATTATAAATAAAGAAGTAGCAATGGAGAACGTAGATGAAGATACTTTGTTAGTAGTTGTAGATACTCATAAGGTTAATTATGTAGATGCACCAGAATTATTAAAAGAAGTCAAAAAAATTGTGATTGTTGACCATCATAGGAGAAGTGCAGATTATATTGAAAATGCTACTCTTATGTTCCAAGAAGTTTATGCTTCTTCTGCTGCAGAATTAGTAACAGAGCTATTACAATATGCAGAAACTAAAATCAATTTGAAAACAATTGAAGCAGAGAGTTTATATGCAGGAATAATGATGGATACAAAAAACTTTACTTTTAAAACAGGTGTTAGAACATTTGAAGCAGCAGCATATCTTCGTAGATGTGGAGTAGATATTATTAGAGTAAAGAAATGGTTCCAAAGCGACTTAAAAAGTTTTAATACAATAGCTGATATTGTGAAAAGAGCGGATATTGTAAATACTACGATAGCAATATCAATTTATGATAAAACATCAAAAGAAGCTAGTTTAATTTGTGCAAAAGCGGCTGATGAATTATTAACGATTAGTGATATAACTGCATCTTTTGTTCTAGGAAATACAGGAGAGAAAATTTGCATTAGTGGACGTTCTATAGGTGATATAAATGTACAAGTAATACTAGAAAAATTAGGTGGTGGAGGTCATATCACTTTAGCTGGTGCTCAAGTAGAAGGAATGACGATAGAAGAAACAAAACAAGAATTAATAAACCGAATCAATGAATATTTTTCAGAAATAGAAAATTAACAAAAGATAGGAGCTATTTTTAATGAATATAATAAAAAAATTCAGAAAAAGCGAAAAAGGGTCTATTACAGTAATGGTATTGTCAGCTATGTTGTTTTTAATAGGGACTATAACAGTTTCTTATTTTGCAATGTCTAATAAATCTATTGACCAAGATAAGAAGGTATCACAAATAGCTAAACAATATAAAGCTAGTGACGAAGATATGGAGAAAGAATATCAAAAAGCTGTGAATAATTTAAAAGTTGAAGATTATGTGAAAGTAGGAGACTATGTGGATTATAATCCAACAATAGCGAGCAAAGATGGAACAAAAGTAGAAGAAAGTAAATTGAGTTATACATCGCCTACTGGAACTGCGTCAGAGCATGGAAATGGATATAGTGAACAAACCTTTAAGGCAACGGAAAATACACAGTGGAGAGTTTTAAGTATAGAAAATGGTACAGTAGAATTAATATCAAGAAATGGTATAAAAACATTTGATAAAGATTTAGACTTTTTTATAAAAGGAGCTAGAGGTTATTTGTATGCAGAACAAGAGCTAAACGAAGTATGCAAGATATTTGGATATGGATATGGAGCTGATACAACAAAAGGAGGGAGTTATACAGTAGGAGGTCCATTAGATACATTAGTTACAGGTAAAATAGAAGGAACAGGGGCAAGAAGTATAACAGTAGAAGATATTAATAAAATAGCTGGTGTATATGAAGAAAATGGTCAGATGAAATATAGTGATGGGACTATAATAAATAGTAATTATGGAGATACTACGAAACCAACAGAAAATATTAAATTCCCAACTATAGATATTAACAAAGGAGATAATATAACAGGAATATCAAAATTGGCACAATTAAAAAATGTAAAAAATACAGAGTATTCATATAAAAAAGATAAAATCGCAAACCAGGATATATCGGAAATCTTATTTGGAAATAATTATTGGCTTGCTTCTCGCAGTATAAATACGGAAAGTACGTATGATTTTTGTGTTAGCTATGTGTATGGTGGTCAAAATGTTTACATAGGAAATGCTGGAGTATGTTATGATTTGGATGGTAATTTTATAGAAAGAGATTTATCAGGAACAATAAGACCAATAGTAACTTTAAAAAAGAATGTTATAGATTTGTCTAATATTGATAGTAATCCCGAAGGAATAAATGTATGGCATTTGAAATAATTGTTGTAACATAATAAAAGTACAGAGAAACTTCTGTACTTTTTGATTTTTTCCTTGAAAAAACGTTATATATGTTGTAAAATAAGAAACGATAGAAAGGCGTGATAATATGAAGGTAATATTAAAAGCAGATATTAAAGGGGTAGGAAAAAAAGATGAAGTTATTAGTGCATCAGATGGATATGCAAGAAATTTTTTATTTCCTAAAAATTTAGCAGTAGAAGCAAATGCTGAGAATATGAGTAAATTAAAGGCAAAAAAAGATTCTAATGCATATAAGAAATCACAAGAAAAAGAAGAAGCAAAAAAAATAGCAGAAAAACTTTCTAAAATATTATTAAAAATTCCAGTAAAAGCTGGAGAAAATGGAAAAATATTTGGTGGAGTTTCAGCAAAGGAAGTTTCAGATTTATTGAAAGAAGAATATAAAATAGAAGTAGATAAAAAGAAAATAGAACTAAAAGAGACAATAAAAACATTAGGTGTTAGAACACTAACAATAAAGTTATACGAAGGAGTAATAGGAAATTTAAAAATTGATGTAATAAGTAAATAGATTCAAAATTAAGATATTTTGAGTTTGAAAAACAATGTTCAGAATATTTGGGGGAATTAAAATGGAATTAGGAAAAGTACCACCACATGATTTGGAAGCAGAACAAGCAATTATTGGTAGTATGCTTACTGATAGAGATGCTGTCATATCAGCAATAGAGATACTAAAAGAAGAGGATTTTTACAGAGAAGATAATAAAGCAATTTATACAGCAATTTTAAATTTATATAATCGTGCAGAGCCAATTGATATTATTACAGTAAAATCAGAGCTTGAATCAATGGGAAAATTTGAACAAGTAGGTGGATTAGAATATTTAGCAGAATTACCAGAAAAGGTTCCAACAACTGCTAATGCAATGAAATATATCAAGATAGTAGAAGAAAAATCAACTTTAAGAAGATTAATAAAAACAGCAAATGAAATAATAGAATTAGGGTATAGTCCAACAGAAGATGTTGAAGATATTATGGAAGGTGCAGAAAAGAAAATCTTTAATATAATGCAAGAAAAAAATCAAAAAGGATATGCACCAATAAAAGATGTTTTGGTAGAAAGTTTTACAAAATTAGAGGAATTATATAATAGAAAACAACATATTACAGGTGTTCCATCTGGATTCACAGAGTTAGACTATAGAACAGCAGGATTTCATGGATCGGAATTAATTTTAATTGCAGCAAGACCAGCTATGGGAAAAACAGCTTTTGCATTAAATATTGCAACAAATGCTGCAGTGAAAGCAAATGTCCCAGTAGCAGTATTTAGTCTGGAAATGTCAAAAGAACAATTAGTAAACAGAATATTGTGTAGTGAATCTATGGTAGACAGTAACAAAGTAAGAACTGGAAAATTAGAAGAAGATGACTGGACAAAACTTGCTGGAGCAATAGGACCTTTGTCAGAGGCTGAAATTTTTATTGATGATACTCCAGGTATTAATATTACGGAAATTAGGGCGAAATGTAGAAAGTTAAAGTTAGAAAAAAATATTGGAATGGTAGTTATTGATTATTTACAATTGATTCAAGGTTCTAATAAAAGAGGGGGAAGTCGTGAACAGGAAATCTCTGAAATTAGTCGTTCATTAAAGATATTAGCAAAAGAGCTAGATGTTCCAGTAATTGCATTATCACAATTATCAAGAGCTGCTGAACAACGTCCTGATCATAGACCAATGCTTTCAGATTTAAGGGAATCTGGAGCTATAGAACAAGATGCCGATATCGTTATGTTTTTATATAGAGATGATTATTATAATCAAGATAGTGATAAAAAGGATATTGCAGAAATTATTATTGCAAAACATAGAGGTGGTTCGACAGGAACTGTTGAATTGTTATGGCTTGGAAGTTATACTAAGTTTGTCAATTTGGAGAGAAGATTTGATGACTAATAATAAGAAAGAAGATTTAAAAGCAACAGTAAATATAAACTGTTGTTTTTTGTGTGGTAAATTTAAGTTCTAGTATTTTTAAATTGATTGATATAAAATTATTGAAAAAAATTCAAATGTGATATAAAATAAAAAGGCAAACTGGAAAGAGCTAAGATACAGAGGAGAAGAAATATAAATGCATATATTATTCATCAAAATTGAATAAAAAAGAGAAAAATAGGTAAAATAAAAAAAAGGAGAAACTAAAGATGGATGAAAAAAAAGAAGAAAAAATTGTAATAGAAAGTCAGAAAGAAGAAATAAAAACAGATACGGAGAAAACAGAAAGAAGCAGAAACAGAATAACTAAAATTAAACAAATAAAGGTAAAAAAAGGAATTAGAAATGCAGTAATAGTAGTTATAGCTATAATAGCAATATTTATAGCAATGTTAATACTAGACAAAAGTCAACATACATTTAATGGACAGGTATTAAAGTTGGTAGGAATAACAGAGAAGAAACAAGAAGACGAAGAAGATAAAAAAGAAAGAGCAAAAGCAGTAAAAGTAGCACAAGAGAAGTTTAAAGAACTAGGAGAAAAAACAAAAAAAGAAAATCTAGAGGTATTAAAGATAAAAAGAAAAGGAGAATACTATTATTATATATCGGCAAAAGAGAATACTGTAGAAGTAAGAATAAAAGATAATAAAATAACAAGGGTAAACAGTATACCAATAGAAGAATAAAAAGCAAAGGAGCTAAAGTGGAAAACAATCCATATTAGCTTTTTTTTTGGCTTTAAAAACATATATTTTTACAAATAGTAATTCAGCTAAATCTTATTATGTGAAAGTAGGAAAAGCTAAGATCCCTAAGGAAAATAGTAAAAGATAAAATAAATGTAACAAAGATGTAAAAGAAATGACAAAAAGGTAGTTAAGAAAGAAGAGCCGTAAAAGTAGAATCGTAAAATGCATATAGACATAAATTGACTCTAAACGACAAATAAGATAAATTAGAATTATAAGAAAATAAGATAGGGTAAAAAGTAATAAAACAAAGAAAAAATACAAAGAAAGCCGATTTTATATAAAAGAAGTCAGGAAAAGGAGGAAATGCAATGCTACAAGAAGCCCTAAAAGAAGCATTAAAACATGTTTTAATAATAATAGCAATAGCAATGGTAACAATAGTGAGTATGCCAATAGAAAAAGCATATGCAAGTACTCTAGAACCAACAAGTGACCAAAAAATAGAATATAGAGCAATATCACAAGAAATAGTAAACGGGAAAAAACAACTAATAATAGAAGTAAGAATACGAAAATTAAACTTTAAGGGAATAGATTTAAGATTACAATATGATACTGCTTTATTAACACCTTCGGATATAGAAACAAATACAGCAATAGACGTAAATGATGCAGATGACATACCAAGTAATTTCACATATGTAAATGGATTTGAAAAATATATGGATATGTTAGAAGTAGAGGGAACACAAGGCGAATTAAGAATGGTGTATTCAATATTAGGAGAAGATGAAAGAACAGGAACAAATGAATATTATAAAGAAGAAACAGTAAATGAACCAATAGTAGAAGTAACAGACGAAGCTATAATAGGAAAAATAAGTTTTCAAATGGAAGATGAAACAGCAATAACTACAGATGATATTAAATTAAAAACAGGAAGCACATCACCAACAACAGGAATAAAAGTAGTAACAAGTGAAGCAAACATCTATCAAGCACAGTCATTATTTGAATTTACATTAGATTTGACATCAAAAAATGCAAACTTATCCAAAATAGAGATAAGTAATGGAAATGATGAAAATGAAGACTACAGAAAATATGATTTAAATCCAATATTTGAAAAAGAAACATTAGAATATGAAACAAAAATACTAGAATATGTAGATACAGTAGACTTAAATATACAAGCAGAAGATGCAAACTCAACAATAAAAATAAAATATCCCAAAAGAGATGATGATGGAAAAGCAGAAAGAGACAATAATGGAAACATAATATATGAAGAAAAACAAATAAGTCAAGAACTTCCAGAAAAAATAACACTGAACCAATTAGGAGAAGAAGACACAATAGTAGAAATTACGGTAACTGCAGAAGACGGAGTAACAGAGAAAATATATAAAATACATATAAAAAGGCCATATGGAAAAATAAAAGGAAAGGTACAGCTAGGAGATGGACTAAAAGAAAGTATGTATGGATCGTATGGGATAGAAATGAAGTTTATAGCAGACATAAGAATATATAAGCAAGGACAAGTAAATTGGGATGATATCATACCAGGAAATCTTTCGTTAGATGATGTAGATAATGAGCAAATAGAAAAAGAAACAGAATCTGATAATGATGGAAACTATGAAATATGTGTAATTCCAGGAGAATATGATTTTTATATAGAAAGAAAAGGATTTTTAGCAGACATAACAACCAAAATGACAATAAACGAAAATGATGAAATAGATTTAGGAACAAAGATTCTATATGAGGGAGATGCAGACAGAAGCGGAATAATAGATTTAAATGATACGATAGAAATAGTAAATAGTATGGGAGCAAATGTTGGAGATAGTACATATTTAGAACAATATGACTTTGGACAAAAAGACGTTGTATCATTAGATGATATGGTAAGTGTAGTAACAAACCTATATAAAACAATAACAATACAAGATTACACAGGATAATGAAAAAATGCTAATAACCCCAATTGCACAAAAACAAAAGTAAAAAATACAAAAGAAAAATAAAAAAATGTAAAGAAGGAGAAGAAGATATGAAAAAAGAGAAAAAGGTAGCACTTATAACATTATTGGTAATGATATTAAATATGTTTTCACCATACAGTATATTATTTAATAACATATCAAATGCAGCAACAGGAGTATTAGGAGATGACCCAATCATATTAAACAACTTAGGAGTAACAACAAAAGGATCAAACAAAATACTAACAGTAGAAATAGCTGCAGTAACAGAAGCTGTCTTAAATGGATTCGACTTCCAATTTAAAATAGATACAAGTAAAATAACACCATGTAACAAAAACACAGGAGCAGCAACAACATCACTAGGAATGATAATGTCTCAAAGCGATTACTTCTTAGGAACATTACAAGTGAAAAACTATGACAGAAATACAAATCAATTTCATTTCCTTGCAACAGAGCCATCAGGAGGAACAGATATAGCAGACAATGGATACATTCCAGGGCAAGTAGGAGATGATGCAATAGATGTAAATGGACAAGGATATTCGGTATACTATCCAATATTAAAGCTATCATTTAAATTAGATAGTTCAGTAGATGAAAATAGTTTACCATCAGACCTATTTACATTGGTACCATCAGGAGCAGGATTACCAACAGGATTAAAAGTAAATTACACAAATGAATCAGGAATAAGAATAAGTAAAGATTTGCCATTAGCGACGAAAGGATTTACAAACGCAGAAAAACAAATAGCATCAATATCAGTAAAAACAAATCCAACAACAACAGCATATGAACATGGAGATACAATAGATTTAACAGGAGGAGTAATCCAAGTAACATATGATGACAACTCAACAGAATATGTAGATATGATAGATCCATCAGTATCAATAGCAACAGGTTCACCAGCAGATGTGAATAATCCAATTGTAAAGTTAGATTATAAAGGACAAGAGACAAGTTTTAATATAACAGTAACAGACCCAATTCAATCATTATCAGTGGCGACACCAATGACACAGGGAGAATATGATCATGGAGATACATTAAATTTTGCAGGATTAACATTATCAGCTGTAACAAAAAGTGGATCAACAACAACAATATCAAGTACAACACCAGGATTAACGATAAGTGAAACAACAGCAAATATAAATTCACCAAACTTTACAAAGACATCAGGAAGTAGTGATGTAGAAGTAAGAGGAACACAGGTAATAAAATTCACATATGATGGAAAAACAGCACAACAAACAATAATAGTAAATGACAAAATAGCTAGTATAAATGTGGTGACACAGCCAAACAAAACAGTATTCAAATATGGAGAAACATTAGACATAACAGGAGCAACAGTAAAGGTAACATTGGAAAGTGGAGATACAACTAATATAAACTTACCAGATGGAAGTGCAACAGTATCAGCATTTGATAATACACAAACAGGAAGTAAACAAAACTTAACAGTAACAATAAACAACAAAACAGCACCAGAAACAATAGATGTAGAAGCATATAACTATGTTAAAGAAACAACTCTAACAGAACCAACAAAAGTAGACTACAAATATAATGAAGACCTAGATGTAACTGGAGGAAGAATAAAAGTAAACTGGGCAAATGGAACAGTATCAAATGTAAATCTAACAACAAGCATGGTAACAGGATATAACAAAACACAGTTAGGGGTACAAACATTAACAATATCATATACATTTACATATACATTGTCAGATGGGGCACAAATACAAGATCCAATAACAATGACATATGAAGTAGAAGTTACGAACCCAGCAAAAACAATAACAATTACACCACCAACAAAAACAGAATATGAACATGGAGATTCGTTAGATTTTACAGGTGGAGAGATAGAAGTAGCATATGAAGATGGAACAACACAAACAAAACAAATAACAGCTGATATGGTAAAAGAAAGTAGCGGAAGTTTAGTAAATATGGCTCCAACAGCATCTGATTACGTAAATAATGAAGTATCAAAAACATTAGTAATCAAATATAAAGAAGACAGTGTAACAGGAACAGTAAATTATCCAATCAAAATAAAAAATGTTGTAAACAAAATAGAGATGTCAACAAATCCAACGAATACAACATATAACATAGGAGATACATCATACAAGTTAGCAGGAGGGGCAATCAAAGTAACAAGAAAAGCAGGAAACACAGAAATAGTAGCACTAAAAGATAATGGAGTAACTCTAACAAATTTAAGTACATTAACAACAAGCCAAGGAACAAAAGAAGTAACAGTTACTTATGAAGAAAAAACAACAACATTTAATATAACAGTACAAAATGGAGTAAGAAGTATAAATATAACAACTCCAACAAAAACAACGTATAATCATGGAGAGACATTAGACGTTACAGGAGGAAAAATAGAAGTAACGTATGTAGATGGAACGACACAAGACAAAGAATTAGATGTAAGCATGATAACAGAAAGTGATGGAAGTCCTGTAAACATGGCACCATCAACATATGGAGACACAAACAAAGAAAGTAAAACATTATTAATAAAATATCAAGAAGACGGAATACAACAACAAGAAAATTACACAATTGATATAATAAATGATGTAAAGCAAATTGCTATTCAAGGAACAGCACAATCTCAATACAATATAAATGATCAATTACAACCCGGATTATCAATATTAGTAACAAGAGCATCTGGAGTACCAGAAGCAATAACAGTAACAAATAGTATGTTAACAAACTTCAGTACAGCAACAGAGGGAACAAGAACAGCAACAATAACATACACAGAAAACGGAATAACAAAAACAACAACATTTGTATATACAGTAAAAGATACTGTAACAAGTATAAGTGTAAAAAATGGACCAACAAATGCTACAAAGTACGGAGAAGATATTGACCTAACAGGAGTAACAATAGATGTAGTAAAAGGAAGTGGAACAACAACAATACCAGTAACAAATGATATGATAAAGCCAGGAACATACGATCCAGATAAAACAGGAAATCAAGTAATAAAGATTGTATATGGAGGACAAGAAACAACATTAACGATAAATGTTAAAGACTATGTAACTGGAATAGCAGTAAATCCAGTAAGTGTAACAGGAAAATATAATGATACATTAAGTTCGTTGATACAAAACAATAATATCCAATATACTGTAACATATGCCAAAGCTGGAGCGCAAACCCCAGAAGTTCTAGTAGAAAACATGGTATCAGGATATACAGCAACAAGTACTCAAGATCAAGACTTAACAGTAACATATACAGATACAGACACAGATAGTTACACAAATGGACAAAACTTTACAACTAATTTAAAAGTAACATTAGATGATACGATAACAGGAATGACATTAGAACAAACAGGTACAGTAAAAACAGACTATAAATATGACGAGGAATTTGATGTATCAAATTTAGTAATAGTAGTACACAAATTAAGTGGAGATCAAACAGTACCAGTAATGAAAGATATGATAAAAAATTATAATAAACAACAATTAGGAAACCAAACAGTATCAGTAGAATATAATGGAACAACAGTTGGAACAATTAATGTAACTGTGAAAGATTATATAGCAAGTGTTGTAATAACAGTACCAAGTAAAATAACATATAAGTATAATGAAGAATTAGACTTATCAGATGCAAAAATAACAATAACAATGGCATCAAAACCAAATGAACCAACTACAATAGCTGTAACTCCAAGTATGATAAGCGGATATAACAAGACACAAGTTGGAGCACAAACAGTAACAATAACATACACAGATAACGAAAATAACGTACATACACAAACATTTGGAGTAAGAGTAGAAGATTCAATAAAAACAATAACATTAGAAAACAATAACTTTAAAACAAATTACAAATATGGAGAAAACCTAGACTTGAGTGGATTAACACTAAAAGTAACAAAAGAAAGTGGAGAAATATCAACAGTTGCAGTAACAACAGGAATGATAAGTGGATATAATCCAAACAAATTAGGAAGTCAAACATTAACAATAAATTACGAAGGAAAACAATTCACAATAGTTGTAAATGTAGTAGATTATGTAACAGACATAATACTAACACCACCAACTAAAGATGAATATAAAATAGGAGAGTCATTAAGTTTAGTAGGCGGAAGCATTACAGAAAAAATGGCAAGTGGAGCAAATGGAAGCACAATATCATTAACAAATAGTATGGTAAGTGGATTTGATAGTACAACTCCAGGCACAAAAAATCTAACTGTAACATATGTTAAGGATGGAAAAACATACACAAAAACATTCCAAGTAGCAGTAATAAATACAATAAACCATATTGAAGTAATAGCACCTACAAAAACAGACTACAAATATGGAGAAAACTTAAATTTGTCAGGTGGATCAGTAAAAATCTATATGGAAGATGGAACAATAAAGACAGTTCCATTAACAAGTCAAATGGTAACAGGATATAGTAAAACAACACCTGGACAACAAATGTTAAAAGTAACATACACAAGTGACGATGACAAAAAATACGAAGGATATTTCAAAGTAACAGTAGGAGAAGACTACATAAAAGACACAAAATTTGTAGCACCTACAAAGAAAGAATACAGAATAGGTGACACAATAGACTTAACAGGAGGATCAATAACAGAAGTATACGCTAGTGAAAAACTAGGAAACAAATATGATTTGACAAATAGTATGATAAGTGGATTTGATAGTACAACCCCAGGTACAAAACAAATCACAGTAACATTCAATAATAAGACATATCAATATAGTGTAACAGTAAAAGACAGAACATTAGGAATATCAATCAAGACATTACCTAATAAACTAGAATACAAAAAAGGTGAAAATTTAGACTTAACAGGAGCAACATTAAATGTTGTAAAAGAAAGTGGAACACAAGTAATCAAAATAACAGCAGATATGGTATCAGGATATGACAAAAATAAAGCAGGAATACAAGTAATAAAAGTAACATATGAAGGATTTACAACACAATTTAGTATATTAGTAAAAGAAGAAGTTCCAGCAACAAATCCTGACGAACCAAACACACCAGATGACAACAAACCTAATACATCAGATAAAAATAATAGTACTTCAAATACTACCCCAAGTGTACCAAGTATTATAACAAAAGTTGAAGAATCAACAGAGCCAGAAGAAAATGCCAATGAAGAAACAAAATTAGAAGAAGATAATAAGAACACACAAGAAGACAACAAAGAATCATTGGTATCAGGAACAAATGACAATCAAAATAATAATACACCAAAAGATAAAGGAACACAAAGAGTTCAAGAAGTGTTAAATATATTAGGATCATTATTAGTATTAATAGCTTTAGCATTTATCATAATTGTATTAGCTAAACGCAGAAAAAATGTAAAGATTTACATTGAAGAAGGAGACGAAAAAGTCTTAGTAGGAAAAGAAAGATTAACAAAAGACAATAGAGAATTAGACTTGAATAAATATTATAACAAATATAAAGAAGATGAATACAAAATAGTATTGTCAAAATCAATCAGCAAAAAATTAGATAAGAAAACTGTAAGTCTTACAGTACATGACAAAAAAGAAAGTTTCGTAGTAAATTACGATTCAAAAGAATACATCTATAAAACTTAGGCAAGAAGACTAAACAAGGTTTCCCCAGCCAAGTTTAGAGAAACATGGAAGGTTTACTATTACAGGATATATATATGTAACCGGTTGTATCCTGTAAAGTAAACAAGTACATACTATATAGCTATATAAAAAGGTATAACAGAATCAATACCATATAATTTTAAATTGTGCGCAAAAAAAAATTGATAAAATGACAAAAAAAGACTTGGAAAAAACAAAATTTTTAAAAAATGACGTTTTCAAGTCTATTTGTCGTACTTATCTCATATATTTTTTAAAATGAGTTTTACCAAATAGTCCTTGTATTTAAATGCAGAATTGAAAAAAACTAAAGTAGTATAAAATGTCGAAATATGACAATCCCTAGCAAAAGAAATCAAAAAAAGAAGAACTGTAATATAAAAATAAAACAAATGTAAAAAAGGAGGTTTGTTTTTCAAACCCCCTTTTTCCGTAGTTCTTATA
>OLRO01001335.1_pt1 | contig 14245 bp, 13 predicted proteins | sample 1673131 | NCBI WGS metagenome assembly OLRO01 (sample SAMEA3136757, study PRJEB25190) | human gut metagenome | biome: human gut; feature: human-associated habitat; material: faeces | place: Austria | collected 2013 | reverse complement strand
GAGCGAACAGTAACTGTTTTTTTACAACGTTTCAGATAAACTTCTGTTTTTTTACAGTCTGCACAAATTCAGCATTATTTTTCGTACGGGTAAACATATTCAGGATCTGTTCTACCGCATCTTCTGACTTCATTCCATTGAGAGCTTTTCGCATAATGTAAACCGCTTCCTGTTCTTCTTTACTCAGCAGCAGATCCTCTCTTCTTGTACCGGATTTCTGGATATCAATTGCAGGGAATACCCGCTTTTCCTGCAGTTTTCGGTCAAGCACCAGTTCCATATTACCGGTTCCCTTAAATTCTTCATAAATTACATCATCCATTTTACTTCCCGTATCCACAAGCGCTGTAGCAAGAATAGTAAGGCTTCCGCCCTCTCTCATATTTCTGGCCGCACCAAAAAAGCGTTTCGGCATATGAAGAGCCGCCGGGTCCAGACCACCGGAAAGAGTTCGTCCGCTGGGCGGTATGATCAGGTTGTATGCCCTTGCCAGTCTTGTAATAGAATCAAGAAGAATTGTAACGTCTTTTTTATGTTCCACCAGACGACGTGCACGTTCTATTACCATTTCAGACACACGTTTATGATGTTCCGGAAGCTCATCAAATGTAGAATAAATGACTTCTACCTGTTCGCCCTCAATCGACTCTTTAATATCCGTAACTTCCTCCGGTCTCTCATCAATCAGAAGAACAATCAGTTTCATTTTCGGATAGTTTGTCGTAACTGCTTTCGCAACCTGTTTTAACAAGGTTGTCTTTCCGGTTTTTGGCTGGGAAACAATCATACCACGCTGCCCCTTACCAATCGGTGCAATCAAATCGAGCATACGCATCGATACTCCTGCTCCCGGTGTTTCCAAATGAATCCTGTTATTCGGAAAAATTGGTGTCAAATCCTCAAACTTTTTACGATTATACAAATAGGTCGGTGAATATCCATTTACTTTTGTCATATACAACAGTGCACTGAACTTTTCACTCTGGTTTCTCGTTTTTAAATTCCCCTCAATAATGTCACCGGTACGCAGTCCAAAACGACGAATAAACTGTGGTGCTACATATACATCATCTTCACCCGGAAGGAAATTATCGCAGCGGATAAATCCATAATTTTCCGGCATAATCTCCAAAATACCATTTTTCGTAATACCACTGTCTAATTCTTTCAATTCAGACGGATGTACCTCCGTAATTTGACGATCCTTAACAATCGAAATCAGCCCATCGCTCCCATCATGATACTTCTGTGGACGATTATTGTAATAATAGTTCGACTGTGACACACGTTCATGCTGCGGTCTCTCGGAGTGATAAGTTCTTTCATGCGAATTATATGTTCTCTCACCGTGTGAATCATTTCTTCTATCATTTCTATCACTGTATGAGTCATTTCTTCTATCGCTATAGGAATCATTTTTTCGTTCATAGCCATTATTATAGCTATTATTGTTATAACCGCTGTTATAGTTACTGTTACTACCGTAATTATTATTGCTGCTATAGTTATTATTGCCATAATTATTGTTATTGCTGTAATTGTTATTGCTGTAGTTATTGTTGCTGTAATTGTTATTGCTGTAGTTATTGTTCCGCTCATAACTATTGCTGCCATAGTTATTGTTATAGCCGCCGTTATAATTATTGCTGTAACCGCCGTTGCTGTAACCATTTTCATTACGACGCATCGGACGACGTTCGTATCTGTCCTGACGGTCATTCCGCTCCATACGGTCTTGTCTTACCGGTCTTGTCTGGCGTTCCATCGGTGTTCTCTGGGAAACCGGCTTTCTCTCCATCGTTCTCTCCGGCATAACCTCCGTCTCTCTTTTCGTTTCCTCGGAAACTTCCGTCAACCGCTGAATCAACTCCGGCTTACGCAATGCCGTGATTCCTTTCAAACCTTTTTCTTTTGCAATCTCGCGCAATTCAACTAATGTTTTTTTTGAAAAATCCATACATTACTTCCTTTCTAATGCTGATACATCTCTCAACCACTCTTAACTAATCTAATCTCATAATTAGGAAATCAAACTCAAACGCTCGAATTTCAGATAATCGAATTTCAAATGATTCTTTACGATAATTCTGAAACCTCATTATATCGAATAAAAAAAGGTTCGTCAAGTAGTGTTGGGGCTAAATTGCACGCTTTTTAAAATTCAATCTTATTTTTTTTCATCAAATCTCTCGCCGTATCTAAAGAATCAACACCGGTTCTGTTTTTAATCGGTGCAAATTCGCGTTCTCTCTCAACCTCAAAAGATAAACAATTGTCCATCATTCGAATCATATCCAGAACAAGAAGTTCAAATTTGTAACCGTTTGGCTCCTCCGGTTTCATCATCTGCCCATCTTCTGCCATATATGGAATCTTTTTCTCCACTACATGAGTCGGCATATATTCATTCATAATTTTTGTCAGCGTTTTTACATTAAACAGATAGTTCAAAATAACACCATAGTTGTATAACAGCCGTCCATTTTCATCTTTGGAATGAATCATTTCATCAGTCATTTCATAATACTCTACAATCGATGGTTTTCCATCCTCTAAACAAAGAACTCCTACTTTTTCATTTGGGTCTGCCTTTGCCACTACTTTTGAGCCGCACACACAGCCTGCCTCAATCGTTGCACCAACGAATACCGGATCAGCCATCTTCTGAAGTACATTATCCACAGAAAACACGTTCAGCCATTCCACGCCAAGTTCATCAATTTTATCCAAAAGACCTGCTTTTGCCAAGGAAGAGAACCAGCCGCCATTTCCATTTGGTGAAGTTGAAAGTTTTGCTTTACCTTCCATATAAATCTTTCCGTCATAGCTTACTGACGGTGCCATTTCCTGAACAAAAAAGAATACATAATCTTTGTTATAGCCAAAATAATCGTGTTCTTTGAAAAACTGTGTCGTATCGTCATTGTTCTTTTCACTTGTCATGATAAATAACGGAATCCATGCATTCGCTTTTTCTTTCACCTGCATCAAATTATGTATTAACTGTTCAAACAGATATAATTCTTTTGTCACGCCAACATTTAACATTCCTTTTGGCTTATCCAGACCAAGTCTTGTTCCCTGTCCGCCTGCCAAAAGAACCGCACCCACTTTGCAGTCATAAATTGCCTGAAGTCCGATTTCTTCATAATGCTCTCTCTTTGCCGCAATCTCCTCTAATGTCACAGCACCAAGCGGCTCTAATTTTCCTTTTGGTATCTCTTTTACACCGCCCTCAATCAAATTAAGAAGTGACAAATCCAAATCTTCAATCTGTTTCAACAGTGACTTTTTCTCCTCTTCTCCCAATTCCTCAAAATATTGTAATAAATGTTCCTGACCAACAGGCATTAATTTCTGCTTTGCTTCTTCGTAAGTCATCCTTTTTTCTCCTTTCCTTAGCGCCATGGCGCCATCCTATCCTCATTGTACCATTTTCCATAAAAAGTACAAGAGAAACTTATTGTGTTTGCCCTTGAAAAATGATATGATTATTGTTATATGTTTATTGGATTTGTACAAGATAGAATGGAGGATATTATGACACAGAGCGAAAAAGCGTTAAAGCTGCATGAAGAATGGAATGGAAAAATTACAACCACACCAAAGTGTGAGGTAAAATCAAGAGAAGATCTTGCCATTGCCTACACACCGGGTGTTGCGGCACCTTGTTTAGAAATCGAAAAAGATAAAAAGAACAGTTATGTCTATACGGGTAGAGCACATACTGTTGCGGTTATTAGTGATGGTAGTGCGGTTTTGGGACTAGGAAATATTGGTCCTGAAGCAGGTATGCCGGTAATGGAAGGTAAATGCGTATTGTTTAAGGCGCTAGGAAATGTGGATGCCGTTCCATTATGCTTGAATACACAAGATACAGATGAATTGGTTCAGATTATTTCGAGCTTAGAGCCTAGCTTTGGTGGAATCAACTTAGAAGATATTGCGGCTCCTCGTTGTTTTGAAGTTGAAAAAAGATTACAGGAAAAAATGAATATTCCTGTTTTCCATGATGATCAGCATGGTACAGCTATTGTCGTTTGTGCTGCTTTGGTAAATGCTTTGAAATTGGCTGAAAAGCAAAATCCAACAATCGTAATCAATGGTGCTGGCAGTGCTGGTGTTGCGATTGCGACTTTGATTTTAAAGATTGGTTTGGGTAATGTTATTTTAGTGGATAAACAAGGTATCTTAACAGCCGATATGGATTTAACAAGTGGTCAAAGAGGATTGATTGATAAGTTAAATAAAGAAGGAAAAACAGGTTCTTTAAAGGATGCATTAGTTGGTGCAGATGTATTTATTGGTGTTAGTGCAGGTCATATCGTATCTAAAGAAATGATTGCGTCTATGAATGAAAAGGCAATTGTATTCCCAATGGCGAATCCAGTGCCTGAAATTGAACCGGAAGACGCAAAAGAAGCGGGTGCCTATATTGTGGGTACAGGTCGTAGTGATCATCCAAACCAAATCAATAATGTGTTGGCTTTCCCAGGTATCTTTAAAGGTGCATTAAAAGCAGGTGCTACTTGTATCAATGATGCGATGAAAGAAGCGGCTGTTTATGCGATCAGTTCAATGATTACAGAAGATATGTTGGATAGTGAACATATTATTGTTTCCGCTTTAGATCCAAGAGTTGCAGATGTTGTGGCTCAAGCCGTTGCAGATGCGGCAAAAGAAAGTGGTGTAGTGCGTGAGTAGAGTTGGTATTGTTGCAGAAGGTGGAGGTACTAAGGCTGCTTATTCTGCAGGAGTATTAAAATGTTTACTCGAACACGACATTGTTCTTCCTTATTGTGTAGGGATTAGTGCTGGTACAGAAATTTTATTGAGTTATGTTTCAAAACAGGTAGATCGTTTAGAGGTTACAGGTATTGATGCGCCTTGTCAAAAGGGTGTAGTTGGATGGCGACCATTCTTTAAAGAAGGTTCGATTTTTGGTATTGAAGCTACGTATGATTTTATTGAGTCTAGAGTTCCATTGGATTTAGAGGCTTTCCAAAATAGTGAAACGCAAATGGAAGTTGGATTGTATAATCTAAAAACGCATAAGGTAGAATATTTTAATAAGAGTCATATTGATAAAGATGAAACATTGATCAAAGCAAGTTGTGCTTTGTTGCTTCTAGCTAAACCTTATAAGTTTAATGGGGAAATGTGGATGGATGCTGGTCTTGTAGATATGATTAGTATTGAACAAAGTCTTCGTGCTGGAAACGATAAGCATATAGTGATTTCTACAAAGGAAGAGGGCTATGTTCGTAAGCCGGCTCCCAAATGGCAATTGTGGCTTTCAAACTTGGTTTATAAGGATAAACAAATTACAGATGATTTAAGAAATCGTCATGTTCGCTATAAGGAACAGTGGGATAAGATTGCTGAACTTGAAAAAGAGGGTAAGGCATTGGTTTTGCGTCCTCATAAAGATCTTGGAGTCACTCGTTATACAACAGATCCAGAAAAATTGGGTCCTTGGTTTCAATTAGGATATGATGAAACTCTAGAGCGTATAGATCAGATCAAAGAATTCATTAAATAGAAAAACCTGGATTTCCAGGTTTTTATTTTGCCACAACAATCATTTAAGGAGGTGTATTGTGGCATTAGTGACTACATTGTGCGAAGTGCTATATGTTTTAAACTACTAGAAAAGAGATTGTAGTCACATTTCTTATTATAGAAGTTCAATGTGAATTTATTATTAAAAATCAAAAATTCTTTTAAAAAGATTAGAAAGAGGTTATTATTAAGATATGAATGGTTATTTTTTTGATATGGATGGAACACTTTATAATAACAGGTTCCATGAAGTGAGTGAGAAAACTTTTAAAATGTTAAATGAACTACAAAGCCAAGGACACTTTGTAGCTTTATCGACGAGTCGTTGTCAATCTGAATTAAGGAATCTTCCTTCTTGTATGCGTTCATTTCAATTTGATTGTATGATCAGTGATGGTGGCGCTTTGATTTTGGATAAACAAAAAGAGGTTCTTGAAATGAATTGCATTCCAAAAGAAACAATGAGAAGTATAGATCAATTTTGTAAAGAACGAAACTTGGAATATCGTTACAGTACACGAGGGGGAAATTATTTTGGTATGCCATATTCTAGTTTTGCGCATAATATATATTTTGAGTTGTATCTAAACAGTCCAGTTTATAAACCTTATAAAGAGGATGAAGTGTTGAATGTTTTACTTTTTTGCCAAGGAGAAACAAAAGAGGCGTTAAGACCTTTGATCAAGAATTTAGGGTATGTTGAATATCCGGATTGTTTTGAATTGCGTGCGAATCAAGTAGATAAGGCAACGGCTGTGAAAAAAATCATAGATGCTCATGCATTTGAAACAACGTATTGTTTTGGGGATGGAACCAATGACATTGATATGTTGAAGCTTGCCGACGTGGGTGTTGCGATGGGCAATGCGTGTGATGCATTAAAAGAAGTTAGTGATGTTGTGATTGGAAGAGTGGATGAGGATGGCATCTACAATTTCTTAATGGGAAAATAAAAGCTGAATAGGAGGAGAATAAGATGGCTTATATTTTAGAGAATGATGTATTGAAGTTGGAGTGCACAGAAAAGGGTGGCGAAATGCTGCACTTAGTAAAGAAGAGTACAAATCATGAAACTTTATATCAAGGAGATCAGGGGTGGTCTGGTAGAAATCCTTCTTTATTTCCAATGGTAGGAAATACGTATACAAAGGATTATGAGATTAATGGTAAAAAATATGCGATGAAAAATCATGGCTTGATTCGTTATGCGACTTTAAAGGGTGAAAGTCAAGAAGATGAACTTGTATTTAGCTTAGATGCGAATGAGGATACGTTTGCTCAATATCCTTTTAATTTCCATTTTGAGATTGGATATAAATTGGATGGAAATAAAGTTTTAATTCAGTATCATGTAAAAAATAATGACTCTAAGGACATGCCTTTTGGGTTTGGTTTGCATCCTGCCTTTAAATTGGATGATGAATTTTCTACGTATACTTTGGCATTTGAAAAAGAAGAAAATACGAAACAATTGTTGTTTGATCCTAGCTACGAAAAGAATGTAGAGTATCAGGATGTTTCATTTAAAGAATGGAAATTGTCTAGAGAAGATGTAAAGAAGTATGCGACGATTATTTATAAGGATTTAAAATCAAATTATGTAACTTTAAAACATGGAGATGAAGAAGTGGTTCGCGTATCGATTGCGGGATATCCATATTTGGCTTTATGGACTCATGATAGTGCATCGGATTTCTTATGCATTGAACCTTGGTATTCACATGGGGATTTCGAAAAAGAAACACCAGATTTCTATCATAGAGAAGGAACCATGGTTTTAAAACCAAATGAAGAGTGGTCTTGTTCATACTGGATCGAGGCACTTTAAGAAGGAGAAAGCCTTCTTTTTTAATAAAAATTTGTATTTTTAAAGAACAAATTTGCACTTTTTAGTTTACTTTCATCTAAAATCTTTTATTTTAGTTAAAAACGGTTATAATGAAATTAGTTCAGAAGGAGAAAGAAAAATGTTCGGAAAAGAAAAATCAACTTGGGAAGAATTAAGTGGTATTTTTACTGCACAGGAGATCTACCAACAACCTGCCACTTGGGTAAAAACAATTGCTCAAATCAAAAATGAAAAGGAAGCTTTAAAGAAATTCATGGAACCTGTATTAAGTGATCCAGATTGTGATATCGTGTTTACAGGTGCTGGAACAAGTGAATATGTAGGTAATGCATTATATTCATATGTTAACCGTTATACTGGTTACCATGCAAAATCATATGCTTCTACTGATTTAGTAGAAACTCCAGAAAACTATTTATCAAGAAACAAAAAGACTTTATTAGTGAACTTTGGTCGTTCAGGAAACTCTCCTGAAAGTGTTGGCTCAGTACAAGTTGCTGATGAAGTATGTAAGGAAAATGTGTATCATTTATTCATTACATGTAACAAAGATGGAGCTTTAGCAAAAGCGGCTGCTACTCGTGACAATGCTTACGATATTAACTTAACACCAGAAACTCATGACCAGTCTTTCGCAATGACCTCAAGTTTCTCTAACATGATGTTGGCTGCATTATTATGTTTCCGTTTAGATGATATTGATGAAGTTGCAAAAGAAATGGAAAGTGTTATCGCTCAAGGTCAAAAATTTGTTGATGAAGGATACAAAGTATGTGAAAATTTAGTTGCTGACTTTGCGGAATTTAACCGTATTGTATACTTAGGTGCAAATACATTGAAGGGTATTGCTCAAGAAAGTCAATTAAAAATTTGTGAATTAACTGCTGGTACAGTTACAACTACATTTGATAGTCCAATGGGATTCCGTCACGGACCTAAATCAGTTATCAACGATGAATGTTTAACAGTTGTTTATTTATCAGATGATGAATATCAAAGACAATATGAATATGACATTATTAAAGAAATGAGTGGACAACGCAAAAAGAACCGTTTAGTTGCTGTTTCTAGTCATGCAGATGCTGAAATCGAAGGATTAGTAGATACATTCATTAACTTTGATTTAGATGCACCTAAAGATAATATTTTCTTAGGATTTGACTATATTTTAGTTGCTCAGGTTATCGCATTATTTAAATCATTGAGCTACAAGATTACACCAGACAATCCATGTCCAACAGGTGAAGTAAACCGTGTTGTTAAGGGTGTTACTATTTACCCATATACTGCAAAGTAAGAATTTAGAGGAGAAAATTAGAGGAGAAAAAAAGAAGATGATAGGATTAATTGTTACTGGTCATGGCCACTTTGCGACAGGTTTAACTACAAGCTTAAACTTGATTGCTGGAGATGCAAAAGAATATGTTGCTGTAGATTTTGAAGCTACAGATTCAACGGATGATTTAGCAAAAAAATTAACAGATGCTATGGATTCATTAAAAGACTGCGAAGGAATCATTGTATTAAGTGATTTAGCTGGTGGTTCTCCATTCAAAACGGCTGTTGAAATTGGATTCCCAAGAGGAAACGTAGAAGTTGTTGCAGGTACAAACTTAGGTATGTTAGTTGAAATCAACTTAACTCGTACTTTCTCTGAAGATGTTCATGCTTTAGCTGAATCAGCTTGCAAGGTTGGAAAAGACCAAGTTATGCGTTATGTATTCCAACACATTGAACAAAACGACGATTTTTCAGATGGCATCTAATGTTTAAGCTAGGCTTTGCCTGGCTTTTTTTTTCTTTTGTAAAAACTTTTCAAATATCTGAAAATGAGGTATGATATTTTTACATACGGAGGTATTTAGAATGGATTATAAAACTAGAATTGAGGCATCTATTCAAGAGCATTTAGATGCATATATGGATATTGTAAAAACACTATACGATAATCCGGAAACAGGTTTTGAGGAATATGAAACACAGAAGGTATTGGTGAAATATTTAAAAGATGCAGGCTTTGATGTAAAGTCTAGCGTAGTGGTTGATACAGATTTTGTGGCTGAATATAAATCGGGTAAAGAAGGGCCAACAATTGCTTATATGTGTGAATATGATGCACTTCCTGAAGTTGGACATGGATGTGGACATAACTTGATTGCTGGTATTGGTATTGCGGCTGGTGAAGCCTTGAAGAGTGTTATTGATGAAATTGGTGGAATTGTACGTGTTGTGGGTACGCCTGGTGAAGAAAACTTTGGTGGAAAAGTTAAGATGAGTGAAGCTGGGGTATTTGATGATGTAGATGCAGCTCTAATGGTTCATCCAAGTACAGAAAATGGTGTCGGATCAAGATCATTGGCTATTTTACCAATTAAGTATGAATTCTTTGGTAAGAATGCGCATGGATGTCGCCCTCAAGAGGGACACAGTGCATTAGACGCAGCGATTAGTACATATACACAGATTTCAATGTTACGTCAATTTGTGACTCCAGGATCATATATTCATGGAATTATTCGCGATGGAGGTTTAGCAGCCAATGTAATTCCTGCTTATGCAAGTATGGAGTATTATTTTAGAGCAACTACAATGGCATATTGTAAAGAGATTGCAGCTCGTGCAGAGGATTGTGTGAAGGGATCATGTACTGCAAGTCAAACAACTTACAAAACAAGCATGTATGAATGTCCTTATGAAGATACAAAAATCAACTATACACTAGCTGATATGTTGACAGAAAAATATAAAGAGCTAGGAGTTGAGCAAATTAATCCGGTTGATGAAGTTCCATGTGGTTCTACAGATGTTGGAAGTGTAAGTTATGTTTGTCCAACAATTCAGGGAACTATCAAAATCGCAGATTGCTCAGTTGCTGGTCATTCTAAAGAAATGGCGGCTGCAACAATTAGTGAAGATGGAAAAGCTGGATTAGTAACAGCAGCTACAGCTATTGCGTTAATTGGTTTAGATTTGATTACTGAACCTGAAAAGTTAGAAAAAGCAAAAAAAGAGTTTAAAGAAGGGACATGCTAATTAGTATGTCCTTTTATTTTGTGAAAAGGTTTTCAAAATGGGTTTTTAAATTGATTTTGTGATAATTATGTGTTTTTTTTGCCAATTTTTATAATTGTTAGTGATAAAAAATAAAAAAATACTAAAAAGTGCAAACAATTTCTTAAAATGTGTAAAGCATTTATGCATAGAAAATGTATAATATAGTCAAGATAGTTATTCTTTAAAGAAGAAAGCGCTATCAGGAAGGAGAGAGAATATGCCAAATATCTTATTAACAAGAATCGACAATCGTTTGATTCACGGTCAAGTTGCAACTCAATGGAGTGGAGTTCTAGGAGCTAACTTATTATTAGTTGCAAATGACGCTGTCGCAAAAGATGAATTCCGTCAAGGTTTGATGAACATGGCTGCTCCAGCTTATGCTCAGACTCGTTACTTCTCAATTCAGAAGACAATCGACATTATTGGAAAAGCAAGTCCTGCTCAAAAAATCTTCATCATTTGTGAAACACCTCAAGATGTATTACGTCTAGTTGAGGGTGGTGTTCCAATTAAAAAATGTAATATTGGAAACATGCACATGTCTGAAGGTAAACGTCAAGTCGCTACTACAGTAGCTGTAAATGACGATGATGTTGCTGCATTCAAGAAATTGCAAGAATTAGGTGTTGAATTAGAAATTCAACGTGTACCTGACATCGCACCTGAAGATATTAATAAACTTTGGAGCTAATCCAAAAAAGGAGAAAATGAAAAATGAATATTGTAGAAATTGTGTTATTGGCAATTGTAACATTCTTCTTTGCCATCGACCAATTCTCATTAACTGAAATCGTTTATCGTCCTATCATTGCTTGTCCAATTATTGGTGCAATCTTAGGTGATGTAAACACTGGCTTAGTTGTTGGTGGTACATATGAGTTAATGATGGTTGGTAACATGCCAGTTGGTGGAGCACAGCCTCCTAACGCTGTATTAGGATCAGTTGTTGCTATGATTTTCGCTGTTAAAGCAAAAATGGACATTAATGCTGCTTTAGGAGCTTGTATGATTTTCGCTACATTCGGACAATACGTTGTAACATTAACATTTACAATCATGTCTGGTTTAATGGCTAAAGCTGATAAAGCTGCTAATGAAGCTAACCCTAAAGGAATTACAGCTGTATGTAATACTTCTATGGCTATCTTAGGTACTTTATTTGCTGTAATCGCTATTTTAGCATATGTTGGTGGAACTGCTGCTTCTGGTGCTTTACAAAGCTTAAGTGAAAACGCAAGCTGGTTCATGGGTGGTTTAAGTGCTGCCGGTGGAATGATGCGTTTCGTAGGTTTCGCTGTATTGTTAAAGATTATGCTTTCTAACGACTTGTGGGGATGGTTGCTAGGTGGTTTTGCAACTGCATTACTATTTGGTAACGTTGAAGCTACAGCTTCTGCTTGCTTGATCTTAGTTGCATTCATCGGTGTTGCAATCGCATTATTAGACTTCAAGATTACTTCTATTGAAACAAAAGCTGCGCAGGGAGGTGTAAGTGATGGAATCTAATGCAATGACTTCTTACAAGGATACTACTCCTGCTGCAAGATTAGATAAACAGACTTTAAATAAAATGGTATGGCGTTCTTGCCAATTACAGGCTGCGTTCAACTACGAACGTATGCAATCTGCTGGTTGGTTATGGGCTATTTTACCAGGTTTGGAAAAAATCCACACAAATAAAGATGACTTAGCTGCATCTATGACTCACAACATGGATTTCCTTAATACTCACCCATTCTTCGTAACATTCGTTATGGGTATCGTATTATCAATGGAACAACAAAAAACTGATATTCAGACAATTCGTTCTGTACGTATCTCAACTGCTGCTCCATTAGGTGGTATTGGTGATGCATTGTTCTGGTATACATTAATTCCTATCACTGCTGGTTTAACTGCAAACATGGCTATTGATGGAAGTATCATGGGACCAATCTTATACTTCGTTATCGCATTCGGTGTTGAAATGGTTTTACGTTATGCTTTAATGTACTGGTCATACAACTTAGGTTTAACTGCTGTTAAGATGATGACTGCTAACGCTAAAGCATTCACTCACGCTGCAAGTGTATTAGGTGTATTCGTTGTTGGTGCTTTAATTTCTAACTATGGTGGAGGAACTAAATTAGGTATCTCAATCGCTAATGGTGAAGGTGATCCAATTGTAATCCAAAACTACTTAAATATGATTTTACCTTGCTTAATCGCATTCGCATTCACTATGATGTGCTATGTATTGATTAAGAAGAAAAACTGGACTCCAGTAAAATGTATCGCATTATTCTTAGTAATCGGTATTGTTGGAGCTGCATTCGGAATCTGGGCAGGTTCATATACACCTCTAGTACCAGTTCCATGGTCAGTAGTTGCGTAGGCTAATCTAACGAAGTTAGAATATTTTCTCTCAAATATAAGGTTGTAACGGATTATATTGGGATTACGGAATAGCGCCATATAATACCCTATATCTGTGGCCTCGGAGCAAGGTTTGGATACGAGCACTTAAGCGAATATTCAAACCGCCGCGACTAAAGTCACAGATATAGGATATCTTCTCTTTGGTGTTTCGTCTATTTGCCTACGGCAAATCACTATTCTTCGTAATAATTAAACTTCGGTGTTGCCTGTATCTGACAGGATGCTTTCATTGTTCTTCTATTTTTATGAAGTTGTACGTTAATAAGAAGCATTTCACCGTTTTCTACCATTTCCTGAATATCATCTTCTGTTAATTCTTCGTAATCCTCTGTTATCATATCTGCATATTTGAGTTCAAGATATACATCACACATATTTCCTAATGATTTGTGATATTCGATTTCATCTGGGTCAAGCTCATTTTCACTTTCTGCTGGTGCATATCCGTAGGACATAATAATCGGAATTCCCAGTTCTTTTGCAAGTTTACGGATTCCATCCATGAGCGGTTTCATATCCTCAGAATCTTCTACTGAGATTATCAATAAATACCACTGGCTTATGTGCTCCCTCTGTTACGATGGAACGAATAAGTTCTGCTAATATATCTCCTGCGGAGGCATCTTCCATATTTTCTACATATTCAGACACTGCTTCCTGATCAAGTACAAAAAGATGTTCACTGATTCGTCCTCTGTACCAATTCAATTCATCTTTTAAAGAACGAATATCTGCGCCTTTTTCTCCTGTCATGATTGCCATAGAGGATACTGCTTTTTCTTCATCTTTTTTATTCATTTCATAGCTGAGACGAGAGATGGTATCTACCATAAGGTCATAGCGGGTAAGCTCTGTTGAAATATAAAGTACATCTACACCGCTTTCTGCTGCCCGGTCGGCTATCTGCTGCATAAATCCGTTCTTTAAATACTGAGGTGTAGCATCTACAAAGTAACTTCCTTTATGAAGGCCATAGCGGAGCATTGCATCTAAACGTTTGAATCCTGTGCTTAACTTTCTGTTTTCCTGTGTATCTACAATATACTCTTCAAATTTATTCATAAAGCTTGCAGAGTTTTTGAGAACAAATGGATTGCGGACACTTACCTGGAATTCTTTTTCTTCGACATTCTTTCCTGTTAGAACTACTGCGCTAAATTCTCTTTCTTCTTTTTCTGGAGCTGTTTTTTCCTTACGTTTTACAATATTCTTGTGTTTTCTGGAATGTGATGTTCTCTCACTGTGCGCAGACTTCTTCGTCTGTGAAGATGTCCTCTCTGCCTTTTCCGGTCTTGTTTTTTCTTCCTGAATTGTGTCTTCTGATTCAGAAATGTATTCTGCTTCCTTGTATTCTGCTTC
>OLRO01001332.1_pt1 | contig 14272 bp, 6 predicted proteins | sample 1673131 | NCBI WGS metagenome assembly OLRO01 (sample SAMEA3136757, study PRJEB25190) | human gut metagenome | biome: human gut; feature: human-associated habitat; material: faeces | place: Austria | collected 2013 | reverse complement strand
GTGGAACATTACCCGATTCATTGACGAGATTTTCAGAGAATTGCTTGCATATCTCGAGTATTTTGACGAATTTTGTATAAAGGTTGTACATACGATGGTTTGGACTTAATGTTTTGAACACCACTAAGTTACTAAAAATCAGCGATATGTGCAACTTTTTACTCATATTTATCAACTTAAATTAATTCCGCCAACGGGTTAAAGAATAAACAATTTTATTAATTCAATAAAAACCGTATGATAGAACATTTGAATAAACAATTAACGAAATTACATCTGTCTTTACTGGTGTTAATGTCGCTGCTGATATTCCAATCAGTAGAAGCTCAGCGTCTTTGGAATTTTGATGGGCAAAATCCATTTGCTGATAGCCAGGGACTGAATCCTCTTACCTGTTCTTCGGTGAGAACGAGTGTTGATTATTGTGCAGGCATCAAAGGAAAAGCTTTGAGAACCGATGGATATTCCGTAAGTCTTCGTACGCAGGTTTCATCTCCGTGCCACTCTGTGTCTGCATGGTTTGCCCTAGAGTCTTTGCCTACGGATACGGCTACCTTTATAGGTATCAAGGACAAGAATGGCAATGCTGTTTCCGTGAGCGTTGACTCTTATGGAAAGTTGATGTTTGAGATTTCTGGCAAGAATTCTGGCAAGGAGGTGAATACTTCTGTCTATGCTGGTTGTAAAGTTGAAACTTTTAAGTGGTTGCATCTTTTGTTGGATATCGAAACCTCCACCTTATATTATAATGGTAAAGACGTGGCTTCATTCAAAGGTGTTGTTTCTGATTTGGTAGGTCCGTTTCAGATGTTTTTTTGTCAGGGATTCAAGTCTAGGCCTTTGGGAATGTACGATCAGTCATTTATCAATGGCGTGATAGACAATGTACGATTGAATGTTGTGTCTGCTGAAAAGGTATTTTTAAAGGATGAAGTGGCTAAGTATGTTAGGGAAATTCCTGATTTGTCGATTCCTGCCTCTAGGTTTATGACAGACTATAATCGTCCGAAATATCATTTGATGCCTGCTGCCAACTGGACTAATGAGTCGCATGGTTTGATATATTTTAATGGCATGTATCATATTTTTGATCAGAAAAATGCTTCCAATATTAATCTCAAACAGATAAACTGGGGCCATTTCGAGAGCAAGGATTTAGTCAGTTGGACTGAGCGTAAGCCTGTTCTTTCTCCTGATAAAAGCTATGATAGTTTAGGTATCTGGTCGGGCTGTGCGTTCATTAATGATGAAGGAATCCCTCAGATTATTTATACTGGCGGAAGCAGGCGTAATTCCATCAATGCCGCTTTTCCTCAGGATTCATGTTTGAATGTATGGCAGAAGTTTGCTCACAATCCAATCGTTGCAGATTGTCCGAGCGAATTTTCCCGTTCTGATATGAGAGATCCCTTTGTTTGGAAAATGGATGGTCACTGGTATATGGTTGTAGGCTTTGGTGTGACTAGAGATCAGGAGGAGCATGGAACCTTGCTTCTGTACCGTTCTGATGATTTACGCTCATGGACTTACAGAGGTCTGTTTTTTGAGGGAAATCCTCAGGTAGATCATACGGGTATCTTTTGGGAGATGCCTATCGTCATCAAGATGGGCGATAAATATGTCCTGTCTGTCAATCGTGTGCCTCATCGCGGAATCCCAGCCCAGACTCAATATTGGGTGGGCGACATTCAGAATGAGAGATTTGTACCGGATCAGCAGGTGCCAGAAAATCTAGAGGTAATCAACAGATTACTGTCTCCGTCAGTATGGCAGATTGCGGATAGTCAATATGTGGCTATGGCTATTATTCCTGACGAGATAAGAGAAGTGCCTACTTATCAGCAAGGTTGGGCACATCTTTTCAGTTTACCTAGAGTGTGGACGTTGAGAAATGGCAAGATATGCCAGATGCCGCTTCCTGCTTTGAAACAACTTCGTGACAAGGAATCACGTATAGCTAAAGAGAACCTTGTTCGGTCGAAACTTATCTACGATGGTAAGCGTCAGGTAGAGATTGATGCCGTATTCTATCCTCAGGATGCCAGTCAGTTTGGTTTCCAGCTGCAGACAAATGGCGGTAAGGAGAAGTCTTTCATCTATTATGATGTGAAAAAGCAACGTTTAGTGGCTGATCATACGAAATCATCTTTGCAGATGGGTATTCCTCTTGAAATCCGTACAGGCAATTTGCACTTGCCGATGAATTCTCCAGTCCGTTTCCATCTTTTTATAGATGGTTCGGTTATCGAGGGATTTGTTAATGACGAATATGCTTTCACCTCTCGCTTCTTCCCTAAAAATGCAGAGAATGTACAGGTTCAGCTATATTCCAAGAAAGGAAAGACAGAAGCCGAAGTAAAGGTATGGACTCTGAATGGTGCCAAAATGAAAACTAACTTTTAAATAACAATTAATATGAAAGCAAAGAACGTATTGATGACCGTGCTTTTCAGCATAGGTTGTTTAGGTGTGTATGCTCAGGCATCTTCTCTTTACCATGAGAAGTATAGACCTCAGTATCATTTCTCCCCAAGCAAGGGATGGGTAGGTGATCCAAGCGGATTGATGTATTATCAAGGCAAGTACCACTTGTATTGGTGGGGTAAGGCGGAATCCAAGGACTTGGTTCATTTCGAGGAAAAGTCAGCAGATAACGTGATGCAGAATGTGGATTCTAACACTTCCTGCTTTACGGGTTCAGCTTTGATCGACAAGAATAATACGGCTGGATTCGGCAAGGGTTCCTATATAGCAGCCCTTACCGTATTCTCTAAGGATAGCAAGAAGCAGGCTCAGGGCATAGCCTACAGCCATGATGGCGATAAGTTTTATCTTTACGACCAGAATCCTGTGTTGGATTTATGGAGCACAGAGTTTAGAGACCCTACTGTCTTTTGGTGCGAGAAGACCCATAAGTGGGTGATGGTTGTGGCTAAGGCCTTGGAGAAGAAGGTGAAGTTTTATGAGTCTGATGACTTGAAGCATTGGACGTGGTTAAGCGACTTTGGTCCATCAGGAAATTCAGAGAAAAGCTGGGAATGCCCCGATTTGTTCCAATTACCGGTTGAGGGTGATTCTAATGTGAAGAAATGGGTTCTTGTGGTTTCCATCAATTGGGCACAGGAGCAATATTTTGTTGGCGATTTTGATGGCAAGTCATTCAGACTGGAGGCAAATCATCCTGTAGAGCCTCTCTATGTTGATAAGGGCATGGATTATTATGCATCACGTACCTTCCGCGATTATGATGGTAGCCTGCACGATGTTGTGTCTTTAGGTTGGGTAGCCACATGGGACTATGCTCAGCAGCAGCCTTCACAATACGGAAAAGGCATGTGGTCGGTGCCTCGTAAGCTGGCATTGAAAAAGGTGGGTTCCCGTTATTTTCTGACTCAGCAACCTATTGAGGCTTTGCGTCAGCTTAGGGGCAAGCAGGTATCAGCCAACTATAAATTGCCTTTGGGAAGTGCAAGATTGAAGTGTGCATCTCCAAAGAGTAATGTCTATGAGATGGATGTAACCTTCTCAGCTCTGCAATCAAATGTCTTTGGCTTGAACCTATGTTCTGGACACGGCAGGAAGGTGACAATCAGTTATGATACTGATTCTCATAATCTGGTAATCGACCGTACGCATTGTGCTGATGTGGATATTCCTAAGTTTGACCGTATGGCTCATGCTCAGGTGTTGCCGCAAAATGGGAAGCTGCGAATGCATATCTTCGTAGACAAATCGAGCGTGGAAATATTCTGTAATGACGGTCAGGATGTGTTTACGCTGCAAACTTTCCCTTCTGAAGATCAGATAGGTATCGAAACATTCTCCCAAAAAAGTGTAACGAATATGGAATTGAAATGGTGGCCTCTCCAAGCTATTTGGAAATAGCTCCAAAGATAAAAAATAATTTCGTTTACTGAGAAAATCATTTCATGTACGATTTCTTATAGTGAAAGAACTAAAAGTTACAGTTCTGCTCGCAGACTTTCCCTAATTTTGCAGCAGATACAAGCAATAACAATTTTTGAAACTTAAAACGTTATAATAGTATGAACAATCTTTCAAAATTACTAATGAGCTCTGCGCTCTGTACTGTTTGCACCGTAGCTAGTGCACAACAGGTAAATGTAAATGGCATCGTAAAGGATGCTACCGGTGAGACAGTCATTGGTGCATCTGTTATGGTGAAAGGCACAAAGACTGGTACTGTTACCGACTTTGATGGTAACTTTCATGTAGAATGTGCTCCTGGTTCCACACTTGTTATATCTTATATTGGATATAAGACGCAAGAAGTCAAGGCTTCAGACAATATGGAGGTAACACTTCAGGAAGATGCCAACGACTTGCAGGAAGTAGTTGTAACAGGTTATACCACTCAGCGAAAGGCCGATTTAACAGGTGCTGTATCCGTTATGAATATGAAGGAACCTGTCAGTGCTTCTGATCCTAACATGCTCAACTCTATGCAGGGTAAGCTTGCTGGTGTACAGATTGTAACTGATGCTGCTCCAGGTGGTGGTGGTTCTTCTATCGTAGTGCGTGGTATGAGTTCTATCAATGGTGGTAGTCCGCTTTTGATTGTAGATGGTATTGCTACCTCTGAGAACATGAACTCTATCAACCCTGCCGACATCGAAAGTATCCAGGTCCTGAAGGATGCTTCTTCTGCATCAATCTATGGTTCTCGTGCTGCCAATGGTGTTGTCATTATCACTACCAAGCAGGGCAAGGGCGAAAAGCTAACCGTAAATGTTAACTATGCTGCCAGCTTGCAGACAGTGGGAAAGACTTACGATATGCTGAATTCTACAGAATGGGGCCAGGCTTATTGGGCTGCCGCAAAGAATTCAAACATCGCTCCTTCTCATCCTTATTATGGTAGTGGTGATACTCCTCAGCCTATCGCAGGCTTGGCAAATACAGATTGGCAGGATCAGGTGTATCGTTCCGCATGGACTCACAATCTATCTGCCAGTGTATCTAACAGCTCTAAGAAGGGTAGTGTGATGTTCTCTGCCAACTATATCAATCAGAATGGTTTGATTGACTATACTTTCTATCGTCGTTACTCAGCCCGTTTGAACTCTAATTACAATCTCTCTGATTATGTAAAGGTAGGTGAGAACCTGATGGTAGCTAAGTTCCAGGATCATGGTGCTTCTACAGGCGATGAGCGTGGTATTCCTTTCTTGGCAATGCGCCAGCACCCAGGACTTACCGTTCGTAATGCCGATGGTAGCTTCACTAACCCTATGACAGAGTTGAAATCTGATTATGCTAACCCTGTTCAGCAGCTTTATAATGGTCGCGATGATTCCAACGACAGCTGGCGTATCTTCGGTAATGCCTATCTGGAGTTGACTCCTATCAAAGGCTTGTCTTTGAAGACCAATGTTGGTATCGATCACTCACAGTATTTCAACAAGGTACTTACCCGCAAGACTCTTGCAGCTGATGTCAATGCCTTAAGCCGTGCTTATGGTCAGGGTGATACTTATACATGGACCAATACAGGTAACTATGTCTTCGATATCTGCAAGGATCACCATTTCAATGTGTTGGTAGGTTCTGAGGCTATCAAATATACCTTCGAGGATATCAGTGCCTGGAGAAATCAGTATGCTTTCGAGGATGATGACTATATGCAGATTGGTACGGGTGAAGGCACCCAGACCAATGGTGGTGGCAAGTCACAGTGGGCTTTGTTCTCTTTGTTTGGTAAGTTGGATTACAATTATGCCGACCGTTACCTCTTCTCTGCTACCTTGCGTCGTGATGCAACCTCTCGCTTGTATAACAAGAAGAACTCTGGTGTGTTCCCTGCTTTCTCTGGTGCATGGCGCGTTTCTCAGGAGAAGTTCTATCCAAAGAATAATATCGTTAATGATGCCAAGGTGCGTGTAGCTTGGGGACAGAATGGTAACTCTCAGGTAGTTAGCAATTATGCTGCTTACTCTACTTACATCTTTGATAATGGAAATGGTGCCTATGATTTGGAGGGAACAAACAACAGTTACGTCAGTGGTATCAAGTTGTCGGCAACAGGTAACAAGGATTTGAAGTGGGAGACAACAACCCAGACCAACCTCGGTTTCGACCTCTATATGTTCAATAGCAGCTTGAGTGCATCTTTTGACTACTTCTGGAAGAAGACTAAGGATATGTTGACCGTTCCTCCAACACTTTCTGTAGCTGGTGAGAATGCAGGAAAATGGATGAATACGGGTGATATGAAGAATACCGGATGGGAGTTGACACTCGGTTATAACAGTCCTCAGTATGGCGACTGGTCTTGGAATGGTAACTTCAATATCTCTCATTATAAGAATGAGGTAGTGAAGCTTAACGATTTTGTGAATACCATCGGTGGTGATGTCCGCTTGATGCAAGGTCAGCCAATGGGTGTTTACTATGGTTATGTTTGCGACGGCATCTTCCAGAACGAGGAGCAGGTGGCTAACCATTCAGCCCAGCAAGGCAAGGGCGTAGGCCGTTTGATCTATCGTGATTTGGATGGCGATAATGTTATCACAGACAAGGACCAGTGCGTAATCGGTGATCCTAATCCAGACCTTAGCTTGGGTCTCAACCTGAGCGTAACCTGGAAGCGCCTCACTCTGAGCACCTTCCTTACAGGTGAATTCGGATTTGATATCTATAATACAACCAAGCGTCAGCTTACACTCATGAGTTATGGCGGTACTAGTACAAACCGTAGCAAGGATGTGTTGAATGCATGGTCACCAACCAATACAAGTGCTTCTATCCCAGCCTTGTCACTCGATGACAACAACAACGAGGCTCGCATGTCAACCTATTATGTTGAGGATGGCTCTTACTTGAAGATGAAGTTCATCAAATTGCAGTATGAGTTGCCTAGCCATTGGCTCAAGTGCATCGGTGCTTCTGCTCTCAGTGTGTATGGTCAGATGGAGAATGTATTCACCATTACTGACTATTCAGGTCTCGACCCAGAACTCCCAATGGGTGCTTATGGCGCACGTTTGGATAATGGTCCTTACCCACGCTCTCGTACCTTTACCGTAGGTGTTAATTTGCAATTCTAAGTGTTACACATTAATTATATTATAGATATGAAATTCTCAGTTAATATTAAATATATGGCAGTGGCTGCTGCTCTTATGGGGTCTTCTATCACATTCCAGTCTTGTAACGACTTCTTAGACCTCAAGCCACAGGGTGCTTTTACCGAGGCACAGTTGGATGATAGTTCTGTTGAGGGATTGATGTCTGCGGCATACGCAGGCTTGGAGGCTCACTTCTTCGGAAACAACGAGTCTTTCGCCGGTCCTATCACAAACTGGGTGTTTGATGTTCGCTCTGACGATGCACTCAAGGGTGGTGGTGGAATCTCTATGGAGCAGAATATCCACCAGTTGGAGATTTCAAATATCACCAGCGATAATGCCACAGCGCTCTTCAAGTGGAGAAACGATTTCTATGCAATCTCTCGTGTTCACAAGGCGATGAATGCGATTGATATGGCTGATAACGTGAACAACAAGGAGGCTTTGCTCGGCGAGTTGAAGACGCTTCGTGCTTACTTCTACTTCGACCTGATGCGCATCTTCGACCGCATTCCTTACTTCACAGAGAATGAGGATCCTAACGGTAAGCGCATTGATGAATATACTCGTGATCAGATTTTCGGCTTTATCAAGCAGGATCTGGAGTCAGCTTACAACGTGTTGCCTGAGTCTCAGAGCCAGGTAGGTAGATTCAACAAGTATGTTGCTGCCGCTATCCTGGCTAAGGTGAATGCCTTTACAGGCAATTATGCTGAGGTGGAGAAGTGGAGTGATATGGTTATCAAGAGCAACAAGTATTCGCTCTACAACAATTATGGCGATATGTCTAAGATTGCATTCAACAATAAGAATGAGTCTGTGATGGCTATTCAGTTCTCTACTGGTAACAACAATATGCACATCAACTGGAGTAATCTTCTGAACACTACCATGTCTGAGGGCAATCTCTTTGGTAATGGTGATGATTTCTTCCTCGGCAGTCAAAACTTGGTTGATGCATTCGCTACAGACGAGAATGGTCTTCCTTATCTGGATGGTTCTGAGCATTACGTAAAGACCTCTGTAGATGGTGCTAATGATTATCAGGGCAATGTAGATCCACGTCTCGACTTCACTGTAGGTCGTTTGGGTATGCCTTTCCGTGGTCATACTTACAATATGAACTGGTGCCGTGCTTACGAAATCTATGGTGAGTATTCTGATAAGAAGTGCATGATCGATCCAAGTTCACCTGATATGGTACAGGGATTCCCTTGGGGTGCTTCTGGCTTGAACTTCTGCCTGATTCGTTATGCAGATATCGTTCTCTTGAAGGCTGAGGCTCTCATTGAGCAGAATAAGGATTTGGCAGAGGCTCGCAATCTGATTAACTCTGTTCGCCAGAAGGCACAGCGTAGTGTAGATGCAGACTATAGCCCTGTGGATCTCGACCCAACAAAGGCTAATTATGAGGTAGGACTTTATCCGGATGACAGCAAGTGGACTCAGGACTATGCCCGCAAGGCTGTCCGCATGGAACGCCGTCTGGAGCTTGCCCTGGAGGGTAACCGCTGGTTCGACCTTGTAAGATGGGGCAATGTGGTTGATACTGTTAATAAGTACATGCAGTCTGAAAAGAGATATCACTCTTATTACGAGGGTGCATCTATCTCAAAGGATGAAATCTTCTTGCCTACACCTTATGATGAGGTGAACAATTCAAATGGACTTTACAAGTAATCGGGTACGAATTTTTAAAGAATAGACAATTATGAAAAAGTATATATATAGTTTCATAGTAGCTTGCATGGCTCTCTTTGCCATTACATCCTGCTCTGATGTAGATATTCCTGAGAGTGTCAAGGCTCCAAAGGCAGAGAATCTGACCTCGCAGGTAGATGGTAGAACCGTGACATTGAACTGGACTTTGCCAACAGACGAAAACAAGTCGGGTGTGGATATTTATCGCAACAATGCTCTCCTGGAGAGTTTGGGATTGGTCAACTCTGCGGTGTTGGAGTTGCAGCCAGGTAAATCTACGCTTCTCTATACAGTGAAGATGAAGTATGACGATGGTCGTGTTTCTGATGGCGTTTCAACAAGTGTTACCATCGATGCCGATCCTTCTAAGGTTGCCATCCTGCTTCCTTCAAATGATGCTTCTACTCTTGATGATGATGAGAGCGAAGCCTTGGATTGGTTCAAGAAAACCTATGGTGACAAGGGAGCTGTACTCACACCTTCTGATATCAAGGCAATGAATAAAATTGACCGTGGTCAGTATAGCATGATCTGGATTCAGATAGACCGTGTAGGTTTGGAATACGGCTGGCAGAAGTTGCCTGCAGAAATCGTTGATAACGATGTTGTTGCCAAGTTGAAGGCTTTTGCTCAGTCTGGTGGTAATCTGTTCCTCACCAAGCATGCCACTCAGCTTTCTGCAGCTATCGGTCGTATTGACAATTCGTTGGCTCCTGGCATCTTCAGTTCTGGCGAAGGTGGTTCCGGTACTGATTATTGGACTACCAATGCCGTAATCGGCAGCAATCAGAATCCTAAGTACGATCATCGTTCACATGCAGCATTTGCAGGTTTGGAGGTACTTCCTGCTAATGATCCTGTTGACAATTACGACCATGAGTCTTATCCTCTGGAGGGTCCTGGTCACCGCGAAGATCATAACTGTATGTGGGATCTCAATGCCTACGACTTGCCATCTAAGGTTCCTGCAGGAAAGAATGTAGTAGATGCGTTCCAGCAGTTGACCAACTCTACAGTACTCGCTACCTGGGGTCATGTAACCGATTATTGCTGTGCGGGTATCGTAGAATTCCAGCCTACAGCAGAATTTAAGGGTACAGTTCTCTGTATCGGTTTGAGCTCATACGAGTTCAACCAGGAAGGTGGCAACAAGTTCCAGGCAAACACAGAGCTTTTGACCAAGAACTGCATCGACTATCTTGCAGAATAAAAAATTGAATTAAACAGAAATAGGAAGGCAGTCTTTGTGAAAACTAACGAGTGTTATTCTTTGTCGTGTGCGCAAAGAGGGTCTTCCCTTTCTAGGTTTTAAATCCAAGAACTAAACAAGTGAGATATGAAAAAACTCAATAAAGCACTCTTTCTTTCATTTGCCTTGATGGCTTGTGTCAATGCCCAGGCCCAGGTGGTAAAATTCCCTATGGAGATGTCGGCGGATGCTACTACCATAGAATCAGTCAGCAATCAGAAGTTTCAGGCTCAGGGAGCCTTAGCTCCGGTTTCTGTGGCTGGTGCCCAGGGAAATGCGTGGCGACTGGATGGCTATTCTTCCTGTCTTCAGGCTAAGATAGACCCAACTCTTGTTGATGGGCAAAGCCAGATGACATTCTCTCTTTGGGTAGCACCTGAGTCTTATCCGGTGATGAGGCTGGATGAGGATGGCGAGTGGTTTACTACGATGGCCGGAAACCTGAAGGCTTCCGACTTGAATGTGGTGGAGAGTGGTGATAAAGGATTTGCTTTCCGCCTGGGTTCCCGTGGCACCTATATGTTCATCTGTCATGTCAAGGGCTGGAAGGTGATGCTGAAAGCCAGTGACAAATTGGCGCGTTACAAGTGGAATCATCTGGTGGTAACCATTGATGCCGAAAACAAGCAGGTGGTAATGTACAACAATGGCGTGCAGGTGACTACAGCCAAGTGTCAGAAAGGTGGCATGAATGGTGGTGCTGCAGATTTCATGATAGGCAAGTCTTTCCAGGATGATAAGGTGGATGGGCTTTTCTGCCTGAATACTTATAATGGCTTGATAGATGATTTTGAAATCTTCAAGGGTATCAACAGCGAAGTAATTAATGAGAAGGCTCAGAACGCCCCTGTCTTGACTTATTCTCCGGAACGTTATGCTTCTGATATCCTGCGTCCGGCTTTCCATGGTATGCCTTCGGGAGCATGGACCAACGAAACGCATGGAGCTGTTTTCTATAACGGGAAATATCATGTGTTCTTCCAGAAGAATCCTAACGGACCTTATATGACCCGCTTGAACTGGGGACATATCGTGAGCGATAATCTCTATAAATGGGAGGAACTTCCTGTGGCTGTCAGTCCTGAAGAGTGGTACGACAAGAAAGGTTGCTGGTCGGGTTGTGTCTTTACCGATGATGAACTGACGGGTGGCAAGCCAAATATCTTCTATACGGGTGTAGATTATGTCAAGGCAATGTTCTCACAGGCTAAGCCAAAGGATGAAGACCTGTTAGGCTGGCAGAAGTTGGAGAACAATCCGATAGTGGATGGTCGTCCTGATGGATTGAGCGATGACTTCCGCGATTGTTTCCTTTTCCGTGATGGTGATAAGCTCTACATGATTGCCGGTACCTCAAAAGATGGTATAGGTGCCACAACCTTACATCGTTACGATAAGCTCACTGGTAAGTGGAGCAACGATGGCAGCATCTTCTTCCGAGGAACCAGCAAGGCACAGGATGGAACGTTCTGGGAGATGCCTTCCGTTACCAAGTTTGGCAACAAATGGGTGTTTATGGTTACTCCGTTAAACACAAAGCTGGGTGTTCATACCTTGTATTGGACCGGCTGTATCAACAGCGACGGTACTTTTACTCCTGATAGTGAGGCTCCCAAGACCCTGGAACTTCCGGGTTTCTCAAAGGATGGCTATGGCTTCCTGTCGCCAACCATTTTCCAAAAGGATGGCAAAACCCTGATGTTGGGTATCGTACCTGATAAGTTGCCTGGTGCAGACAATTATCGCCTGGGATATGCTCACACTTATGGTTTGCCACGCGAAATCAGTCTCGATGCCCAGGGCAATTTGGTTCAGAAACCGTTCGAGGGCCTGAAGGCTATGCGTTCAGAGGTATCTTATGTTCAGAACAACCTTACCTTGCATGGCGAGCAGAATCTTTCGCCTGTAGAAGGAAGAAGTCTGGAACTGAATGGTACCTTTGTTGCTGGCAGCAGCGATTTCGGCTTTACCTTCTTTGGCGATGGCAACAGGCAGGTTCGTCTTACTTACTCTCCAGTAAGTGGAGTAGTGAAGTTGGATGCCAGCGGTATCAACCGTATCGTGCAGGATGATGTCTTTAAGGGAATCTATCAGTCAACATTGGCAAAACCTGTTGCGGCTGGTGAGGAAGTAAAACTTACTGCTTATGTGGATCATTCCATTGTAGATATCTTTGTGAATGATACCTATGCAGCATCAGTAAGAATCTTCCCTCAGGATGTGGATGCAGTCAAGGCTACGGTTTTCAGCGAGGGAACAACACTCGTTAAGTCTTTGCAGGCTTATAAGCTCGATGCCAACAAGGTATCTTCGGGCATTCTGCATGTCCAGAATTCCTCTTCCGCTGCACAGTTTCATGTTGCAGATGGCAGATTGAATTATCAGTTTGTTGAGGAAGGCTATACCTTGAAGGTTTTTGATGTTGCCGGCAGACTTCTGAAATCTCTCTCTGCTTTGGAAAAGTCTGGTTCCATAGCTCAAATAGGCAGCGGGATATTCATCGTGAAGGTCTTGGATGCCCATAATACTTTGGTTTATTCCACGAAGATAGCTTTGGAATCATAGGATTTGGCCTGATAATGAGGAAAAAATGTTCATTGCTTATTAAAAATGTGTCCATGTTACATATTTATTAGGGTATGAACGATTAGTTGAATCCTTTTTTCAGCAAAACCACTAATTTTGCAGCAGAAAACGAGAAGAGGTTATTCTTGAATCGTTTAGTCATGAAATAAAAACAGTTTAATCCATTGATAGTTGATTGGTTTAGTTGATATAATTAGGATTTTAGTATTTGTTGATAAAAGGGCTTAGTTTTTAGGTTAGTTAGAATTTAAGGATACAGTAGGAATTAGTTACTTGACGGGTAAGAGGATTGTTTTTCAGGATACATATAAAAAAGTAAAACGTGCTGGAGGCATCATATATAAGATAGTTGCTGAAGGCATCCTATATAAAATTAAGTAGAATAAACAATAAATAATAAACAGTCTTATTAATATGAAAAAGATATTTATTTCGGCGCTTGTCGCTCTTTGCGGTTTCACCGCTAGTTATGCCCAGCAGGCTTCCTTCTTGAGCAATAACCACTGTCTCTATCGCATCAGCCAGGAGAGTCAGAACCAGAAGTGTCTCTTGCTCCCTGTGCAGGAGAGTGCGGAGATGGCCAACATCAAGGTGATTGCCGACAACAAGCAGGTGAAAGCCTTCAATGTGAAGTTGGCTAAAGACCACGTAGATTATTACGTGCCTCTCTATATGAATGAGTTTGCCGGTTTGAAGGGCCTGGCTCTCGATATCCATGTAAACGGCGATTATAGCAAGGAGGGCTTGAACGCCCTCACTTGCTGGGAGAACATGAAGTTCTCTGATTCTTTCGATATGAAGAATCGTGAACAGTATCGCCCAGTTTTCCATCACACTCCTGTTTACGGATGGATGAACGACCCAAATGGTATGTTCTATAAGGATGGCGTATGGAATCTCTACTTCCAGTATAATCCTTACGGATCACAGTGGGAGAATATGACCTGGGGACATTCTACATCTACCGACTTGGTACATTGGAAGTTCCAGGGTGCCCCTATCCAGCCAGATGCAATTGGTACCATTTTCAGCGGTTCTGCCGTTGTGGATAAGAATAATACCGCTGGTTTGGGCAAGGGTGCTGTTGTGGCTCTCTACACTTCGGCTGGTGAGAACCAGACACAGAGCATGGCTTACAGCACAGATAATGGCAAGACCTTTACCAAATATGAGGGAAATCCGATCATCACCAGCAATGTGCCTGATTTCCGTGACCCTCACATGTTCTGGAACGAGGACATCAAGAAATGGAATATGATCATGGCGGTTGGTCAGCACATGGAAATCTATTCTTCAGATAACTTGAAGGACTGGAAATACGAAAGCTCTTTTGGTGAGAAGTATGGCAACCATGGCGGTGTCTGGGAATGCCCAGACTTGATGAAGATGAAGGTTCGTGGCACCGGTAAGGAGAAGTGGATGCTTATCTGCAACATCAATCCTGGTGGACCTTCCGGAGGTTCTGCTACCCAGTATTTCATCGGTGATTTCGACGGTCATAAGTTTACTTGCGACAGTAAGCCTGAGGTTACCAAGTGGATGGATTACGGTAAGGACCACTATGCCACAGTTTCCTTTGATAATGCTCCAAACGGTCGCCGTGTGGCTATCGCCTGGATGAGCAACTGGCAGTATGCCAACCAGGTTC
>OLRO01001320.1_pt1 | contig 14391 bp, 12 predicted proteins | sample 1673131 | NCBI WGS metagenome assembly OLRO01 (sample SAMEA3136757, study PRJEB25190) | human gut metagenome | biome: human gut; feature: human-associated habitat; material: faeces | place: Austria | collected 2013 | reverse complement strand
TACAGCCGCATCTTCTGTTGAGATTTCGCTTGAACTGTGGTCAATAATCGTTTTTTCTTCATATGGAAGGTCGTCTGTGGATACCGTAACGATATTACAGCGCAGTGCCACATCGGTCGGTTTCATATCCACACCGATGCTTAACGCTTCGAGTGGAGAACGTCCCGTATAATATTCTCTCGGATTGTAGCCCAATACAGAAAGATTTGCCGTATCACTTCCCGGTGCCATACCTTCCGGTACGGTGCGCACCATGCCGATTTCGGATAATTTTGAATACTTATCCATTGCCGGCGTGTCTGCATAGTCAAGGGGTGTACGGTTGTCAAGTTCAGGAATATTCTTATCTGCCATTCCATCGCCTAAAACGATTAAATACTTCATGATTTTCTTTTCCTCATTTCCTTCTCATTTACTGTAACCGTCAGTTTTTTATTTTAAATGGTTGTTTTATCAAAACGGATTCTGCCGGCAACATCAAACTGTGCTGCTGCCTGTGCAAATGCCTGTTCTGTCATATTGGCTGTTACAAGACCAAATTCATCATCCAGTCCGTCTACCGTAACTGTCTGTACTGCGTGGAATGCTTCTTTTGCTTTTTCAAGCGCCGCTCTGTCTTTAATTCTTACAAAGAAAGTGCGTTCTACTTCCATTGCACTGCCAAGTTCTAACTTTTCATAGCTCCAGAGTGTCATGACATTTCTGCCCTTATGCTTTACGCAGTCTACAACATCCGCAACAACCGCACTGGCTGTCGGAAGCTTTCCTGCACCTGCTCCGAAGAACATCACGTCACCAATGACATTTCCATGAATATAAATGCCGTTTAAGACGTCATTGACATTATAGAGCGGATGTGTAGCATCAATTAAAAACGGTGCTGTAATCGCATAAACCTTTTCATCTTTCTTAAAGCTTGTTGCAAGCAGTTTGACAACACAGCCAAGCTTTTCCGCATATGCAAAATCGGCTGTTGAAATCTTTGTAATGCCTTCTGTTTGGATTTCTTCAAACTTTACGGTTGAACCGAATGCAAGCGATGTCAGAATCGCAATCTTACGGCAGGCATCATAACCTTCCACATCCGCTTCCGGATTGCGCTCCGCATAGCCTTTGTCCTGCGCTTCCTTCAGAACCGCAGCAAAGTCCGCACCCTCTTTTTCCATTTTACTTAAGATATAATTCGTAGTACCGTTTAAGATACCGTTGATAGCCTCGATCTTCTCTGCTGTCAGGGAATAATTCAACGGACGGATAATGGGAATACCGCCGCCCACACTGGCTTCGAACAGATAGTTGCAATTATGTTCTCTGGCGATCTGCAGCAGTTCGGGACCGTGCTTGGCTACCAGCTCCTTGTTGGAGGTGCAGACGCTCTTGCCCCGTTCCAGAGCCTGCTTCGTGAACTGATAAGCGGCTCCGACACCGCCCATGGTCTCACAGACAATGGTCACACTGTCGTCATGTAAGATCGTATTGAAATCATGAATGACTTTGTCCTCGTAAGGATCTCCGGGGAAATCTCTCAGATCCAGGATGTATTTTACCTTCAGTTCCTGTGCGGACTTCTTGTTCACCATGTCCTTGTTTTTCTCGATAACTTCCACCACACCGCTGCCCACGGTGCCGTAGCCTAATACTGCAACGTTGATCATATCATAACCCTTGCCTTTCTCATAGCCTGAAAACTTTCAGGTACTTTAGTACCTTGCGCAGGCACAAATTTGCGTGTGAAAAATTTTATTCTTTTGCCAGTATTTTTACATGATGTACACTGGGCTGTCCCTCCAGCTGCTCGATCATCCGGGAAATGTCCCCTGTGGTCTGCAATACCTGAATACTCAATGTCAGAGAAGCGATTCCGTTGATGGGAATACTCTGATGGATCGTCAGGATATTGGCCCGGTACTCTGCGATGATCTTCAGCACATCCGACAATATCCCCGGTTCATCATCCATCTGAAAGGTAAGAGTGATGGTCGTTCCCTGGGAATTGTCATGAAAGGGAAAAATATCATCTTTGTACTTATAAAAAGAACTGCGGCTGATACCTACCGCATCAACCGCTTCCTGTATGGTCAGAACCTTCTCTGACTCCAGAAGCCGCTTTGCTTCCACTACCTTTAACAGTACTTCGGGGATCGCCTTCTGCTTCACCACAAAATACTTGGTCGTTTCTCCCATATGTTATCCTTTCTTCCAGTTCGTATCTGTAGTGCGGACACTTGTTTTTCACTGAGGGATATTCTAGCACAGTAAAGTATGAAAGACAACCCCCATTTTTAACCTTTTGCTGTAAATTCCAAAAAGTTCAAAACAGGGGTTGTCTCTAATTCTTGCGGGGATATTTGTTCCCCGTCTCCCGATATGCGTTAAAATCCCATGCTGGTCCCGTCTGTAACCATTCATACATGACGTGTTCTGTATTCTCATAAAAAATGTACCGGCGTTCTCTCTTTTCTCCCTCCTGATATGGGAAAATCGCATCTCCCGCCGCTCCGTCCATCAGTCTCACATATGCATCCTGAAGATCCTCGTAAGCTGCAGGAACAAGCGATGTCTGTAACGGATGGCTCTCTCCCACACCTTTTACCAGGAACAGAGGATTCTGTCTGTCATATGCCGAGACCTCATTCTGAGGATCAAAGCCATGATCTGCCATAACGATAATAACCGAATTGTCATACAGATCTGACTGTTTCAGCTTATCAAGAAACTGACCGATCACCCTGATATTGGCCTCCAGCGTCTCCGTATACGAAGAATCTCCTACCGCATTCAGATCCGCATCATACAGGAAAGGAACATGCCCTCCCTGCAAATGATAATACCGGAAACACTTTCCCTCCTGATACGTCACCTCTTCTTCCTGCATATGTGTGGCAAATTCTTTGAGATCCCAGGTATACAGAGGATTGCTCTCGTCCACAAAGGCATTGTGCTGCCCCTGCGTCTGTACAATGGCCCGATAACAGTATTCCTTTAGGAAAAACGGTGCGTAGCGGATGCCGCCCAGCTTGCAGATTGCCCGCCTGAAATACTTCCAGACATACGCCTCATGCTGCAGTTCCACCATATTGGAAAACTGATAGGTATACGAAGTCACCCACGGATCAGACTCATACAATGCGATGTCATAATCCCTCTCAGACAGTTCCCGGAACAATCCTGATTCATCCACAGCTGCCGCCGCGTAATCCAGATAATATTCTTCTCCTTCATACCATTTGCCCGATAAGATATACGGAACAGAAAACGCCGTCCAGGGATATGCTCCCACCATATCCGGATAATAAGTAAAATCAGCAAATGTCTCTGTATAGGCCGGATCCGAATCCATCACTTCTTCAAAAGTCTTCGCATCCACCGCATCCAACAGCAATACCAGGAAATTCTGATCCTGTGACAGACGGTACTGTCCGTTCTCCAGTGCATAATAAGTGGTTCTCTCCCGGTAAGCCCCTGTGGTCACAGTCATCGTCACAAGCGTTATCATGAGGATTCCCGAAAGTCCCGCACTCACAGCCATACAGATTCCCTGAAATCTCTTTGCACCAAGCAGCTTTGCCATGGTCACGACCGCTGCCGCTATGAGAATACACACTATCGCTGTCTTTATATTTTCTCCCCGGTAGTCCTCCCATACGATTTCCGTGCCGTCGAAAGGCGGCATATGATTCACCAGAAAATTGCCCTGCACATATAAAGTAAGCAAAACCACCAGTTCCGCTGCCGTAACGAACCGGCAAAAAACTTTGGAGATACAGGCTGCCAAAAGGATTCCCAACACATTCAGTCCAAAAAAAAGTGCAAAATTCTGCAGAACCGCTTTTAATATCTTATAAAAATCAAACCAGAATTCTGTCTGGTTCGTAACATACAATTCCAACGGTGCATAAATAAAAAAAATAAAACAGACAGCAAAAGCTGCCAGCAGTCCCGGCGCTGCCACCTTCCACCTGTCCGTCACAAAGGTTTTCCATTTCTCTTTTTTCATCTGTTCCCTCTATCTGCTGTTCTTTTGTATTCCGTCCAACATTTTAACACGACGCCTGTATAAACTCAACTCCAACATAAATAAAGGCCAGCCTGCACATTTGCATGTACGGGCTGACCTTTGCAAACAGCTTCTGCCTAGATCAGAGGATATTTATCTGTTAATTTCTGAACGATGGCTCTGGCTGCGGGAACCTGTTCCTCGCCGCCCTTGATGACCATGGCAATGGCCTCTGCCACCTGATCCATATCCTCGGTGTTCAGACCTCTGGAAGTTACCGCAGGGGTTCCCAGACGGATACCACTGGTCACGAACGGAGACTGGGGATCGTTGGGGATGGTGTTCTTGTTGGCGGTGATGTGAGCTGCATCCAACAGCTTCTCCACTGCCTTACCGGTCAGCCCGTAAGGGGTCAGGTCTACCAGCATCAGATGATTGTCGGTACCGCCGGAGACAATCTTAATGTCACGGCTCATCAGGCCCTTGCACAATGCCTGTGCGTTGTCCACAATGTTCTTCTGATATACCTTAAAGTCGTCGCTTAATGCTTCCTCGAAGCAGACAGCCTTGGCTGCGATGACATGCATCAGCGGGCCGCCCTGAATGCCGGGGAAAATAGCTTTATTAAAATTGAATTTCTCGTTGGCTTCCTTGTTGCAGAGGATCATACCGCCTCTGGGTCCGCGCAGTGTCTTGTGGGTGGTGGTGGTCACTACATCCGCATAGGGAATGGGACTGGGATGAAGGCCTGCTGCCACAAGGCCTGCGATATGTGCCATATCTACCATCAGTACCGCACCGACTTCATCCGCCACTTCACGGAACTTTTTGAAATCAATGGTACGTGCATATGCAGAAGCACCTGCAATGATCATCTTGGGTCTGCATTCCAGGGCCAGCTCCCTCATTCTGTCATAATCCAGGAAACCGTTGTCATCCACGCCGTAAGGTACTACATGGAAATATTTACCGGACATATTGACGGGTGAACCATGGGTCAGATGTCCGCCGTGATCCAGATTCATACCCATAATGGTATCGCCGGGCTTCAGCACAGCGAACTGCACTGCCATATTTGCCTGTGCTCCGGAATGGGGCTGTACATTGGCATAATCACATCCAAACAGCTTCTTGGCACGTTCGATCGCCAGATTCTCGATGACATCCACGCACTCACAACCACCGTAATATCTCTTGCCGGGATATCCTTCCGCATATTTATTGGTCAGTGGACTTCCCATAGCTGCCATAACAGCCTTACTTACCCAGTTTTCAGATGCGATCAGCTCGATGTGACTGTTCTGACGATTCTCCTCGTCAATAATGGCCTGTGCCACTTCGGGATCTACTTTTTTTACTTCATCCAATGAATACATGCCTCATTCCTCCTTATGTTACGTTAATTCGCTAAACTTATGGTTTAGTATAGCATAGAACCTTTTATTTGCAAAGATAGAAAATGAACAATGTTGGCAGAAGCCCCCTGGTGTGTTAGAATAAACTTTAACATAACTATTCAGAGCCTCATTCGCCATAAAAATTTTCAAAATTATGCTCATTCATGCAAGCAGGATTCGCGAATTTATGCAATTTTTCCCGGCTCTGAATAGTTACAACTTTACGAAAGATGGGGAATTCTCATGTATCATATTATTATCAATCCCGCCTCCCGCTCCGGAAGAGGGGCAAAGATCTGGGCCGAACAGGTGGAGCCGGCTCTGAAAGCAGGCAATACCGAATATCAGACCTATTTTTCCGGGAAAGCCGGAGAAGTCCGACAGCTGGCCGCACAGATCACCGCAGAGCATGCTGCAGAGCCTGACTTAACGCTCATCGTTCTGGGGGGGGACGGCACGATAAACGAGACCCTTCAGGGCATTGCAGATCCTTCCAAAGTCATCCTCGGCTACATTCCCACCGGCTCCAGCAATGATCTGGCCCGAGATCTGGGAATTTCCAAGGATCCAAAGGCTGCTCTCAATCTGATCCTTCATAATAATACTCCCAGAGCCATGGATCTGGGGAGACTGACCTATCTGGACGAAGACCAGCCGGAAGAACCCAGGCTTTTTGCCGTCAGCTGCGGGATCGGCTTTGATGCCGCCGTCTGTGCGGAAGCCATGAGTTCCCGGATCAAGGATACCATGAACCGGATCGGCTTAGGAAAGCTGACCTATCTGGGTATCGCCTTAAAACAGCTGATCACTGCCCGCAAGGTCTCCTGCACGCTGACACTGGAGGACAAGGTACATGACAAAAAGGAATCCGTAGAACTCCCCCGTTTTCTGTTCGTGACCTGTATGAGTCACCGTTACGAGGGCGGCGGTTTCATGTTCTGCCCTCCCGCTGTCGATCATGACGGGGTATTGGATCTCTGTTCCGTAGGCAATATTTCCAAGGGATTGGTTCTGCTGGCCCTGCCCACTGCCTTTTTCGGCAAACATTATTTTGTCAAAGGCATCAATGCCCATACCGCCACACAGATGTCCATAACAGCTTCCGCTCCTCTGTGGGTGCATACAGACGGAGAAGTGACAAGAAAGAGCCGCGGTTTCCGGGTGGAATGTCTCCCCGGTGCCATCCGGATGATCACACCTTAAACAGATTTAACACACTCTAAAGATTTTCTTAAGAATGCTTAAGTATTCCAAAAAAGCCTTGATTTTTTTGTTCCGATAGCTATACTAAAATTGATTTTAGAACATAGGTTTTTAGAGAAATGAGGTTTTTATGGAAAAATTACGGATCTTCTATTTGAAATATAAACATGCCATTCCTCTTATTATATATGGCATTATTTACATGGCCTGGTTCGCCTGGCTGGAGAAAAATACTACCGGACATTACCGGATCATACATATGGCGGCGGATGATTATATTCCTTTTTGTGAAGTGTTCGTCATCCCTTACTTTTTGTGGTTTGCCTATGTATCGGCTGTGGTCATTTATTTCTTTTTCAAGAACAAAGAGGATTATTACCGCACCTGTATCTTCCTCTTCACGGGCATGACGATTTTCCTGATCGTATCCACCCTGTGGCCCAACGGACAGCACCTTCGTCCCGCTGTTATGCCGAGAGACAATATCTTCACCCGTATGGTAGCCGCTCTGTATCGGACAGACACTCCTACCAACCTGTGGCCCAGCATTCATGTATATAATTCTCTGGGTGCACACTTTGCCATTATCCGCAGCAAATGCTTTGAGAAGAAAAAGGGCATCCGCATCGGTTCCCTGATCCTGGCTGTCTCCATTATTATGGCAACCATGTTCATCAAACAGCATTCCGTATTTGATGTGCTTACCGCATTCGTCATGGCGGCTGTGATGTACACACTGGTATATCGTTATGATCTGCTGATCGCTGTCAGAGAGTTCCGAAATAAGAGAAAAGCAAAACCGCAGATCGGCTAAAGGTTGTTTCAAAACGTGCGCCGACGGCGCAGCTATAAAAAATGCAGTGACGTTACCTACGCCACTGCATTTCTTTTGCCCTCATTTATGATCTGTTACATTACAATACTTCTTCGCTCTTCTTCAATGCCGAGGCAATGACCGCATCCATATCATAGTAGCGGTATTCCGCCAGTCTTCCGCCGAAGATCACGTTCTTTTCCGTATCTGCCAGCCTTTTATACTCTGCATACAAAGCGCCGTTCTTTTCATCATTGACCGGATAATAAGGCTCATCTCCCGGCTTCCATTCGGAACTGTACTCTCTGCTGATGACCGTCTTCGGGAGATCCTGTCCCTGTTCGTCCTTGCCAAACTCGAACCATTTGTGCTCGATGATCCGGGTCCAGGGAGTCTCACGATCCGTGTAATTCACCGCAGCATTTCCCTGGAAGTTGGGAATATCCAACACCTCTGTCTCGAACCTGACGGAACGATATTCCAGTGCTCCCAGAGAGTAGCCGAAATAGGCATCGATGGGGCCGGTATAGACAACAGTCTCTGCCAGTTTATCCAGTTCCTCTTTCTGCTCCAGATAATCTGTGTTCAGGCGTACCTCAATGCCCTCTAACAGATGTTCCACCAGCTTCGTGTAACCGCCAATGGGAATGCCCTGATACAACGCATTGAAATAGTTGTTGTCAAAAGTCAGACGCACCGGCAGACGTTTGATAATGAAGGCCGGAAGATCTTTACAGTCACGTCCCCACTGCTTCTCGGTGTAGCCCTTTACCAGTTTTTCAAAAATATCCTTACCCACCAGAGAGATGGCCTGTTCCTCCAGATTTTTCGGTTCCGTGATCCCGGCAGTTTGCCGCTGCTCTTCAATCTTGGCCGCAGCTTCTTCGGGAGTCACCACGCCCCACATTTTATTAAAAGTGTACATGTTAAAAGGCAGTGAGTACAACTCTCCGTGATAATTGGCCACCGGAGAATTGGTGAAACGGTTGAACTCCGCAAATCGCGTAATGTATTTCCACACCTTTGTATCATTGGTGTGAAAAATATGGGCACCGTATTTATGGACATGAATTCCTTCCACGGTTTCCGTATAAATGTTTCCCGCCACATTAGAGCGTTTATCGATGACCAGAACCTTTTTCCCTCTGTCAGCCGCTTCTTTTGCGAACACCGCTCCGTACAATCCGGAGCCGACCACCAGATAGTCGTATTTCATTTCTATATATTTCCTTTCTCACAGTTGCGTTCCTGCGCCTACGTTATTTCCGTACGACAGCCTTCTCACCGAAGACACGTTTCAGAACCACCAGCGTAGCCAGTGTCAGCAGAATACCGATCACCAGACAGATCACCACATTCTGTACAAAACCGGCAATGATATAAGTCACAAAAGAGATTGCCGCCACAGTCAGCACATAAGGCACCTGGGTGGATACATGGTTGATATGATTACACTGTGCTCCCGCAGAAGCCATAATGGTCGTATCGGAGATGGGGGAGCAATGGTCACCCATAACGGCACCTGCCAGACATGCAGCCACGCCGATGATGATCAAATGCTCGGCTCCGGGTACAATAGCTCCGGTCGTGGGATCGGTAAATACGCCGGTAACGATAGGGATCAGAATACCGAAGGTTCCCCAGCTGGTACCGGAAGCAAAGGCTAAGAAACATGCTACAAGGAAAATGATGGCCGGAAGCATATTGGTAAGCCCTGCTGATGCTCCCTGCATCAGACCAGCCACATAGACATCCGCACCCAGCAGACCGGTCATGGTCTTCAGGGTAACAGCAAAGGTCAGGATCAGCATTGCAGGTACCATGGCAATGAAGCCCTGCGTCAGACAGTTCATGGCCTCCTTGAAGGATACCAGTCTTCTGCACATATAGTATACAATGGCAAATAATAATGCAATCAAAGATCCCCAGGGAAGTCCCACGGAAGCATCCGTTGCGCTGAATGCATCGATAAAGCCCACGCCTTCAAAGAAGCCGCCGACATAGATCATGCCGATGACACAGCAGACAATCAGTACGATCACCGGGATCAACAGATCGTAGACCTTGCCTCTGGTGGAACCTTTGGGTGCATTGTCTGCATTGACCACGCGCTCTCCCTCGGTGAACAGGTCACCCTTTTCTCTGGCATTGCGCTCATGCTTTACCATGGGGCCGTAGTCGAAGCCCATCAGCGCCATACCGATGACGAATACGATGGTCAACAGAGAATAATAGTTATAAGGAATAGCTCTTACGAACAGTTCAATACCGGAATAAACACCTTCATCCACCATACCGGATACTGCGGCCGCCCAGGAAGAGATCGGTGCGATCATACAGATGGGTGCTGCGGTGGCATCAATAATGTATGCCAGCTTTGCTCGGGAAATCTTATGTCCGTCTGTTACCGGCATCATAACAGAGCCTACAGTCAGACAGTTAAAATAATCATCCACGAAAATCAGAACACCTAATAAAAAGGTGGAAAGCAACGCTCCCGCTCTGGTCTTTACATGCTTTTTCGCCCATTCGCCGAAAGCTGCAGAGCCTCCTGCCTTGTTCATCAGTGCCACCATGGTACCCAACAGGATCAGGAACATGAAGATACCGATATTCCATGCATCCGCCACGGAATTGATAAATCCTTCGTTGATCACCGTATCCAGCGTTGCAATAGGAGAAAATCCGGTATAAATCAAAGCTCCCGTAACAATGCCGATAAACAGTGACGAATATACTTCTTTTGTGATCAGTGCCAATACGATTGCCACCACAGGCGGCAGCAATGCCCAAATTGTTCCATACATAATTTTGCCCTCTCTCGTACTTTTTTTGTAACATTTCAGATACATTTTTACTTTATGGCAAACCCGTATACCTGTCAATATAATTTTCCAAATTAACGCTTTAGCACAGCAATTTATCCGTTCCTTTTCTCTTTTTCGCTTTAAATCGCTAAATTTTCTTGCATCCTTGCACGATCTGGGCTATAATGAGCAATGACATTTAGCAGAAAGGACGTGCCCTGCGCACGATGGAATACCATGAGTTTCGAATTTATCAAAAAACTGCCCACTCCTGCGGAGATCCGCAAGGAACTGCCCCTTCCGGCAGAATTAGCCAGGATCAAAGAAGAAAGAGATGCTGAAATCCGTGACGTCCTCACCGGCAAAAGCAATAAGTTTCTGGTGATTATCGGACCCTGCTCCGCTGATAACGAAGATTCCGTATGTGATTACGTCAATCGTCTTGCCAAAGTGAATGAGAAAGTTAAGGACAAGCTGATCCTGGTGCCCAGAATCTACACCAACAAGCCCCGCACCACCGGCGAAGGCTACAAGGGTATCACCAGCCAGCCCGATCCCGAGAAGAAACCGGATTTCCTGGCAGGTCTGATGGCCATGCGTAAAATGCACATCCGCGCCATCAAAGAGACCGGTCTCACTGCCGCAGATGAAATGTTATACCCGGAGAACTGGGGTTATGTATCCGATATCCTCTCCTATGTGGCCATCGGTGCCCGTTCCGTAGAGGATCAGCAGCATCGTCTGACTGTCAGCGGCTTCGATGTAGCTGCCGGTATGAAGAATCCTACCAGCGGAGATTTCTCCGTAATGCTGAACTCCGTATATGCGGCACAGCACCCCCACTCCTTCATCTATACCGGATGGGAGGTGAATACCCACGGCAACGATCTGGCACACACCGTACTGCGCGGTGCTACCAACAAGCACGGTGCCAATATCCCCAACTACCATTACGAGGATCTGATCCGTCTGTGGGATATGTATGAAAAAATGGATCTGAAGAATCCTGCCTGCGTGATCGATGCGAACCATTCCAACTCCAACAAGCAGTTCAAAGAACAGATCCGAATCACCAAAGAAGTCATGCACAGCCGCAAGCTGAGTTCCGATCTCCATCAGCTGGTCAAGGGCGTTATGATCGAGAGTTATATCGAAGAAGGTAACCAGAAGGTGGGTGCCGGCTGTTACGGTAAGTCCATCACAGATCCCTGCCTGGGTTGGGACGATACAGAGCGTCTGATCTACGATATCGCAGAGTACGAATAAGACGAACCCTTTTTTAAAAAAATTGCAGGAAGCCTTTGAATAACACAGGATTCACAAACGCTTCCAACACACATCCGAGAACCAGTACTCCCAAAATGAGCACCGGTTTTCCCAGTTTACCGGGCAGGGACTTTTTTCCCTGCCCGGTTATGTTATGATAAAAATAAATACTTCTGTAAATATCCTCGCACCACTGAAGCAGCATCACCATTGCAGGTACATAACACAGATAGTGAGGAAAAATTCCCACAATACATAATAAAATCCCCTTGATTCCATAACGGCAGGTCGCAGTACCTAAGAATAATCCAAGGGAAAAGCCATATTTTACCGTCATCCCGCCGCAGAATAACAATCCCAGGTACGTCGTGGCCATGAGAACCAGTGCAATGAAATCTTTGCCTCTTTTACACAGGACGTACCAGAAGAGCACCTTGTTGTCCACGGCCATGTATTTCATATGATACAAAGTATCCTCATCCAGCATTCCCATATTCTTCAGGAAAGTACCTTTTCCCCAATATACGATCAGAAACCCCACTGCGAATCCGATCACAAACAGAAAACGAAGCGGCAGCTTTCCCACCGGTACGATAGACTTATCCCATTTCATGAAAATTCCCATCTCTACGCCACGCAATGTTATGTTAATATATGCGGACAACACAGGGAATCATTCCTGAACCGTAACAACTAAAAAACAATCCGCCACACAGATTCTATCCATGGAGCGGATTGCCTACCTCAACGTAATGACTATTTACTTAAGTATTTCGATGCATATGTCAGAATGCCGCAAATCGTCTTGGCATCCTGAATCTTACAGTCATAGATCATTTGTTTTAATTCCTCTACGGAATATGCCTCTACATTGATAAATTCATCTTCATCCAGATGCTGGCTCCCTCTGTCTTTCAGGTCTAACGCCAGATAGATGTCGATTTTCTCATTACAGAAAGCTACTGTGGTATAGATGGAAGTCAGCAGTTCCACATGATCGGTATGATAGCCGGTCTCTTCCTGCAATTCCCGCATGGCTGCCTGATCCGTAGGTTCTTCTCTGCCATTCAGTCCGCCGGCCGGAATCTCCAGAGTCTCCCGCTCCAGCGCATTACGATACTGCCGCACCATGAGAAGTTTACCGTCTTCTCTTACTGCAACCACAGCTGCTGCGCCTTTATGATCGATCAGATCCCATTTTGCAATGTTACCGTTGGGAATCTGCATGGTGTCCTGATAATAATCAATGATCGCACCTTTTGCAACCAGTTCCCGTTTGATACGCCTGAATTCTTCCATGACCCGTTATTCCTTCTTTTATTTATCCTCGAATCTGTTATTTGTTCTCCAGTAATTTGTCCACACTTACCATCTTGACACACAGTACGAACAGATCCGTTGCCATTGCCATCTCTTCCGGTGTCGGGAAGGAAGGTGCGATACGGATATTGGAATCTTTGGGATCCTTCTTATAAGGGAAAGTAGCGCCTGCCCCCGTCAGAGTCACACCTGCTTCCTTACATTTTGCCGCAATAGCCTTGGCACAACCATCCATCGCATCAAAGGAGATAAAATACCCACCGTTGGGTTTTGTCCAACTGCCGATACCAAGTCCACCCAGTTCCTCATCCAAAACCTTCAATACTGCCTCAAATTTTGGACGCATGATTGCCGCATGCTTCTTCATATGTTCACGAATACCGTTAATATCCTTAAAATAGCGTACATGACGTAACTGATTGATCTTATCGTATCCAATCGTCTGAATTGTCATGGACTTTCTCATATCATCCAGATTGGCCTTAGAAGATGCGATAGCCGCAATACCGGAACCTGCAAAGCTTACCTTAGAGGTAGAGCAGAACTCGAATACCATATCCGGATGTCCTGCCTTCTCACATTCGGAGAGAATCTCTAACAGCTGATCCTGTCTGTCATCATATAAATGATGAATTGCATAAGCATTATCCCAAAAAATACGGAAATCCGGTGCCGCCGGCGTAAGCGCTGCGAAGCGTCTTACGGTCTCATCGGAATAAGTATATCCCTGAGGATTGGAGTACTTCGGTACGCACCAAATGCCTTTGATGGCGGGATCTTCGCTGACCAGCTTCTCTACCAGGTCCATATCCGGTCCTTCGGGAGTCATGGGTACATTGATCATTTCAATTCCGAAATGCTCTGTAATTCCAAAATGTCTGTCATATCCGGGAACAGGGCACAAAAACTTTACATGCTCGAGTTTACACCAGGGGGTATTTCCCAAAATGCCATGGGTCATGGCACGGGATACCGTATCATACATGACATTCAGACTGGAGTTACCAAAAATCATAATGTTATTCGGATTCACTTCAGCAATAGAGGCCAACAGTCTCTTTGCTTCCGGAATACCATCCAGTACACCATAATTACGGCAGTCTGTGCCATCTTCACATTTCAGATCAGACTCACTGTGAAAAACATCCATCATTCCCATGGAAAGATCCAGCTGTTCTGCTGTGACAGCATCGATGAAGAGACATGGTCCGATCTGGGCGGAGATCCCAGAAGGCGCATCGAGCGTCAGGAAGCGTATTTTCATTATATCTGCGATGAGCTGGTGCCGCTGATCCGGGACATTCATGCAGAGGACTGTGGGATGCGCGGAGACAAGCTGATGGCGACGGGAACGAGCATGGGCGGCTATCATGCGGTGAACGTCTTCATGCGCCGTCCGGATCTCTTTGATCAGGTGCTTTCGCTGAGCGGGCTGTTTCAAAGCGATTATTTCTTCCATGATTATCACGATGATCTGACTTATGCGAATTCCCCGCTGGACTTTCTGCCCAACATGTCAACGGATCATCCGTATATCCAGATGTATAATGCGCGCGACATCATCTTGTGCTGCGGACAGGGCGCATG
>OLRO01001319.1_pt1 | contig 14395 bp, 8 predicted proteins | sample 1673131 | NCBI WGS metagenome assembly OLRO01 (sample SAMEA3136757, study PRJEB25190) | human gut metagenome | biome: human gut; feature: human-associated habitat; material: faeces | place: Austria | collected 2013 | reverse complement strand
AATATGTAGAAGCTATGGAAAATAAAGATTTTGCCGGACTTGCAGAGTTGTTCACCCCTGATGGCATTCTGTGTGACTATTGTACCACCTCCGCTTCCCAGCAGGAATATCATATCTACGGAAAAGAGGCCATCAATATGTTCTTCCGTAACAAATTCGGCTTCCGCCGCTACTCCATTCTGGATGCTGAGGTCGTAAATGATGAGCAGGCCGAGTTCATTGCCAACTTCGGAGGCTACAACATCATGGCCATCGCCACGGTTCGTAAGACCGATGAAAACGGTCTGATCCAGAGACTTACCGTAAGACCGAAATAATTTTTGCCATCCCCTTATACTTTTCTCTATATAGAATCTTAATGTAAAAGAAGCTGCACCCTACGGTACAGCTTCTTTTACATTCTATCTTCCGAATACGTCGGTCATTCCGGAGCACTGCCAGAGATCACATAGCTGGTCACGACATACAGGATCTCACCGTTGTACTCCACTCTGGACCAGCCAGATCCTTCACTGTAGCCGGTACGATGCAGATTGGTTCCGTTCCGCACCTGGGTGCGTACAGTGCTCTCTCCCTCGCTGGTGCTTGGTTCCGTCCGCATATTGATCAGATCTTTGGGGGTAATATAATCATCACAATCCGTAAAGACGATCACTCTGCCGTCCTGGGTGCTGACGCGGTTGGGATATGTCGGCTTCTCCGGGGTCTTATAGGTAAGATCCGTGGTCAGATATGCTGATACTGCATAAACCGTCTGACCGTTGTATTCCAGTCTGGACCATCCGGTGGAATCGTTCCTTCCGGTGCGTACCAGAGTCTCTCCGTTCTTCAGCTGCCCTACCACATTGCCCTCATCTCCGGTATAGGGTGTACTGCGAAGATTACTCACATCCTTGGCAGTGACAGTCTCGTTCACATCACCGAACGTCATGGAATTTCCCTCCGCAAGAGCATCTCCCGTATTATTGGTAGCGGGGACTTCGGTTGCCACCGGTGCCTCTGTCGGCTGTGGCTGTGCTTCCGGAGCCTGTGTAGGTGTCGGTTGCGGTGCTTCTGTCACTGCTGCCGCAGGCTCCGGAGTAACCGTCTCGGGGATTTGTGTAGTCTCTGGTTCCGCCGTTGCCACCTTTTCCGATGCGATCCCGGTCTCCGGGGTCTCTGCAGAAGCCTGTTCTGAGCTCTGCGCTTCTGTTGTCACCGCCGCGAATTCATTATTTTCCGTAGTTCTGTCATGATGGCTCAGTTTCCACAGCGGAATACAGATCAGGACCGCCAGAACCATCATGCCCGCAAAAGCCGGAATCATCCATGGCCGGAACCGGAAGCCGATCCCGTCCCCCTCGTCGAAGTCATCCAGGTCATCCCCTTCCGGGTACTCCCCATAGTCCTCATCCTCCGTAAAGTCCTCCGATTCCACAGTATACGGATCCTCTGTATCACAGGTTGTTTCCCATACAGCATCATCACGTCGTCCCGCCTGTTCAGAATCCACCTCTGCATCCGCAAGTTCTTCATAGTCAAAATTATATTCTTCCGGTTCCCTTTTCCGGTCTCTGACACCCTTTTCTTCCATGGCATGCCCTCCTTCCGCCATCTTTAAGCTGATTATATACTTCCCTCTTTTGCAAAACAAGTACCTTTTCCTGTCTTTGCAGGTATGTTATACTGACTGTAGCATTATAAAAACCTCTCAGGAGTTATATTCTCTATGAAAAATAAATTTGCCAAATGGAAACCTTATATTTTCCTCGCGGTCCTGCTCGCCAGCCTGGTTCCTCTGGTATGGCTGGGGCGTTACAATTATCCCACCGGGGATGATTATTATTACGGTACGGAAGCCCATCTGGTCTGGCAGCAGACCGGAAGCATACCACAGGCCATTTCCGCCGCCTGTGCCGGTGTCGCCAAAAGCTATCAGATCTGGCAGGGAACCTATTCAGCGCTGTTTCTGATGTATCTTGCGCCCAATGCCTTCTCCAATACCGCCTATCATCTGGTGACTTTTGTGATCCTTCTTTTGCTGTGCGGCGGCATTTTCTATCTGCTACGGTCTCTGGTCTGCCATTTTCTGCCGGGAACATGTGGGGAATGGATCACGATTTCCTCAGTATTTAGTTTCCTGTGCATCCAGACAGTGGCCTTTCAGAGCGACAGCTTTTACTGGTACAACGGCTCCATGTATTACACTGGTTTCTTTGCCGTGACCCTGTTTTTCCTGGGCACATTGCTTCGCTACCTGTACAATGGGAAAAAGATACTGATGCTTCCGCTTCTCCTGTTCGCAATTTTCTTAGGCGGTGGCAATTACGTGTCCCTTCTCCCCTGCATGCTGTTTGTGGTAACCGTAACCTTTCTACTGCTGTTGCAGAGAAATAAAAAGACTTATGTCTGCGGAATTACCTCCGCTGTTCTCCTGCTATCTTTTGCCGTCAGTGCCATGGCCCCCGGCAATCAGGTGCGGCAGGACGGTATGTGGAAAATTCCCGCGTGGAAAGCCATTGCAAAGTGCCTGTTGCAGGGTGTCCGCTATACCTTCGCCTGGACCGGACTGTGGTGGCTGCTTGCCGCCCTGCTTCTGCTGCCGGTCTTCCTGCGCATTTTACAGAAGAAAAACTGGGGATTTTTCTCCCATCCCCTCCTTTTTACCGGATATTCCTACGGATTGTTCTGCTCCATGTCCTGTCCTCTGTTCTATACCATGAACTCCACAGGACCCGGCCGGGCCGTAGCCATTGTCTACTATACGTTTCTGCTGATCAGTTTTGCTGTGTTCTTCTACTGGCTCGGATATATAGTCCGGAAGCTGCGAATGCGTCAGAATACTCCGGAGAAAATGGCGGTCCTCGGCAAGTTGAAAATTGCCCGTTATGTCGCCATGACGGTCCTGTTGGCCGTCATCCTTTTCACCGGAGTATGGCAGGAGACCTCCGCCGCAAAAGCGATCCAGGTGCTGGCAGACGGGGAAGCCGCTGCCTATGCTGCAGAATACGAAGAACGTCTTCTTCTCCTGAATGACCCGGAGATTACGGATGTGGTGCTGACCCCCTTTACCCATCAGCCTGCGATGATCTACACCGGCGATCTTCCAGGAGACCCCGAGGATCCCACCAGCAAAAAGACCGCCCAATATTTTGGAAAAAATTCCATATACGTAGATTACAGCAATTAATTACAGTGATCAGCTGATGAGCACACCACCATCGAATAAAAGGCGATCAACAACCCACGGCGCATTACAAAAAGGACGCTTCCGGTTTTTCCGGAAACGTCCTTTTGTTATCTTTTACTATTCTTATTGTCCTTCGTACTTCTCACTCTGCATACGGATCAGTTCTGCATCGTCGAAGTAATTGATACGCATAGCGCTCTTTACCTCAGACAGGGTCTGTGCTGCCACTTCACGGGCCTCGTCACTGCCCTTCTTCAGGATCTCATATACTGCGGGAATATCCTTCTCCAGTTCTTTTCTACGGTTACGGATGGGCTCCAAGGTCTCCTGCATTACGTTGTTCAGGAACTTCTTCACCTTCACGTCACCCAGACCGCCTCTGGTATAATGCGCCTTTAACTCGTCCAGATTTGCGTAATCCGGCAGGTATCTCTCGAAGTGCTCCGGCTTGCAGAAAGCATCCAGGTAAGTGAATACCGTGTTGCCCTCCAGATGTCCGGGATCGCTGACCAACAGATGCTCGGGATCGGTGTACATGCTCATGATCTTGGTGCGTACATCGTCTGCACTGTCTGACAGATAGATGCAGTTGCCCAGGGATTTACTCATTTTCGCCTTGCCGTCGATGCCGGGCAGGCGCTGGCAGGCCTCATTTTCGGGCAGCAATGCCTTAGGCTCTACCAGTACCGGTGCATATACGGTGTTGAATTTGTGTACGATCTCTCTGGTCTGTTCGATCATGGGCAGCTGGTCACCACCTACGGGAACGGTGGTCGCCTTGAAAGCGGTAATATCGGAAGCCTGGCTGATGGGATAGGTAAAAAATCCCACAGGGATGCTGGCTTCGAAGTTACGCATCTGAATCTCACTCTTTACGGTCGGGTTTCTCTGTAATCTGGCTACGGTTACCAAATCCATGTAATAGAAGGTTAGCTCGCACAATTCGGAGATCTGAGACTGAATGAAGATCGTTGCCTTGCTGGGATCCAGTCCGCAGGACATGTAGTCCAGCGCCACTTCAATAATATTCTGGCGCACCTTCTCGGGATTCTCGATATTATCCGTCAGTGCCTGTGCATCTGCGATCATGATAAAAGTCTTCTTATATTCACCGGAATTCTGCAGCTCTACACGTCTTCTCAGGGAGCCTACATAATGTCCCACATGTAATCTTCCGGTGGGTCTGTCACCTGTCAAAATAATTTTGTCCATTTCGTCCTCTCAATCCGCCGTCTATGCGGCTATACGTCATTGCTTCTATCATACCATCTTTTTGCATAGAAGCAAATGATTTTTCTACAGAATTAACGCTTTGTGTGCAAGCCCCCTCGCATTCATTCTGCTGTTCTATGGCTGAACTATTGCAAGCAGCTTATCCAGAATTTTATGTGCCACCTGTTCCTTGCTCATCAGTTCCAGACTCTCCTCGGAATTCTTTGTGATCAGTGTCACAATATTGGTGTCCGTACCAAAGCCCGCTCCTGCGCTCTTCAAACTGTTGGCACAGATCATGTCACAGTGCTTGCTCTCCAGCTTCTTCCGGGAATTCTCCAGCACATTTTCCGTCTCCATGGAAAATCCACACAAAATCTGTCCCGGTCTCTTGTTTTCCCCAAGGGCCTTCAAAATATCCTTCGTCCGCACCAGAGGGATCGACATGTCTCCGTCTTTTTTCTTAATCTTATTGTCTGCTGTCACTGCCGGGGTGTAGTCTGCCACGGCTGCTGCCTTGATGACAAAATCATAGTCCTGCGCTCTGGACACGATTGCATCGTACATCTCTTCTGCCGTCTGTACCGGCACCACATTTACAAACAAAGGCGGCTCCACATCCGTATGGGCTGCCACCACCGTCACTTCTGCGCCGCGGTGCATTGCAGCTCTCGCCAGGGCATAACCCATTTTTCCACTGGAGTGATTCGTGATAAAACGCACCGGGTCAATGGGTTCTCTGGTGGCACCTGCGGAGATCAGCACCTTTTTGCCCGCCAGATCCTTCTCGCAGGCGATCTCCTTCACCACGGCTTCGAACAGTACGGACTCCTCCGGCATTCTGCCGTCACCGATATCGCCGTTGGCCAGCATTCCCGTGGCCGGAGTGATGATCTCATAGCCGAAATGCTTTAATTTTTCGATATTATCCTGCACGATGGGGTTGTGATACATATTATGATTCATGGCAGGGGACACAATCTTCTTGCAGGGACATGCCATGATCGTAGTAGTCAACATATCATCTGCGATGCCGTTTGCAATCTTGCCGATCACATTGGCAGAAGCCGGTGCCACCAGAACCACATCCGCCCGCTTTGCCAGTGCCACATGTTCCACACTGTACTGGAAATTGCGGTCAAAGGTGTCCACCAGACATTTATGTCCCGTCAGACTTTCAAAAGTAATGGGGTTAATGAACTGCGTGGCATTCTGTGTCATCAGCACTTCCACATCACAGTGCTGTTTTAACAGCATCCGCGCTACATTGGCCATTTTATATGCAGCAATACTTCCCGAGATTGCCAGAACTACGGTCTTTCCCTTCAGCATAGTCGTCTCCTTTTGCCTGATTTATCAAAAATACTTCAAAACTGTACTCCTAAAATACCATAAGTGCATATTTTATGCAAATATCACTTTTCTTTTTGTCCGGGATATGATATAAACAGTAGGAGTGTCCCGAATCACCGGGGCAGCTTGTATTGTATCTCCCAGAGGGAGAATGGTAACAAGGAGGAAAATTTCATATGAACAAACAAAGTAAGACAATGCGACTCACGTTGATGGGATTGTTTGCTGCGGTACTTTTGCTGATGGCTTATACCCCGCTCGGGTACCTGAACATCGGCCCCCTGGCAATCACCTTCAATGTCATCCCCGTTGCACTGGCTGCAATCACTCTTGGCCCTGTAGGCGGAGCCGCCATGGGAGCAGTATTCGGATTGACCAGCTTTTTGCAATGCATCGGCGTGGGAGGCACCAGCGCCATGGGAGCAATGCTTTTTGGCATCAACCCTGTGTTGGCCTTCATCCAGCGTTTCATCCCCAGACTTCTGGACGGATTTCTGCTGGGATATGTCTTCCGTTACAGCCGCAAAGCCGTAGGAGACAGAATCGCCTGCATGATCACCGGATTTTGCAGCGCATTTTTCAACACCGCATTTTTCATGTCCCTTTTAGTACTGCTGTTCGGCAATACTTCCTATGTGCAGGGACTGATGGGTGGTAAAAACGCGATTTTATTCATCTGCTCTTTTGTAGGTGTGAATGCGGTCTTCGAGATGTGTGCATCCACGTTCCTGACCGGAGCGGTAGGGCTGGCACTGATCAAGGCAAAAGTCATTCCTGTATATCAGAAAGCAGGGTCTGCAGCATAACAGGAGTATACCCGTGGTACTGACAATCGACATCGGAAATACTACGATCGGCATCGGGGGATTTCAGGGAAATAAGCTGCTCTTTATTGAGAAGATATCGTCCCGTCGTCCCCTGTCTGATGCCGGATATATTGAAAAACTGAATATGATCTTGAACAAACACGGCCTGTCTGCCGAGGCCTTTGAGGGATCTATGATTTCCTCGGTTGTGCCTTCGGTGACAGCCGTTTTTTCCTCTGCTCTGGAAACTTTTCTGGGACGGAAACCTCTGATTCTTTCCCATAAGCTGGATCTGGGCTACGAGATCTGTACGGAATTCCCGGAAAAGGTGGGCTGTGACCGACTGGCAGATATTGCAGGAGCCATTTCCCGCTATTCCCTGCCTTTCGTCACCATCGACCTGGGCACCGCCACGACTTTTAACGTGTTGGATGAGAACCGTCGCTTTTTAGGTGGCCTGATCCTTCCCGGCGTTGGAACCGCCCACAGGGCACTTTTAGGCAAGACCGCCCAGCTCCCGAAAGGGGACATTCATATGCCCGCCCACACCATCGGTGCGAATACGCAGGAATGCATCACCGGGGGAATGCTCTTGGGCAACGCCTGTGCCATCGACGGACTGATCCGCCGTATCCAGACAGAGTTAGGGCAAAAAGCAACGGTCGTTGCCACCGGAGGGTACGCAACGACCGTCATTCCACATTGTGAAACGAAGATCCATATCGATCAGAATCTTCTTATGAAAGGTCTGAGATCCATCTACGAGAATAATACCTCTACTGGATCACCAGATTAGAGTAGCCCATCAGGCTCTCATCCACAGCATGTGCGGCTTCTCTGCCTTCACGGATCGCCCACACCACCAGGGACTGTCCTCTGTGCATATCACCGGTGACGAATACATTTTCCACACTGGTCTGGTATTTGCCGGGGGCAGTTTTTACGTTGGTGCGTTCATTTAATTCCACCCCGAAAGCATCGGTAATATATTTCTGACTTCCCAAAAATCCTGCTGCGATCAGTACGATCTCCGCATCCAGGATCTGCTCACTTCCGGCGATCTCCTGCATCTTCATGCGTCCGGTAGCCGGATCCTTTTCCCAGGACAGCTTCACGATCTTCACAGCTTTAAGTTTGCCGTTCTTATCCTTGATAAATTCCTTGACCGTAGATTCATAGATTCTCGGATCATGTCCGTAGACTGCAATGGCTTCTTCCTGACCGTAATCGGTCTTGCAGACCTTCGGCCATTCGGGCCAGGGATTGTTCTCTGCTCTCTTGTCCGGAGCCTTGGGCATCATCTCGATCTGGGTCACAGACTTGGCACCGTGACGGATGGAAGTTCCCACACAGTCATTACCGGTATCACCACCGCCGATGATGACCACGTTCTTACCCTTGGTCTCCACATATTTTTTATCTTCAAAGTTCGAATCCAGCAGGCTCTTGGTATTGGCTTTCAGAAAATCCACCGCGAAATAGATTCCCCTGGCATCTCTGCCTGGCGCATTGATGTCTCTAGGATTGGAAGCACCACAGGCCAGTACGACACGGTCAAAGTCATGTAGCAGCTTGGATGCCTTGATGTCCTTACCGATATCCGTACCGGTGACAAAGGTGACGCCCTCTTTCTTCATGATGGCTATCTTACGGTCAATGATCTGTTTCTCCAGCTTCATGTTGGGGATGCCGTACATTAACAGTCCTCCCACACGGTCGGAGCGCTCAAATACTGTGACCTGATGTCCTCTCTGGTTCAGCAGATCCGTCGCTGCCAGTCCGGAAGGACCGCTGCCGATGACTGCTACCTTTTTGCCGGTACGCACCACAGGGGGCTTGGCTGCCGCATAACCCTCGCTGTAGGCGTTTTCAATAATTGCATATTCGTTCTCCTTGGTGGAGACCGGATCCCCATTCAGTCCACAGGTACATGCCGCCTCACACAGAGCCGGACATACTCTGGACGTGAATTCGGGGAAATTGTTGGTCTTTTTCAGGCGGTTGTAAGCCTGTTGCCAGTTGCCGGTATATACCAGATCGTTCCACTCCGGCACCAGATTGTGCAGGGGACATCCGCTGGCCATACCGCAGATCATCATGCCCGACTGGCAGAACGGCACGCCGCATTCCATACATCTGGCACCCTGTAAGCGCTGCTTTTCCTTCGGCAGATGCTCATGGAATTCGTTAAAATGCTGTATTCTCTTCTTAGGATCCTCAGCCACGCTGACTTCCCTTTTATATTCCATAAATCCCGTTGGTTTTCCCATGACTCTCTCCATTCTGCAGACGCTTCAGCGTCGGAAGAATCGCGAACTAAATTTCATATTTAGTTCTGCGATAAACTAATTTGTGGCGCCCGCGGCACAAATTAGTCGTGTGAAAAGCAATCTGTCAAGATTACTTTTCACACTGGCCTCCTACTTTCTGGTGTTGGCATAGAATGCTTCGATCTGTGCCTGCTCTGCGCTCAGTCCTTTTTCCTCCATCTGGACGATGGTCTTTAAGACTCTCTCATAATCATGAGGGATGATCTTCTTGAACTTGGGCAGATACTCTCCAAAGTTGTCCAGCACTTCCTTACCCTTGGCGGAATTGGTCAGTGCCACATGCTCCTGGATCATGGATTTCAGTTCCAGCACATCATATTTGGATGTGATCTCACTGGAAGATACCATCTCCTTATTCAGGCGTTTGTACAGATCGTTGCCTTCATCCAGTACATAAGCGATACCGCCGCTCATACCGGCTGCGAAATTTTTACCGGTCATACCGAGAACTACCACACGACCGCCGGTCATGTATTCACAGCCATGATCTCCTACACCCTCGACAACTGCGATGGCACCGGAGTTACGCACGCAGAAACGCTCGCCTGCCACACCGTTGATAAATGCCTTACCGGAGGTTGCACCGTACAGTGCCACGTTACCGATGATGATGTTTTCCTCCGCCTTGAACTTGCTACCCTGGGGAGGATATACCACCAGCTTACCACCGGATAAGCCCTTGCCGAAGTAGTCGTTGCTGTCACCTACCAGTTCCAGGGTCAGACCCTTGGGAATGAAGGCTCCGAAGGACTGTCCACCGGCACCCTTGCACAGTACATGGTAGGTATCCTCTTCCACATCATCGCCCAGTTTTCTGGTGATCTCACTTCCGAGGATCGTACCGAAGGCACGGTCGGTGTTGCTGACATCCACTTCAATGCTTCGCTTCTGTCCCGCATCAATAGCTTTGCCCAGTTGCTTTAACAGCACCTTCTCATCCAGCGTCTTCTCCAGCTGGAAGTCATAGACCTGCTTGGGATCGAAGGTCACCTTCTGCTTGCTGCCTTCGTAAGGGTTGCTTAAGATCTGGGTCAGATCCACTTCCTCCTGACGATCGGTCAGATGCTCTTTTCTCTTCAGCAGATCGGTTCTGCCCACCAGTTCATCTACAGTACGCACACCCAGTGCTGCCATATATTCCCGCAGCTCCTGTGCGATAAATTTCATAAAGTTTTCCACATATTCCGGCTTACCGCGGAAGTTTTTCCGCAGCTCCGGGTTCTGGGTAGCCACGCCTACCGGGCAGGTATCCAGATTACATACTCTCATCATGACACAGCCCATGGTCACAAGGGGTGCGGTGGCAAAACCGAACTCCTCGGCACCTAAAATGGCTGCGATGGCTACGTCTCTGCCGCTCATCAGCTTACCGTCGGTCTCGATGCGGACTTTATTACGCAGGCCGTTCATGATCAGGGTCTGATGGGTCTCTGCCAGTCCCAGCTCCCAGGGAAGTCCGGCATTGTGGATGGAGTTTCTCGGTGCCGCACCGGTACCGCCGTCATAACCGGATACCAGGATGACCTGAGCTCCCGCCTTGGCCACACCGGCTGCTACGGTTCCCACACCGGCTTCCGAAACCAGCTTTACGGAGATTCTTGCCTGGGTGTTGGCATTTTTCAGATCGTAGATCAGCTGCGCCAGATCCTCAATGGAATAAATGTCGTGATGAGGGGGCGGAGAGATCAGGGACACACCGGGTGTGGAGTGTCTGGTCTTGGCGATCCAGGGATATACCTTTCCTCCGGGCAGATGTCCGCCCTCGCCGGGTTTTGCTCCCTGTGCCATCTTGATCTGGATCTCCTGTGCACTCACCAGATAGCGGCTGGTGACGCCAAAACGTCCGCTGGCTACCTGCTTGATGGCGGAACAACGGTTTAAGCCGTCCGGGCCTACGGTCAGACGGTCCAGATCCTCACCGCCCTCACCGGAATTGCTCTTGCCGTGCAGATGGTTCATGGCGATGGCCATGGTCTCATGGGCTTCCTTGGAAATGGAGCCATAGGACATGGCACCGGTCTTGAATCTGGTCACGATGGATTCTACCGGCTCTACTTCCTCGATGGGCACGCCCTTTTTCGGATAGTTAAAGTCCATCAGTCCTCTGAGGTTCTTGATGGAATCTTCGTCATTGACCATGGCGGTGTACTGCTTGAACATCTCATAGTCCCCACGTTTGGTAGACTGCTGCAGCAGATGGATGGTAGCCGGATTGTACAGATGCGCATCGGCTCCGCTTCTCATCTTGTGGCGCCCCTTGCTGTCAAGGGTTACATCGGTTTCAAGTCCCAGCGGATCATAGGCTGCGGAATGAAGCGTATTGACATCATTCTCGATATCCTTGATGGAAATTCCGCCGATGCGGCTGACCGTATTGGTGAAATACTTGTCAATGACATCTTTATCAATACCAAGTGCCTCAAAAATCTTGGAACCCTGATACGACTGGATCGTAGAAATACCCATCTTGGCTGCAATCTTTACAATACCGGTGATAATTGCATGGTTATAATCATCAACTGCGGCATAATAATCTTTGTCTAACATGTGCTCGTCGATCAGCTGTTTTACGGTATCCAGTGCCAGATATGGGTTAATTGCACTCGCACCAAAACCAAGCAGTGTTGCAAAATGATGTACCTCACGCGGCTCTCCGGATTCAAGAATCAGGGAAAGGGAAGTACGTTTTTTTGTCTTTACCAGATACTGCTGCAATGCAGATACGGCAAGCAGGGAAGGAATTGCCACATGGTTATCATCCACGCCTCTGTCGGAAAGGATCAGGATATTGGCTCCGTCTCTGTATGCACGATCCGCCTCAATAAAGAGACGATCTACGGCTTTCTCAAGACTGGTATTCTTATAATAAATAATCGGAATGGTTTCTACCTTAAATCCGTCTACTTTCATATTGCGGATTTTCATCAGGTCTGTGTTGGTCAGAATCGGATTGTTGATCCGAAGTACTTTACAGTTCTCCGGTTTTTCCTCTAAGAGGTTTCCGGCAGATCCGATATACACCGTCGTAGAAGTAACAACCTCCTCACGGATGGAATCGATTGGCGGGTTGGTTACCTGTGCAAACAGCTGCTTAAAATAGTTAAACAGCGGCTCACGGTTTCCGGACAGCGCCGCAAGCGGTGTATCTGTACCCATCGCAGCGGTACCCTCAATGCCGTTCTTTGCCATCGGCAGGATGGAATCCTTTAAGGACTCATACGTGTAACCGAATGCCCTTTGCATTCTCTGACGTTCTTCCTGTGTGTATTCCGGCACACGCTCATTCGGGATTTTTAAATCCTTTAACATGACGATGTTACTGTCAAGCCACTCACCATACGGACGCTTGCCCGCATATTTTTCTTTTAACTCATCGTCATCAATCACTCGCCCCTGCACAGTATCTACAAGAAGCATTTTACCAGGACGCAGACGGTCTTTGGTCACGATATGGGTCGGATCAATATCGAGAACTCCGACCTCGGAAGAAAGAATCAGATAATCATCGTCTGTAATGTAATAACGGGATGGACGCAGACCGTTACGGTCAAGAACCGCTCCCATCATATCTCCATCGGAAAACAGGATGGATGCAGGTCCGTCCCACGGCTCCATCATGGTTGCATAGTAATGGTAGAAATCCTTCACTTCCTGAGGCATGGACTTGTCATGAGCCCATGGAGCCGGAAGCATGATCATGACTGCCAGCGGAAGATCCATACCGCTCATCATCATAAATTCCAGAGCATTATCTAACATGGCAGAGTCGGAGCCTTCCTGATTGATGATCGGCAGTACCTTGTGCATCTCAGAACGGAAGAACTCGGATTCCATGGTCTCTTCTCTGGCAAGCATCTTATCTACATTGCCGCGGATGGTATTGATCTCACCGTTATGTACGATAAAACGGTTCGGGTGCGCTCTCTCCCAGCTCGGGTTCGTGTTCGTGGAGAAACGGGAATGCACGGTTGCAATCGCCGACTCGTAATCCTTATCCTGTAAATCCGCAAAAAACAGACGAAGCTGCTCTACAAGAAACATTCCCTTATAGACGATCGTACGGCTGGAAAGGGATACCACATAGGTATCATCGTTGGACTGCTCAAAGACTCTTCGCGCCACATACAGCTTGCGGTCAAACGCCAGTCCCTTCTCCACATCCGCCGGACGCTTCACAAAGCCCTGCATGATGTACGGCATGCAGTCCACCGCTTTCTGTCCCAGCTTCGTCGGATCGGTCGGAACTTCACGCCAGCCGAGGAACTCCATTCCCTCCTTGCCGACAATGACCTCGAACATCTTCTTGGCACGGTTGCGCTTTAACTCGTCCTGCGGGAAAAAGAACATGCCGACACCATAGTCTCTCTCCTCACCGAGTTCGATTCCAAGCTGTTTTGCCGCCTTGGAAAAAAACTTGTGGGATATCTGCAGCAGAATACCGACACCGTCACCGGTCTTTCCCTCCGCATCCTTGCCTGCTCTGTGCTTTAAGTTCTCAACGATCTTTAACGCATTCTCCACAGTCTCGTGTGTCTTGATTCCCTTAATGTTGACAACCGAACCGATACCACAGTTATCGTGCTCGTAACCCGGATCGTACATTCCGGCTGCCTGTTTTCCCGCATCCGATACCGAGAAACGGTTGAGGGCGTCCTTCTTATAAGTGGTCTGCTCTTTCATAATCAGCTTCCTTTCTGCATTCTGTATTCCGATCAGCTGTCTTTACTGCACGGACAGTTGTCTTTACCGAATTTGTTATATCCTAATATACAACTTTCTCATTTGTTTGTCTACCAGTTTATTCTTATAATTGTCTGATTATTTGTATATTTATTATTGCTAAATCTATTGTCAGATTTTATTAGTTATTATCTGTGCAAATAATACTTATACAAACAATTCCATGTATAAGAGCCCGAAAAAAATTTTGCACGCAAAACTTTTTCCGGGCTCTATTTCTGCCTTTTCTTAAATTGTATCTGAATTGTCACACCGGTCTATGCGGTAGCCGTATTCTCCAGATCTCCCACCAGATACTCCATGATGTCGCACAGCGTCACGATTCCGGTAACCCCGCCGTAGGCGTCTGTCACGCCCGCAAAATAATTCTGCTGCTGTTTCATCTGCTCAAAAAGCCGGTTTGCCTTCATGGAATCCGCTGCCAGCATCGGTTTTTGCACCGCGCACTGCATCACTTTGTCACGCGTGTGGTCTTTCATGCGGAAATACGCTTTTCCATCGAGGATTCCCACGACATCCTCGCTTCTCCCCGCAAAGATCGGATAATAGGTATGTACGCTCTCCGCCAGAATCCGGTCCCAGACGGCTTCATCCTCCTCCGTGGACAGAGATACCATCTCCCTTCGGTGCGTACAGATCGTTCCGACCGCAATATCGTCAAACCCGAACACGTTCTGTATCATCTCTGTCTCCTCGGTCGGAATGGTTCCCTGCTCTCTTCCCTCGGCGAGCAGCAGCCGGATTTCCTCCTCCGACACCGTCTCCTCTTCCTCCTCCGGGTCAAT
>OLRO01001317.1_pt1 | contig 14403 bp, 10 predicted proteins | sample 1673131 | NCBI WGS metagenome assembly OLRO01 (sample SAMEA3136757, study PRJEB25190) | human gut metagenome | biome: human gut; feature: human-associated habitat; material: faeces | place: Austria | collected 2013 | reverse complement strand
ACTGTGCTGGCCATGGTCATGGCTCTGGCACTGTGCACCACCGCGTTCGCGGCGGAGCAGAAGTACGACGTCTTCGGCAAGAATAGTTCTGCTGAAGTAGCCACAGAGGTCACTCTGACCTATGAGAAGGCTGACAAGGATGCCAATCAGATTGCCTATTACACCCTGACTAAGATGATCGCGGGTGAGAACGAAGGCACTACTGTCAACCAGTTTGAAGGCAAGTATTTCGTGAAAGCTGACAAGGCCGCTGACGCCACTTATGTTCTGAAGTATGCTGGCAAGACCACTGTCGCTATGTATCTGACTGAGGTTGTTAGCGTTATCTACAATGGCGAGGGTACTGCTTACACCAATCTGGGCACCAAGTGCGGCCAGTTTGACTACAAGGCTGCTAACTACACCAAGACTGATAAGTTCTTCACCGCTGTTGATGAGGCGGACGATGAGACCTATCTGTTTGTGAAGGTTGCTACTGATGATATTGACGATAATACCGAGTATCTGATGGTCAACGGTGTCATGACCGCTGTTGAGCGTGTTGACGATGAGAAGACCCTCGATGAACTGCTGGTTCCTCACACTTGGGTTGTGGACCTGGAGAAGCTGACTGCTAAGTGCTCTGCATGCGGCGCTACTGGTAAGGCTTATGAGTACTACACTGAGGTTCCCTCCGGTGCTACCGCTGAGTTGGCCGCTGGTGTGTGGGTTGTCGCTGACAAGACCGCTGACACCAAGCCCGCTGATGGCACTTCCAGCCCCAAGACCTTTGACGCTGGTATCGCTATGTACGTCGGTATGGCTCTGACCTCCGTCGCCGGCTCCGCCGTCGTCATCGGCAAGAAAAAGGAGTTCTAATTAAACTCAAAAAAGAGAAGCACCCTACCGGGTGCTTCTTTTTTTGTCTTTAATTATCCCTCCCGCTGCCGCGGGAGGAATAGTAAATGCTGCGTTCCTACGGGGCTTTTCTTTTTTTATGGCACCTCATCCGTCACGGCTAAAAACTTTTGCGAAAAAAGAGGATTTGAGGAAGTTTTTTGGTATAGTATATTGTCAGATTTATTTTGCACCGCGGTTCGGCGGGGGAAAGGAGGGCTTTTCGTGCATTTCAGCGACCAGTTTCTGGACGAAGTGGTGGCGCGGAACGACATCGCGGATGTGGTATCCAGCTACGTGACGCTGACACGCAAGGGCGGCAACCTGTTCGGCCTGTGCCCCTTCCACAACGAGAAAACGCCCTCATTTTCCGTAGCGCCGGACAAGCAGATCTACCACTGCTTCGGCTGCAAAAAGGGCGGCGGCGTCATCAATTTTATTATGGAGATCGAGGGCCTGTCGTTCCCGGAGGCGGTGGAGTTCCTGGCCAAGCGGGCCAACATCCCGCTGCCGGCGGAGGACGAGTCCCGCAGCAATGCTGACCGGCTGCGGCGGCGGGTGCTGGAGCTGAACCGCGCGGCGGCGCGGTGGTACTATGACCAGCTGCAGCTTCCGCAGGGTGCGGCGGTGCAGGCGTATCTGGACAAGCGGCAGATACGGCGCGGCATCGCGGTGCGCTTCGGCATGGGCGCTTCGTTGGACCAGTGGGACGCGCTGCTCCGCGCCATGACGGACAAGGGCTTCACCAAGCAGGAGCTGCTGGCCTCCGGGCTGGTGGTCAACGGGAAAAACGGCGGGCTGTACGATAAGTTCCGCAACCGGCTGATGCTGCCGGTCATCGATGTGCGGGGCGACGTGGTGGGCTTCGGCAGCCGCGTGATCGACAAGTCGGAGCCGAAATATATGAACACCACCGAAACGGTGGCCTACAGCAAGCGCCGGGTGCTCTACGGCCTGAACCTGGCCAAAAAGACCAAGCGGCCCAACATGATCCTGTGCGAGGGCAACCTGGACGTGGTGACGCTGCATCAGGCGGGGTTCGACAACGCGGTGGCCTGCATGGGCACGGCGCTGACCCAGGAGCAGATACGTCTGCTGAGCCGCTTCACCAAGGAGCTGGTGCTGTGCTATGACAACGATGGCGCGGGCCAGATGGCCACGGACCGGGCGCTGGAGCTGCTGCAGAACAGCGAGTTCACCGTGAAGGTCCTGCGTCTGCCGCAGCGATTGGTGGATGGGCATTATGTAAAGCAGGATGCCGATGACTTTATCAAATACCAGGGTAGGGACGCGTTTGAGCAGCTGCTTTCCGGCAGCGCAAACGGCATTGAATTCACGATGTCTGAGATCGCGGCCAAGTATGACCTGAAGGACGACAAGGGCCGCATCGCCTACGCGGGGGAGATTGCTGAAACATTATGTAAATTAAATGATCCTGTGGGACGGGAGGTATATACCACCCGGGCCGCCGAGGCGGCGTCCCTGCCGGTAGAGGCCATGCGGATGGAGGTCCAGCGGGCCGCCAAGCGGGTGCAGGCCAAGGCACGGAAGGCGCAGGAGCGTCAGGAGATGAACCCGATATCGGCCCTGCAGCCCGCGGACCGCAGCATCCGTTATCAGAATGTACGCAGCGCGCTGGCGGAGGAGGGCGTTATCCGTCTGCTGATGCAGGACGAGAGCCTGTTCCCGCCGGAAATGCCGGTGCAGCCGGAGGAATTTTCCTCACCGCTGCTGGGGCGCATCTACGGTGAGCTATGGCAGCGGCGGGGGCACGCGAGCATGGCGGCGCTGGCCGCGGTGCTGACGCCGGAGGAGATGAACCACCTGACGGCGCTGCTGCAAAAACCGGAATCCGCCGCCAACGCGCCGCAGGCGCTGGCGGATTACATACGCATCATTCGGGAAGAACACACCAAGCGCACCGGCGGCACGGATCCGCTGGCGGCGGCGATGGAGACGTATAAAGATAAAAAAGGTTACGGAGGAAAGCGAACATGACCGAAGAAAAGTACACCGCGGAGCAGTTGGAGCAGATGGCGGACCAGCTTTTGCAGGAGAACGCGCCGGCGCAGGACAAGCCCGCCAAGGGCGGCCTGGACGAGAAGACCATCGCGTCCCTGCCGGCGGCCGCGCTGCTGAACGGCAACGAGAAGCTGCGCGACCTGTTTACCAAGGGTAAGAAGAAGGGCAAGCTGGATGCCGGTGAGTTGTCCGACGTGCTGGACGAGCTGGACCTGGAGAGCGAGCAGATGGACTCCATCTACGACTCTCTGGAGCAGTTGGGCATCGAGGTAGGCAGCGAGGATTTCCTGGCCGACCTGCCCGATGAGGATGGCGAGCCCGCTATGGATGAGATCGCCGAGATCGAGGAGGAGGAGCTGGTCGACCCCAACACGCTGGTGGACAGCTTCAACATTGACGATCCCGTGCGTATGTACCTGAAGGAGATCGGAAAGGTGCCCCTGCTGACCGCCGATCAGGAGGTGGAGCTGGCCACCGTTATGTCCGCCGGCCGCGAGGCCGAGGCGCGTGTGGCGCAGGCCGAGGCGGACGGCGAGACCATCCCTGAGGCGGAGATGGTCGAGCTGAAAAAGCAGATCAAGGCCGGCGAGAAGGCCAAGCAGCAGCTGGCCGAGGCCAATCTGCGTCTGGTGGTGTCCATCGCCAAGCGCTATGTGGGCCGCGGTATGCTGTTCCTGGACCTGATCCAGGAGGGTAATCTGGGCCTGATCAAGGCCGTGGAGAAGTTCGACTACACCAAGGGCTATAAGTTCTCCACCTACGCCACCTGGTGGATCCGTCAGGCCATCACCCGCGCCATCGCCGATCAGGCGCGTACCATCCGCATCCCCGTCCACATGGTGGAGACCATCAACAAGGTCATCCGTGTGTCCCGCCAGCTGCTGCAGGAGTTGGGCCACGACCCCAGCCCCGAGGAGATCAGCGCCGAGATGAATATGCCCGTGGACAAGGTCCGCGAGATATTGAAGATCGCCCAGGAGCCCGTGTCGTTGGAGACGCCCATCGGCGAGGAGGAGGACAGCCATCTGGGCGACTTCATCCCCGACGAGGCCGCGTCCGAGCCCAGCGAGGCCGCCAGCTTCACACTGCTGAAGGAGCAGCTGGTGGACGTGCTGGGTACCCTGACGCCCCGGGAGGAGAAGGTGCTGAAGCTGCGCTTCGGTATCGAGGACGGCCGTACCCGCACGCTGGAAGAGGTAGGCAAGGAGTTCAACGTCACCCGTGAGCGTATCCGCCAGATCGAGGCCAAGGCCCTGCGTAAGCTGCGGCACCCCTCCCGCAGCAAGAAGCTCAAGGACTTCCTGAACTGAGGCGGACCATGAAGCGGGTAGTTCTGGCGCTGCTGGCGGTGCTGCTGCTGGCGCCGTCCCTGGCCTGGGGCGACGACAGCCGGCGCTATGAATTCCGCCTTGCCGCCAACGGAGAGGCGACGTACCATGCCGCCGCCGGCGATACCGTAACGGTATCGCTTACCCTGTGCCGGACCACCGGCACAGGGCCGATGTTCGCCATGCAGGACGAGATATGCTTCGATCCTGCCTTCTTCGCCTATCAGCCTGATGGCACCCTGCTCCGCGAGGGCGTCAAGACGACGCTGGTCACGCTGCGTGATGGCCGTCAGGCGGTCTACATGAATTACGTAGACTTTGGCGGCGGCGCGGACTGGGCGGATGAGACGGTCGTCGGCTCCTTTCAGCTGAAGGTCCTGGCCGACGGCGGTGCGTCCGCCATAACCGGCAGCCATTACCTGGTGTCCACCGAGGACGGCATGGGCCGCTACGCCGCCGCTGCCCGGGATGTCACGGTGGTGGTGTCAGAGCAGTGCCGCGTGACCTTCCAAAGTAACGGCGGCAGCGGCGTAGCGCCGGCGGAGGTGCTCCGTGGAACGCCCCTGGCGCCGCCGCAGGCGCCCACCCGCTCGGGCTATCGCTTCACCGGCTGGTACAGTGACTACGACCTGACCCGCCCCTGGGATTTCAATGCGCCGGTCGCGGCGGATATGACGCTGTATGCCGCCTGGCAGCCTCTGCAGGCCGCCGCGCCCTCCGCCGGTCCGTGGGCATGGCTTATTGTTGGTGCTTCCATTTCGGCACTGACCGTTTTAGCCCTCCGCCGACGCCGCCGCAGTTAGATCGCAAAAAGGCAAAACAAAACCGCCCGGACGGGCGGTTTTATTTTGCCCTGTGCGGGTCAGGGCCGTTCACCGACAGCGCACCCCGGCGCGCCGCCTGCAAAACAGGCGAAAAATTCAGCGTTTCAGGGGGAAGCCGTTGCAATACGGCATTAAGATGCTATAATAAGGCTGATATGATAGGAACGGAGATCTCAGCCATGATCGAGAAGGAAGCCTTTATCGCGGCACTGCTGCCGATCTGCGACACCGTATGTGAATATGACAGGGCCCGGGGAAAGCTGCGGGTCCGGAAAACCAGTCTGGCCAGTGGGCTGGAGGACAAATGGTACACCGTAGAGGAGCTGCGTGACATCTTTCGGGATAACGGCGGTGTGTCGGCGGAAAAAAGCGTGTGGATGCGCTATCTCAGCAGCGATAACCTGCGGAGCTTTTTCTACGAAAAGGAGCGAAACGAGAGCTTTCGCCTGCGGTTCCGGCAGGGCGGCGTAGGCTGCCGGCAGTATGACATCCGCATCGACCGGATCAACGACTATGTGCTGGTCATCTCCGGACGGGATACACAGGAGCAGGAGATAGACGCGCTGACCGGCGCGCTGAGCCGCAACCATTACCAGCGGGAGATGAGCAATGAGGTATACCGCGGCGGTGTAGCGCTCATCGATATGGACGATCTGAAGCTGTATAACGATATGAATGGCCATCAGGTGGGCGACAACGCGCTGCGGGCGCTGGCGGATACCATCTATGAGGTGGTTGGCCGCAGCGGCTCACTGGTGCGCTACGGCGGCGACGAGTTTTTGCTGCTGCTGCCGGGCGTGGAGCAGACGGCCTTTGCCACCGTGCTGGGAGACATTCAGCGGCGGCTGCGGACAGTGAGCATACCGGGCTGCGAGGGCGGCCAGCATATCACTATCAGCGTGGGCTGCGTCATGGCGCAGCAGGAGACGATCGCCCAGGCGGTGCAGCGGGCGGACCGGCTGATGTACCGGGCCAAGCGAAGAAAGGACGCCGTGGTCACCGAGGATACCCCCGTGGAGGGGGATGAGATCAAGCCGCATATTCTTGTGGTGGACGATGCGGCTATGAACCGCGCGATACTGCGGGAGATGCTGGCGGAGGATTTCAACGTGCTGGAGGCGGAGGACGGCCGGGAGTGTATGGCGCAGCTGGAGACCTACGGCGCGGATATCTCACTGGTGCTGCTGGACATGATCATGCCGGAAATGGACGGCCTGCAGGTGCTGGAGGAGATGAATAAGCGGGGGTTTATCGAGGATATCCCGGTCATTATCATCACGGCGGACGGCTCAGAAGAAAAGGTGCGGCAGGCCTACGACATGGGCGTGGCGGACTACATAGAACGGCCCTTTGATATCCGTATCGTGCGGCAGCGGGTGATGAACACCGTGAAGCTGTATGCGCGGCAGCGGCGGCTGGCAGCGGTGATGATGCAGCAGCTGCGGCGGCAGGAGCATATAATGGGCATCGCGGCGGATATCCTGTCGCGGGTGATGGGCTACCGCAACGGCGAGGGCGCGGACCACGGGCGGCACGTGGAGCAAATCACGCAGCGGCTGCTGCAGAGAATGCTGGAACGCACGGATAAATACGGCCTGACCCTGCAGGACTGCCGGCGGGCCGCCGCCGCAGCTATGTTCCACGACATCGGAAAGATGGGCGTGCCGGATGCCCTGCTGCGAAAGCCTGGCCCCCTGACGCCGGAGGAGTTTGACGAGATCAAGAAGCATACCCTGATCGGCGAGGAACTGATGCGGGGCATGAAGGAGATGGAAAGCGAGCCGTTGGTGGAGGCTGCGGCGGAGATCTGCCGCTGGCATCACGAGCGGGTGGACGGCAGCGGCTATCCCGACGGGCTGAAGGGCGACGAGATACCGATGACCGTGCAGGCGGTGGGCCTGGCGGACGCCTATGACGCGCTGGTGAGCCAGCGGGTGTACAAGCCGGCGTATACCCATGCGGAGGCGTTGGCTATGATACGGCGCGGCGAGTGCGGCGCGTTCGATCCGCTGCTGGTGGACTGTCTGGAGGACATACAGAGTGCGTTGTGCCGTGAGGTATACGGCATGAGAGGTAAGGAATGAGCAGGACAAAGAGATTGCTGGCGGTGCTGCTGGCGCTGTGCGGCGCGTTGCTGTGCGGCTGCGGACAGCGGGAGACGGAAACGGAAGAACTGCCGGTGCTGGTCATTGGCAGCGACAACTATGAGCCGTATTTCTATCTGGATGAGAATGGCGCCTATGCGGGTATCGACGTGGAGATCGCCACTGCCGCCTGCGAGAGATTGGGCTGGACGGCGAGTTTCCAAAAAATCAACTGGCAGGAGAAGGACGCCCTACTGGAGCGAGGCGACGTGGACTGCCTCTGGGGCAGCTTCTCCATGAACGGCAGAGAGGACCGCTACCGCTGGGCAGGGCCGTATATGTACAGCCGTCAGGTGGTCATCGTGCAGGCGTCCAGCGATATTTACGGTCTTGGCGACCTGAACGGCAAGCGCATCGCCGTGCAGACCTCCTCCAAGCCGGAGGAGCTGTTTCTGAAGCATCAGGTGCCCGGCGTGGAGCAGGTGGACAGCGTGTACTGCTTCGCCGACACGGTGGACGTGTTCGCCGCGCTGGACAAAAGCTATGTGGACGCCTGCGCCGGACACGAGACGGCGTACCTCACCTTCATCGCCGGGCGCGCCGGGGAATACCGGGTGCTGGAGCCGGGGCTGCTGCGGGCAGGTCTGGGCGCGGCGTTCTATAAGGACGACGGCAGCGGCAGAGCGGAGGCTCTGAACGAAATGCTGCACGAGCTGGTGGCGGACGGCACCGTGGCCGCCATTCTGGAGAGCTACGGCGTGGACGCACAGGCGGCTTTAGCGGGGTTGATCCATGGGCAATAAGTTTTCCAACAAATATATCTGGGTGCTCATGCTGGTGCTGGGCGTCTTTGTGATGGCGGTCACGGCTCTCATCGGCGGCAACAGCAGCATCCGCAACGCCCAGCAGACCGCCCAGCGGACGCTGCAATATCTGCAAAACCAGTGCATCAGCTACCGCGACATCGTCGCCGCCGACCGGCTAAAGAGCCTCGTGCGGCTGACGGAGCAGGCGCAGGAGGTGGCGGAGCGCGAGGGTATGGTGGGGCAGAACCGCTCCAACGAGGAGCTGGCGCGGTACGCCCAGCGTCAGCGCGTAACCTGCGTGCTGGTGCTGGACAAGGATCTGGAGATCGAGTTCAGCTCCGGTGCGGACATGGACTGGAGCGATTACTACACCAATGAGGCGATCCGCTCCATCATGGACTACCCGGAAAAGATCTTCGCCCGCCGCCTGACCCGTGACGGCGCGGTATACGACATAGCAGCCGTGGCGCGCGTCGAAAATCCCGGCGTCGTCTTCTGCGTCCGCCTCCAGTCGAACACGATCATCGCCTCCTACCGTGCGTCCATCGAGAGCCTGCTGGCGGGCTACGAGACGCTGCTCAATGACAGGGTCTACACCTACATCACCGACGGCGAGCGCGTGGTGGGCAGCAGCGCGGCGGAGCAGTGGAACCTGCCGGTGGACGAGGTGCCCCTCATCCGTGCGCTGGAGTCCTCCCCCTCCCCGGGCAGCAAGCTGACCCAGCTCCGCACGGACGGCACGTTCTTCGGTGCACGGGAGCGATACCAGCAGTACAGCCTGTATGTGTTCCTCCCCAATGAATACGTGTTCATCCTGGGCAAGAACATGGTGATCTCCGCCTTCGGCGTCTACGCGCTGGCGGCGGTGGTGGCGGCACTGCTGTTGGTCAGGCTCGGCCAGGACCGCAAACGGCGGGAGCTGGCGTACCAGAAGCAGTTGGAAAAGGAAGTAGAGCGTGCCACAGCGGCGGACCAGGCCAAGACGCACTTCCTTCGCAGCATGAGCCATGATATACGCACACCCATCAACATCATCATGGGTATGCTGGAGATCATCGGGCGGAACCCGGAGAATGTGACGCTGGTGCAGTCCTGCCGGGAGAAGGCGCAGACCGCGGCGCGCTATCTGCTGGCGTTGGTAAACGACGTGCTGACGCTGAATCGCCCGAAGCAGGAGGCGCTGGGAAAGACCCCCTATTGTTTGACAAGCGAGCTGCACGAGATGCTGGATATTTCGCGCGCCCAGGCGGAGAGCGCAGGCGTTGCGCTGACGGTGATGGACCTGACGCTGGAGCATGAACAATTCACAGGCGACCCGCTGTATATGCGGCAGATCTGCCAGAACATCATCGGCAACGCCATCAAATACAATCACCCCGGCGGATGGGTGCGCTGCAGCTTCCGCGAGTCCCGTTATGCGGACGGCGTGTGCCGGCTGGAATTTATATGCGAGGATAACGGCGCAGGCATGAGCGAGACGTTCCAGCGCCATATGTTCGAGGCATTTGCCCAGGAAAACAGCGATAGGGGCAGCCTTTCCGGCGGCGTGGGCCTGGGTCTGGCCGTGGTGAAAAAGCTGGTGGACGAAAGAGGCGGTACCATTCAGGTGGACAGTGCACGCGGACAGGGAACGCGCTTCCGCGTGGTGCTGCCCATGATGCCCAGTGAGGCCGAACCGGAAGCCGCGCTCCCCGGTGCGGCGGCTTCCATCGCCGGCCGGCGCTTGCTGGTGGCGGAGGACAACGAGCTGAACCGGGAGATCGCGGTGTACCTGCTGCAGGAGGCCGGCGCCGTGGTGGACCAGGCCGCCGACGGCAAGGAGGCGGTGGAGATGTTCGCCGCGTCGGCGCCCGGTACCTACGACGCGGTGCTGATGGACGTGATGATGCCGGAGCTGGACGGCCTTTCCGCCACCCGCGCCATCCGCGGGATGGACAGGCCGGACGCGCAGCTGCCGATCATCGCCATGACCGCCAACCTGTTTGACGAGGACGTGGCGGCCTGCCTGGCAGCGGGCATGGACGCGCATATCCCCAAGCCGTTGGAGGCTGGGCAGATGATAAGAACGATCGCCGAGTGGCTGGAGAGGAAGAAACAATGAATTTAGAGAAGCTTTATCAAGAGATGGGCGGCGACATGGCGGACGCCGTGCGCCGGTTGGGCAGTATAGCTGCGGTGGAGCGTTTCCTGCGGATGTTCGCCGGAGACGACACCTTCGCCATGCTGGAGGCGGCCATGAGCGCCGGAGACGTCCAACGGGCGTTCCGGGCGGCGCACACGCTGAAGGGCCTGGCAGCCAACCTGGGGCTGGTGCAGCTGGGGCAGGCAGCCTCCGCCCTGACGGAGGCCCTGCGCGGCAGCGATATGCAAAGCGCGTCGGCGCTGTATCCGGAGACGGCCGCGGCATACCGTGAGGCGTGCGCGGCGATCGGAGATTTAGAGACGGACGCGTAGAAAACACGGATTTTTGCGAAAAAGACTTGACGAAACGGAACGAAAGTGATATACTGCGAATACAATAATGTTCTGTTGGCAAATCGGCTGAAAGGCCGAGACGCAAAGCTACGGTGTCTAAACGGCATTTGACCGCATGATCGACCGGCTGCAAGTGGGATGCGCTTCAAAGGTGCATACATTGCAGCCGGTTTTTTATTTGCCCTGCCCGGCAGGGCCCATATTGCAGTACGGGTCGCGGAGGTCTAACCCCTACCTCGGCGGCATCGAAACCCCCATCTGTCACATGGCAGATGGGGGTTTTGGCGTTGCGGAAGCGGTGCTCACGGCAAAAAAACACCCCCGGCACTGCCGGGGGTGTTCGCTTATGCCTTGCGGCCGTAGAGCGCGGTCATGCGGTCGATCCTGACAGAGAGCGCATCGCTCAACTCGCCGGGCAGCAGCCGCCAGGTCCAGTTGCCGCCCTGGGTGCCGGGGATGTTCATGCGGTTTCCCTCGCCCAGGCCCAGATAGTCCTGCACCTGCGCCACGAACAGCTCCGCCACGCTGGACATACCGCCGCGGATAATACCCCAGTGGAAGCCCTCCTGCTCAGTCAGCGCCAGGTATTCCACCGCGTGGGCCACATCCTCCGGCGCGGCCTCCTGCCGCCACAGTGCCAGGGGGCTGTTGTCGTGGGTGCCGGTATAGCAGATGCAGTGCGGCGTATAGGCGTGGGGCAGATACCCGCTGGAATCCCGGGAGTCAAAGGCGAATTCCAGCACCTTCATACCGGGCCAGCCGGACTCGCGGAGCAGCTGCGCCACCTCCGGGGTGGGGTAGCCCAGATCCTCGGCGATGAACTCCAGCTGCGGGAACCAGCCGTTGAGCCGTTCGATCAGGTCCATGCCGGGACCGGCGATCCAGCGGCCGTTTTTGGCGGTGGGCTGACCGTAGGGCACGGCCCAGTAGTTGGCAAAGCCGCGGAAGTGGTCGATGCGGATCACATCATACAGCTTGCCGGCGCCGTCGATCCGGCGGATCCACCAGCCGAAGCCGTCGTCACGCATGGCGTCCCAGTCGTAGAGGGGGTTGCCCCACAGCTGGCCGTCGGCGGTAAAGTAATCCGGCGGGACGCCGGCCACAGCCTTGGGTACCAGATCGTCGTCCAGCTGGAAGAACTGCGGCTCAGCCCAGACGTCGGCGGAGTCCATGGCCACGTAGATGGGCAGATCGCCGATGATGCGGATGCCCTGCTGGTGGACGTAGTCGCGCAGAGCGGTCCACTGCCTGAAAAACAGAAATTGCAGATAGGTGAAGAACTGCACGTCCTCCCGCAGAAGCGTGCGGTACTTGTCCAGCACGGCCTCGTTCTTACGCAGGCGAAGGTCGTCGTCCGGCCACTCCGTCCATGCCTTCATGCCGAAATGGCGTTTACAGGCCATGTACAGGGCGTAGTCCGGCAGCCAGCGTTCGTTTTCCGCCGTGAAGTCGGCCACCGCGCCGGCATCGCGCTCCCAGCCCCGCTGATAGGCCTTGTGCAGCAGGGTAAAGCGGTTCTCGTAGATCTTTCCGTAGTCCACATGGCGCGGGTCGCTGCCCCAGTCGGGGGCGGCGCACTCGGCGTCCGTCAGCAGCCCGTCATCCACCAGCATATCCGGGTCGATAAAATAGGGGTTGCCGGCGTAGGCGGAAAAGCTCTGGTAGGGGGAGTCGCCATAGCTGGTGGGGCCCAGGGGGAGCATCTGCCAGTAGGACTGGCCGGCGTCTTTCAGGAAATCGGCGAAATCATAGGCCGCCTTGCCCAGGGTACCAATGCCATAGGGGGAGGGCAGGGAGGATACCGCCATTAAAATACCGCTGCTTCGTTTCATAACTCAACTTCTCTCTTGGATAGGATTTGACTTTCAGCCGGACGGTCCCGGCCAAAATATACGGGGGCGGGCGATCAGCCCGCCCCCGGCGTGTTGTAAGTTTAGCCCTTGACGGCGCCGGCAGCCACACCCTTGATGATGTGCTTCTGGCAGCACAGGTAGAAGACGATGACCGGCAGGATGCTCAGCAGGATCAGCGCCATAGTGGCGCCCATGTCCACCTGTCCGTAGCTGCCCTTCAGGTGTTGGATGACGATGGGGATGGTCATATACTTGGTACGATCCAGCACCAGATACGGCAGCAGGAAGTCGTTCCACACCCACATGATCTCCAGCACGCCCACAGAGATGAAGGTGGGCTTCATCATGGGCAGCACCACCAGAAAGAAGGTGCGCAGCGGGCCGCAGCCATCGATCACAGCGGCTTCTTCGATCTCCAGCGGAATCGTCTTGACAAACCCGGAGAACATGAATACCGCCAGTCCCGCGCCGAAGCCCAGGTACACGATAGGTATTGTCCACGGTGTGTTCAATCCGATCTTGGCAAAAGCCATAGAGGTGAAGCTAAAGTAGGGAAGCTTGACCTGCTCGGCGGTACGGGACAGGGTAAACATCACCATCTGGAACGGCACTACCATGGAGAACACGCACAGGTAGTAGATGATCTTGCTGACCAGACTGCCCACGCGAGAGACGTACCACGCCGCCATAGACGTACACAGCAGGATCAGCGCCGAGGACGCGAGGGTGATAAACAGACTGTACAGCACCGCCTTGATAAACGGGTAGTTGCCAAAGGTCATGCCCTTGATGTAGTTTTGCAGCCCCACGAAGGAATTCTCGTTGGGGAGGGCGAAGGTCTCCGTGTTCACGGCGGCGTTGCTCTTGAAGGAGTTCATCAGTACGATGAGGATGGGCAGCACGTAGACGATGCAGATCACGACAAAGGCCACGGTCAGTGCCATCTTGCTGCGCTCATGCTTTTTCGCCAGATTTGTCTGCATTACTGCTGCACCTCCTTTTTGCGGGTGGACTGGAGCTGGATCAGGCCGATCACAGCCACAAGGATGAAGAACACCACGGCCTTGGCCTGCCCCACACCGCGGTTGTTGCCGCCGCCGGAGTAGAAGGCGCTGTAGATGTTCAGTGCCAGCATCTCCGTGGTCTTGATGACGCTGCCGTCCGGCTGCTGGAGGAAGGGACGGCCGCCTGTCAGGGCCAGGTTCTGATCAAACAGCTTGAAGCCGTTGGTCAGCGTCAGGAAAATGCAGATGGTGAAGGAGCTCATCATGTTGGGGATGGTGACCTTCCACAGCATCTGCCAGCTGTTGGCACCGTCGATACGGGCGGCCTCCAGCATATCCTCCGGAATGGATTGCAGACCGGCGATATAGATGATCATCATATAGCCCACCTGCTGCCAGCATATCAGGATGATAAGACCCCAGAAGCCGTATTTGCTCTCCAGCACCACGGAGGTGTTGTACTTCACCAGAATGCCGTCAAAGATCATGGACCAGATGTAGCCCAGCACGATGCCGCCGATGAGGTTGGGCATGAAGAACACGGTGCGAAAAATGTTGGTACCCCGCATCTTCTGGGTCAGGGCCAGGGCGATCAGGAAGGCGATGATGTTGATGACCACCAGGGAAACCACCGCAAACAGGGCGGTATACCAGAAGGCGTGACGGAATATGGTGTCCTGAAAGGCCCGGACATAGTTTTCCACCCCGTTGAAGGTGGCGTCGGTCACCGTGGTAAACTTGCAGAAGGACAGCCAGATGCCCATGAGGAAGGGCACGATGAAGCCGATGGTGAACGCGGCCAGGGTGGGCAGGAGGAAGATGGGAAAATACCGCTTGATTGCCTTTTCCAAAGAAAAGCCTCCTTACATAAATCAGTCAGTAGGATGAAATGGAGACAGCGGGCAGGCAAACGCCCGCCCGCTGTCAAAGCGTTAGTTTCAGAGATAGGGTTTCAATCAGCCGTTGACGGCAGCTGCCTCGGCGGCCCAGCCGTCCACGAAGGCGGTCACCACGGCGTCCCAGTTGGCATCGGTCTGGTCGGCGGCATAGGTGGTGAGAGCGGAGCCCACGCCGTTCTTCCACTCCTCAGAGGGCATGGTGGCGAAGTTCCAGGACACGGGCTCATAGCCG
>OLRO01001313.1_pt1 | contig 14446 bp, 7 predicted proteins | sample 1673131 | NCBI WGS metagenome assembly OLRO01 (sample SAMEA3136757, study PRJEB25190) | human gut metagenome | biome: human gut; feature: human-associated habitat; material: faeces | place: Austria | collected 2013 | reverse complement strand
GAGAGTCGGTCTTGTTGATATCAGCGTGATGCTGTTTATTGAGTCCCAGTTCTATTCCTGGTGCTTTCACCCATATAGGTTTTTTGATGAGAGTGTCGAGTTGTGCGAAGCGCTGTTTAAAGTGTCTGAGTACGTTGTTGTTTTTCAGATTTTCATATACGAGCATTTTAGGGCTAAAGCTCTTTTTCTTTAGCTGTTGCTGCCTTTGAGCCTGAGCCATAGTGCTTTGTCCTCCGAGTGTGATGAGGAGAGCAGTAGTCGTATATAGTATCAAATTTTGCTTCATTGTTTTTTGGTTTAAACACTATGAATGCAGCCGCAAGCTGTTGCAGCTGCATTCAACTAGTGTCTTCTTATTTTTATTGTTCAATGATAATCATTATCAATTTCTTATGAATTGAACATATATCATATTCCTTATTTAGTAAGAAATCTCAGGGTCCGCATCTTTGAGCTGGAATACCTGTAGTCTGTTCTGACCGTAGGCAACGTAGATATAGCCCTTGTATTCTATTACATAGTTGGCAGAGTGGACTAAGTCGCGGTGTGCAACCACCTTGTGAGTTTCCTTGTCGAGAACTACAAGTCCGAATCCGCCGTATGCGATATATACATACTTCTTTCCTACGTAGCAGCCATTGGCATGACCCTTATACTTACCGGCATTTACACCCTCTGTGATAGTTGGGGTAGGCATCTGGTAGTGCCAGAGTTCATTGCCTTCCATATCGTAAACATACATACCGGCAGCACCGCGGCAAACGTAAATCTTGTTATCATCCACACGAACCACGTTCTTACCGTTGTTTGGTTCAATGGTGCTGATAGCGAAGCTCTTGATCGGGTTGCTGAGGTCTTCTGCCTTCTGGTCGAAGATTTCCACGGTAGCAGGGATAGCCTCTGTCTCGTTGGTTGCTTCTCTGTTAAGATAAACTGTAACGATCTTACCATTGCCGATAGCTATGTGCTTTACCTTTCCTGGCTTGTTGATCTTGTCAAGCTCATTATAGGTATCTGCGTTGTAAACCAGATAGCCCTTGGTAGTTGCAACGATCAGATGGTTGGTTTCGTCGTTATAGACCACGCAGTTCTCATCATAACCCTTTTTCGCAAATTCTGCTGTTGCAGGATTCATCTGGATGAACTGCAATGGCTTCTCGTAGATCACGGTGTCCTTGCCATTGATGGTTGTTGTGATAGACTTTGATTGGTCTGCCAGCAGATGGTTGTCCTGGATAGGGATGTATGCGAGCATAGCACCCTTCTTGTTGGAACTTCCTGGTAAGTAAACCATGCGCTTGTCAGACTTGAGCTTCACTGCCAGCAGATGGTTGAAGTCGAGATCTTTCTGGTCATCGCAGAGATACTGCTCCAGTGTTACCTTGTTGTTTTCTACGGGACTGAATACCTCAATACAGCCACCGTGTTTCTTGTCACGGGTATGGTAAGACATATACAATCTGCCATTGAGTTCCTGTACGCAAGTAGCTGAGATGTCGTGATCGTGATTATAGTCAATACTTGAAATCAAGTCGAGTGTTGGCTCCTTTGCAGGCTCTTTGTCTGCATTGTATCCGTTAGGATTGCACTCAGTCTTCTTGATGACATAGTTCTTGGCTTCTGAATCATCCTTGAAGAGGATATTGGCATTATTGTTCCATACAATAGTTGTATTCTCATCTGTGATAGGAGTGGTAGCCCCTTCACTTCCATAGATTACATTTGTATCTAAAATGATATGAGCGTTATCTCCTGATGTGGAGAAAATAGAGCAATCTACCGTCTTGGCTCCACCCGGATTCCAATCACCCTGTTTTCCTGGCGCATTGTAGTAGAAGGCATCTGCCTTGATCACTGCTACACCGTCCTTGTCTGGTAAGTCTGCATAACCTTGGTTTTGGTTCAGATTCACGTATTTGCCTTCGATGTCAACCATACTCTGGTCTTGCAAGTGAAGGATAGCACCAGAATCTTGCTTGTAGTACTTTGCCTTCAGAAACATGATGTAGAGGTTTGTACCATTGGTGGCGTAAACATCTCCATCTACCTTGAGAGCACAACCGCTATGGAGCATGGTTGTATTTTGAATCTTCACGCTGGTGGTTGTCATGATGTTGTTTACCCATGCTTGTGACTGGTTTGACATTTCGAACTTTCCTGTCAAAGTAGCATTGTCTGTTACATACAGTTGGGCATCTCCGCTCATGGTAACATTATCAGCAATGAGGGAGTTTTTGACAAAGAACAAAGAGGTTTTTCCGCCTTGTATGTTCAAATCGTGTCCTTTTACGTTTAAATCCCCGGCATACTGATAGAATGTATTCTTGATGAGATATTCTTTCTGGTTTGCTGGAAATTCGACTTTGCCCCAGTTGGATACCTTAGTGTCTAAAAATACTTCTTTGCTATTTCTCGCAATCAGTTTTCCTCCGCTCAATACATTGATTGAGGCACCTGATCCATAGGCTGAACTATATTCCAATGTTCCTTTTACATAGATAGTCATTCCTTCTATGTTGTAACCATCTGCTTTGACGGTTTCACCAGCTGGTACAACATAGGTTTTTCCTGAATGACTGTTCCATTTTTCTTTTTCAATGGATGAAAGATTTGGAGTTCCTGCAGGAACTGTTGGCTCTGTTGTCTCTGCTCTGGTTGCCAGAGCTCTAGTTTTTGTAGTTGTGGTAGCGTATGCACCTTTATAGTTCCGTACTCTGGATGCCAGCTGGTCTGCATACTCTGCGGTTACGTTGGAGCCAACGATAGTAGCAGCTTTACCGATAGGGTCTATGACAGAATCGTTGCCGGGTGTTCCGCTATCGCTACAAGATGCCAGGAGCATTGCAGCAAATGAGAACGTTGCAAGTTTAATATTTATAGCTTTCATATTCATTTACTTAACATTTATCGTTAACATTCTTGTTGAACGTATTTCTTGTTTCAGCTAGTCAACTTAGCTCTAATAAGGTGAATGTTCCCTCCCACTCGCAAGGAGTGGGAGAGAACAAGGATTATTTCTTTTATTTGTATTACTTCTTGGTATCTGTAAGCTTGAATACCTGTACACGGCTCTGACCGTATGCAACGAAGATGTTGTTGTCGTTATCGCCTGTTACGAAGTTGGCAGACTTGCCGTTGTATGCCTTACGGTGGCAAACTTCTTTGCCATTCTTGTCGAGAACAACCAGACCGTATGAACCGCAAGCTACAAATACGTTGTTAGCTGTAACGTAAACTCCATTAGCGCAACCCTTCACATCACCCTGCTTGTCTGCATGTACTGGTGCCTTCATGGTTGGGCAATCGAAGAACTGGCTAACAGTACCATCGGCAGTAATTTTTGAGATACCATTCTCGCCCTTGCAGACGTAAATCTCACCTTTGGCTTCATCTACTGCAATCACCGCCTTGTTGCCCTTAGGAGAGATTGCACCGACATTATATGTTGCTGCAACGTCCTGCATTTCATTGTCGTTATATGCAGTCAGTGTGCCATCAACTGTCAATGCGTAGAGCTTGCCGTTTGCTGCAACAAGATACTTGCCCTCTGTGCTACCCACGTTCCACTTGTTCATCTTTGCATTGAAGATAGTGAAGCCCTTGGTGGTTGCTACGATGTGGTTGCTCTTGAAGTTAGCTACACAGTTGGCATCCATGCCTTTGGTCTTTCTGTCGATAGCAGAAATCTTAATCTGGTTAGCGAATGTACCATCGCTGTTCAGTGAAATCTGTCCCATAAAAGGACCTACACCTGTTACTTCATCAGCATGGTTAGCGTTTCCACTCTGGCTACCAGCTACCCAGAGAGTGCCGTCATCTACGAGGATGTGGTTGTAGTCATTGGTAGCATTGGCTGATTGTACAGTCTGATTGATAGCCAAGGTGTTGCTTGCCAAACTGATAGACTCGATAGCACCATTAGAAGCCTTACCGTTTGTATGGTAAGCTACATAGAACTTGCCGTTTTCTCCTGGCTGGATGCAGGTAGCAGACATACCATTGTTTGGAGTCTTGTCTTCTGCAACCAAGTCAAGCTTTGGAGCTGCGATGATTTTAGCTGGATCACCAGCCCACTCATAGCCATAAGCCTTGTAGTCTGCGCCATCTGCTTTCTCCTTGACACCCTTACCATCAGTTGCCTTATCGTAGTCGAGATAAGAAGCGGCAATGTCGAGATCCTCGAAAGTATTCTCCTTGGTTGTGCCAGTATAGCTCTCTGTGAACTGGAGCAGGAAGGTTGCGTTGTTTCCAGATGTTGCCAAAGCCTTAATCTGGTTGTCACCAGTGTTGGTGAATTTCTTAGCCTTGATAACAGCGATGGCGTTGTCATCGTTCAAGGTAATCTGACCAGCACTTGCGTTATCAGTTACGATATTGTCTGTACAGATATCGCTCTGGTTATTGATGTTGATCTTGCAGTCACCTTTCAGATTGAGAGTAGCATCACCCTTGTCGTTGGTAACGTTGATGTAGTCTGCTGTGATACTTGAACCAGCCTCTGCGTTGAATACGTTTGAAGCCTTGATGGCAGAATTCTCGCTGGCAATCATCTCACCCTTTACTTTCAAAGTCGCTGTTCTCAAGAAACCACCGAACTGTAAAGCACCATTTACGTTAACAGTTGTAGCGTTCATGATGTGCTTGGTAGCGTTTACTGTAGCGCCTTCCTCGATGTTCAGCTCAACGGCGCGGATAGATCCACCGATGTAAGCCTCAGAACCCTGTTTGAATGTAATGTTGTGCTTAGGAGTGATGATGGCCTTCTTGTCGTTCTTGTTATAATCGTTGATAGAACCGATACCACCTGATTCATTTGTATATTTAGCATACAGCTTACCTGCTACTGTGATATCTTTATCTACAATGATAGTACCTCCATCGTTGATGATGGTTGTATTAGCTGGAATCTCCAAGGCACCTTTGCCCTTGTACTCCAATGTAGCACCGCCGTCAACGTAAATGGTACAGCCTGCAATAGAACTGTCGAAAATCAACTTAGAATTACCCTTTACGAAGATGGTTGTACCAGCGACATTGTGACCGCTCATATCGAGTGTAGTCTTGCTGGTGATCCAATATGTCTTGCCGGCAGTCATGTCTTCTGCAGAGCTCCACTGTCTTGCTCCCTCAGGAACAGCAGGAATGGCAACTTTATCGGCAGAAGCAAATGCTCTTGTCTGAGTTGCTCTTGAGAAGAAGAACTTTCTGGCATTAGCTGTTGTGTTCTTGTAGTTTGAAACGCGAGCAGCGAGTTCTGCTGCTGAGCTGCTTGTAAGATTTGCAGTGATAGTCTCTGCAAGTTCCACGTTAGGGGTTGGACCAGTAGGATCACTGTTGCTGTCGCTACATGATGCGAAAACGAATGCCGCCAAACCGATGGCAGCAAGCTTGGAATTGATTACCTTCATATCTATTAATAGTTTTAATTTTATTTTAGACGTTATTATCTTTACTTCATTATCATTTTACTTCATTATTATCTTTACTTTTACTTAGTTTTTAAGTTCAGTTCGAAAAATCGCTTTAAAGTTCAGTTCGAATACTTATTTTTAAGTTCAGTTCGAATAATAAATGCTTTTTTAGCAGGTGGTTAGGGCAACTGCAAAGTGCGAATGCTATGCCATTACTCTTCTATCTGCAAATTCACGGTGCAAATATACTGTAATTATTGCAAATAGAGTAGATTTGCGGGTTAAATATTCTTAAAACGGGAAATCTTTTGTGCTGAGTGCTATGGAGTTACCTTTTGTTGACGGTAACGGAGTTGTGAAAAAGCCTAAAATACAGCTATGTTTCTTATGGTATCATATATGTTTCAAAAGTATGCGACGTTGGCTTATGCCTTACTTGCTGTTCAAAAGAGCCTTACGTAACGTTCAATTAAGCCTAACGTAAACCTTAATTGAGGCTTAATTGGATGGTAAGTAAGGCTCTATTGTAAGACAATTGAGGCTCTATTGTAAGACATTTAATGCTCTATTGCAAGGCATTTGAGGCTCTTTTTGCAATCTTTTTGGGCTTTTTTGCAACCTTTCGGGTTTCTTTTGCGTCTAAGTATCAGAATATAGGAAATTTAAAATCGAAAGAGTATGAAAACAATGAGTATTTGGGTTGCTTCGGCAACTTTGTTTCTTGCCTCTATGGGCATCTGTTCCTGCAGTATGGGTTCTACTACCTCTTCTGAAATGAGAGGAAGCCTGGAGTTTACGCAGGATGATTTGAGAGAGAAGCCTTTCAAGGCTATTGACGTGGATATGGTTGCCAGTGTCTATTATACACAGAACGACGGTGATGAATGCAGCGTTCGACTGGATTACTCTGCCATCAAGGATGCTGAGTTCGCTCAGAAACTCAAGGAGAAAATCAAGGTGGTGTATCGAGACGGCGAGGTGAAGATCGGTCTGACGGGAAGACTCAAGGTGCCTGCCAGCTGTAATTCTGAAAAAAACAGATTGAAGATTTATATCACCAGTCCTGATCTGGTGAAGATTACCCAGGAAGGGGTAGGGGCTTTCTATGCCAAGTCTGTCAACAGCGACCGCCTGGAAATCGATAACGAGGGCGTTGGCTCTGTCAGTATCAATCAGATTCTTGCCAACAGACTGGATGTTACCAACGAGGGTGTAGGCTCTGTCAGCATCGATCATGCCAAGGGCGATGTGATGAAGATTGACAACGAAGGTGTAGGCTCCGTAAAGGTTGGCAACGTGGCGATGGGCGACCTGAAGGTGGATAATGAGGGTGTAGGCTCCGTTACGCTCGATTTCTTCAAGGGCGGAAATCTGAAGATCAACAATGATGGCGTGGGTAAGGTAAGCGCCAAGGTTGACTGCCAGGTTCTGAATGTTGATCTGGATGGTGTTGGCGGCGTGCATCTGAGCGGTGTCACCGGCAAATACACCCGTCATAAGGATGGAGTGGGAAGCATCTCTGACGGAAGTCTGAAGGTTGGTAGATAACGTAAGTTCCTGAAAATCAAAATAAAAAGGCAGGGAGAATAAAACCCCATGTAAAACTTGCGAAGAATGAGCAAGTTTGGCATGGGGTTAGTTCTTCTTCTTTTTCTATTTTTTCTTTTATTTATTTTCTTTTTTATCTTTTCTTCTTGCTACTTCTTCTTGTCGTTTTTTTCTTTTCTTTTTTTCTTGTTTTCTTTTTCTTCTTCTTGTAGAAATTCTCTGTTAGGCATCTTTAACTATTAGAAGTCCCACTTCACACCCAGGCAAGGGCGAACCTTTGCTCCATCGGTGCTGCCGAAGTTATTGGTAATCTCTACCTCACCACCCAGGCTCAGGTTCTCGCAGCCGAAGTGCTGACCTACGTTGTACCAGAGCTGTGGCTCGGTGATGAATACTGTGTGGCGGGTCTTAGCCTTGCCGTCGCCATCTACGGTTCCGTGGGTTTCCCACCAGAAATCAGCGAAGCCGTCAAACTTCAGTCCCTTTACGCCGAAAAGGTCGTTGCAGGTCCATACGGCTGTCAACTGCATCGGAACATTCTGGTCGGTCTTGCGGATGGTCTTATAGAGAACGTCCAGATTCAGGGTGTTCTTGTAGGTAGCATCGTGAATCAGATACTCCACACCGAAGAGCCAGGCATTGTTGATAGGGTAGTTCTTGGTGATACCGCCATTGTACTCTACGTGCAGGCTCCAGTTTTTCATGCTGCTGTTCTGCCAGAAGTTCAAGGCACGTGAAATCTCGGTATAGGTGCCGCCCTGTGCTACGTTTGGACTGTTAGGGTCCATCTTGTCGTAGTTGAAGTCGTGGTCAACGAAGAAGTAGGTGCTTCCCCATTTGTCCTGCTTGAACATCTCCAAGGTCAGGGTTACATACTTACGGTCGTTACCGAAATCATAAAGAATCTGTGCATTGGTCTGTGCAAGAGTCTTGCTTGCTGGAAGCAATGCCAATGCCATCAGCAGGAGGCTTTTTAATTTTTTCATAACAATGTTTTCTTGTTTTTGATGATGAAGTTTAAAATATGATTTGAAACTAAAAAATAAAATATGAGACGGAATTAAAAAAGACTGCGAACATAATACCCGCAGTCTTTTTTGTATATATATATATCAAATTGAATTTTCCTTTGCTTAGATATCAAGCCAATCTTTTTCCTTTGCTTAGTAAGCGAAGAGAGGATAATCCTTCATGGTCTCGTTTACCTTTTCGCGAACGCGGGCGATGACCTTCTCATCCTCTGGTGAATTCAATACTTCCTCGATGAGCTCTGCGATGAGATGCATCATATCCTCCTTGGCGCCACGGGTTGTCATGGCAGCTGTGCCTAGGCGGATACCTGAAGTTTGGAAGGCAGAACGTGAATCGAATGGAACCATATTCTTGTTGACGGTGATATCTGCTGCAACAAGCGCATTCTCTGCAACTTTACCTGTGAGGTCTGGATATTTGCTTCGGAGGTCAACGAGCATGGAGTGGTTGTCTGTACCACCACTTACGATGCCGAAGCCACGACCCATCAGATCGTCAGCGAGAACGGCAGCATTTTTCTTCACCTGCATGGCATAATCCTTCCAGGATGGCTGCAGGTTCTCATTGAAGGCAACAGCCTTGGCAGCGATGACGTGCTCCAGCGGACCGCCCTGCTGACCAGGGAATACGGCAGAATTCAAGAGCATGCTCATCTTCTTTACCTCACCCTTCTTGGTAGTCAATCCCCATGGGTTGTCAAAATCCTTGCCCATCAGAATGATACCGCCACGAGGACCACGGAGAGTCTTGTGGGTAGTAGAAGTAACGATGTGGGCATACTTCAATGGGTTGTCGAGCAGACCGGCTGCAATCAGACCTGCAGGGTGAGCCATATCAATCATGAGGAGGGCACCCACCTCATCTGCAATCTTGCGCATGCGGGCATAATCCCACTCACGGCTGTAGGCACTACCACCACCGATAATCAGCTTAGGCTTGTACTCCAGAGCCAGCTTCTCCATCTCGTCGTAATCCACACGACCCGTCTCCTTGTTCAGGTTGTAGCCGATAGGATTGTAGAGAATACCAGAAGTATTGACGTGGCTGCCATGAGAAAGATGACCGCCGTGATCGAGGTTCAATCCCATAAAAGTATCACCCGGTTTCAGTACGGCGAGCAATACAGCAGCGTTAGCCTGAGCACCAGAGTGAGGCTGCACGTTGGCATACTCAGCACCAAAGACTTTCTTCACGCGTTCGATGGCAAGGTTCTCTACGATATCCACCACCTGGCATCCACCATAGTAGCGCTTGCCAGGCAGACCCTCTGCATACTTGTTGGTAAGGTAAGAACCCATAGCGTTCATCACCTCGTCACTTACGAAATTCTCAGAAGCAATCAGCTCCATACCTTTCAGCTGACGCTGATGTTCTCTTTCGATTAAGTCGAAAATCTCTTGATCTTTAACCATTCTTATTTATTTTATGTGATTGATGCTACTTACAAAGCTCCACTTTGTCCAGTTGCTGCTCCTTATCGCAGTAATGGCAGCGTACGATACCGAGAGCCTTATCTACGGTGTGGAAGAGAGTCTGCATAGGCTCGTTGTTGGTGATGCACTTAGGGTTGTTGCACTTTACGATGCCCCTGAGCGTATCTGGAGTCTCTACGGTCTTCTTCTCCACGATTTCGTAGTCCTTGATGATACTCAGTCCGATGTTAGGAGCCACCACAGAGAGGCGGTTGATTTCCTCATCGGTAAAGTACTTGTTGGCAACCTTGATGATGCCCTTCTTGCCGATCTTCTTGGAAGGCAAGTTGTAGCCGATGGTAACAGGAGTGTCCATCTTCTCCAACTGGAGCAGATTCACTACCTGATAGGTTTTCTCGGCTGGTATATGGTCGATTACGGTACCGTTCTCGATAGCCGCAACTACTAATTGGCTTTTATTGTTTCCCATCTCTTTTTTTTTTTTTAAATGTTGAGTGTTGAATGTTGAGTGTTGAATGTTGAGTGTTGAATGAGGCTTGCGCCCTTGAGGGCCATGTTAGGTGTCCGTTAGGCAACTTAACATTCAACATTCAACACTCAACATTCAACATTATTCAATTATGCTTTTGTCATTCTTCACATCCTCCAGTGTGATACCGAGGCAGTGGCAGAAGATAGCCTCACGGGCATAGAGACCATTCTGAGCCTGCTGGATGTAGTATGCATGTGGATCATCATCTACATCGTATGCAATCTCGTTGACACGTGGCAGTGGGTGCATGATCTTCATGTTCTCCTTTGCCTTGCAGAGCATGTCGCGCTTCAGGATATACACGTTCTTCACACGCTCGTACTCCATCAGGTCGCTGAAACGCTCCTTCTGTACACGGGTCATGTAGAGAATATCGGCGCCGGCAATCACATCCTCGTTGAAATCCTCGTGCTCCACGTACTTGATGTTGTGCTCCTTGCAGTAGAGTTTGTACTCCTCTGGCATGGCAAGCTCCTTAGGTGCGATGAAGTGGAAGGTAGGGTTGAAGTGGCGCATAGCGGTGATAAGTGAGTGAACGGTGCGGCCATACTTGAGGTCACCCACAAGATAGATGTTCAAGTTCTCCAGGGTTCCCTGGGTCTTGAAGATAGAGTAGAGGTCGAGCAAGCACTGGGATGGATGCATGTGGGCACCATCGCCGGCATTGACGATAGGCACTGGAGCTACCTCGCTGGCATACTGGGCTGCACCCTCGATGAAGTGGCGCATGGTGATGACGTCGGCGTAGTTGCTCACCATCAGAATTGTGTCCTTCAGCGTTTCGCCCTTGGTAGTGCTGGATGTCTTGGCATCAGAGAAGCCGATGACACGTGCGCCAAGGCGGTTGGCAGCAGTCTGGAAACTGAGTTGGGTACGAGTAGATGGTTCGAAGAAAAGGGTCGCTACGACCTTTCCCTTTAACAACTCCCTGTTGGGATGTTTTTCAAACTCTTGCGCCATTTCGAGGAGGTACATGATTTTCTCCTTCGAGAGGTCGGCAATCGTCACAAAATTATGTTTTTCCATACGAATTTTGATTGAATGTTCTGAAATCGCCCCCAAAGTTACATATAATTTCTGATTTATGTGCGAGATTTCAAAACTTTTTAGTAATTTTGCACAAAATAAATGAAGAAATAGAGATGAGAAAACATTTTATCTATACGTTATGGGGCATTTTTGCCACCTTTGTCGTGTCGGCTATGCTGGCCTTCTTTGCCATCTGGAACGGATGGATCGGTTACATGCCGGACATCGAGGACCTGCAGAATCCTATCAGCAGATTCGCCACTCAGGTGTATTCGTCTGATGGAAAGGTGCTGGGTACATGGAACCTGAACAAGGAGAACCGTATCGTGATACCTTATAAGAAGATGTCACCTTATTTAATAAAGGCACTGGTTGCCACGGAGGATGAACGATTCTATGAGCATTCGGGCATCGACTTCCGTGCGCTCGGTCGTGCCATCGTGAAGCGTGGACTCTTGGGACAGACCAATGCCGGAGGTGGATCTACCATCACCCAGCAGCTTGCCAAGCAGCTCTATTCCGAAAAGGCATCGAGCACCCTGGAGCGACTGCTGCAGAAACCGATAGAGTGGGTCATCGCCATCAAGCTGGAGCGATACTATACCAAGCAGGAAATCCTGGCACTCTATCTCAACTACTTCGACTTCCTGCACAATGCCGTGGGTATCAAGACGGCGGCGAATACCTATTTTAATAAGGAACCGAAGGATCTTACCCTCACCGAGGCGGCTACGCTCATCGGTCTTTGCAAGAACCCTTCGCTCTTCAACCCTGTGCGCTATCCGGAGCGTGCCCGCGACAGAAGAAACGTGGTGCTCTCGCAGATGGTGAAGGCGGGCTATCTGGATCATGCTGAATACAGCCAGTATTCGGCAGAACCGCTTACGCTCAACTTCCACCGTACCGACCATAAGGATGGTTCGGCTACCTACCTGCGCGAATATCTGCGCAAGTATCTGATGGCTACCCGTCCGGAAAAAAAGGATTATGCATCGTGGAACTATGCTCAGTTTGTTACCGATTCCATCCTCTGGAATACTGATCCTCTGTATGGATGGTGCAACAAGAACTTCAAGAAGGATGGTTCTCCATATAATGTATATAGCGATGGATTGAAGGTGTTTACCACTGTGGACAGCCGCATGCAGCGATATGCAGAAGAGGCTGTATATCAGCACGTGGCACGCTATCTGCAGCCAGCCTTCAGCAAGGAAATTTCAAGCAAGCCAAGTTCGCCATACAGCGACAAGCTCACTCCTAAGCAGATCAAGGCTATCCTGAACCGCAGCGTTACCCAGTGTGAGCGCTACCGACAGATGAAGGAGGCGGGATGCTCGGCAGAAGAGATTCACGATACCTTCCGCAAGAAGATTCCGATGACCGTGTTTACTTATCATGGCGACATCGATACGCTGATGAGTCCGCTCGATTCCATCCGCTATTACAAGACCTTCCTGCGCAGCGGATTCATGAGCATGGATCCTAAGACGGGTGCCGTGAAGGCATACGTGGGTGGATTGGACTATACCCACTTCATGTATGATATGGTAAGTCTGGGAAGAAGACAGGTGGGTTCTACCATCAAGCCGTTCCTTTACAGTCTGGCGATGGAGAACGGATTCTCGCCTTGCGATCTGGCACCTAACCGCCAGCAGACCTATATGGTGGCTGGCAGACCATGGACGCCGCGCAATGCCAACCATTCGAGATACGGACAGATGGTTCCGCTGAGCTGGGGATTGGCACAGAGTAACAACTGGATCAGTGCCTATCTGATGAGTAAGCTGAACCCATCGCAGTTTGTCCAGCTGCTGCATGACTATGGTGTCAACAACCCTGATATTCACGCATCTCTGAGCTTGTGTCTTGGACCGTGCGAGGTGAGCGTGAGCGAGATGGTGAGCGCCTATACAGCCTTTGCCAACCATGGTATCCGTACGGCTCCGATGTTCGTGAGCCGCATCGAGGATAACGAGGGTAACACCATCGCCACCTTCCAGCCACGAATGAATGAGGTGATCAGTGCCGACAATGCCATGAAGATGCTCACCATGATGATGGGCGTAGTGGATAATGGTACGGCAGGAAGACTGCGCTACCGTTATAAGCTGGAGGGACAGATTGGTGCCAAGACGGGTACCACCAATAATAACAGCGATGGATGGTTCATCGCCTTTACTCCGCAGCTGGTAAGTGGCTGCTGGGTAGGCGGTGAGGATCGCGATATCCACTTCGATTCCATGAGTATGGGTCAGGGTGCCACTATGGCGCTGCCTATCTGGGCTATCTTCATGAAGAAGGTGTATGCCGATGTCTCGCTGGGCTACAGTCCGGAGGTGAAGTTTGATATCCCTGCCGATTACAACCCATGCTACCATGTGGGCAGCGGCGGCGAACAAGACTCCTTTGAGCAGGTGAATGCCATCGACGAAGTATTTGAATAATTCCTCGGGAAGTGCTCCTGATGCCGTCATCAAAAGACTATCCGCCATTTTTGCACTCATTTCTTTTAAATAGTGCAAAAATGGCGGATGTTTTTTGCTTATCTCCATTATTTTTTGTATTTTTGCAAAGTTTTAGGGCTCTTGTGCCACAAATGCGTGATGACGAGGAGGTTCCCAAACGCTTGATAAAGAGAAAATAATAAAAAAACATTATAATGAACGTTTCATACAAATGGCTTAAAGAATACGTCGATTTCGACCTGACACCACAGGAGACTGCCGATGCGCTGACCTCTTGCGGACTCGAAGTGGACGCTTTGGAGGAAGTACAGTCTATCAAGGGTGGACTGAAAGGTCTTTACGTAGGTAAAGTGTTGACATGCGAGGCGCATCCTAACAGCGATCACCTCCACGTAACAACCGTTGACTTGGGCAAGGGTGAGCCACAGCAGATTGTCTGCGGTGCGCCTAACGTAGCTGCCGGTCAGAAGGTAATCGTTGCCGACCTGGGCTGCGTGCTCTACGACGGCGACCAGAGTTTTACCATCAAGAAGAGCAAGCTCCGCGGTGTAGAGAGCTTGGGTATGATCTGTGCTGAGGATGAAATTGGCGTGGGTACATCTCACGACGGTATCATCGTGCTCCCTGAGGATGCACCTGTAGGTCAGCCTGCTGCCGAGTACTATCACCTGGAGAGCGACTGGCTCATCGAGATTGATATCACAGCCAACCGTGCCGATGCACTCGGCCACTGGGGTGTGGCCCGCGACCTCTATGCCTGGTTGAAGCAGAATGGCTATGAGACCAGCCTGCATCGCCCATCTTGCGATGAATTCGTGGTAGATAACGAGGATCTTCCTATCGATGTAGAGATTGAGAACACCGAGGCTTGCAAGCGCTATGCCTGCGTAAGCATCACTGACTGCGAGGTGAAGGAGAGCCCTAAGTGGTTGCAGGACAAACTGAACATCATCGGCTTGCGTCCAATCAACAATATCGTGGATATCACCAACTACA
>OLRO01001303.1_pt1 | contig 14539 bp, 13 predicted proteins | sample 1673131 | NCBI WGS metagenome assembly OLRO01 (sample SAMEA3136757, study PRJEB25190) | human gut metagenome | biome: human gut; feature: human-associated habitat; material: faeces | place: Austria | collected 2013 | reverse complement strand
GACATAACAGTTAAGCTCATCTTCAGATTTTTCTGAATTCCCCCAGACAAGACCAAAACCTCCTTTAGAAAGGTCAAACAAGAGCTCCTGTTTATTACGCCAGCCTTCAAGTTGAATTCTGGAGTAATCCTTGTCTTCTTCTTTTTCTGCATAGACATGAAGAGGTGTCTCCTGCTGCCAGTTGAGAATGTGGGGGAAACGAGTTGGATTACCAGCAAAGATGAGCTTCTTTTGGAAGCTTGGTTTGTGCAAGTCAAGGTTATGAGGCAAATCCCAAAGTTCCTGGATAATAATCTTTTTGACCGTTAACCCTTCCTCAATGAGTCGATCACGCATTTGTTCTGATGGAACAACGACGACATCACAAAGATTGTACATCTCAATGTAGTTAGGCATGAGGAAATAATTACTAGGAAACATTATAGGTGGAACATCATGGATGAACATCACAAGTTTGGTTTGCACTGCCCTAAATTTATGAATGAGGCTAGTGTCCCAAGCGACACTATTCCACGACGGCGACTGGAAGAAGACAATATCGCCATAGCTCACTCCTGCCACAATACCATCAAGGCGGGAATTTAATTCACCACTTGACTCCTGGCTATTATCGTAGAAATAGATTGCTAATTCATTGGCACCAAGCTCCTTGGCAATCTTCATGGTATCATTTTGGGCAATCAAGGCCACACTACGTGGGGACTGCCCAAATAAATTCGTAAAATGTACACGCATACATACTTCTTTCTATTATATGGTAGGAAGTCCTCTACTTATAAGAAACAATCATAAAAATAAGTAAGAGGATAAAGAGGGCTATGCTGATAGCCAAGGTCAACATTTTTCGAATCGGTTGGCTAGCCCAATAACTTGGTTTACCGATATTACTAGTGGCATCCGTTGAGAAAATCTGCGTTTGACGCGGTTGGATGGTCACTAGGACGATAAGGGCAACCGAAAGAATCACTGCTAGAACCATAAATACTAACATCATAAGACTACCTCAACAAACCAATAAGGGTGAAGATCAAACCGATGATAATAACAAGTCCGAGCATGATTGAAAAGCTCTTGTTAATCTTCTCTCCTCTGGTTTCTTTTTCTTTTGTGATAGGCTTTTGCTTGAGTTCTTCCATACGGCCTTCAACGTCACCGTAGAATAAATCTTTTTTAGACATGATTTCCTCCTAAAAGTGATTGTAAGCGGTCGGCCAACTCAGAAGCAGTCAGAGTATTGGCTTGAGCTTCTTGAGCTTGCATGGCCTCTTGCATGGCTTGATTGTCGCTTAGGACCTGCTTAATCTTGGCAACCATAGCTGGATAGTTCTGACTGGCATAGATATGCTCTGGTGCTGTATAGACAGGTCCATGAGCTGTTTCTGAAAAGGCCAAAATCAATAATTGGTGTTCAAAGGCAGTTCGCGTCGCCTTGTACAATTCATTATGATGGTTAATGTCCAAATAGAGGTCAGACTCTTGATAGAGCTTGTCCAACTGCTTGTGACTAGCATTTGGATGGAGCACAACGTTTGAATAACGCATCATCGAGAGCAATCTTGGTGACATCTCAGTGACTGCCGCAATCTGGAAGGTCACATCAGGGAGTGACTCAACCAAGGCTTCTAAACGCTCAATTTGGTCTGAATTGGTTGCAATAAAGGCATTACGAGGTTTGCCATGATTTTCCTTGAAGTCATAGGCATAGCCAAGTGACAAGACCTTATGTTTTTTATCCTCAGGCACCAGCGTCGAGGCTTTTTCATAAGTCACTTTATCAGGAATGATGATGGCATTGGCTCTGGCTGAATTATCCTCTAAGATACCATTCATATTGCCTGGAAGGACATCACCCAGTGGCTCTTGCCAGACAAGAACATCAGTGGCACCCTTATTTTCCATAGTCCATGAGACGACGAAAGGTGTTGCCAAGCTATTAAAGATAATGTGATCGATATCACCAAAGACCTGAGCTAGGAAGGCTTTGACAAATTCGGTACGGTTGGCGAAACGACGAAGGGCTTGTCCTGGTAGAGTCAAGAGAATATCACTGGTGAGATGATTTTCCAAGATACGTTCGTCGCCTTCTTTGGTTTGGTAGCTGGTAAAGACTGCCTGACCGTTCTCATCATGAGTGGTTTTGGCAAAGCAGAATCCGTATTTGTTATAGTGGTCCACTTGGCGAATTTTTCCTGACTTGTCTAACCATTCGACACTTTTAACGATACGAGCCTTGCTACCTTCTGGGTAGGTGATGCGGGCACGTTCTTCGGTAAGATTAGACACACGCGCCATCTGATTGTTCCCTGAAATTTCCCAAAAGGCTGGCACAGGAACTTGGTTGAAAAAGCGTGGTTTGCCAGTTTCCTCTTCTGCTTCCACATAATAGGTGAAAGGAGAGAGAGCGCCTTGAGGGAGAAAACCATCTGGATTGATGACAACTGTTGTGGCATCATAGCCTGCTACCTGAAGAGAGTAAGCTAGATCCTTACTGGCTTGATTGTAGTAATCACATAAGAATATCATGAGCGTACCTCCTCAAGTAACTGTTTCCAAGCTGCCTTGACTTGACTGGTCAAGAAGGCTTTGGCAAGGTCATAAGATTTTTGACGCATGGCTTCGATATTGTCTTTTTCATAGAGACGGACAATGGCATCCTTATAGGACTTGGTGATGACATCCACAACATGATTTTCAGCGACAGGGAGGAGATAACCATTGACCCCGTCTTCGATAAAGGTTTGATTTCCGTAAGGCACATCAAATCCAATCATCGGAAGACCTGAACCAACCGCCTCCATGAGGGTAAGGCCAAAACCTTCGCTGGTTGAAGCTGTTAGGTAGCCCTCGTACTGGCTATAAATGTCAGTCAAGTCAGCGTGCCCCATGAGTCGGATATAGTCGCCAGCTTGTGCTTCGACAATAATCTCACGCAACTTGGCATCCATACTACCACTACCGTAGATATCAAAAGTGATATCTGGCAGAGTCTTATGAACCTCGATAACCGCACGAACTAACCAGTCAATGTGTTTTTCCTGAGCCAATCGTGAGGCCGTAATCATTGAGAATGGCCTACGTGGTTTGTCCTGTCCGACCAATTCAGGTAGACTTCCCACTGGAATAGTGTAGATTTTGGGATCGTGGTTGGTGTAGCGACGGAACTGCTCTTGAAGAATTTCCTTCTGACGATCAGTTGCCACGATAAAGAAATCAACCTTGTCCGCATTGGTAAACTGGTACTCGTAATAGTTATTCCAGAGAATATAGTTGTCATCAGTTTGATTGACACTAAAATGCTCAGCGTGAACCACTACACCTAGGCGAGCAGCTTGCGCTTCTTCAAAGACCAACTGGCCAATACCTGTTTCACGGTCCAAGATGACCACATCATCCTTGGTTAGGGCTAGACGTTTGAAGAAATAGCGAAGGAATTCTTGCTTACCATAAAGAACCTGATCAGGAAAACGATAGATATCCTGATTATTGTCTCCGACAATCATGTCATAGGCTGTAGACCCATCTTCGTTATAAAAACGACGTTGGTAAACCTTGGCTTGATTGTCCTTAGGCGCAAAATACTCACTGCAGTAACGAGTGTAAGAGTAAAAGTCCTTGCGCAAGAGCTTATCGTTGACAAAATAGCTGACTGTTTCCACTGCATCTTCGTCCATCGCACGAAGGTTACATGCCACTACCATATCATCCTGTGGATAATGGTAACGAATGAGGCGACCAGCAACTTCCTTGCGCTCAGGATTGGCAGGTAAGATGGTCTCGATTTCCGCTAGGCTAATGGTCGATGGCGCAATCTTGATATCTGTAAAATAGTTATGGAGCCAGATGATTTCATCGTCTGAAAAACCAATCTTGCTAGTCATATGCTCGATATTATCCCCAAGGATGAGGTCCATAAAGACAAATTTTGCTTCTTGCCCCATTTCCCTGAAAATCTTAGCACGATAGGCCTGAGCATATTCGACACCACTGCTGGCCCAACCTATGCCTAAATTAATGTTATATACTGTCATAATTTCCTTATTTTATGGGAAATGGCTGATGATATCTCCTTTTTTAGTGACTTGCACCTGACTAAGGAGAAGATTACGAACCATATCCTTTCTGATTTGACGTTTCATGGCTTCAAAGCCCTTGTAAGCCTCTTGGTAATATTCGACAATAGGGTTCTTTTGACTGAGTTGCTGGCTACCGATAGCCATTTGGAGTTGTTGCAGATAGTCTACCTGCTCTACCCAGTTGTCATCCACAGCCTTAAGCATGGATAGGCGTTGGAAATACTCGTTAAGTTCCTTGGTTTTCAACTCCTGCTTCTTAGCATCAAGTTCACGATAGGCAAACTGGTAGATGAGTTCCAAGACTTCCTCACGATTGTTGAGGTCCAAATCCTTAGGAATTTCATTGATGCGGAAGCTGATATTACGCAAGATGAAATGGTAAAGATTTTCCGCTTTTGAGAAATCTTCCTCAGCCATAGCTTGGTCGATGAAATCGTCAAGAACCTCGTCGATAACAGTGTCCAAACCTTGATTGTGGTAGATGAGACGGTCACGTTGAGCATAAATCATCTCACGTTGGATGTTCATACTTTCTGCAAATTCAAGCGTCTGACGACGTGAGGTACGACCAGAACTCTCACTAGCTTCTTGGGCTTTTTCAACCAATTTACGATACTTGCGACCGGTCAGTTCCTTAGGCTCAATGTGATCATTAATGGCGTATTCTTTGTAGGTACGGTGAACCCATGATGGACCGTATTTCTTAATCACATCGTCTTCAAGTGAGACGAAGAATTTAGACATACCAGGGTCTCCCTGACGTCCAGAACGGCCACGAATCTGCAAGTCAATACGTTGACTTTCCATACGTTCCGTACCGATTACGACCAATCCACCCAGTTCAGCTACGCCCTTGCCGAGCTTGATATCTGTTCCACGTCCAGCCATTGAAGTCGCAACTGTCACGGCACCCATTTGTCCTGACTCAGCAATCATCTCTGCCTCTCGTGGTGCATTGTTGGCATTTAGGAGGTTATGAGCAATCCCCTCACGCAAAAGTAAAGAAGAATAAAGCTCTGACATTTCCACCGAACCAACGAAAATCAAGATAGGATTGCCTTTTTCATGATAATGCTTAACATACTCTAAAGAAGCAAAGACCTTCTCTGGTAGGGTCGCATAAATCTTATCTGGGTAGTCGATACGTTGTTTCTTACGGTTGGTTGGAATTTGAATGACCTTCATACCATAGGTATCGAGAAATTCTTTTTCCGCAACCTTACCAGTACCAGTCATCCCTGAAATTTTCTTGAATTTTTTAAAGAGACTTTGGTAGGTGATAGAAGCCATGGCTCTGGTTTCTTGTGACAAGGCCACTAATTCCTTGGCTTCGATGGCTTGGTGGAGGCCACCTTGGAGCTTGGTCAATTCCAAGAGACGACCTGTCGATTTATCAAGAAGGACCACTTCAGGCCCTTTCTTACCATCACGAATGATGTAGTCCTTGTCCTTTTTATAGAGCAAGTGGGCACGAAGTGAGAAGAGCAAATGACGGGCAAAGGTACTATTTTCCTCATCATAAAGGTTGCCAATACCGAGGTAGTTTTCAGCAGCCTTGGCACCCTTAGTGGTCAACCAGACTTCACCTTTTTCCTCTTTGAAGATGTAGTCTTCACCCTCGACCAAGGTGGTCATAAGCGTATCCATCATTCCATAGTAGTTGGACTGAACACGGGGCGCACCAGAAATAATCAAGGGCGTCTGGGCACTATCAAGAAGGACAGAGTCTACCTCATCGACGATAGCATAGTTAAAAGGACGCATGTATTTCCCGTCTTGGTTAGAAGCAAGGTTATCAATCAAATAGTCAAAACCTAGACTGGCATTGGTCGTGTAAACGATATCTGATTGATAGATGGCACGCTTTTCAGCTGGTTCCATCTCATTACTGCCTTCCACACAAGGCACACCAATCGTCAAACCTAGGAACTCATAGACCTGACCCATTTCTTCGGCGTCACGGATAGCCAAGTATTCATTGGTCGTAACGAGGATAGCCCCTTCACCTGACAAGGCATTAAGGTAGACTGGCATGGTTGCCGTCAAAGTCTTACCCTCACCGGTATTCATCTCAGCGATATGGCCCTGGTGCATGACAATGCCCCCCATGACCTGAACATCATAAGGAAACATGCCTAGCACGCGCTTATCTGCTTCACGAACAACCGCAAAGGCTTCTGGCAGGAGGTCGTCCAAGCTTTCTCCTTGGGCTAAACGCTCCTTAAATTCCTGCGTTTTATTTTTCAACTCAAGGTTGCTCAGATCGGCCATTTCATCGGCTAGGCCGTTGATTTCCTTGAGTATCTCCTTAACAGGGAGAATAGGATTCAGTTGTTTAAACATGTTCTTCTCCTGTTTCTTCCAGTTTTAAGCTGTAGAAATCCAGCTCTTTGACCCCAGCACTCAAGAGAGAAATACGATAGGTATAAGCCTCATGAGGGTAAATAAAGGTCATGTGGGTACTTTTTTCAATCAGCTGCTTAATTTCATTGTCATAACGGTCCAAAAAGCTGACTTTCAAAAATACTGAGCCTGTTGGTACAGCTTCGAGATTAGCCGTCAAGTCATAGCTATGCCCTTTTTTCAAAAGTGGGAGGGCAGGCTGGGTACGAGCAGCTTGATAGTTTTGGATGGCCATCCAAGACTGGATTTCCGTTCCTGATGGCACCAAAGGATTGTAAAATTGCACAGAACCATCTTGGCGCTTAACAATTTTTGAGCCATACATGTAGGCTTTGTGGTTTAAGCCCCACAAGATTTCTGATTTCTTGTTTCTGAACATTCTTACTCCTTCCTTCCAAAATCATTTTCTAAAATCATACGGTAAAAATTGACAAACCAAGTTGTCGCCGTATATGAATCATCGTTGTGTCGACCTGACGTTCCCTTACTGAGAATCTTAGCCCCTGAATAATAGAGGGACTTGGTAATATCCTCATAGGCCGTCGGATCCATATCCTCGTCTTTCATGTAAGAAAGACCAAAGGTCGTGTTTGCAAAATCTGCTTTTTCAAACTTATTCCAGAACTTCTGATTAAGGGCCTCAACACCCTCATTATCCAAGCGTCCTGTCTGCAAATGCAAGACATCAATTCCTGTCGGGAAAACCTCTGGTGCCAAAAGTCTGGCACGATTACCGATGGTACCAACATTGGCTAGAGGTTTAGACATGATAATGGCATGAGGTTCAAAGTCCGCGCCATAGTACATAGATGGGAAAGTTCCCATGGACATCCCAGAGAGAATGAGTTGACTATTGTCAAAACCTAGGTAGTCCAAGTAATGTTGGATGGTGTCCTTGATACTATTTTCAAGCTCTTCAGTTCCCATGTAGAAGGCTCCCCCTTGGAGACGAGGGTCTGAAAAGAGCAAGAATGGTGTTCCCATCCCTTTCATCATTCCGAAACCTTCGAAACCTTCGGCAGGACGGAAACCTGAGAAGTAAACAGACAAAGGTGGCTTGAAATCCCCAGGATAAAAGAAATAGTTGATTTCCTGACGCTTGCTGTCGTGGAGAATACCACCACCAAGTACAAATTTACCGAATTGGAAACGGGTCAAACGTTGGTGGAGACCACCAATTGTAATCTGACCTTTGCCCTTCATTTCAAGACTAGCAGCCAAGAGGAAGGTCATGTCCTCATCAAGGACAATGGCCCCCTTGCGCATTTCTTCTTCTGAAACGATATAGGTCTTAAAAATACCTGCGACCGAACCTTCTGGCAAAAGATTGAGAATCAAACGACACTCGCAAGTCTCCTCTTTTTCAAATTCCAACCAAAGCTCGATAGGATTTTCCTTGCTGGCTCTGACATTATAGGTCCAGTCCAAGACAGGACTAAAATCTTGACCATAATCACCTTTTAAAATGACATTTTCATGACCGTGGTAGGTCACCTCGCCAGTAAAATTTGGGTTAACCTGGGTAGTGAAAGGAGACATCTTATCCCCGTATTGGCCTGAAAAGAGTGCTTTTGAAAGGGTAAAGAGCAACTGTCCTTGATTTGAAAAATCAGTCGGCACAGCACAAACTTCCTTCAGAAACTGAAGGAGGCTCTCATCTGGCACTTCAATCGTTTGATCAAAGAAAATAGTGTGAGGAATCAAATACTCTTTAATAGCCATCAATTCCTCAAGACCGGCAAGACTGTCCACTATAACAGCTGTGAAAGTCTTTATTTCGTCTTCTTCGATGGTTTCTTGTAAGGTCTCAAGCTGACCAAGATTGCAATAATACCATTTCATATTTTCAGGAATTTCCTGATTTTCTGACCAGTTGGATGATCCAACTTGTAGTATCTTCAGACGATTATCCTTGGTCATTCTGCTCCTCCTTCAACCAATTTTCCCATTTTTGCACCAAACGGTCTCCTGTATTTTCCTTAATTTTCTCAATAGAGTAGATAAGGGAACGGTTCCAGTTGTTCAACTGTCCCAAATAGTAGTAAGCCCCTTTTTCAAAATCGGACAAGTGCTTCAAGATATAACCATTCTCTTGGTGGGTCACATACTCAGACGCCACACGGTTAATTTGTGGAATACCAGCACTAATTCCAGCAATCTGTGTATAACGATTAGGTTCCTTGCTCAAGTCGACAATGAGTCGTGTAAACTGAAGGGCCTTGATAAGGGCAGTCTCGTCACGCAGGTCTTGGAAAGAAAATCGGCTGACGATTTCATTATTTTCTTCCAATTTATTTTCTGCACCACTACTTTCGACAACCTCTTCAAAGGCATCTGGACTCAATCGTTCTTCAATCATTTTTTCCACTTGATTTTGCAGGCTACCAAGTTGCTCTGGATTGGCATTAAATGCTCCAAATTCAACCTGTGTCTTAGGATACTTAGCCACAAAAGCCAAGACCTGATAAATAGCCTCTAAATCCAACTGATCGAAGTCAACCTGATAAAAGATCTTAGATTCTTTGATACGTTGACTGGTTCCCAAAGCCAAACGGGTATCGAAAGAAGCCATGTGTTTGAGTTTCTTAGCCTCTTCTGGATAGGCAACCTGAAGCTGCTCCAAGTAATCGTAACGGTCAGCAATCAACAAGTCCACTTTCGGCAGAAAGACTTCATAGGTGTCAATACTATCGTCCTGATTACGTTCTGCGAACCAAGTCAAAATCTTAGTGTTGTCTGCTGGCAAATGTTCAAAGAGGTGCTTGTTATGGCGTAAATCTGAGGCAATAACAAAACGGTCCTCTGCTTCTACCTTTTCGTCCAAGAATTTAGTCAAAAATTCCCAGATAACTTCTGAAAGTTCACCGTAGTAACTCTTATTAAAACGACCTTCCGTACGAGGGTTGGCTACAATTCCACGGCCATCAAAGAAATGACAGAGTTGCCAAACTCCCTTGGCATTAAGATAGTTTGGATAGCTTGGTTGTCCACCTTCATAATAAAGACTACTTGAGATAAAACCGCGGTCATCGTAGATGTCTTCGCGAATGATTTGCTCATCCTTATAGTAGCGAATCATGCCAATAAAGCCTTCTGAGCCAAACTCAATCTCGGCATAACGCTTGTGTTGGCATTGCACCACGATAGCAAATGGTGTGTGAACAAAGGTAGATCCTTCTGGCCATTCCAAATCTGTCACTTGAAGGTTTTTCATATCTTCATCAGTGATACCCTGAATCAAGTCAAAAATAGCTGTATAGCCAACTTCCAAGACATCATGACGATGCAGGAAATAACGCAAATGCGGTTGATAGGCCAAAAGCAAAAGCTGAGGTGCTAAATCCTCATCCTGAAAAATACGAACTTGGTGCAAGCTATCATCAAATTCGATTTTTTGGCGGATACGGTACCAAGGATCAATGGCCGTCTTCCAAAATTCATCCGTCTGTCCATACCAAGCTGGAATAAAATAATACATGAGTTCTCCTTCATTGTCTTTTCATCACAATACTTGAGATTGAGGGGCAGACCGATCACGCATCACCAGCCTGCCTCTCAACCCCACGAGGGGTGAGATATTATACATTTTCAAAAAGTGGGGTGTAGGAAGTGTTAAGCTTCAAGGCTTTCATTTCCTCGTTAACGTTGTAAATCATACCGCTAAAAATCAAGAATGTCCCAGGAATCATACTCAGTTGTAGGTAATCTGGATTGACCAAGATAATCAGCATTGGAGCACCTGCCATAAAGAGCATGTAAAGGGCACCAATGAAACCAAGTCTAAGGACCAAATGGTTGATATAGGCACTAGTTTCTTGGCCTGGATAAACACCGTAGATATACTCACCTGACTTACGCATTCGCTCAGAGATTTGCTCACCAGAGACATTAACAAAGGCAAAGGCTAACCCTAGAACGAAGAGCATGACCAGGTAAACAACCAACCAAAGAGGTTGACCGACCGTCAAGGCCTTGATGGCACCACTGGTCCACTTGTTTTCAGGATGGATAAATTGAATCAGCATAAAAACATACTGCGGAATACTAACCAGCGACATGGCATACATGAAAGGCATCCCTCCGGCTGGATTCAACATAATATCCAAGTAAGAATACTGTTTAAAGCGGTTATGAATATTGATTTTATTGATTGAGATACGGTATCTAGCCCTCTGCACAACCCCTGAAATATAGAGGAAGACCAAACTGAATAGAATCAGAGGAAGCAAGACATCCCAACCGATACCTAACTTTTCAATACTATCCATGATTTGATAGGGCAGATTGGCCATCATACTTGCCATCAAGATAACAATGGAGCCTCCAATCCCAAAGAGAGAGTTGAGGTCTGATAGCCAAACCAAGAAGAAGGTCCCAGCAATTAATAAAATGGTATTCATGAAAATAGCGAGACTAGCATTAACCCCTGAAACGATAGGTAAATTCAAGGATACTGCCAAAGATTGAACAATGGCAATCCCTAGGGCCAAATACATGCGTCTACGGTCCTGAATTTCAATGGGGAGATTTTTCAAGCCCATTTTCTTAGAGAAAGAAAACATCTGCCAGAGAATCATGGCCGACATCCAGGGCGATAAGCCCACTGAAAATAGAGACATGGACCTGAGGTTTCCCCCCATCATGGCACTAGAGAAAGCCAAGGAACCTATGGCTCCCCCAAAGATATTTGCATTTTTCAAATCCACAAACGGTAGAACCAATTGATTTCCCAAACAATAAATAAAGAGGAAAAAGAGGGTCCATAAGACACGTTTGGTGATTATCGATTGACTAATTTTTTTCACTATTACTCCTATTTCCTGCCCATAGACAGGCTGATGTTATTTCGATTGAAACGAGACAGAGACGCCATTTCAGCCTACTTATCCAAGCAAAGGATTACAGGCTCTTCTTACGCATTTGGCGAATGGTCTCAGCCATCTCTTTCCAACGATCTCTTGAGTAGGTTTGTTGGTTATGCTTGGTTGACTTAAGGTCCTCGAACCCTAAAATCGGTTTGTTTTCAAACCTAAAGGCATCAAGAATTTCCACTACTTTTCTTCCTGGATTGATATCTAGAAGCAAGTCACTGGTACGCAACAACTCCAAATCTAGCCCATTTAAGCCCGCAATGGCTGAGTAAACCGTCACATTTGGATAGGTAATCAATTGGGCCAGTTTATCTGTCACATGCTGTCGAGAGGCAATTTTAAACTGTACCTTAGGAAGAGCCGAGATAAGGTCCGTCAAATGCGGAATTTCTGAAATGTTGGTGTAAACCAAACAAGTAAATGGACGGCCCTTAGGATAAATCATGTCCTCTGAAAGTGGCAATAAAGTGGCATTTTCAGCAACCTCTGACCAATCCATTTGAGCATAAAACCACCAGACCTCGCGATAAGCTTGGCAAGCCAATGGTAACCAAGGCTTACGGTGTGAGGCATAATGCACAACCTTAGGATAGTCTTGACCATTTGGCAGATGGAAACCAGCTAAACTAGACTTGGTAACCGCATAGTTGTTGTCAAAAGACAAGGGCAACCAGTTGTTGCGAAAAACCATATTAAGAATTGACTGCTCCGCAAATGGGACCTTGTCATGCCATTCACTAGTCATGTCGATTAGGTGGCGTCTCATGTTGTACTGCTTCCAATAAGCCGTATCAATCACCATGAAGCCAGCATCAAACATCGCCTGGCGATCCTGAACCTGAGTAGCATAATCACGCACGGCAGCCAAAGGTCGACCTTGCAAATCAAGGGTAAAGAGGTCCTCTAGAGAACCTGTAACCACCATGTCACTATCCAAATAAAGGGCCTGTTCCTCAGACACAAAGTCCGCCACAAAATAGCGAAGATAGCTAGCATAATTGCTATTGGTCTTGTATTGCTTGATATGACTACTATCCACACGACAGTTAATCACTTCACTACCAAAGGCAGCCAGATGACGGTTTAGTCCTCTAAACCACTCTTGAGAGAAATCATCGTTAATCAAGTAAAAACGAATGTTGCGATGATGGAAAACGATAGATTTGATGGTCGTAAGCACTTGGTCAACATAAATATAGTTAGCCGCAAGAACAATAGCACGCTTTTTAGTCTCATAACGTTGAGGAGCTAAACTCAAGACCTGGAATTTCTCCTGAATGGAGCGGTAGGCATCAGAATCCGTGAGACCTTGCTCCTCCACATTTTTCAAGCAAGCCTCTAGCATCTGACGGTAGGTGACCATGTATTTCTCCAAAGGGAAACCATGACTAGCAACAATAGCCAAGCGTTCTTCCATGGCATAAACCAAGGTCATCATCCAGTCTTGCATCCAAGTCGCTGATGGCATCTCTGGACTCTCACGATATACATAAAGTCCCTTGTTGAGATAAACCGTACGCTCACTCATGAGATAGGCTTTAAGGTTGAAAAAGCCATCCTCCCCTGCATGCTCTTTTGGAAAAAGCAAGTCATTAAACAAAGAACGTTTGTAGAGTTTGCCTGTCGCAGAAATCAGAGCGATGTTAATGTTATTGGTTTCTTCAAAGAGACCATCAATAATCTGAGCCGGTGAATAAACCTGCTCATAATAATCTTCATCCTTGATATAAAAATAAAAGAGATCTTCCGATTCCTTATAGACACTGTAATTGGCCACTGCGATATCCGCCTTGTGGGCCTGAAGAGTCTTATAAAGTTCCTCCAGATAAGTAGACTCTACCCAATCCTCAGCATCCACGTAGGTGACGTAAGCTCCCTTAGCCTGACGAATACCAATATGGCGAGCATCTGAAAGCCCTCCATTATCCTTTTTAAAATAGAGGATACGAGAATCCCTAGCAGCATAACTACGGCAAATGGCATCACTATTATCTATTGAGCCATAATTGATGAGAATAATTTCAAGATTTTGATAGGTCTGACCCAGGACGCTGTCTAGACAGGTCTGGAGTTGATTTTCTACATTGTAAACGGGAATAATTACGGAAATTTTTTCTGTCATTTTTTATTACTTATTTTTCTAGCTAATACATTTTTTTATTTTCCTGTCTCAAACTTTCATAAGATAGCAAGGAACAGTCTAAGAATCTGACAAGCATTTTACGGTCACAAGATATAAAGATCGTAAACACATTCTATACACTTTTTCCTTGATTTTATCGAGACTTAACCATATTAAATTATAACATAGTATCACTTAATTTTCTAATAGATTAACTTTTTTATGAGGGATTTTTTTCAAATAAATTTCCTTTACTCAAAAAACATTGATGTAAAGAACAGTAATATACTGCTTTATTTCTATTTCCTAATTTTCCATATAGAAACAAAACCCTTTTATGTTTCATTTGCATCATTCCTTATTTTTTTTTGTATTTTATCTAAATGTTCGCCTACTGTTGATTTAAAGTCCGAACAACCTTCTTTGTTTCCAATATTACAAGTAAATTTTAAACAAGGAAAATAAGCACAGTTTTTACAATTTATAAAATTATTATAGTTCATTTATTCTCCTTTTTTCACATTCTAATTCATCAAATTCGCAAAACCAATATAATGATTCAGTATTAAAGTTATAATGGTCAATGCTTCTTTCACAGATATTTTTAAATTTGCATTTTTTATTAGTGCAATATGTTGTATCAGTATTAGCTTCTCTTTCTTTCATATTTGCCTCCAAATTAATTTTATATAATTTAATATATAATTTTATACCTAAAACATTTAAAACGATTCTAGGCATAAAATTTTAACAATTTAGCCTATTATAATTCTAATTCTTCGTCTATAATTTTTTGATAATATCTATTAACTTTTGCACGATTATATTTTCTTTTTGTTTCAACTAATTCTTTTATGTTTTTTCTGAATATTTCTCCTGTAGATATATGTGGTAAATTAAGTTCTTCCTTTAGAAAACCTGCTACTGTACCTTTTCCTGTGCCTTGAGCACCCATCATAATAATATTCATAACTTCATTCTCCTTTTTTTATTTTTTATAGTGTTATTTTATTCTATTTTGGTCTAAATGTCAACAAAATATTTATTTTTAAATTTCTATTTTTGTCATG
>OLRO01001302.1_pt1 | contig 14551 bp, 18 predicted proteins | sample 1673131 | NCBI WGS metagenome assembly OLRO01 (sample SAMEA3136757, study PRJEB25190) | human gut metagenome | biome: human gut; feature: human-associated habitat; material: faeces | place: Austria | collected 2013 | reverse complement strand
TGAAAGGAGAAATTATTATGGCATCAGTATATTCAGCAGGAGATTTTAGAAATGGAACAACATTCGAAATGGAAGGAAATGTATATAGAATTGTAGAATTTCAACACGTAAAACCAGGAAAGGGATCAGCATTTGTAAGAACAAAATTAAAAAATGTAATAACAGGAGCAACATTAGAAAAAACATTTAATCCATCAGATAAATTCCCAGCAGCAGAAATTGAGAAAAAAACAATGCAATATTTATACAATGATGGAGGTTTATATTACTTTATGGATAACGAAACTTATGATCAAATGCCTCTAAATGAAGATCAATTAGGAGATTGCTTAAAATATTTAAAAGAAAACATGGAAGTTACTATTCTTTCATACAAAGGTAATACATTTGCAGTAGAGCCACCAACATTTGTTGAATTAGAAGTTACATATACAGAACCAGGATTTAGTGGAAATACAACAACAACATCAGGAAAACCTGCAAAATTAGAAACAGGTTTAGAATTACAAGTTCCTATGTTTGTAAATATTGGTGATGTTGTAAGAATTGACACAAGAACTGGCGAATATATGGAAAGAGTATAGAGAGGAAGTACAATTAAATGTCTGATATAAATGGTAAATATAAACAAATATTACAAGACCTTGAAAATAATATTCAAGATCCAGAAGAGTTAAACTTTGTAAAAGAAAAATTTTCAGAGTTATCAATGATGTTTGTTGATATGCTTGATAGAGTTACAAAACTTACAGATATGAAAATTCAAGAAATAGAAGCAAAGCAACAAAATATTACTGAAAGATTAAACAATGTACAAAAGGCTGTTGATGGTATTGAAAGTGATATATATGAAGAAGATAGTGATGATGATAATAGCTATGAATTTGAAATAGTATGTCCTTATTGCAATCATGAGTTTACAGCAGACATAGAAGAAGATGGAAATGATGAAATTGAATGTCCTGAATGTAATAATTTAATTGAATTAGACTGGAGCGGAGATGTAGATGATGAACCATCTGCAGGTGGATGCTTAGGTGATTGTCATGGATGCCATGGATGTGGTAGTGAGGATGAAGATGATGATATGTAAATAAAAAAGAAAACTCTTTATAAAAGAGCTTTCTTTTTTATTTTATATGAAGTTTTATTTGCAGACATCGTGATGATAGTATTTTCTATTTATATATGAAATTAAATATATTAGAAATAATTTAAAGGATTTTGGTATTTGTCATTAACTCTAATTCCTAAATGTAAATGACAACCTGTCGTTGCTCCATTTGTAGGTTTACCATCAGAATCATGATATTGATTTCCAGGAACACCATAGACATATTTAGGACCAACGCATCCAATAACTTGTCCTTGCTTAATTTCGTCACCAACAGAAACAATCCAATTAGGGTCACAGTGGCAATAGCTTACCTTAAAATCATCAAAAGAAAGTGTTATAGTATAACCACCAGCACCTAAAAAATCTCTAAAAGTAATCTTGCCATCTGCAACTGCAATAAATTTAGTGCCTTCAGGAGCAGGAATATCAATTCCAGAGTGTGAAGAAGAAGCACCGAGAAGTAGGAGAAGTACGTTTACCAAAGTTAGAGCTGATTTTTGTATAACCAGGAATAGGCCAAACAAAACCATCAGGATTTGTATCGATGATTTCTGAATCTAAAGAATTAGAATTAGAAAAACTGTTTGAGTTTAAGATTGGAACAAAAAATAAAGAAATAATTAAAGTAAGGATTATAATAATAAATAAAGAACGATTTAAAAAGCTAAAAATAAAATGCACCTCCTTAAAAATATATTGAAAAATAATAAAAACGTAAAATAGAATAAAAAAATAAAAAGCAGATTCTACCAATCTGCTTTTATTATGTGGCAGGGGTAGAAGGACTCGAACCCTCACAGGCGGTTTTGGAGACCGATGTGCTACCATTAACACTATACCCCTATATAAATTAAACACATTTATTATATTAGCACAAAAAATAAAAATACGCAATAATTTTTTCAAAAATTATTGACATTTTTAAATCTTGGTAATACAATGTATGCAACAAAATAGATTACGGTGAAAAAGAAAAAGTGCTAAAAACTTTATTTTTAGAGAGTAAGTGATGGTGAAATACTTACAATAAAGAAGCATGGGGAGCTTTGGAGTAACAATAAAAATAATTAAGGTGCTTGAAATAAAATTATAAAAGATTTCAAGAATTAGGGTGGAATCGCGGAAATAAAACTTTCGTCCCTAGCTGTGCATTAGCTAGGTGCGAAAGTTTTTTGTGAGACAAGGGGGACAGGTCTTAAATGTCTCACAAATTTATATAAAATTTAAAAAAAGGTAATATTAGATAGAAAAGCAAAATATTACAAATAATTTGAGACATTTAAGACCTGTCCCTATTGTCTCAAGAGGAGGAGTTATTATGTTAAAATCAATGGACACATTAGTTGCTTTGTGTAAGAATAGGGGAATTATTTATCCAGGTTCAGAAATTTATGGAGGATTAGCTAATACTTGGGATTATGGTCCTTTAGGTAACGAAATTAAAAACAATGTAAAAAATGCTTGGAGAAAGAAATTTATTCAAGAACAAAAAGATATAGTAGGATTAGATGCTGCTATTTTGATGAATCCAGAAACTTGGGTTGCATCAGGGCATGTTGGAGGTTTTTCAGATCCTTTAATAGATTGTAAAGAATGTAAAACAAGACATAGAGCAGATAAATTAATTGAAGAATGGGCTCATGAAAAGGGGAAAGACATGATTGCCGATGGTATGAGTGATAAACAATTAACAGATTTTATAGAAGAAAATAAAATACCATGTCCAAGTTGTGGAAAAACAAATTTTACAGGGATTAGAAAATTCAATTTAATGTTTAAAACTTTCCAAGGAGTAACAGAAGATACTACTTCTGAGATTTATTTAAGACCAGAAACAGCACAAGGAATATTTGTAGATTTTAAAAGTGTCTTAAGAACTTCAAGAAAGAAAATGCCAATGGGAATTGCACAGATAGGTAAAGCATTCAGAAATGAAATAACACCAGGAAACTTTACTTTTAGAACACGTGAATTCGAACAAATGGAATTAGAATTTTTCTGTAAGCCAGGAACTGATTTAGAATGGCATAAATATTGGAAGGATTATTGCGAAAATTGGTTGTTATCCTTAGGAATGAAAAAAGAAAACATAAGATTAAGAGATCACTCTGCAGAAGAATTAGTATTTTACAGTAAGGCAACAACTGATATTGAATTTGCATTTCCATTTGGATGGGGAGAACTATGGGGTATTGCAGATAGAACTGATTATGATTTAACACAACATATGAATCACTCAAAACAAGATTTATCTTATCAAGATCCAGAGACAAATGAAAAATATGTACCATATGTAATTGAACCATCTTTAGGAGCAGATAGAGTGGTGCTAGCATTTTTGTGCAATGCATATGAAGAGCAAGAAATTGCAGAAGGTGATACAAGAACAGTGTTACATTTACATCCTGCATTAGCTCCTTATAAATTAGCAGTATTACCACTTTCTAAAAAATTATCAGAAAAAGCAAATGAAGTATATGCTAAATTAGCTAAGAAATTTATGTGTGATTATGATGAAGCAGGAAGTATTGGAAAACGTTATAGAAGAGAAGATGAGATAGGAACACCATATTGTGTAACTGTAGATTTTGATACATTAGAAGATGAATCTGTTACAATTCGTGATAGAGATACAATGGAACAAGTAAGAATTAAAATTGATGATGTAGAAAAATGGATTGAAGGAAAAATAGAGTTCTAAAATAGATGTAGTTTTACTAATAAAAAAGACTTGAGTAAATTTTAAAATTACTAAAGTCTTTTTTATATTGAAAATATTTTGATAAATTCAAGTTTATTCATATAAATCTTGAATTTCGACATCTTTTTCTTCAAAATTATCAATAAATCCAACTTTAGCTGTTGTGTTGCTAATTCCTTGAATCCATACAGCTCTATTGTCATAAAAAACATCACATTTTTCCTTGTTATTTAAAATTGAATTAATCCTTTCTAAATTCATAATAATACCTCCATTCCTAGCATTCACATGCTAATTGTTAATGTTATTACAATATTCGACAAAATAGATGAAACACTTAAGACCTGTCCCCAGTGTGTCAAATCTTCTTAATTATAGTATATATAAAATCTGGAAAAATATACAAAAAGTATTGCAAGAAAAAAATGTTAATGTTATAATTTAGGATGTTGTGAATAATAATAAATAATAAAATAAAATTTAGAAAAGGAATGATAAGATATGAAAATTTGTGTATATGGAGCAGCAAGTAGCTTAATTGATAATCATTATATAGAAGCAGGAATAGAATTAGGAAAAGAATTAGCTAAAAGAGGTCATGGTCTAGTTTTTGGAGGAGGATCTCATGGGATGATGGGAGCTTTAGCAGAAGGAGCTTTTGAAGAAAAAGGATATATTTTAGGAATAATACCAGAATTTTTTAAAGAGGCTGGAGCAGAGGTTTCATTTAAAAATTGTACAGAATATATTTATACAGATACAATGAGAGAACGCAAAAGAGAATTAGAAGAAAATTCAAATGGATTTATTATAACACCAGGAGGTATAGGAACATTAGATGAATTTTTTGAAATATTAACTTTAAAACAATTAGGAAGACATAATAAGCCAATTGCTATTTATAATATTGATGGATTCTTTGATGAATTAGATGCTATGATGGATAAGTCTATAGAAAAAGAATTTATTACTCATGATTGTAAAGAATTATATTCCGTTTTTGATAACAAAGAAGAAATGTTAGAATATTTAGAAAACTATGATGAAAAAGATGTAGATATTAGTAAAGTAAAGATAAGATAAAATTTTGGGTGAGCATATGTTAAAAAATAGTAGGTTTACAGAGATTGACGAAGAATTTATATGTGAAAATTGTGGAAGAAAAGTATCAAAATTAGGATATTCTTGCAGAAATCATTGTCCATATTGTTTACATTCAAAGCATGTAGATAAAAATCCAGGAGATAGAGCTGAAGAATGTCATGGAGACCTAGAGCCAGTTAGCTTAGAAATTGATGGAAAAAAGGGTTATATTATTATTTTTAAATGCAAAAAATGTGGAGCAATTAGAAGAAATAAAGCAGCAAAAGATGATAATATGGATTTAATAATAAAATTAAGTAGTAAACAGATAAAATAAAAAATAAAAGTAGAACAATAATCAAAATAAAATTTTGTTCTACTTTTTTATTTCCTGGATTTCTAAATTTTTCTATTTAAATTTCCGTTTGTAAAATCTTTTCCTTCAAATCTTTTACCTTCTTTTACTAATTTAATAGCATAATTAATTTCATCAATAGATTCATCTAAAATATCAATTCTAGCAAAATCAACATTAAAATCTTTAGGAGAGATAGAAGTAGTTTTGCTATTAAATATAGTAGTAACACTTTGAATATTATCAGGTAAAATTCTAAATTTCATATTTAAACGGTCCTTTAAATAATAAGTATTATTTGTCGTACATTTTGTTTTACATTCAGGATAACATTTATTACTTTCTCCGAAGTAAACAATAATTCATATTTAACAAAGGTATTTTACCATAAACTATTAACTCTTTTTGCAAATAATTATAATTACATAAATTTAATAATGTATTTTTGTCAGACTCAGGAGATAAAGTGAATTTACTGATATCAAGTTTTTTCAATTCTAATACAGAATTAGAATTAAATACATTAAAAGTATAATTAGCAATAACTTTAAAATGAGTATTTAAATCAGTAAATAAATCATGTAATAATTTAATGTTACTAATATTAGAAATAACAAAACCTTTTATTTTATAATTCTGAACAGTATTTTTAGCATTTGAATAGAAAAGGTTTTTATAATTTTCTTTTAAAATGGTTGGTAAATATATATATGTATCAAATTTCTTAGTAAGAGTTTTTAAAATATTTTCATATTTTTTATTTATAAAATATTTTAAAGGAATATAAAGATTATCAATATTTTTTAATTTTGAATAATCAAAATCTAAATTTATTATATTTAGCAATACTGAAATTTTAGGAGGAATACAATTAGAAAGGTTTGTTTTATTTTGAGCAAAAATTCGCATATCTTCTATAGTATCATTTTTATTTATATTTGAAGATGGCGAAGTGTAAGTTCTATGTATTTGTGAAATAGCATAGTCAACAACGTTTTCTAAAGATATTCTTCGTAATTCGTTTAAAATACTTAGCTTAGGCAAGTAAACATTTTCATCTAAATCAATGTTAATATTTTCAAATTTATAAGGAGTAGAATTTGTTTTTGAAATTTGTCTTATAATAGTTTCTTTATCTAAAGGTCTATTTTTAGCATCTTCAGGAATATATGGCATTTGATAAGTAATATCTAATTTTTTATATTCTAATAAATCATTACAAGAAGTAATTTTTATTGTTACAGGGCAAGATTTTTTTATTATTACATTACAATTTAAAGAAACTTTTCTGTTTTCAGATTTGTAACTTTCATTAGCAGTAGTAGTAATATATTTTGAAGAGATTTTATAAACCTTATCACCAGAAGAAATAGAACCTTTGATTCTTCCAATTGTAACAATTTGATTTACTTTGGTTTCTCTTATATTATTTTTATTTTCCATTAATTCTGAAATTGTATAACTTCCTGATTCTTTTTCAACAGAAACTTTATCTCCAATATTTATAGGCTCTTTTAATTTTAAAGTAATATATCCTTTATTTTTATTATATTTTTGAACAGTACCTAAAAATAGTCCCATATGATTAGGTTTATCTTTAAAAACTAAATTTTTATTAGGAGTATTAGAAAAATGCCCTGAAGAAAACATTCCACGATTAAATACTTGTAGTAATTCTTTTTTGTCGTTTGGGTCAATAATATAAGGTTCGTTAGACATTGCTAAATCAATATATTTTCTATAAATTTTAGTCACAGTTGCAACGTATTCAGGCGATTTCATTCTTCCTTCTATTTTTAAACAAGTTACACCGAGCAGATAACAAAGAAGGAATCATTTCTAATCCACATAAATCTCTAGTATTTAGTAAATATCCAGAATCTATTTTTTTATCATTTTCTAATAATTCATAAGGAAGTCTACATGGACCAGCACATTTTCCACGATTTCCAGACCTACCTCCAATTAAACTAGAAAATAAACATTGGCCTGAATATGAAATACAAAGTGCTCCATGAATAAAACATTCAGTTTCTAGTTTAGTATTTTTACATATATGATTTATTTCATCAATAGAGAGCTCTCTAGATAAAACAACTCTTTTAAAACCAAGTTCTTGTAATTCCAAGGCACCATTTAAATTATGGATAGTCATTTGTGTACTAGCATGTATAGGAAGGTCAGGAATTAATGAAATTAATTTCATTGCAAGTCCAAGGTCTTGTACAATAATAGCATCAATACCGAATTCATAAGCTTTAATAGCTAAATTAATTGCTTTGTCAAATTCATCATCTTTTAATAATGTATTTAAAGTTAAATTGGTTTTTACACCACGTAGTTTAGCATATTCAATAGCATTTTTTAATTCATCTAAATTAAAATTATGAGCAAAAGCTCTTGCACTAAATAAGTCTGCACCAAAATATACACTATCAGCACCATTTTGAACAGCGGCTTTTAAACAGTCAAAATCTCCTACAGGAGAAAGTAAGTCTAACATTTTATAACCTCCAAAATCAAAAGTTAACTATATTATATCATAAAGTAAAAAATAAAACATGGAAAGTTAATAAAAAAAATGTTATTTAAAATTTTAAGTATGTAGATTGCTCAATATAGTACTCACACAAGCTAGTTTGGTCGCTTACGCGTTATTCAAAAACAATATATTATTAATTTTTTAACTCTATATAATTTAAATGTGAAGTTACAGTTCAGTAAGAAATGATTATGGTGTCCAAGCTTTGGCTCCCACTATAACACTTGAATTTTATTTAATGACGTTTGATTGGAATGAAAAATAGAAAATTTTTTACTGAACTGTAACCAAAAGAGGAAAATATTTTAAATATATTCCTCTTTTTAATTGCTAAAATTTATAATATAATGTATAATATAAAGTGCAAAACAAAAGTAAAAAGGAGAGATAAATTTGAGTTCAACAGCAAAAGAAATATTAGAATGGGTATATTGTATTATAATAGCGTTAGTATTAGCAATGGTATTTAGATATTTTATAGGAACACCTACTATTGTAAAGCAGGTGTCAATGTATCCGACACTAATACAAGATCAAAGATTATGGCTAAATAGATGGGGAAGGACTACAAAAACTTTGCCAAAAAGAGGTGAAATTATAACTTTTGAAGAACCTGCAAAAATAAGTTATACAAGTTCAGAAATTGATTTATCAAATCCAGTAGCTAAATATGAAAAAAAGACAGGATTAAAATGGTTTGTTAATAATTTTCTAGAAATAGGAAAGAGAAGTTATATAAAAAGAGTAATAGCACTTCCTGGAGAACATGTACAAATAAAAGATGGAAAAGTTTATATTAATGAAAAAGAATTGGAAGAACCATATTTACAAGAAGGCATAGTAACAGATGTTACAGGTGTAGGATTTGATGATTTTGTCGTTCCAGAAAATTGTGTTTTTGCAATGGGAGATAATAGAAATCATAGTACAGATTGTAGGTCATTTGGATGTATACCTTTAGAAGAAATAGAAAGTACAGTTGCTATTAGAATATGGCCATTAGATAAATGGGGTAAGGTCGAATAACAAAAGGAGACTTTTAAAATGTTTGAAAATATCTTTGGAAATAATTCAATTAAAAATATACTAAAACAGTCTATTGATAGCAATAAAGTATCACATAGCTATTTAATGATTGGTGTATCTGGTATTGGAAAAAAGATGATAGCTACAGAATTTGCTAAAGGAATTTTATGTTTAAGTGAAGATAAAGCTTGCAATCATTGCAAGTCATGCATTGAGTTTAACAGTAATAATAATCCTGATTTTTTTTGTATAGAGCCAGAGGGAAATAGTATTAAAATTGAACAAATTAGAGAACTACAAAAGAAGATCCAAGAAAAGCCAATTATTTCTGAAAAGAAAGTGTATATAATTGATCAGGCAGATTTAATGACAAAAGAGGCACAGAATTGTTTACTAAAAACATTAGAAGAACCGCCAGAATTTGTGACAATTATATTGGTTGGAACAAATGAAAATGCTTTTTTAACTACAATAAAATCAAGGTGCATGATTTTACATTTTAATCCAATAGAAGATTTAGATATAAAGAAGTTTTTAGAAAATAATTATCAAATGAATAATATTTCACAAAGTATGTTAGAAGTATTTCAAGGAAGTATAGGAAAAGCAATTTTACTAAGGACTAAGCTAGAACAATATTTAGAATTGGAAAAAATGATAGATAAATTAGATAAAGTAGATTTAATTGAATTGATAGAATATGCAGATGTTTTATATAAATTAAAAGAAGAAATATATGATATGTTAGATTATATAAATATTATTTTACTAAAGAAGGCAAAAAAAGACTATATATACACAAATTGTATCAAAATTGTGGAAAATACCAAAAAGAGATTGCAACAAAATGCAAATTATGATATGTGTATAGATAATTTGGTATTTAACATATGGGAGGAAGTAAATTGAAAAATATTATAGGAGTTAGATTTAAAAAATTAGGTAAAATATATTTTTTCAATCCAAAAAATTTAAAAGTACATAAAGGTAATAAAGTAATTGTTGAAACAGCACAAGGAGAAGAGTTCGGAGAAGTTGTGATTCCAAATAGATTTGTTGACGATGAAAAAATAATAGCACCATTAAAAAAAGTAATTAGAATAGCAAACTATAAAGATAAAAAACATAATGAAGAATGTAAAATGAAAGAAAAAGAAGCTTTTAAAGTATGTGAAAAGAAGATAAAAGAGCATAAATTAAACATGACATTAACAGATGTTGAATATAAATTTGATGATAGTAAAATATTATTTTATTTTACAGCAGATGGAAGAATAGATTTTAGAGAGTTAGTAAAAGATTTAGCAGCTATTTATAAGACTAGAATTGAATTGCGTCAAATAGGTGTAAGAGATGAAGTAAAGAGGATAGGTGGAAACGGAGTTTGTGGAAGAGAATTATGTTGTTGTAGTTTTTTAAGTGACTTTGAAGCAGTGTCTATAAAAATGGCAAAGGAACAGAATATTTCACTAAATCCATCGAAGATTTCAGGAAATTGTGGAAGATTAATGTGTTGCTTAAAATATGAAAGTGATGTTTACGAAGAGAAGTTAAAAAGACTTCCAAATGTAGGAGCAATAGTAAAAACCGAAGATGGAGAAGGAGAAGTTGATAATATAGAGACTTTAAAAGAAGTTGTAAGAGTTAAAATAAAAGACGGAGATGGATATTTCTATAAAAAATATAATGCTAAAGATGTAAAGATAATAAAAAATAATTCTTTGAGTAAAATAGATGAAGAAGAGTTAAAAAATAAAAAAGAACTAGAAGAATTAGAAAAATTAGAAGTTGAAGATGAAAAAGAACGAAAATAAGTTAATATTTTAGGAGGTGAAAAAAATGGCATATAAAATAACAGATAAATGTATTTCTTGTGGAGCTTGTGCAGTTGAATGTCCAGTAGGATGTATTTCACAAGGTGAAGATAAATTTGCAATTGATGCATCAGCATGTATTTCTTGTGGCACTTGTGCAGGAGTTTGTCCAGTTGAAGCTCCAGAGGAAGAATAAAATAAAAGGGAAAAGACTGTTATAGTAATGTATTACTAAAAACAGTCTTTTTGTGTGAACATATTTAAGGAGAAAATCATGGAAGAAGAAATAAAAAAAGATGATGTTCAAGTTAATAAAGAAATAAGTAAAGAGGAGCTAAAACCTACTAATAAAAAGAAGATAATATTTAATTTTATACTTATTTTAACTATTTTTTTAGGATTATTAATTTACATGATTCAAGTAGATGGTATTGACAATATAATTAATTTACTTTATCAAGTTGATTATAGATGGGTATTAGCAGGTGTTGTTTGTTTATTGATTCATTGGGCATGTGAAGCTATTAATTTACACATACCATTGAAAAAAATGTATCCAAATCAAAATATAAAGAATTCTATAAAAGTATCTATGATAGGTTTATTATTTAACAACATTACACCATTTGCATCTGGCGGTCAACCAATGCAAGCGTATGAATTAACAAAGACAGGTAAAAGAGTGAGTGATTCTCTAAGTGCTATGGCAATTAAATTTATTATTACGCAGATAGCATTAGTAGTAACTACAATAGTGGTTATATTTTTTGAATTTGACTTTTTTAAAAATTTAATGCAAAATTATCTTTGGGTAGCTATAGTAGGTTTTTTAATAAATATATTAGCTATTGTAATAGTTATTTTAGTTGGAATAAAAAAGAGTATAATTTCATCAATCACTACTCCAATAATTAAATTTTTAGGAAAAATCCACATTTTAAAACATCCAATAGAAATATTAGAAAAATTAGATAAAAGTATAGATAATTTTAGTGAACAATTTAAATTTATGAAATCTGAAAAAAAGATGGTATTAGAAATGTTTATAACAGCTGTAGTACAAAGTTTTGCATATTATTCTATTACATATATGGTATATAGAGCATTTGGAAATTACGGTATAAGTTTTTGGCAAATAATACCTACACAAGCATTCTTGCTATTGATTATGACGTTTATTCCAACTCCAGGTTCAGGACTAGGAGCAGAGGGAGGATTTTATATATTATTTAATACTATTTTTAAAGAAGGTACAATAAATATGTCTATCTTATTTTGGAGATTATATACATTTTATTTACCTATATTAGTTGGATTATTTTTCTTAATTCCTACAAGAAGCGATAGAGAAGAAAAAACAGAAAATACTGTAAAAAATAAATAAAAAAACAAGATATCAATATCTTGTTTTTTAAATACTTATTTATTAGTAATTTCTTCTAAATCTAATAATTCCTGCCATCTTTTATCAACTTCTTTTTGGAATTCTTCTATCATCCATTCATTACCTGGTTTAAACATATGTTTAAACCTTTTTTGAGGTTTTAAAAATTCTTCAATTGGTAATTTTTTAGCAGGTTTATAGTTTATTTTATATTTTCCATCAATTACTTCATATAATGGCCAATAACATGTATCAACTGCTAATTTATTAATTTGCATTAGCATATCTGTTGGATATCCCCATCCTCTAGGACAAGGGGTCATAACATTTAAGAATGTAGGACCTTCTGTATAAATTGCTTTCTCAGATTTTTCATATAAATCCTTAAAATTCATATAGCCAATTGTTTGAGCAACATAAGGAAGGTGATGACTTACCATTATTTTAGTTAAATCTTTTCTAGATTGCATTTTTCCAGGAATTACTTTTCCGGCAGGTGATGTTGTAGTATCTGCAAATTTAGGTGTAGCAGAAGATCTTTGAATTCCAGTATTCATATATGCTCCATTGTCATAACAAACATAAACCATATCATGACCACGTTCCATAGCTCCAGATAAACTTTGAAGCCCTATGTCATAAGTTCCTCCATCTCCACCAAATGCAATGAATTTTGTAGTATTAGATATTTTTCCTTGCTTTTTTAGTGATTGGTATGCAGCTTCAGTTCCTGATAAAGTTGCAGCTGCACATTCAAAAGCAGTATGGATAAAAGAATCTGTCCAAGCAGTATATGGATAAATAAAAGTAGAAACTTCCATACATCCAGTTGCACCAGCAACTACTGCATGATCTTCAGGTTTTAAAGCTCTCATAATCATTCTAGCAGCTGGAGGAGCACCGCAACCAGCACACATTCTATGTCCGGCAGTAAATCTAGAAGGTTTATTTGCTACGATTTCTTTTACATTGTAAGGCATTATTTTTCACCATCCTTTCTTAATCCAAAATATCTATAAGGATTTTCTACTTTTCCTGATTTACTAATTTCTAGTAAATCTTTATAAACTTTTTCAATATCATCAGCTTTTGTATCTCTACCACCAATACCATAAATATAATTTACAGCAGGTACATGTTTGTTATTTACATACATTGCAGAAGTAACATCTTCAAACAAAGCACCACCAGCAGCATTTAAAGAATCTGATTTATCTAAAACAGCAATAGCTTTTAAATGACTTAAGCTATTAGCAACTTCTTCAGCAGGAAAAGGTCTAAATACACGAATTTTTAATAATCCTGCTTTTATTCCTTGTTTTCTTAATTTATCTACTACAAATTTTGTAGTTCCTGCAGTAGAATTCATACAAACAATAGCAATTTCACTATCTTCTAATTTGTATTCTTCAAATAAACCATAATGCCTTCCAGTCCAATTTTCAAATTCTTTTGAAACTTCTAATATAATGTCTTTTGCTTTTTTCATTGCATTTGCTTGCATAGCTTTATGTTCAAAAAGATATGCTTGTAAATCTAATGGACCAATTGCAATTGGTTCATTTCTATTTAATAAATAATGTTCTGGAGTATATTTTCCTACAAATTTTTTTACATCGTCATCATTTTCAAGCATAATGTTTTCTATAGAATGAGATGTAATAAATCCATCTTGACAAACCATTAAAGGTAATAATACATCTTTATGTTCTGCAATTCTGTGAGCCATAAGTAAATTATCATATGCTTCTTGATTGCTTTCAGAAAATAGCATAATCCAACCACTGTCTCGAACTCCCATAGCATCTGAATGGTCATTATGAATATTTAATGGCCCAGAAACAGCACGATTAACTAAACTCATAACAATAGGAAGTCGAAGACTAGATGCAATGTAAATCATTTCCCACATATAAGATAAACCGTTTGCAGATGTTGCTGTCATAGCTCTGCTACCAGCAGCTTCTGCACCAATGCAAGCTGACATAGCACTATGTTCGCTTTCAACTGCAACAAATTCTGTATCAACAGTACCATTTGCAACAAATGTTGAAAAATATTGTGGAATTTCTGTAGATGGGGTAATTGGAAATGCTGCAACAACATCTGGATTTATTTGTTTCATAGCTGTAGCTGCTGCTTCATTACCACTTAATCTTTCTCTTATACTCATTTTATACACCTTCTTCCTTCATTTCGATCGCTTTAAAAGGGCATACTTTTGCGCAAATACCGCACCCTTTACAATAATCAAAATTAAATTCTTCTCTTTTTAATTCTTTATTTACTGGAATTGCATTTTCAGGACAAACAGGGAAACATAAACCACATTGTTTACATTTTTCTTCTATGTAAACTGGTTTCATGCTTCTCCAGTCGCCAGTTTTGAAGTCTTTTGCATTTCCTGCTGTGTAAATATTTCCACCAATTGTTAAATCTTCCATGGGGGTATTTTTATTAATATTAGTCATTCTAACCATCCTTTCTTTACTATTGTATTTTTTTTACTTCTTGAAGAGCCATTTTTAA
>OLRO01001295.1_pt1 | contig 14602 bp, 13 predicted proteins | sample 1673131 | NCBI WGS metagenome assembly OLRO01 (sample SAMEA3136757, study PRJEB25190) | human gut metagenome | biome: human gut; feature: human-associated habitat; material: faeces | place: Austria | collected 2013 | reverse complement strand
CGAGCAGACGCTGAACCAGCTGCTCACCGAGATGGACGGCTTCGAGGGCAACACCGGCGTCATCATTCTGGCCGCCACCAACCGTCCCGAATCCCTTGATCCGGCCCTGACCCGACCCGGTCGTTTCGACCGCCGTGTACCCGTGGAGCTGCCCGACCTGCTGGGGCGCGAGGCCATTCTGAAGGTGCACGCCAAAAAGATCAAGATCGCCGAGGACGTGGACTTCAACAAGATCGCCCGTATGGCCTCCGGTGCCTCCGGCGCCGAGCTGGCCAACATCGTCAACGAGGCCGCCCTCCGCGCCGTCCGTGACGGACGCCGCTTTGCCACCCAGGCCGACCTGGAGGAGAGCATCGAGATAGTCATTGCCGGCTACCAGAAGAAGAACGCCATTATGACCGATCACGAGAAGCATATCGTGGCCTACCACGAGATCGGCCACGCGCTGGTGGCGGCCAAGCAGACCAATTCCGCCCCGGTGCAGAAGATCACCATCGTGCCCCGCACCTCCGGTGCTCTGGGCTATACCATGCAGGTGGAGGAGGGCAACCACTACCTGATGTCTCAGGAGGAAATGGAGAACAAGATCGCCACCCTCACCGGCGGCCGCGCCGCCGAGGAGACGGTGTTCGGCACCATCACCACCGGTGCCAGCAACGACATCGAGCAGGCCACCAAGCTGGCCCGCGCCATGATCACCCGCTACGGCATGAGCAGGGACTTCGACATGGTGGCCATGGAGACGGTGCAGAACCAATATCTGGGCGGCGACACGTCTCTGGCCTGCTCCGCCGAGACCCAGGCGAAGATCGACCAACAGGTGGTGGCACTGGTGAAGCAGCAGCACGAGAAGGCGCTGAAGCTCCTCACCGACAACCGCGCCAAGCTGGACGAGCTGGCCGCCTTCCTGTACGAGAAGGAGACCATCACCGGTGAGGAGTTCATGGATATCCTGAACAAAAAATAAGCGAAACGCCCCCGGCGTCGCCGTGGGCGTCCATCGGAGGAATACCGCATGAAGTTCATCACGACACTGGCCGTCACCTTCTTCGCCGGTATGGGCGCAGGACTGGGCACCGGTTTTGCGGGCATGAGCGCCGCGGCGGTCATCAGTCCCATGCTCATCACATTTCTGGGCATGGACCCCTACATGGCGGTAGGCATCGCTCTGGCCTCCGACGTGCTGGCCAGCGCCGTCTCCGCCTACACCTACCACAAAAACAAGAATCTGGACATCCGGAACGGCATCATTATGATGGTCACCGTGCTTCTGTTCACCGTGGCAGGCAGCTACATCGCCAGCCTGGTGCCCTCCCGCACCATGGGAAGCTTCTCCGTGATCATGACGTTCCTGCTGGGCGTCAAGTTCATCGTCCGTCCCGTTATGACCACCAAGGAGGCCATGCTGGGTGTCTCCGCCAAAAAGCGTGCCGTCCAGTCCGTGGTCTGCGGCATCGTCATTGGCTTCATCTGTGGCTTCGTGGGCGCAGGCGGCGGCATGATGATGCTGCTGATTTTGACCACGGTGCTGGGCTATGAGTTGAAAACCGCCGTGGGTACCAGCGTGTTCATCATGACCTTTACGGCGCTGACCGGCGCCATTTCCCACTTCACCATCGGCGGCGCGCCGGACTGGACGGTACTGGCGCTGTGCGTGGTGTTCACCCTGATCTGGGCCCGCATCGCCGCGGTATTTGCCAACAAGGCCGAACCTAAAACGCTGAACCGCGCCACCGGCGTGGTGCTGGTGATCCTCGGCGCCGCCATCATGACCTTCAACCTGTTGAAATAATATATAAACAGCACCCTGGTTGGGGTGCTGTTTTTTCATTCATATATCGCTGCGTTACATACATATCCATCATTTTCCAAAATCACTAACGTATATTCATGGCGCTTCCCATCCAAAAAGCTCGTCGCTTCCACAGAAAACGTTGCAGATGGACAATCGTACTCTGCCTCATTGTCCATAGCAGCTGTATATATTTTCCCAATTTCTGCTTCAAACTCCCGATGTTCCATTCCTACTTTTGCATTATTAAATATAATAGCATTGTCTTGATTCGAGACAACTCCACATATCCTATCGCCGCTTTCTGTTGTCCCATCAAAGGTTGAAATATCTGTCGGGGCAAAAAGGAAACTATACGGACACCCGCTTTTCTCCGTGTAGAACATATAGTGTCCTCCACTAAAGCTGTCAACTATGTAATCCGTACCATACCAGTTCTCTATGTCTGCCACAGTAAAACCAATATGGTCGAGCATCGTCTCTGGCAAAGCAGTCTCCTGATGCGTAATGACCTTCTCCCTCTCCTTGCTATCCGGCCCAGTACTCAGTACCCGAAACACCCACAATGCTGCCAATACAGCCAACACGATGCACAGGAACTTTTTAAAAGAAAACGGATGCTCCTGTTGGTATTCGCGCACCATCCTCTCTGCCATTTCCTGCGGGCTATCTGCTCCGTGGTTCGTTCGTGAACGTGCGTATGCTGCTGCCTGCGCCTGTCGTTTTTGCTCTTTTTGTTCTTTCCTCTGCCTCTCGCGTTCCCAATACGCACGGTCAGCTTCTTTATGTTGCTGCTCCGCTACTTCGCGCCTTTGCGCATCCACTTCACGCTGGAGTTCATATTGTAGCCTTTGGTTTAGATTCTCTCTGTCGCGGCAGAGTCTCTTCCTCTCCATCATCCGTCTTTCGCGATCTTTTTCCAACGCAGCAATTTTGCTTTTCTGCGTATCAATATCCCTCTGGCGAGATTTTATGATACTTTCCGATTTACAATTTCGTAAATCCCGTGTACGTTGGTCTATCACGTCCTGGCAACGTTTTTCTTCTGCAAAAATACGCTCTATCGCCTCATCTACGCTACTTATATCTCTGTCTTTTCTCTCCAACTCACGGCGATAACGATCGGCTTCCATAGTATTATCCCCTTTCACCTATTAACCCCGCCAATTCGCAACTGGATATACGGAGTATTTTGCGTTAAATGCTTCAAGCAATCGATGTTCCGCTGCTTTACAGTCTTCAATTTCCTCCCACTCACAAACCAATTCTCTAAAGCCTTCTATTTGGAAAATAGCACGTCCTCCACGATGGTCATTGCCCCCACCAAATCCATATAAAAGGTATTGCCGTATACGCTGGCGCAGCCCCCTCCTCCCTCCAGCTTTTCCAACATACAACAATTTCGAATACCCTGATTGTTTATACTTGTCCGTCAATGTCTCCACATCGTAAGTATCCGCAGCTGGATGTCCCTCAATTCCTTCAACAAAACGAAGTTCCATCTCCGCAGGCAAAATGATTTTGTAAACCCCATGGGTTTCTGGCACGTTTTTCCCACACTCATTCCAATGGTCCCATAAGTTTCCTAATGTTTCGCAGCCGTTCATGTCTCCACTCCTCTCTTTAAGAATTATAGCAATTTCTTTCGTGCTTGTATAGTGTATCATAATCGATCCGCTGTCCCGAAAAACGGGCAGTTCAACTTTTTATCAAAAAGAAACCCCCATTCCATTGGAATGGGGGCTTCCTTCTTCACTTATTCTGCTCATACAGCACGGCCAGACCCCGCAGAATGAGGTCTGCGGCCATATGCATCTCATGCCGACAGGCCGGCGCGATCACCGGCGCGATGCCGCCGGTGGCCACCACCGTGGCCTTTCGGCCAAGCTCGGCCTCCATCCGGTCGATCAGTCCGTCCAGCAGCAGTGCCGAGCCCAGCACGCACCCGCTTTGCATACACGTCAGCGTATCGTCGCCGATGGCTCTCTCCGGCACCGCCAGCGGGATATCCGGCAGCAGCGCCGTGCCGCCCGCCAAAGACGACAGCGCCAGGTTTGCCCCCGGCAGGATGGCTCCGCCCCGGAACGCTCCCTGCTCATCCAGCACCGTCACTGTGGTGGCGGTACCCATGTCGACCAGCAGCAGCGGCGGCTGATACAGATCCAGCGCGCCCACGGCGGCGGTAAGCAGGTCCGCGCCCAGCGTCTCCGGCCGCTTGATACGCACCGGTACGCGGCAGCGGACATTCCCGCCCACCACCAGCGGCTCTTTTCCGGTCAGCAGCCGCGCCGCGCCCTGCAAAGCCCGGGTCACCGGCGGCACCACCGAGGAGATGATGACCTGTTCCACCTCCCGCCTGTCCACCTCCGCCAGCTCCAACAGCTGGCTCAGTGCCACGGCGTAATCGCCCACGGCGTTGTCCCGCCGCGTGGCGATGCGGAAGCTGCGGCGCACCTCGCGCCCCTCCATCAATCCCACGACCACATGGGTGTTTCCCACATCCAAAGCCAGTAGCATACGCGCGCCTCCCGTCTTATGCGTTGGTCTTGCGGGCAGCCAGCTTGCCCCGGCTGTACATAACGGCCTTGGCGATAGCCGCGCCGGTGATCAGACACACCACGCCCTCCACCAGTCCGTTCACACCCACGAAGGCGATGACGAACAGGAACGCATTGGCGCTGCCGAGGGCGGCCACAAAGCCCTGGATATAGTCGGTGTTGTAGAAGCACAGACACAGCGTGGTCATAAACAGCACCGTGTTGCACAGCGCGCCGATCAGGCCCGCCGCGCCGAAGGACCACAGGTTCGTCTTGTCCAGCTTGTTCAGGCCCTTGAAGGCCACGCCGCACAGCCAGCCCGCCAGAATACGGGTGGGCACGCACACCAGGAACGTGTAGATGGGGTTGATGCCCAGCAGCACCGCACCGAACTGGCTCCTGCCGAAGCATTCCCAGAAGCTGATGCAGCCGAACACGCCGCCCAGAATGGCGCCGCTGGCCGGCCCCATGACAATGGCGCCCACGATCACCGGCACCATCAGCAGCGTGATCTCCAGCCCCGGCATCTTGATCATGCCCAGGCCCGTCACCTCCAGCAGCAGCATGATCGCCACCAGCACGGAAATGCGTACCAGGTCCTGCACGGAATAGGTCCCGCGCTTCGTTTCGTTATTCATAGTTTTTTACCTCCTGCTGCCGCCTCCGTCCAGCAGAGTGCGGCGCTCGCACGTATGATACCACATTTTCGCGTTTTTGCAATAGCTGATTTCAAAAAAGTACCCCCGGCGAAGCCGGGGGTACTTGTCGTATGCCGCACGATCGGTCCGGCGAAGCCGGGGTACTGGCTGTGCGCCGCCGTATGGCCGGTCAGCGCTTCCTTCTCCGCATCCAGGCCATGCCGCCCACGGACGCCAGCGCCATGCTCACGTAGGCCCCGATGCCCGCGTCGAACGTGGTGGGGCTGTCCACCCCGCCGATGGTGAAGTTCATCGTCACGTTGCCCGCGTCGGACAGAATGGTCACCGTGTGCCTGCCGTCCTTCAGCGTCCGCAGATACACCGCCTTCAGATAGACCTCGATGCCGCCGTTGTCCTCGGCGACGTAGTTGGCCGCGGCGATGGTCCTGCCGTCCACCTGCACGCCCTTAAAGCCGCTGAACGCCGCCGTGCTGCGGAACGTCAGCCCGTAGATGCCGGAGGTGTAATCCGTGGCGCTCTTGGCGGCATCAGCCGTCTTCACCGCGGAGATGCTGGGCGTGGACGCGCCGCCGTAGTAATACCCGCCGCCGGAGCTGCTCTGCGCCGCCGTGCTGATCACAAACGGCGAGAAGCTTCTGGTTTTGAAGCAGATGCCCCACTGTGTGTACTCACCGGTCAGCTCCTCCTTCAGTACCTCTGCATCCGTATAGTGATAAATGACAGGCGGTTCTGTCCGCTTTTGCGCTTCTTCCCATGTAAGCCCCACATACTCGTAGGGAACAAAGACAGTATACTCGCCAGAGAAACCGCTGACAGTCTGCCCGTCCCTTTCCACCGTAAGGCGCATATAGTGGGCGTTCTCATTGTCCTGCGGGAACATACGGCACTTGAGCGTCAGGGCAGCATCATTTGATTGCAGTGTAGGCTTATCCACCGCACTGGTTACCTCGCTCACGCTCTGTGTCTGCACCGTATGCACATAGGGCGTCGCGTTGAAGTACACATACTCTACCTTGGTAGTTCCATTAGCAAACTTCCACTCAAAAACACAGCAGTTTACACCGGTGATGGTATTCCCGACATAATAGGACACATCGCCTATCTTCTGCTCCTTGAGCGTATTGGGCGTAACGCGAATCGGGCCGGGAACGGCAGACCACTCCTTCTTCGCAAGCCAGTCCTTCATGGAAGTAACCTCCCCCTTTGCACCGGCATCATCGGCCGCCCCCGGTTCCGTGGAGGTTCCGTTGCCTACCATGCGGTACTCTGTGGCGCCCTCCGGCGCTGTGACGGTCACATAGGACGCCAAGACCTTTTCCAAATCCAACAGCTTGGTGCCGTCAAGCTGCGCCGTCACAAGGCCTTTGTTCACGGTAAAGGTCACGCCCTCTGCCGTCGTATAGGTCTTAATGCGCTGGTTGTCTGCCGGTGTACCCAATTCGTTCAGCCAATTCTTTCCCTCGCCGTACGGCTGGTCGGCACCCTCGTCTAAGGTGAAGGAAATGTTAGACATTCCGGTAGTGTCGATCACGTTGGTAAAGTAGTCAGCACTCTTGTCCTTCCAACTGATGATCTCACGGCTGGTAGAGTTAAAGGAGCTATTTCCGGGCAGCGCCATTATCTCGTCGTTATTGACACTGTTCTGAAATCTTGCCACATAGATACCATTTGTGATGCCGCGGTCATTGGGATCATAGTTTGCCTTTGTTCCGGCTTCCGCAATAACAGCGTCAATGGCTTTTTCGCTGCCATCGACCCAAGTCCAATAGTCCGGTCGCTGGCCTTCTCCGATATAGATAAAGGTGTAATACAGTGCGGCAAAATCGCGCTTACCGCCGCCAGTATAAATGCTTTTCCATCTATCCGCCGTCAGTCCTTCATTGAAGCTGACAGTCAGTGTGTTGGTCTCCTTATTCCAAGACAGACGCACCACGTCCTGCAAATATCCGGGCACGGTGACCCGCACGGCGGTATTCTCGGAAAGCAGATAGTAGCCATCCGCTAATATATTCAGCTTGTCGAACATAGCCAGCAGCCACGGATTGTTCTGCACAGCGAACCACTGTGCGTCCGTGCCAAGCTTATTCCAAGCCGCCTTAATACCTTCTGCAGACGCTTTTGCTTTCCAGCCTCCGTCGGTTCCATATTCAAAATTGCTATTTATAAACGTCTGTACGTCTCCGGCAAAGGGCGGCGGGCCACCCTGACCGCCTTGACCGCCGGAGGATTCATGGACGTTAACACACAGTGCATATTTTACATTATCTGCTGTGAGTATCACAAAGGACTCCCCCGGCTCGCAGTCACCCGCGACGGAAATAGTCAGCGCGTTACCGTTTGCCTCGGCAGTCAAGCCCTCTTTCGTCGTAGAGTCTACTGTGAACCCGGTAAGCGGCGTAAAGCTATCGCCATGTGTGCGCTTGAATATCTGACCGAAAGTCACCCTGCACCCCTGACTAAGACCTGTACCACTGTAATATGTTTTCTTATTGTCTTCGTAGAAAAAGCACTGCTCTGTACCCTCGGGCCACTGGGGGCCATTGTTTTCCTGCTGCCCCTGCTGCGGCATATTTTCTTCTCCCTCGTCGCCGGGGTCAGCGAGGACGGGGGTACAGAGGGACAGGGTGAGTATCAGGGTCAGCAGGAGGCTGACTGCTTTTTTCATATTCCTCTCTCCTTTCCCGCCAAGAGAGTTCGTTTCAGCCCACTGAAACGTTGAAAGGGAGTATACTCCCTTGGCGGCACATAATTACTCCTTCTTTATACCACTTTGCCGTCTTTGAAACAATATGCAGGGAGGGAATACTCTTTTTTTGGCTTAAAGGTGCAAAAACAGCCGGACTTTTTGTGCAAAAGTCCGGCTGCTTTCGGTTATTCCGCCGTGGGCTGTACGCCGCCCGTGGGCAGTATGGGCCGGCTGATGGGAACGCTCCCCAGCATCAGCTGGTACTCACCGTCCAGCATCAGCTGCACCTGCGTCACATCCTCCAGTGAGCACAGCGAGTCCACCAGCCCCTGTATCATGCGGTTCTGCGCCTCCGCGTCCTCCGGCAGCAGCGCCGCCACGCTCCCCGGCAGGTTCAGGTAGCATATCCCCTCCTCCGTGCTGGCGTTCAGGGCCGTAAAGCCCTCCGGCAGCAGCGGGTACAGGTCCGCGTAGCTGTCCAGCGGCCGTTCCGTCAGTGCCTTCACCACCGCCTGGGCCACCGTCTCCCCCTCGTACACCGTCAGCCGGCGCTCCTCGCCCACCAGTGTACCGCCGCCGTCCGGGAAGTACAGCTGCACCTTCACCGTCCGCACCACGTCGTCCGGGCTGGTCAGCAGCACCTCCTCTGAGGTGTACACCTCGCTGGTCCGGTCCGCAGGCAGCTCGCCCGCCACCGTCAGCCGCACGGCGTAAATGCCGTCCAGCTGCATCAGCGACAGCGTGATGCAGTAGTCCGCGATGGTCCGGTCAATACCGATCAGCTGGTCGTATTCGCTGCTCATGTCCACCGACACCGTTCCGCCGGTGACGGTACAGCTCAGCAGCTGCGTCCCCACGGGTATGGGCGCGATGAATCCCTCCGCCGTGCAGCCGCCCAGCAGCAGCTCCATGATGTACTGCGCCTGCTGCTGGCGTCCCCGGTCCCCGGCGGTGATGTCCGCCCAGGGGATGGCGATGCCCTGCACGGCGTCGCCGCCGCCGGCAGATTTATTCTGCTCGCTCAGGTCCGCCGGGCAGTACAGCCGCAGGCTCCCGCCGTCCGCCGTCTGCTGCTCGCCGCAGGCGCACAGGCTCGCCGCCAGCGCCGCCGCCAGCAGCAGGGAAATGATACGCTTTTTCATGCCTCCTCCCCCCTTTCCGCCAGCGGCAGGTACACGGTGAACACCGTGCCCACGCCGTTTGCGCCGTGGCCGGCGGAGATGGTGCCGCCCCGGTTCTCGATGGTGTCCTTCACGATGGACAGCCCCAGTCCCGTGCCGCCCACCTCCCGCGAGCGCATCTTGTCCACCCGGTAGAACCGGTCAAAAATATGCGGCAGGTCCTCGTTCGGTATACCGATGCCGTTGTCGCTGACCGTCAGCACCACCTTGTCCCCATCCACATGGGCCTCCGCCCGGACGAATCCATCCTCGGCGGCGGAATACTTGATGGCGTTCTCCATCAGGTTGTACAGGATCTGATGTACATCGTCGTCGGTGGCCAGCGCCACGGCATCCTCGTCCGCCGCGCCGGATACGGTCACGCCCTTCTCCTGGGCCACCATGGTCAGCATACGCTCCACGCGCTCCAGCACCGGCCTCACCGCCACGGGATAGGGCTGCTGCACCACGCCGCTGTCCAGCCGCGTCAGCCGCAGCAGGTTCTCGGTAATGCGGCTCAGCCGTTCCGCCTCACGCCCGATGTCGGTGACGAACTCCTTTGTGGTCTCCTCGTCCATGTGATCCGTCTGCAGGATGGAGTCCGTAAGCAGCCGTATGCCCGCCAACGGCGTTTTCAGCTCGTGGCTGGCGTCGGAGACGAACCGCCGCCGGGCGTTCTCCGTGGTCTGCAATCGGTCGGTCAGGCTGTTGAATTCCGCCGCGATCTGGGCGATCTCGTCGGTGCCGCTGGCGTCAGCCCGGTGGCTGTACGCGCCCTCACGCACCTTGCGGATGGCCTGCAAAAGCCCGCTGATCTGCCGGGTCAGCATCTGGCTGAGCACGATGCTCAGCCCCGCCACCAGCAGGGCGATCAGCAGCGAGATAATGAGCAGGTTGTGCCGGAACGCCTCCAGCAGCTCCGACTGCTCCGTGTCGTAGTCATAGGCGTACACCGCGCCCACGATCTGGTTGTGATACACCACAGGCGTGGCCACGCGGCTCAAAAACGCCGTGCCGTCGTAGCTGCAATAGCTGGCGTCCTGTCCCCGCAGGGCCACCGCCACCACGGAGTACAGCGCGTATTCGCCCACGGCGTTGCTGCCCTGCCGGGTGTCGTACAGCACCAGTCCCGCGCTGTTGGTCACCATGATACGGGCCGCGCCGGACTCGTCCAGGCCCTCCAGCGCCGCCTGCACGTTCTCCACCGTCAGCTTCTCCAAGCCTATCATCGCCGACTCGATGACCTTCGCGGTGCTCTTCAGGTTGTTCTGATTGGAGGCCACCATCATGTTCTGGCTCACCAGCAGCGGATAGGAGTTCAGCAGGATCAGCACCGCCGCGATGACCAGGATATAGCTCAGGCTGAACTTCAGCTGCAAGGTCGCCTTGCCCCGCAGCTTGCGTATACCAAGGCCCAGGCGCTGCCGCATAGTCTGCGCCTGCGGGGTCTGGTCCGTATTTGCTGCCGCCGTGTCACACGGTGGGCTGTTCTTCTCCCTTAAAATAGTAACCAACTCCCCACTTCGTCATAATGTATACCGGGTTGGCGGGGTCCGGCTCCAGCTTTTCCCGCAGCCGTCGGATGTGCACGTCCACCGTCCGGTAATCTCCGGCGTAGGAATAGCCCCACACCAGGTCCATCAGGCTCTCCCGGCTGTACACCCGCCGGGGGTTTTTCATCAGCAGCTCGATCAGGTCATACTCCTTTGCGGTCAGGTCGATGGTCTTTCCGTCCCGCAGGGCCACCCGCTGCTCCGTGTCCAGGCTCAGGTCGCCCACGGTCAGCAGCGGCGTGCGCTGGCGGCTCTGGGCCGCCTGGTTCCCGTTCATGGACCGCCGCAGCAGTGCCCGGATGCGTGCCTTCAGCTCCAGAATGTTAAAGGGCTTCGTCACATAGTCGTCCGCGCCGCAGGCAAAGCCCATCAGCTTGTCGCTGTCCTCGCTGCGGGCGGTCAGCATGATGATGGGCACATTGGAAAATTCGCGGATGCGCATGCAGGCCGTCAGCCCGTCCACCTGCGGCATCATCAGATCGAGGATGATGAGGTCAAACCCGCCGCTTTTCGCCATGTCGATGGCGGTCGCGCCGTCGTAGGCGGTCTCGACCGTGTAGCCCTCGTTTTCCAGATTGAATTTCATGCCCTTGACGAGAAGCTGCTCGTCGTCAACCACCAGAATTTTCATCGCCATTCTCCTCCGTGAATGTGATCTCCGCGCGGAATCCCTCGAGCTTCGCCTCTCCGATGCCCTTGACGTTCAAAAGGTCCTCCGCCGCCGTAAAATCGCCGTGCTCTGCGCGGTAGTCGATGATCGCCTGCGCGAGCGACGGGCCGATGCCCGTCAGCGTTTCAAGCTCCTCCGCCGTCGCGGTATTGACGTTCACAAGCGTCACAACGCGCGTGGGCGCGGTGATCTCGTCGGTCTTGTCCTGCGTCGTCACGGTGTAATTCCCGTGCGAGGCACCCTCGTAGGCCGTTTTGTGCAGAAAAACGAGCGAAACGGCGAACAGCACCGTCAGCGCGGCGAGCACAAGGTAGACGCCGCTGACTTTGGTTTTCTTTTCTTCCTTTTCCACGGTTGCGCTCGCCTGCCTTTTTTGCTATACTGATGTCGAAGCGTGCCGAACGGCGCGCTCCTCTTCACTGTATTCTATTTGATTGTATCATACAACGAGGTATATTTCCATGAAAAAACGCCGCTGGTTTTCACTTTTTTTATCTTTTGCGCTCCTGCTCCCGCTCTTTTCGCTCACGAGCGCTGACGCCTATGAGGACTTCACACTCGACGCGAAGGCCGGCCTTCTCATTGAGGCCGACACGGGCGAAATTCTCTATGAGAAAAACGCCCATCAGGAGAACTTCCCCGCGTCGCTCACAAAGGTGATGGTCGCGCTGCTGGTGTTTGAGGCCATCGACGAGGGCAAGATTGCGCTGACCGACTCCGTCACTGCGACGGAATCGGCGTTCGAGGGGCTCTCCAGCGACGGCAGCACGGCGAACATCGTCCCCGGCGAAACGATGACGGTCGAGCAGCTGCTCAACTGCATGCTCATCGTCTCGGCGAACGAGGCGTGCAACATCCTCGCCGAGGCCGTGTGCGGCGAGGGGAACATCTCCCAGTTCGTGCAGAGGATGAACGAGCGCGCTGCCGCGCTCGGCTGCGAAAACACGCACTACGTCAACACCTCCGGCCTGCACGATTCCCAGCACTACACGACCGCGTGGGACCTCTACCTCATCACGCGCGAGGCGATGAAGCACGACAAATTCATGGAGATCTGCAACTCCAAGAGCTACACCGTGCCCGCCACGAACATGACCGACAAGCCGCGTGAGCTGCATTCGACGAACTTTCTCATTTCCAACTGGCGCGCCCGCGGTTATGTGTACCGCGACGCGCAGGGCATCAAGACCGGCTCGACACCCGAGGCGGGCTACTGCCTCATTTCGTCCGCCCTGCGCGGCAGCCGCCACATGATCAGCGTGGTGCTGGGCGCAGAGCGCGTGACGCTCGAGGACGGTGTGACCATCCAGACGCGCAGCTTCTCCGAAACGTCGCGCATGTTCGACTGGGGCTTTGACAACTTTGTCCTCCGCGACATTCTCTCCTCCTCCGACCTTGTGCAGGAGGTGCCCGTCGCGCTTTCGAGCGAGGCGAGCTACGTTTCGACCCACGCGGCGGAGGATATCGCCTGCCTGCTGCCCGACAATGTCGAGCCCGACATGCTTGAGCGCACCGTGACGCTCACGAACGACACGGTCGACGCGCCCGTTTCCGCGGGCGACGTGCTCGGCAAGCTGACGCTCTCCTACAATGGTAAGGTCTACGCCGAGACGGACCTCTTAGCGCTGAACGATGTATCGGCCTCGTGGTTCCTGACGGCGCAGCGCAGGGTGTCTGACTTTTTCGCAAAGCCGCTCGTCCGCATTCTGTTGATCGTGGTCGTACTGCTGATCGTCGCGCTCGTCGTCTATGTGACGATGTTCTCCCGCCGCCGTCGCTACGGCCACCGCCGCCGCGGCGCGGCACACGGCGGCTACCACGGGCGGAGAAGAAGATTCTAAGTACTTCAAAAAAGCGGTAAAGCCGCTTTTTTGAGAAAGGCCACACTCCGCTTTGTGCCTTGCCGCCGCTGGCGGCTGCGACACGCGCGGAGCGAGAAGAATAAATCGCCACGCACTTGTCGCGGCGATTTATGGATCAAAAACATTTCGCGGCTGCGGCCACGAAGATAATGAAGGGACGCGAAAGCGTCCCTTTTTAGTTGAGTGTGATCACGTTGTTCCCCTGCGGGAACTCCACGAAGCGGATGGAGTAGATGTCGGCGGTGATGTAGGCGCTGCGGCCGGGGTGGAACAGCGTGATATAGTCGTTTCCGACCTCCTGTAGCGTGCCGACCGCCACGACCGTGTTCTGCGAACCGACGAGGAAGCTCACGATGACTGCGCGGCCGATGTTGCGCGCGAGCATCCCCTTCCACGAATTGTAGGCCATCTTGTCGACGGTCTGCGACTCTTCGATCTTGTCGGGCGTGGGCTGGAACTGCCCGCTCGCGCCGCCCTGCGGCACGAGCGACATGCCCCCCGCCCCCGACGATCCTCCAAGCATTTCCTCATAGCTCTGGCTCGCGTTGTTGTTACTGTTGTTATTACTGCTATTATTGCTGCTATTATTGCTGTTGCCGCTCTGCTGCGCGCTCGCCATGGCGGGCACGGCAGCCATCTGCTCATAAAGGCACGGCATGCTTTTTCCCATCTGGATCATAAAAACGTCCTCTCCCTTTCCCGTTGCTGCTGATTTGCTTTTCTCAGGTGTCGTAATACGCGGCGGTGGGGTTATAAAAACAGTGGTCGCCGATACGCATGACGAACGTCCCCACATTTGAAGGAAAATTCGCGCGGCAGGACGGCGAAAACGGGTTAAAGAACCACAGCGCCGTTCCAAGGCCGTTCAATCGGTTGCCCGCGATGGCCCAGTCCGCGATCTCGTAATGGATATCGGTCGGGCGCATGTTGTAGATGTTCTGCGGGTTGTAGCTGCCGCGCTCGGTCTCGCTCGCGCAGACGAACTGCCCCGGCTGAAAGATGATATTGCGGATGCTGCCCTGCCCCACGCGCGCGTATTCGCCGCCCGTCGAGCGCACGCGGTTCATCACGACGCTCGCCACGGCTTTCATCCCATTCTCGCCCTCGCCGCCCGCCTCGCACTCGATGAGCCGCGCCAGCAGCTCGCGGTCGGAGTAGGCCATCGCCTCGCCTCCTTGCCTGCTGTTTTGTTCATCTCAGCCTATGCGCCGGCGCGCGTCCGCGTGAAAATTTTTTTCAAAATACGGGAACTTTTTTCCGCGCTTTTCGTCAAAGCTTATTGTGCGAGGACGAAAAAAGCCCCCGGCCGAGAACGACAGCGCCCCACGGAAGCTCCGTGAGGCGCTGTTTTTTGTTTTATGGGATCTCTTCCTCGACCGGCGGGTTTTCCGCCGCCGCGTCCTGCGCGGCCATCGCCGCAGAACTCATCGCGCCGAGACCGCCGCGCATCTTGATCTCCTCCCACTTTTCGCGGGTGATGAGGAGCTGCCGCGGCTTGGAGCCCTCGAACGGCCCCACGATGCCGCGCTGCTCCATCTCGTCGACGATGCGCGCAGCGCGGGAATAGCCGAGCTTCAAGCGCCGCTGGAGCATGGAAACGGACGCCTGTCCGGTCTCCATCACCACGTCGATGGCGGCGGGAAGCAGTTCGTCGCCCTCGTCGGCGACCGGCTCGGGAGCCGC
>OLRO01001288.1_pt1 | contig 14674 bp, 9 predicted proteins | sample 1673131 | NCBI WGS metagenome assembly OLRO01 (sample SAMEA3136757, study PRJEB25190) | human gut metagenome | biome: human gut; feature: human-associated habitat; material: faeces | place: Austria | collected 2013 | reverse complement strand
TGCATCCGCTGGTGTTAGCCTTCGGATAACTGTAGAGCACTATCTTGCGACCACGATAGTCGCTTGCCTTGATTTCACGTCCGTCCTGGTCAATGCCAAGAATCTCTGGTATTCTATCTCCTACATTCATAATTATTTATTATTTAAAAAGTTATACTATTCTTCTATCTATTATTTCTTCCTTTTCACCCCTCTTACTGCCTCACTTTCCAATGGATTCTCGGGCCAGAAGTGTTTGGGGTAGCGGCGCTTCAGCTCCTTGCGCACCTCGAAGTAGGTGGATTGCCAGAAACTGGCGAGGTCCTGCGTAAGCTGTACGGGCTTGAAACCTGGAGAGAGCAGCTCCAGCAACAGAGGCTGCCTGTCATCATCAACAGCTGGCGTCTGAGTCATTCCGAAGCATTCCTGCAGACGAACACTGAGGATGGGAGCTTCGGCTCCCTGACGATAGTCGATGCGGATATGACTGCCCGATGGAACCACGATGTGGGTGGGTGCGAGGCGGTCTATCTCCTGCTGCTGCTCGTATGGAATTTGTGCCCAGAGTATTTCCGGGAGATTGAGCTTCCTGAGTTCGGCAGTGCTCGTCTTGAGCTTTCCGCTCTGGTCCAGATAGAAGGGCAACCATTTGCCGGCTGTCTCCATCAGGTGCGTGGTGGACAGATCGGGCAACTCCATTTCCGGGTGCCACTCTCTTACCTTCGCCACCCTCCGCTGCAACCACTGAACGTCTTCGTTCCAATCCAGCATGCTGAGTCCTTCCTTCCGGATGGCGGTGCAGAGGATATCGATGATCTGCTGTCTGTCGGCATCCTGGAGCGGTTTGCTATCCACCACTAGGTTTCCGATGCGTCGCTCTCTCTGCATCCTGATTATTCCCGCCTTACTGTCCCACGAGATGTTGTCGAACTCGTGGGTAGGGAGGTCGATGATGTTTACGGGAGCCGAGAGAAACACCCTGCCTGCCTTTCCTGAAGATGGAAGCGGGGTGGAAGCATTCGCGCCCGACGGCTGGGCAGATACATTGAGCGAGGCGATGGCGAGCCATTGCTGCGCCGACATTGCATCGCTTGAATCGATGAAGATTGTCTTGCCGTTCGACATTCTGAAATGTCCGATATTATCGATGGCCATGGCGATGCGCTCTGGATAGGCTAGGGCTATCAGTCTGCCCACTTCCTCTGCATCCACCGGCTCATTGTCTTCCTTCACCTTGAGCATCTTGCGGTATTCCTGGGCTATCTGGGCAATGCGTGCCCATCTGCCCAGACTGTTTTTCTGTCGCTGCGAACGGAGGATGGAGAGGCGCAGCGCCATATCCGAATCCTCTGAATCGCTCATCGGGTCTTTCTCTTCCAGCAGGGCGGCAACGTCGCAGGCTAGAGCTTTGAGTGCAGAAGATTCTGAACTCATCATCATCTTGGCGATGCGTGGATGACAAGGCAATGTTGCCATCTTCCTGCCCAATGGGGTGATGCTGCCATCTGGTTCTATCGCTTCAAGAGAAAGAAGCAATTCTTTGGCATTGAGTAGGTTACTGCCTGGTGGCGGAGTAAGCCAGAGCAGCGACTGGGGATTGTTCTCGCCAAAGGCTGCAATGTCGAGCACCATCGATGTAAGGTCAGCTTCCTCTATCTCCGGTCGGCGCTGGTCTTCCATCAGATGTTCCGAGGTCTGAGTCCACAACCGGTAGCAGATTCCTTCAGCCACTCGTCCAGCTCGTCCTTTTCTCTGGGTTGCCATATCCTTGCTGATGGTAACGGTTTCCAGGTGGCTCAATCCCGTTCGGGCGTCGTAAACCAGTTTTCGGCAAAGTCCGGAATCCACCACGATCCTCACGCCTTCGATGGTAAGTGAGGTTTCTGCGATAGGTGTGGCGAGCACAATTTTCCTTTCTCCCTCTTTCGAAGGGGCTATGGCGAGGCGCTGCTTCTCGGGTGGAAGATTGCCGTAGAGCGGATAAACCTGTGTAACGGAAAGTTCAGCTGAAGCCCTGCTGAGGCTTGCATCCAATATCTCCTTGCATTTCAGAATCTCCGACTGTCCAGGAAGGAAAGCCAGAATATCACCATCGTGCTTATCTGCAGCCTTGAGGATGGTAGCCGCCACCTCTTTATATATATCGTATCGCGCAACATCGGTCTCAGAATAAATGGTCTCTACGGGGAACATCCGTCCTTCGCTCTCTATCAATGGTGCCTGAAGAGCCTCGCAGATGGCAGTAGCATCGATGGTTGCCGACATGATGATGATCTTCAAATCTGGTCGGATGATTTCCTGGGCCTGTCGGGTGAGGGCAAGTGCCAGGTCGGAGTTGATGCTTCGCTCGTGAAACTCATCGAAGATGACGGCGCTCACTCCTTCGAGCGTGGCATCATGGATGAGCATTCGGGTAAGTATTCCCTCGGTGAGCACCTCGATGCGGGTTTCTGAAGAAACTTTGTTCTCGAAGCGTACCCGGTAACCCACGGTCTTGCCCACGGGTTCGCCCAAGATGCTTGCCATTCGTTCAGCTATCTGACGGGCAGCAAGGCGGCGTGGTTCCAGCATCAGAATTCTGCCCTGTGGGGTAGCCTCGAGGAGGGTGAGTGGAAGCACGGTGGATTTTCCGGCTCCCGGCGGAGCAGTGACAACAAGGTTTGCCGACTCCTTTAGGGTGCTGTTGATGGCGTCGGCTATCTGGAATGCTGGCAGATGACCAGCCTGCTGTTGGATTCTATCGTAATTCATACTGCAAAGATACACATTTTTTTTGTGATGGGCAAATGATTAGAAAGGTAATGCATGAGAATGGCGAATCTTGTAGATTTTTTCCCTTATCTGGTTCCATTTGGCAAGGACCAGATAGCCAGATACAACTGCCAGATAGAGAAGCATCAACTGAAGGAGTGACAGATGAAGATGGTCTATGCTGGCACCCGGCAACAGACTGGTAAGCCGGAAGGCGGTATGGGTGGCTTGGGTAATGCTGGCAAGTACTGCTGCTATATGTTGCATCAGCCAGAAGCCGACGGAGGCAAGGCTGGAAATGTAGGTAAGGGGAGAAAGCAGCAGGAGTAGGGCACAAAGATAGAGGATGAGGGTGGCTGCCGGGATGGCGATGAAGCTGGTGAGCAGGGAGTAGCAGGATATTCTGCCGAAATAATAGACGATGAGCGGAAGCGTACCTATCTGTGCCGCCAGGGATACGCTGAATAGTCCCCAGAGGCTACGGATAATCTTGCCGTGGGATTTGAGCAGGTCGAAGAGTGGGGGATAGAACATAAGGATGGAAGCCACGGCGAGAAAGGACATCTGGAAACTGATGTCGAAAAGATGGAAGGGATTCAGAAACAGCATGATGACATAGGCTAGCGCCAGGGTGTTGAGCGAAAGGTCGGGGCGCAGGGATAACAGGCAGAAACTGTAGATGCTGAGCATAGAGGCTGATCTGACGGCACTAGGGGGAAAGCCGATAAAGACGACATACGCCCATACGGCAACGAGGGACAAGGCAATGGTGGGTCTGGAACGGCGCTTTCCGCCCAGAAGAATCACGAAGAGCTGGAAGATAATGCCTATGTGCAAGCCGCTAACTGCCAGTATATGACTTGTGCCGGAGATGGAAAAGCTCTCCTTGGTTTCCCGGTCGAGTGAACCCTTATCGCCCATCGCCATCGCAGAAATCACGGCGAAATCCTGTCCGTCGATATGATAAGTATGCAGCTGCTGTTCCAGCTGCTGGCGGAAGGAACGGCTTGCCAGGATGGTGCGGTCGATGGGGGAGAGTGACTGGTAGGTCATGATGCTGCCAGGTGCTTTCGTCTTATCGATATGATGGGAGGTGATGAAACCGCCCAGACAGAACAGGCAGAGCGACAGAAGGAAGCTCTGAAGAAGGACCAGCTGCTTGATTTTTCTGAAGAAGAGCCGGAAAAGCTGACGGTTTTCATTGAGTACATAGCAGCAGCCGGCTAAGGCTATGGCAATGATGGCTGCAATGAGCCAATAGCGCGTGGAAAAGTAATCATAGCTGTATCTGGCTGTGATGATGCTGAGTGATAGTATGAGGCTGAAGAACATCAGCGGAGTGACTGGGAGTCTTTTATTTCTGTCCATTTTAGCCGTGTTTTCAGGTTCGTTTAAAAAAGAGAAGCCCGACAAAAGGTTGGGATAGTCCAACTCTCTTATCGGGCTTCTCATATATATAATAATGTATAAGCCTGCCTGGAAGCAGGAATATATCATTTCGGGAGATTACTCTCTCTGGAGATTATTTGCCGAATCCGAAGATACGCTTGATGAATTTCTTCACTGCATTTTCGTTCTTCTGTGGATTGACAACAGGAGCATACTTGCGAGGACCGGAATTCTCAGTTCCCTTCTTCTGATGGTTCTGCTGAGCGCCACCCTGCTTCTTCTGGGCTACGCCTCTGCCTCGGCCATTGCTTCCAGGACGAACGTTGTTCTCATTGCCTGGGCGCTGGTTGCCGTTAGACTGCTGATTGCCCTGCTGGTTGCCGTTCTCGTTATTGCGCTGCTTATTGTTGTTGCGCTGCTTATTGTTGCGGCGCTTGTTGTTATTGTGGTTCTTCTGCTCGCCGTTGTGCTGCTCAGCGTTTCTCTGTTCATTGTTCTTGAACTCGCCATTCTTCTGTGCACCATTCTCTCCATTGTTCTGAGGAGTCTTTTCCTGACGCTCGTTTGGCTTGTTTGGCTTGCGCTTGTGTGAAGTCTGGTCGCGGTCTTTCTGTCTGCGGCTCTTGGCGCTGGTCTTGCTCTTGCCCTCGCCGTTGCTGTTATTGTTGCCGCCGCGGTTGCCGTTGCGGTTGTTTCCGCCCTGTTTTCCGCCCTTGCCCTTTCGACCATTGTTGCGTTTTGAAGGCTTGTTGAGCTTGATGTATTCAGGGCCTTCGCCGCAATCTTCCGGCAGAGGCATCTTCTCTACCACCTTCTCCAGGAACTTCTCAATCTGCTGGAACCAGTATTGGTCTTCCTCGTTGACGAAGGTGATGGCTCTACCATCACGGTTGGCACGGGCTGTACGGCCGATGCGGTGAACATAATCCTCAGTATCGTGAGGAACGTCATAATTGATGACCATCTCGATATCATCAATATCGATTCCACGAGCCACGATATCCGTAGCAACCAGTACGTCTAACTGACCGCTCTTGAACTTGAACATCACATCATCGCGCTCTGCCTGCTCCAGGTCGGAGTGCATGGCACCGCAGTTGATGCCAATCTGCTGAAGGGCAGCAGCCAGCTGCTTCACCTTCATCTTGCTGCCGCTGAACACGATGACGCGCTTCATATCGCCAGCCTTGAAAATATCCTTGATAATGGTCATCTTCTGGGTCTCGTAACAAACGTAAGCCTCCTGCTTGATCTTCTCGGCAGGCTTGCTTACGGCAAGCTTGATCTCTACAGGATCCTTGAGCAGGGTCTTGGCAAGTTCCTCAATTTTCTCAGGCATGGTGGCAGAGAACATGATGGTCTGGCAGGTCTTTGGCAACTTGGAAGCGATGGTATTGATGTCTTCAGAGAAGCCCATATCGAGCATGCGGTCGGCCTCATCGAGAATGAAGAAGCTTACCTTGCTCAGATCTACATTACCCAGGGAAATGTGGGTGATGAGGCGACCTGGAGTAGCAATCACGACATCAGCACCCATGCGGAGACTCTTCAGTTCCTGATCGTAGCGATTGCCGTCGTTGCCGCCATAAACAGCCACGCTGCTCACATCCTGCAGGTAGTAGCCGAAGCCCTGCATGGCCTGGTCTATCTGCTGGGCTAACTCGCGGGTTGGCGACATGATGACGCAGTTGATGGCGTCTTTCGGATAGCCGCCATCATCAAGTTTGCTCAATACAGGGAGCAGATAGGCTGCTGTCTTACCCGTTCCGGTCTGTGCCACGCCCAATACGTCGTGACCTTCCAATATCTCAGGGATACATTTTTCCTGTACAGGGGTGCAAGTGTCGAAGCGCATGTCGTATAATGCGTCGAGCACGTTGTCATTCAAATCTAATTCGTCGAAATACATTCTTTTCCTTTCTTTTATTGACTATTGAGCCGGATGGATCTTCATCCGTTCCAATGGTCAAGGTTCTTTGTTTCAATGTTTAATTACCTTGGTGCCTTGCGGTAGCAGAAGTAGGCAACGAAGGCGAAGATGATGTTTGGCAACCAAGCGGCAAGTGCCGGAGGGAAGTTTGCCTGGATGGCAAAGGTTGCCGATACAGTTTGCAGCATGATGTAGCCGAAGCTCAGTGCAAGACCGATTCCCAAGGATAGGCCCATACCTCCCTTTCGCTTGCGTGATGAAAGCGAAACACCGATGATGGTGAGGATGAAGGAGGCAAACGAGGCGGCGATGCGCTTGTGGTATTCTACCTGATACTGCACCACATTGCCCGAACCGCGGTTGATCTGCTTGGAAATATACTCCTTCAGTTCCGGACTGGTGAAGGTTTCCTGCTGACCCTTGGAATAAACCAGGTCGGTAGGCTCCATCGTAATCAGCGTATCCTTCTGTGCTCCGCTGGTGATGTGTTCCTTCATACCTTTCAGCTGGCGCACCTTCCAGTTGCTCAGCTTCCAGTGGTATTTGCTGTCGGAGATTGTATCATACTGAATCTCCATCGCCGTAAGGTGGCTTACGAGTTTCTTGTCCTGGAACTTGTCGAGGCAGAATCCGTAACCCCGCTTCGAGTTGTTGTCGTAGTGCTGCATATAGGCAATTACGCCCTTATCTACCTGCAGCTGTACGTTTTCGGCAGAAGTATTCTTCTTCTTGTTCTTGTACATCGTCTCAAAGTTCTGGCGTACTACCGTGCCATGTGGAATCACGTAGGCAGAGAGTACATAGCTCAAGGCTGAGAGCATGATGCAGGTGATGAGGTAAGGACGAAGGAGTCGCTTGAAGGAAACACCTGATGCCAGAATGGCGATGATTTCTGAGTTGCCTGCCAGCTTCGACGTGAAGAGGATGACCGCCACAAACACGAACAACGCACTGAAGAGGTTGGCGAAGTAAGGGATGAAGTTGGCATAATAATCGAAGATAATGGCCTTGGCTGGTGCATGATACTCCGTGAACTTCGCCAGGTTCTCATTGAAGTCGAACACGATGGAGATGGAGATGATCAGTGCAATCGAGAAGAAGTAGTAGCCTAAGAACTTCTTGATAATGTACCAATCTAACCGCTTGATGTATCTCAGTGGGTTGAGATACCTGAGCACCCTGAGGAATCGCAGCTTGTGCCCGATCCAGCCTAGAATGCGGGCTATGCGCTGCAGGATGGCAATGAGCCAGCCGAAGCGAGATTCGAAGGCTCTGCCCATCTTGAGCAGTCTGCGATGTTTTCTGATGTATTTATAATCTTTCATCATTTAATGTAAAATATGTATAGGAGCATCCTATAAAGTTCAATGCTCAAGCTAGATTCGTCGGCCGAGTTGATCGATGATAGAGCGTTTCCACTCTACGAAGTCGCCCTGCTCGATATGGTGGCGTGCATCTGTAACGAGACGGAGATAGAACGACAGGTTGTGGATGCTGGCAATCTGCATGGCAAGGAGCTCCTGAGCCTTGAAGAGATGGTGCAGGTAGGCCTTGGTGGTAATCTGGTCGATGTCGCAGCCGTCTGGATCCACTGGACTGAAATCCATCTCCCACTTCTTGTTGCGCATGTTCATCGTACCATTATAGGTAAAGAGCATCGCATTGCGGCCATTGCGGGTTGGCATTACGCAGTCGAACATATCAACACCGCGCTCGATGGCCTCGAGCAGGTTCTGGGGAGTTCCTACGCCCATCAGGTAGCGAGGCTTGTCCTTTGGCAGAATCTCATTCACCACCTCGATCATTTCGTACATCACCTCGGTAGGCTCGCCTACGGCAAGACCGCCGATGGCATTTCCGTCGGCTCCCTTATCGGCAATGTACTTGGCTGCTTCGCGGCGCAGCTCTGGGAAAGTACAACCCTGGACGATAGGGAAGAGGCTTTGCTGATAACCGTAGAGAGGTTCTGTCTCGTCGAAGCGCTTGATGCAGCGGTCGAGCCAGCGCTGAGTCATCTCCAGACTCTTCTTCGCATACATGAAGTCGCTTTGTCCGGGAGGACACTCATCGAAAGCCATCATGATGTCGGCACCGATGATGCGTTCTGTATCCATCACGTTCTCTGGAGTGAAGAAATGCTTGCTGCCATCGATGTGGGAACGGAACTCGCAGCCCTCTTCTCTGAGCTTGCGGATTCCGGTAAGAGAGAATACCTGGAAGCCGCCGCTGTCGGTGAGGATAGGACGATCCCAGCCGTTGAACTTATGCAGTCCGCCTGCCGCCTTGATGACTTCGAGTCCCGGGCGCAGGTAGAGATGGTAGGTGTTTCCCAGGATGATCTGGGCCTTTACCTGCTGACGCAATTCTTCGAAATGTACACTCTTTACGCTGCCCACAGTTCCCACAGGCATGAAGATCGGAGTCTTGATCTGTCCGTGGTCGGTGGTGATGATGCCGGTGCGAGCATCGCTTGCCTTATCTGTTACTTGTAGTTCAAATTTCATTTCTTTTCTTTTTTGTCATTTTCAGGAATGGTGAAGTCGATAGGGTGCTTTACCTTCTCGTCGGTGAGGGCAAACTCCCAGACATCTGCTACATCTTCTACATAATGGAACTCTACGCCCTTGAGATACTTTTCAGGAATGTCGAGGATGTTCTTCTTGTTTTCCTTGCAGATCACGATGTCGGTAATGCCGGCACGCTTGGCTGCCAGGATCTTCTCCTTGATGCCTCCCACTGGGAGTACCTTGCCGCGAAGGGTAATCTCGCCGGTCATGGCTATGTTCTTGCGAACCTTGCGCTGGGTGATGGCCGAAGCGATACTGGTGGCAATGGTAATACCTGCCGAAGGACCGTCTTTTGGCGTTGCACCTTCGGGTACGTGGATATGGATGTTCCAGTTTTCAAAGATGCGGTAATCCACGCCCAGCAGGTCGATATGCGCCTTGATGTATTCCAGGGCGATGATAGCCGATTCCTTCATCACGTCTCCCAGGTTACCGGTCAGGGTAAGCTTGCCCTGTCGTCCCTTGCTCAGCGAGGTTTCGATAAAGAGAATCTCGCCGCCCACAGAGGTCCATGCAAGTCCTGTTACTACTCCTGCATAATCGTTGCCCTGATAGATGTCGCGGGTGAATGGGGCGGTGCCGAGAATCTCCTTCAGGTCTGATGCGGTGATGGATGGCTTCTCCAATTCCTTGGAATAGGCGAGCTTGTAGGCCATCTTGCGCAGTCCCTTGTTGATCTGTTTCTTGAGCTGGCGCACACCGCTTTCTCGGGTGTAGTGCTCGATGATGCCCTCGATGGCTGCCTTGTTGAAGCTTACCTTCGGGGTGAATTTGTCGAGACCTGTATTCTCCAATTCCTTCGGAATCAGGTGGCGCTTGGCAATCTCTATCTTCTCCTCTGTAATGTAGCCACCTACTTCGATGAGCTCCATTCGGTCGAGTAAAGGACGTGGGATTGAGCTGATGTCATTGGCGGTTGCGATGAAGAGAACCTTAGAGAGATCGTAATCCACGTCCAGGTAATTGTCGTGGAAGGTGTTGTTCTGCTCTGGGTCGAGTACTTCAAGCAAGGCTGATGCTGGATCACCCTGGTGGTTGTTGGCTGAAACCTTGTCTATCTCGTCGAGAATGAAGACAGGGTTGCTGCTGCCTGCCTTGAGGATGTTCTTGACAATGCGGCCAGGCATGGCTCCGATATAAGTGCGGCGGTGACCGCGAATCTCGGCTTCATCGTGCAGACCGCCCAGAGACATTCTCACGTATTTGCGCTTCATGGCCTTGGCAATGCTCTTGCCCAGACTGGTCTTGCCGACTCCCGGAGGACCATAGAGGCAGAGAATCGGACTCTGCATTCCACCCTTCAGGGATCTTACGGCAAGATATTCCAGAATGCGTTCCTTTACTTTCTCCATGCCGTAGTGGTCCTGGTTGAGAATCTTCTGGGCATGAGACAGGCTGAGGTCATCCTCGGTGTATTCGCCCCAAGGCAAATCTACCAGCGTCTGCAGATAGTTGAGCTGGATAGGGTAGTCTGGGCTCTGAGGATGGATGTTGTCGAGTTTAGCCAACTCTTTCTGAAAAACCTTCTGGGTTGCCTCGTTCCATTTCTTGGTCTTGGCTTTTTCGAGCAGCTCCTTCTTTTCCGGACTGCTTTCGCCTTCGCCCAGCTCTTCCTTGATGTTCTTGATCTGCTGCTTCAGGTAATATTCCTTCTGCTGCTCGTCGAGATCAAACTGAGTCTTGTTTCTGATTTCATTTTGCAGGTAGAGCAGTTTCTGCTCCTTGTGCAAGGCCTTGAGTGCCTCTATCAGTCGCTCTGACAGCTTCTCCTGTTCCAGCATCTTGATCTTGTCTTCTGCCGTAAAAGGCAGGGAGGTGCAGATGAAGTTGCATTTCACGAAGCGATTGGTAATCTCATTGATCGCATAGATAGCCTCGTTGGGAATGTTCTCATTGTACTGAATGAATTTGATAGATTCCTCGAAGAATGTTTGGGTCAATGCCTTGAACATAGGATCTTCGGCTTCCTTTTCGGTAGGCCAGGTTTCTGGCAGACTTTCTACATCGGCAAGGTAGAATGGATCCTTATCTACAATCTGCTTCATCTTGCATCTGCCTAAACCCTGTACGATGATGGTTTTCTGATGCTCATCATTTGGCATGTTGATGACTCTCATCAACTTGGCAAATGTTCCGGTTTCGTACAAGTCTTCCTGATTAGGTGAGTCTATGTCCGCATGCTTCTGGCAAAAGATGCAGAATACTGTTTCTGGATTTTGCTCCAGCATGTTTGCCAACTCCTTGCTTTCCGCCCTGCCTATCAAGATAGGAGTAAGCACGGATGGAAAAACCACCAGGTCGCGGGTGCAGAGGGTAGGATAGACTCCTGCCTCCCTTTCTTGTATCAATACGGATGCATCGCCCTCAAAGTCGGCTATCATCTGGATTTGTGTATTCGAATTTCTGTTCATATTCTATTTGATAAACACTTTTTGGGGTGTATATGAATTTCTGTTCTATTTTGATAAACACTTTTTGGAGTGCATATTCTCTTGAATATATATTTATAGGGTGCAAAGTTAGTGATTTTTGCCGAGAATCCCATCGTTTTTTCCGAAAATCACCTCTTTATTAGATATTATTATTAATATAAGCAAGAAGACTGTAATAAAATGCTGATTTTTGCGTTACTATTTTAAAAGTAAAACTATGACAGGATTTAAATTCAAACAATTTGAGATTCATCAGGATCGTTGCGCCATGAAAGTGGGAACGGATGGTGTGCTGCTGGGGGCATGGGCACCTGGCGGTAAACGCATTTTGGATGTCGGGTCGGGTACCGGACTCATTTCGCTGATGATGGCGCAGCGCTTCCCTGAGGCACAGGTGCTGGGTATTGATATGGACGGAGAGGCTTGTGAGGAGGCTGCTGAGAATGTGGCTGCAAGTCCTTTTGCCGATCGTGTCAAAATAGAATGCTGCCGATTGCAGGATTATCATTCTGCGGAGTCTTTTGATGCAATCGTAAGCAATCCTCCTTTTTTCTTGAATAGCCTAAAAAATCCAGACAGTAAACGTACGATGGCCCGCCATACTGATAGCTTGCCTTTCAGAGATCTTTTCAGGGGAGCAAAAATGTTACTGAGTGATGATGGCGTCTTTTCCGTGATTGTTCCTTCTGAGGTTCTTGAGGTGGTTGTGTCGGAAGCTTGTATGCTAGGATTTTATCTTGTCAGGCAGTGTGGCGTTAAGACAGTGGAGCGCAAACAGCCTAAACGCTATCTTCTGTCGTTCGCAAAGCATCGGTATAACGGTATGGAAAATACTATAAAAACAATGACCGATTCCGAGGGGAACCGGTCAGAATGGTATGCGAAAATTACAGAAGAATTTTATGTCAGGTAGGGCTAGAGATTCAGCTTTCTCTGTACGAGTTTACTGATGGCTCCTACTCGCTTGCTTTGGCGCTGGATGTCTTTGTGAATGTCATCGCGCACTATATTTATGTCATTGAAGAAGTCGGCAAAGGCTGATTGAATGATGTTCGGCTTGCGTACACTCTTGTCTGCAAACGGATTTACAATCATCTTGATGCCTTTTTCTTCCATGTGCACATCTATATCGGCGCCAGTCATCACTGGGTCGCCGTCATAATGGATGACACCCGGTTTGCTGCGGGTGATGTGGAGCTTCTTGCACCGGAAAGACTTGATCTTCGAGTTTTTGTTGAGGGTCTTGTTGAACATGTCGAAACTAACCTGTGAAGCTTCGATGACATCAAACGGTTCCATGATGACCACATCCATCAATCCATCGCTCATAGATGCCTGTGGGGCAATATAGGCGTTGTTGCCGTATTGGGAAGCGTTGGCACATGAGATGAGAAACGCTTTATATTGTTTTGTTCCAGTCTCATCTTCCAGAGTATATGTTTCAGGCTCATATTTCAAGCCTTCTCTAAGAATGTTTTCTGCATAGCTGATCGGCCCACGCTTTCCGCTTTCTGCAAACTTCATACTGACAAAGGCATCGAAGCCCATTCCGCAAGTGCAGAAGAATGGGTACTCGTTGATGACTCCGTAGTCAAGGTCGTGTATTTCGTATGCGTTGATAATCTCAATGCTTTTCTTTAGGTTCATTGGCAACAGCAGGTGGCGTGCCAGGCCGTTTCCTGAGCCGCAAGGCAGAATACCTAATGCTGAGTCGGAATGGACGAGGGAACGGGCCACCTCGTTCACGGTACCATCGCCACCTACAGCAACCACAATGTCTGCATGGTTGTCTCTGGCTTCGGCTGCCAGTTCTGAGGCGTGTTCTGGTCTTTCAGTCATTTTTATCTCGTACTCGAACTGCTCCTTGTCCAAAGTAGAATCTATCAAACTGGGAACCGCTGCTTTGCTGCTGGTTCCAGAAATCGGGTTCATGATGAAAACTATCTTTTTTTTCATATCTTAGTCAAGAAATTGTTTTTTTAAACTGCAAAAGTAATAAAAATCCCTAAAATGGCAAGAAATATCTACTAAAAAAAGCATAAAAGTAAACTTTCTTAGGAAAAAAGCGGTTTTATTAGTCTTTTTTTGTATCTTTGCAGCCTGAAACTAGAAAATAAATTAAAATAGAAATAAAGTACACCTATTATAATGGGACAATTACAAGAAAGATACAAGAATTATCGTGTACCTCAGAAGTATATGGAAGCCGGTGTGTATCCATACTTCCGTGAGATTACAAGTAAGCAGATGACAGAGGTAACTGACATCGACGGTCACAAGATCCTGATGTTCGGTTCTAATGCTTACCAGGGTTTGACTAATGATCAGCGTGTTATCGATGCAGCTCAGGCTGCTCTTGACAAGTACGGCTCAGGCTGTGCTGGTAGCCGCTTCCTCAATGGTACACTCGATTTGCATGTGCAGCTCGAAAAAGAGCTTGCTGAGTTTATGGGCAAGGATGAGACATTGTGCTTCTCTACTGGTTTCTCTGTAAATCAGGGTGTGTTGGCATGTGTTGTAGGTCGTAACGACTATATCATCTGTGACGATCGTGACCACGCCAGTATCGTAGATGGCCGTCGTCTTTCATTCGCTACCCAGCTTCACTACAAACACAATGATATGGAAGATTTGGAGCGCGTGCTCTGTAAGCTTCCTGAGGATGCAATCAAGCTCATCGTTGTGGATGGCGTGTTCTCTATGGAGGGCGATTTGGCTAACTTGCCAGAGATCGTAAAGCTGAAGCATAAGTACAACTGCTCTATCATGGTAGATGAGGCTCATGGCCTTGGCGTGTTTGGTAAGCAGGGACGTGGTGTCTGCGATCATTTCGGTCTGACCGATGAGGTAGATCTCATCATGGGTACCTTCTCTAAGAGTCTGGCATCTATCGGTGGTTTCATCGCATCAGATAAGGATACCATCAATTTCCTCCGTCACAACTGCCGTACTTACATCTTCAGTGCATCTAATACTCCAGCTGCAACTGCTGCTGCTCTCGAGGCACTCCACATCATTCAGAATGAGCCAGAGCGTTTTGAGAATCTTTGGGATGTTACCAACTATGCTTTGAAGCGTTTCCGTGAGGAGGGTTTCGAGATTGGTGAGACTGAGAGTCCTATCATTCCTCTCTACGTTCGTGATGCAGAGAAGACATTCGTTGTTACCAAGCTGGCTTATGATGCAGGTGTGTTCATCAATCCTGTTATCCCACCAGCATGTGCTCCTCAGGACACATTGGTGCGTTTTGCTCTTATGGCTACTCATACAAGAGAGCAGGTAGAACGGGCTGTTGAAATCTTGAAGAAGATTTTCGTAGAGGAAGGCATCATCAAGGCGTAATGGCAAAACAATGCGGTTGCTGAAAAATCATCAATCGTCATATATAATAAGGTATAAAGGGGCAATTTCTTCGGAAGTTGCCCTTTTTCTAGGAAAAAACTGAATAAATGCATATTTTTACACAAAAAAGTTGCTGAAAAATTTGGTGGAATAAGAAAAATGTTGTACCTTTGCACCCGCAATTCAGAAATGATGCTTACTGCAAAGAAGTAATTTCATTGTGAGAAGAAAGCGGGGTGTAGCGCAGCCCGGTAGCGCTCCTGTTTTGGGAACAGGTGGTCGCA
>OLRO01001270.1_pt1 | contig 14854 bp, 10 predicted proteins | sample 1673131 | NCBI WGS metagenome assembly OLRO01 (sample SAMEA3136757, study PRJEB25190) | human gut metagenome | biome: human gut; feature: human-associated habitat; material: faeces | place: Austria | collected 2013 | reverse complement strand
TACTATTTTTTTATTTGAAACGTAAAACAATTTTGCCTAAATTGTTAAAAAATGTAATGAAAGGTCACTTTTTTATCCTGAATGGTTAGGTTACATATCATGTTAGATTTAAAAGGCTTTCATCTTATTTACATCTTCTTCTGTCATGAAAAAAGAGGTTAGAACCAAGGGGAACCAACCTCTTTTTAATAAGTAATTAATTCCTTCAGAATACCTAATCAGTCCACTTGATCAAGCAAGTAAGCATAGCCCTCTTTTGCCATGTCAGCTTTAGGAACAAATCGCGTTGCTACCCCATTGATACAGTAGCGTAAACCACCTCTATCACTTGGCCCATCTGGAAAGACATGCCCAAGATGAGAATCCCCCACACGACTACGGACCTCAATACGATCCATATTGTGAGAATGGTCTTCCTTGTAGTTGGCTACCTCTGGACTAATGGGTCTAGAGAAACTTGGCCAGCCACAGGCTGAATCAAACTTGTCCTTGGATGAAAAGAGTGGCTCACCAGTCGCCACATCAACATAAATCCCAGGCTCAAACTGATTCCAAAGCGGACTCGTAAAGGCCCGTTCCGTTCCATTCTCCTGAGTTACAGCATAGGCTTCTGGACTCAAACTTTCCTTAAGCTCCTCCCGATTCGGCTTGTGATAAGCACTAGCATCAATAACAGGACTAGCTGCCTGATTGACATTGATATGACAGTAGCCATTAGGGTTTTTCTTGAGATAATCTTGATGATAATCCTCAGCAGGAATAAAGTGATGTAGGGGCAACAATTCAACCGCCAAAGGCTGACCGTATTGCTCAGTCATTTCTTGGAAAACTTGCTCGATAGTCGATAAATCATTTGCATCCGTGTAGTAAACACCCGTACGGTACTGGCTACCCACATCATTGCCCTGTTTGTTTTTACTCAGAGGATTGATGATACGGAAGAAATGTAGCAGAATCTCACGCAAGGACACCTTGCTAGCATCATAGGTCACCTGAACCGTTTCAGCGTGACCCGTCTGACCGATAAGCTCATAGCGAGTCGTCTCACTACGACCATTAGCATAACCCGAAACCGCATCAAGCACACCTGACACACGAGAGAAATACTCCTCAACACCCCAGAAACAGCCACCAGCAAGATAAATATTATGATTATTAGGATTTGACATTTTTAACACTCCCTTCAATAGATACTTTCATCTCCACGCCTTAAGTGTAACGCTTTTGAGAAGATTTCGCACTTATAGTGACTTGAGGGAGAAAAAATCCCATCACATTGTGATAGGATTTTATGTTTATTCCATTTCGAAGCTTTCGCTCTTAATCTTATCTGGTAAGACGAGAGACAAGAGAATACACAAGATGGCTGGTATCAACCATGGCAATGATGCTCCTGACAATGGTAGGAAGTTAATAAGGGCATTTAGTCCTGCAAGCTTGAACTGGCTGCCAAGCACGCTAAGCAAGGCAATCAGCGTTACTACCGCAACTGTAACCTGCATACCAGGTTTAGACAAGGCCACGAACTTGTTGGCAATCACAATCATGACAATCGTAATCGTGATTGGGTAGAGAATCAAAAGCACTGGCACTGAGAAAGCAATGATATTGTTAAGTCCCAAGTTGGCAATCGCAAACCCAATCAAGGTAAAGAGAATGGCGTAAGCCTTGTAGGATACTTTCGGAAATGCCTTGTGGAAGAATTCTCCTGTCGCAACGATAAGTCCTGCAGTTGTTGTGAAACAAGTCACTGTCACCATGATAGCTAGGAAAATCTGAGCAGCTGGTCCAAAGATAGCTTGTGTGGCTTGTGACAAGACGCTAGCACCAATATTGGCATCTTTTGGTAGGCCTGCCACTTGGAGTGGGAAATGATTGCCCAAAAAGGCTAGTCCCAAATACAAAGCACCAAAGAGAAGCGTCACTACAAAACCAACGACCCAAATGGTAGAGATATACTCTTTCTTAGATTTAAAGCCTAGTTGGTTGAGAGTGACTACTGCCACTACACTGAAGGCCACAGAAGCCAAGGCATCCAAGGTGTTGTAGCCTTCCAAGAATCCCTTACCAAATGCAGAAGCTTGATAAGCTTGGCTAGCTACCTGAGGACTGTGAGCACCGTATTTAAGTGCTCCTGCCACAATAACCATAACAATCATAATAGCAAAGACAGGTGTTAAGATACGTCCAATACTATCTAGAATTTTAGATGGGTTCATGGCAATCCAAAGTGCTAAAGCAAAGTAGATTACGGTAAAGACAAAGAGCCAAAGGCTGGTATGTCCACTGCCAATCAAAGGCGAGAAGCCAATCGAAAAGGCTGCTGCTGCCGTTCTAGGAATGGCAAAGAAAGGACCAATAGACAGATAAAGGACTGCCAAATAGACTAGGGCAAACTTAGGCGAGATTTTTTGTGAAATCTCATGAATGTACCCCTTAGGATTTAAAGTCCCGATAACCAGTGTTAGGATGGCAATACCAACACCTGATAGGACAAAGCCGGCAATGGCTGGCCAAAAATGACCTCCAGATTCAAAGCCTAGCTGAGGCGGAAAGGTCAGATTTCCGGCTCCAAAGAACATACCAAACAACAATAAAGCTGTAAGGCCTCCTTTTTTTAACATAAGTTTCTCCGATCTAAGACAAACAAGATATCATCTCAAAAAAGATAACTTGTTTATTACTATTTTAGTCAACTTACTTAGTATGACATGATTAGTTTGGAACTTCAAGCTATTCAGACTTATTAGGAAAGGTTTTTAAAATTGCAAATTTTCTGTATCATTGTACGAAAAAACTAGACAAGATTCTTATCTCGTCTAGTTTGATAGTTTAATTAAGGATGACTAACAATCAATTCAAGCTCTCCCTGAATTTCCCAAGCTTGAACATCGCTTGGTAGAATGAAGTGGCTTCCTTTTGCAATTGGATATTCTTGACCATCAACAAGGAGACTTCCTTGACCGTCAAGTACACTAAACAAACTGTAATCTGCAGTCTTTTCAAAATCAGCCTTACCTGAGATTTCCCATTTATAAACGGCGAAGAAATCACTTGCTACTAAAAGCGTTGATTTGAGGTCATCTACTTTTGTTGTGACTGGGCGACTGTTGGCAGGTTCACCAATATTTAGGACATCGATAGATTTTTCCAGATGGAGCTCACGCAGGTTGCCCTGGTCATCCTTACGGTCAAAGTCATACACACGGTAGGTTGTGTCACTTGACTGTTGGGTTTCAAGAACTAAGATACCTGCACCAATAGCATGCATGGTACCACTTGGCACATAGAAGAAATCACCTGCTTTAACTGGAACCTTAGTCAAAAGATTTTCCCAATCCTTACTTTCAATTTGCTGACGCAGTTCTTCTTTTGATTTGGCATTGTGGCCATAAATAATTTCAGCACCTGGTTCAGCAGCAATGATATACCAACACTCTGTTTTACCAAGTTCACCTTCATGTTCAAGTCCATAAGCATCATCTGGATGGACCTGAACTGAAAGCCAATCATTGGCATCCAAAATCTTAGTTAAAAGTGGAAAAACAGGTTCCTGACGATTTCCAAACAATTCACGATGCTCTGCATAAAGAACATCTAAAGTTTGACCGGCATAGCGACCATTTTTAATAGTAGAAACACCATTTGGGTGTGCGGAAATAGCCCAGTACTCTCCTACATGGTCGCTTGGAATGTCGTAGCCAAAGACATCACGCAAATGCGTGCCACCCCAAATCTTCTCCTGCATAACAGATTGTAAAAATAATGGTTCAGACATAATTACTCCTTTTTCTAGGAACGAGAGGCCAAAAAGTCTCTAGGAATATTTAGAATAGTGACCTTAACATAATAGATTCTCAGATAGAGGTACTCTATAGGCGTAACTCTATCATATTTAAGTCAATAATCTTCTTATTTACCAAAAGTTTAGGCAAGTTCTTATGATTGTTTACCTCAATTATAAGCATAATTTGTGAAAATATCAACAAAGTCCTTAAAGAAATCATAAGATTTTGGCTTAATGGCTGCAAGTCATTTCAATAGCAAATTTCCTTTAAGAATCCTACTCATTCCTTCATTTTTCGGATAGATTGATTGAATTTAAAGACTTTTTAACCTATAATGTTATTGATATTATGAAAGGAAATCTCTCAATGAAATTCTATTCCTATGACTATGTGCTAAGTCAGATTAGCCAACAAAACTGGGTTATGGTTGCCATTACTGCAGGACTTATTTTAGTGACCGGTGTATTTGCTTTTAAAGCCTTCAAAGAACGCCATGATACTAAGTTTCGTGAACTCTCTATTATTTCTATTTTAACCTTAGTTGCCGTGGTTCTAATTGCTATCAGTAATTTCCAAAGCAATCAATCTAACAACGACCAATTTAGAGCATCTCTTCACTTTATCGAGGTTGTGTCTAAAAATCTTGACGTTGATAAGAGCAAGGTTTATGTCAATACTTCTACTACTACAGATGGCGCTATCCTCAAAGTTGGAAACAAGTACTATCGTGCCATCTCAGGTTCAGAACCTGACAGCTACTTGCTAGAACAAATAAAACTTTACAAGTCTGATGTTGAACTCGTGGAGGTTAAAAAATGACATCTTTTTATCTTACTGTTGCAATTAAACTAGCTTTGGGGCTTATTTCACTCGTCTTTGTTATCAATTTAACAGGTAAAGGAAACCTAGCACCTAGCTCAGCTACTGACCAAGTACAGAACTTTGTTCTTGGTGCAATCCTCGGTGGTACAATTTATAGTAGTACCGTTTCAATCCTCCAATATATCGTGATTTTGATTATTTGGACGATTTTGATTTTACTTCTAAAATGGCTAATTACCAATATTCTCTTTATCAAACATTTGATTGACGGTAAACCAACTGTCATCATCAAACATGGTCAACTAGATCCTGAAGCTTGTCGCTCTAAAGGACTTTCAGCCTCTGATGTCGCTTTAAAATTACGTTCCCAAGGAATTTTTCAACTTAAAGAGGTTAAACGTGCAGTTATTGAACAGAACGGCCAATTGATTGTGGTTCGTGCGGGTGATGAAAATCCGAAATACCCAATCGTTACTGATGGGGTCATTCAAACAGAAATTCTTGATACTATTGGTAAAACGGAGGATTGGTTAAATGAAGAGCTTCAAAAAATGGGATATGACAACATTTCAGATATCTTCATCGCTGAATATGATAAAGGAAAGATTAATGTTGTCACTTATTAAACAAAATACTTGCATTACCGTTTAATATTGTCTACAATGGTCTCATCATAAAAAGGAGGTTCTATCATGGGAATCGAAGATAAATTGAATCAAGCTAAAGGTGCTCTTAAAGAGGGTGCTGGTAAACTGACTGGCGACAAAAAGACTGAAATTGAAGGTGCTGTTGAAAAAGTTGTAGCAAAAGCAAAAGACGGTCTCGAAGATGTTAAAGAAGGCATTGAAGGTGCTGTTGAAGGCCTTAAAAATAGCTTTAAAAAATAAGACAAAAAAGAAGTTTTCAAGCCATTTGGCAAGAGAACTTCTTTTTATATGTTTTCTAAACTGAAATTACTTACGAGAATGCTTGCTTCCTTTAAGTGCAAATGATGTTGTCATAAGTACAGCTCCTAATGCACCTAATCCCAAGCTACTCACATCACCAGTATCTGGTAACGTTGATTGGTTTGCTTGGCTACTTTGTGAACTTTTAGCAGACTGATTAGCCTTAGAGCTTGTATGTTGTTTCTGAGCAAAATTAGTTTGTACAACTGAGCTAACATTTTCCTTTTGACTTAAGACTGACTGACCTTTTGATGCTTCAGAAGTTTGATTTTGAGTAGGAATCTTATTCAACTTCTCAGCTGTCTCATGAGCTTGTTGTTGGGCACTGCTTGATGTATTGGTAGTTGCCTGTTCAGGCTGTGCTTCTGCTGACTGATTGGCAACTGCTACTTCAGATATAAGTGATCGTACTTCAGGCTCTGCAGCTCTAGTCGTTGATGAACCTTGACCTGATGGGCTTGTGCTTCTGGCTGTCGTTGCTGAAGTAGTTACATCTGCTTGGTTCGCATTACTTGCTACTGAATTGCTAGCAGTCGCAGAGGCTGAGGCATTCGCAGTTGGAGACATTGTGACACTAGCAGTCGTAGAAGTTGTGGTACTCACATTTGGAGACGTTGAGTTACTTGTTTGACTAGCAAAGTTTGATGGGGTAGGACGTCCAGTATTAGCCGTCTGGCTTGTTGAACTTGTACTACTTGTGCTAGTTGTATTCTCAGAACTTGTCGAAGCAGATTGACCCCATGGGGTATTGACGGTACCCGTATTTGTAGAGCTGCCACCATAGCTAGTTGGTCCGCCGTAGCCTCCGAAGTTATCAGACATTGAACTATTACCAAAACCACCACCTGGGAAGCCGCCCATGCCACCAGCACCAGGACCATTGTTTGTGCCTTCTTCAGTAGCTGTTGCAGTCACACTAGCACCACTTGATGTCGTAATGGTATAGGTTTCACCCGAAGTTAGACTCTCGGTACTAAAGACCACATTTCCAAATGAAGTTGTTGCTGTTGTGGTCGCTACAACATTTCCAGAACTATCTGTAACTGTGATGGTATCTCCAGCACTACCAGAGATGTTGGCCATGATATAAGACTGGCTTGAACCTGTTGTAAAGGCTTGAGCCATTCCTTGGTTACCAATGGCCCAAACGGTACCGCCCGAGATAATGCCTGTTCCATCGTAGTCGATAGCGGCATTATCTGCACTTGTCTGAGCGACATAGAGAGAACCACTCTTAACAGTCACATTGCCGTTACTGTCGATACCATCACCGCCTGCCAAGATAGTTACCGTTGCACCATCAATATTGATGGCAACTTCATTTTCCAAATCCGCAGTTGTATTAGTCAAGTTTGACGTATCGGCACTATCCTTGGTCGTCCATTCGGTAGCATTAATACCGTCATCACCAGCGGTAATATTGATTGTTCCACCTGTCAAGTTGATGTAACGTCCTTCAAGACCTTCATCGCCTGCAACTACTGTTACAGTTGAATCACCTTCAATAGTCAATTCATCTGTAACCGTGATACCTTTATCAGTTGCATTAATGGTTACCGTTGAGTCGGTAATCGTCAAATCTCCACTATTAACATCAGTTTCATCTTCAACTTGGATACCGTCATCTGTTGCCGTAATATTGACTGTTGCATTTTTAATGGTTACAGCTGTCGTTGCATTGATGCCATCCTTGGCCTCAGAAGTCAAATCAAGTGTTACAGAGTCAATCGTTACACTGTCAGCCTTGATGGCATGCTTTTCAGTACTTGAAAGGGTCAGAGTACTTCCAGTACCACTTGTGATCGTCAAAGCCCCAGTCGCTTCAATTGCGTTATCAGAGGTTGATGAAATGGAACTATCTGAAAGAACATTCACTGTCAGCTCCGCAGAAGAATTTGAAGTGATTGATGAATCGGTTAAAGTCACACCATCCAAGTAGATAGTAACCGGATCAGTCACACTACCAGCTACGATGATTGTATAACTTGAACCATTACCGGAAAGTGTGTAGGTACCAGATTGGTTGATTGTAATTGTTGTTCCCTCAATCGTTACCGCTGTACTATCACTAGTCACAGCAGTTGTCCCATTGAAAGTAATTGTAGTTGTTGAACTATCTGAATCAGTACTGCTAGACTCAGTTGTTGTTTCAGTAGCTGCGTCTGAGGCACTGTTAGTTAAAACTGAAGCTGTTTCGGAAGCAGTGGTTTCAGTGGTGCTTGAGCTTGTATTAGTGCTAGTGTTTTCATCTGCATTGTTCGTTTCAGATGCTGACGTTTCACTAGTTGTGCTCTCAGCCGTTTCTGAAGAACTTGCTTCTGAAGTTGAGGATGTGCTTGAATGATTAGATGTTTCACTGCTTGTTGATGTAGCAGTCGTGTCCTCTGTCGTACTTGTTGTACTTATTGTTGACGAATCAGTGTCTGAAGTTGAAGCCGCAGTTGAAGTACTTGTAGCCGATTCTGTGCTTGTTTCAGTAGTAGCTGATGTATTGTCGGTCAGTGTACTTTCTTCAATTAAATCCGCAGTGGTTTCGCCTGTCGTAACGGTTGAGAGTGTTGATTCGGTGTTTGCCTCGTCAGCTGAAACCTTGCTGTCATTTAGGACGACTGAGCTACCAAAAATTAAGCTAGCTACTAGGACTGACCCCGCTGTTTTCCATTTTGATGATTTCTTAATGGCATAACGTTCTTGTGTTTGTTTGCTATGTTTGTATGTCATATGTTTTACCTCTTACTTACTTTTGTTATGACTCTATTAAACACGAGAAACCTAAGACAAGGCTTAAAGAAAAGTTAATCTTTCCTTAAAGTAAAAAAATCCCCAAGATATTGGGAACTTTCAATCTATAGGATAAACTACTCTAAATTCTTCCAACACAACTAGACTGTCCTGACTAAAATGTAGTCCAACCTCATGCAACCATTTGCTAAAGAGGTTTTCATGAAGCTTTTGCCAGTAAGCTAGGGTTCGATCTCCTTCACCTTCCTTGTAGGCATGGTCTTTAGAAACCTCTTTAAATGGGATGACCTCAACTTTCGTCGTTTCAATAATACAAATAGCATTCTCCTTACTATCAAGAATGACGCTCAGTTCATTTTCCTTGGGCAATGGTTCATTCCCCACTGCATACAAGTCAAAAGCTGAACTGGTTGCTGTCTTTTGCCCCATCAATACGAGTTCTGCCAAATAATCTGCTTCCACGCCAAAGGCCCAGGCATCAATCTTATCTCCGATTGTCTGATTTAAAATCTTATAGGCTTGCCACATCTGGTCTGATTTCATCAATCTACTCCTGCTTTTACTTTCCTTCCATTATACCAAAAAATGATAGGCCAGATGGCACTATCATTTTCATCTTAATACTTAGAATGTTTGTAACCGTAAAAGGCATAAATCACTGAACCGATTAGCACAGCCAAACCAAAGGCTAACCATGTCTGCCAACTGTACTGACTCATAAAGGAGAGGCAGACGATAATTGAAATAATGGGCAAGACAGGAACAAATGGAACCTTAAACTCTTCCTTCTGTGGCAAGCCCTTGTCCTTACGAAGAATAATGAGAGCAATAGCCAAGAGGACCAAGTAAGCCAAGGTCGCAATGTTAACCAAGGATGCCATGTTGGCCAAGGAGAAGATACCTGCCGAGATAGCTGACAATACGCCTGTCAAAAGTGTCGCATGATGTGGAACCTTATTAGTCTTTGAAACCTTTTGGAAGGTTTGAGGGAGGAAACCATCACGCGCCAAGCTATAAACCATACGGCTAAGGGCATAGGCCATTGAAATACATACCGTAATCAAGGTCATAATTGCAACCACAGAGACGTAGTTGGCGGCCCAAGAAATACCGATATAGCGAAGGGCATAAGCCACGGCATCATCAACATTCAACTTGGTATAGTGAACCACTCCTGTCAAGACGAGAGAAACCACTGCATAAAGTGAAGCCACAATAATCAAGGCAAGAACGATACCTCGAGGAACGTTCTTTTGCGGCTCTTTAATCTCGTCTACCGTCATAGAGATAGACTCGAAACCAAGGAATCCAAAGAACATAAGAGAGGCACCTGCCATAATCCCAGTTTTTCCTCCGTAAATCTGACCAAAGCCAAATGGTACAAAATCTGTCCAGTTGCTAGGATTCAAATGGAAGAGGCCCACTAAGATAAAGACCGCCAAGGCTGAAAACTTGAGCACTACCAAGAGGGAGTTCAAACGTAAAGCCTGCTTAGAATTCATGAGAAGAAGAGCCGTCACCAAGACCAAGACCAAGACTGGCAAAAGATCAATGTAAGTACCTTGACTGGGATTGAAAGGTCCACTGATGGCTTGAGGCAACTTAAGACCAAAGCTAGCCAGTAGCCCCTTGAGGTAGGCACCCCAACCAGAGGCAACACTGGATACAGCATTCATAAAGACAATCATGGTCAACCAGCCACCCATCCAGGCAGGATACTCCCCCCAGACAGCATAGAGGTAACCATAGACACCACCGGCTGATGGGTAACGTGAGGCAAACTCAGCAAAGAAAATCGCTGACATCCCAACACACACGGCTGAAATCAAGACCGAAATAATCAGGGCAGGACCAGCTAGAGTCGATGCCGCGGTACCAGTAATCGTAAAGATTCCTGTCCCAACCATGGCACCGATTCCCAGAAGGACTACGTCCCTAAGGGTCAGATGTCGTTTCATCTCAGTCTGAGCGAGACCTACATCCTTTTTACGAAAAATACTCATTTTTATACTCCATTTTTTGCGAAATACTCAACTATTATACCATATTTCTTGGCCTAAATGGACTTTTTTCTGTATTTTTATACTTTTATTGTTGAATGCTATGCCAAAAATGGGGACTCCCAGTGGTTGCTTTTTAATTTTACATACATCTCGATTAAAAGGAGCTTGCTAAAGTGGTCCTTTAGCATTCTTTTTTGTTTCTCAAATCCTTATCTGGAAAGAATTTTCAATTTTTAGAAAAAAACATGAAAATCTTATGAATGCGTTTGATTCTTCTAATGAAAGATGTTAGAATGGGGTCATTAAAAAGGAAAAGGGGAACTTTTATGGAAAATAAAGTTCATTTTAAACTTCATAAAGTGAAAAAACAATGGGTTACCATTGCCGTGTCTGGTTTGGCACTTGGTGCCTCATTGATTGGAGTTGGTGTCTCTGCCGACGAACAAGCTACAAATCAAGTTACCTCAGCTAGCACACCTGAAAGCGTCAGCCAGGATCCTGATTTTGTCGTCACAGAAACAACTGTAGATACGACAAAAGCTGATCAAGTCGCAACCAATAATGCAGCTGATACAACTGCTACTGTTACAACGGAAAAGCAGCCAGTCCTTAAAGAAGATCAAGCAAGTAGCACTTACAATTTGGCTAGTGGCGAAACGAGAACTGCAACTTCAGAAACAGCTAGCACAGTCACTGAAGTAAACAGTCAAGCACCAGAATCTGTTGAAACTACTGTCGTTTCTGGCGGTCAATTCAAGAGTGATGCTGAAGGCAACTGGTACTACCTTAAAGACGGGAAAAATCTGACAGGTGCCCAAAACGTTGACAATTTCGACCTTTATTTCCACGAGGATGGCAAGCAAGCCAAGGGTGAGATTATCACAGAAAATGGACAATCTTTCTACTATGACAAAGCCAATGGACGTAAGGTAACCAATACCTCTATCAACATCGATGGTCAAGCCTACAATGCTGATGCCCAAGGTCGTTTGACAGCAGTTCTCCCTGAAACGAACAAACGCAACCAGTTTATCGAAGATAATAACCACAACTGGTATTACCTCGGCAAAGATGGGAAACCCGTCACTGGTGCTCAGAACATCGATGGCTTTAACCTCTACTTCCACGAAGATGGTCGACAAGCTAAAAACGAAATCGTCACTATTAATGGTGATAGCTACTATTTCGATAAAGACAATGGCCGTCGTGTGACAGGTCGACAAGCTCTTGACAACGTCAACCATAAATACTTTGGCTATTACTACTTCGACAAAGATGGCAAGATGGTCAAAGATGACTTCATCACTGAGAATGGCAATCTTTACTACTTTGATGCTACTGGCAATCAACCTAATTTTGTCTTTGTTTCAGATAAAGCTAGTCATTGGTATTACATGAGTGACTTCAAGGCAACTAAAGGTTTCTCGGGTACAATGAGATTCAGTACAACCTTTATAGACCGTAGCCAAGCACACAATAAGACAATCACCAAAGAGCTTTATGGCCATCAGTATTATTTCGACCCCAAGACTGGTATCATGGTAACCAATCGTTATATTTCTGACGACAAGGGTAATTGGTATTACTTTGGTAAAGACGGTAAAGCGCTTCATGGCTTTCAAACGGTAGATGGTAGCCTTCACTACTTCAATGATAGTGGTCAACAAGTCAAAGGGGACTTCCTTTACTACGATAACGATATCTACTATTTCGACAAAGACAATGGAAATCCAGTAACCAACCAATTCGTTAATAGAGATAACTCTTGGTACTACTTCGGAGCTGATGGTAAAGCCGTATCTGGTTTCCAAACCATTAACGGACAGAACCTTTATTTCCACGAATATGGTGTCCAAGCCAAGGGACAACTGGTTACTATTGACGGCAAAACCTACTACTTCGATCCAAATACAGGTGACAAGTGGGTTAATCGCTCACTTACCTTAAACGGTACGGTCTATAACTTTGATAGCAATGGTGTGGCGACTACTAAAGCTGACCAAACCACAAATCGAAACCAATTTGTTAAAGGTACCGATCAAGAATGGTACTACTACGATGCTAACGGAAAAAAGGTCACTGGTTTCCAAACCATTAACAAGGACCTCTACTACTTTAACGATAAGGGCCAACAAGTTCGAGGAGGTATTTTCAACCTAGGTGATAACTACTACGTCGCCAACAAAGATACTGGTGCTATCCTTCGCAATGCCTTTTATCACGATACATCAACTGGACCTTATGGCAACTTCTCTGAAAACATCTACTACGCTGGCAATGATGGTGCCTTCAAGACAGGCTGGTTAGAAATCAACGGTAACCGTTACTACGCTAGCGACTATTCTGATGACGACTCCCCTAAAGGAAACCTCTACACTGGAGTACATAACTCTCAACTCTTTAGCCCAGATGGGAAACTCTTGACAAACGGTCTCTATCCTGAGTTCAAGCGTACTGGTGAAAATGCTTATGACCTTGAAGGTGTCTATGTCACAGATACCGACGGTAATATCAAAGAAGGTCCTTATCAGTATGATGGCAAGATTCTTGGATCAAAATATAGTAGCGTTCGCCAATCACAATGGTCAACTTTTGACGAATGGGACATTCTTAATGGACACCTCTACCATTTCGACTCAACACCAATGACCTTCACAGCACCAAATGGCCAAAAAGTGACCACAAACGTGGCCATTGCAACAACTAACAAGGCCCTTACTTATCGCGGTGTAACCTTTAATTTTGATGCCAAGGGTATTGATGCGACAAAAGAAAAAGCCATCCACTTTGACCAATTGAAGACGGATCCTAGCGGTACAAGTTATCTCTATGAAAATGGTCAAAAAGTCACTGGCTTGAAGACCTTTGATGGCGTCACTTACTATTTCTATGAAGATGGCCGTCAAGCCAAAGGTACTGAGGTCGCAATCAACAATAATATTTACCAATTTGACCAACTGACTGGTATCATGACACGCAACGCCTTTTCAAAATCATACAACTACGAAGGTTCTCCACGTTTTCCATACTACCCAACACGCTACTATGGCAATGACGGAGCTGCTCTGACAGGTTGGCAAACCATCAACGGCAAGGACTACTACTTCCGAGATAGCGGAAACCTTGAAACAGGACGTTTTGTCATCGGAGACAGAGCCTATAATGCTGATGACAATGGTGTAGTTGCTGACCGCAAGGGTGAACCTGCCTACCGCAATCGTATCGTCTACGATAAAGGCGACAACTACTATTACAATGACAAAGGTGAGAAAGTTACCGGCTTCCAAGAAGTTGATGGCAAGGTCCTCTACTTCGACGCTGAAGGCAAACAAGTCCTAGGACGCTTTGTCACAGTTGATAATTACACCTACTATTTCGACCCTAAAACAGGTGAAAGATACACTAACCGCTCTGTCCTCATCGACGGTAAACTCTATACCTTCGATAAAGATGGGCATGTGGTGTCCTAAGATGAGATGAAACTGAGACGAAAGTCTTGGTTTTTTGTTGAAGTTAAGGACCATATAAACTAACATTACATATAGGAAACATAAAATAGGCTGAGAAATAACCTCAGCCTATTTTATTTATACAAGAATTATATACTCTAATTATAACTTATCAATGATGAATCAAATCATATATTCCAAATCATAACTAGCATCAGAAAGAATACGTGCCAAAAATTGTTGTGTACGTTTTTCTTTTGGTCTGTAAAAAATGTCTTTTGGACTCCCCTCTTCGATGACATGACCACCATCCATGAAAACGACATGATTAGCTACATCTCGTGCAAACCCCATTTCATGAGTCACAACTACCATTGTCGTTCCTTCATGAGCAAGTTGTTTCATGACATCCAGAACATCCCCAACTAGTTCTGGATCAAGTGCCGATGTAGGTTCATCAAATAACATTACCTTCGGTTTCATAGCTAATGCACGTGCAATAGCAACACGTTGCTTTTGACCACCGGATAGTGAGTCCGGATACATTTGAGCTTTATCAGCTAATCCGACACGTTCCAATAGTTTCATAGCAATGTCTTGTGCTTCTTTCTTATCCGTTTTTCTTACATTTACGGGAGCCAATATCAAATTATCCAATACGGTCATATGTGGGAATAGATTAAAGTTTTGGAATACCATGCCCACCTTTTCTCTTATAGGCAAGAGGTTATTTTCGTCCAAAGTGTCCATGCCGTTCACATAGACAGCCCCCGACTCAGGAAGATTTATAGCGTTTATGCACTTTGCAAGTGTAGATTTGCCTCCACCATTAGGTCCTGTTATTGCAACAAAACGCTCATCAATTTTCAAATTAATATTTTTCAAGATTTCTTTTTCTTTTATGCTATCCATTATTTTCTTTTGTATCGTCTCATAAACTTTAGGAACCATTCCAAAAGTATTGGGGTTATATTTTTGAAATCCCTGCATCAATCTCACCGAATTGGCATTTTCCAAAAGTCCAATTTGCGCTCCTCCTAAAAACAGTGCAAAAAAAGTAGAAAATCCGGAAACATGGAACATTGGGAACACCAATAAATATC
>OLRO01001260.1_pt1 | contig 14977 bp, 12 predicted proteins | sample 1673131 | NCBI WGS metagenome assembly OLRO01 (sample SAMEA3136757, study PRJEB25190) | human gut metagenome | biome: human gut; feature: human-associated habitat; material: faeces | place: Austria | collected 2013 | reverse complement strand
TAACAGTACTTTAGATAATTGCTTTAAAAATAATTTCTATGTTTTAAAAACTAATAATATATATAAAGATAATATTTTATATAATACAAAGGCTAATTTGGAAAAAGGGGAGTTTTATGTTTTTTATGAAAACAAGAATACTTTAGAAGAAATAAGTGCATTAATAAAATTTGTTAAAGGTAAAAATATAGATATAGTTAATATAAATAAACTTTTAGAATAATTAAACTAGCAAAATCAAATGTATTATAAAATTTAGTCATTAAAATACGTTGTTTATTTTGTACAAAAGTGTTGACATTTTGTACTTTATATGGTATAATTTATCTATCAATGGGGATTTGGTAGATACAGATAATATTAAACTTCTTCCTTATTGGAAGATTTTTTAGTTATATAATTGACTAAAAAAAGAATATGCTGTATAATAAATAACTGAAATTCACAAAGGGGGTATTTAATATGAATAGTGAATTAATGGAAAAATTAGAAAGTTTGTTAAATAAGTTTCAAGAAAGGGCTTTATCTTTAAGAGAAGAATATGCTTCAATAACAAGTATTGATAACGACTTAACTAAAGAAGATATTTCTAGAATTAAAGAAATAAAAGATGATTTAAGTAGTTTAAGTACTAAAATTACTGATTTAACTAGTGATATTGATAAATATAAAAACTATGATAAAGAAGTTAATAAATTATCAAGTCTTATAAATAGTTCAAGTGATGAAGGTGTTAAATATCTTATAAATAAAGACTTACAAGAAGCAATTATTAAAGAAGAAGAATTTGCTAGTTATTTAGAAAAGAAATATGCTTTAGTTCAAACTAATGTTAAAAACGAACCTAATAACGAAGAGCAAGAAGAAGAGAAAAAGAAAGGTTTTAATATAAAGAAACCAAGTAAAAAGACAACTATTTCAATAGTTGCAATACTTGCAGCTTTAGGTCTTACAGTTGGTGTTTTAAAAGGATGTAATAATAAAAATAATTCTTTAGATAATCAAACTGAAATAACTGATACTTTAGATAATGAAACAAATAATAAAGTAAAAGAAATTTTGGAATTTGGTGACATTAATGATGAAGAACAAGTAAGCAAAAGAGCAGATAAAATCATGAATGAAATCAATACTTTAGCGCCTAATAATGATTATACTATTGATGAAATAGAAAATATTCTTAAATGGATAAATGGTGGAATAGTAAGTGAAGTTTCTCAAGAAGATGGATTATTTGCAATTACTAGAGTAGAAAACTTAATGAATAAAGAAAATCAAGAAGAAGTTAGTAAACCTTTTGATATAAGTAATTTCTTCTTAGATGGAACACAAGGTAAAAAGTTAGCTAGTAAAATATATAATGCTAAAACAAGTTTAATGAGTACTAAGGGTAGTGAAAACTTTAAAACTAGTGCTGAAGAGTTTACTAAATTAATGGTTAATTCTTGGGTACTTAATGGTACTAATAATGAAATAAGTAGTTATGTATTAGAAACTAGTGGTATGAAAGCCTTAATAGATACTTACTTCTTAAATACTTATGCTTATATTGATATTCCAGTAGAAGTTAGTGTGATGGATGCAACATTTGATTTAGACAAAATAGCAGATGCAGTAAATGAAGCTAATTGTAAAACTACAGTTACTGCTGATAATGGTGAAACATTTGATACATATATGAATAAATTTAGTTCAGATATGATAGGAATGATAACAGAAGCAACATTGAATAAACAAAATAGTAATAGTTTAACATTAAAATTAAATTAGTTAGGGGGAATTAATATGTATAGTAGTGAAAAAAATCCAGGATTTAACTGGAAAGATTTAGTAATAAAAGTCGTATTTGTATTCTTATTTATAATCTTATTAATGTGGTTATTTAAAAAGAGTACACCTAATATGACACCATTCTATAGTAATGTATTTAGAGAAAATGTTAAATACATGCAAGATGCAGCAGAAAGTTATTATACTAATGAAAGATTACCTAAAAATATAGGTGATTCTGCAGAAATAACTTTAGCAGAAATGATTAGAAAAAACATGATATTACCTTTTGTTGATAAAGATGGTAATGAATGTGATACTAATGCTTCTTATGTACAAGTTGTTAAAAACAAAAATGATTATACTTTAAGAGTTAACTTAGTATGTCCAACTGAAAAGAACTTTGTTGAAAAAACTTTAGGATGTTATGATTATTGTGAAGATTGTACTGAAGAAGAAAAAGCACTTAAGGAAATTGAATATCAATTTAAAAAAGCAACATCAAGTACTAAGAGTGTTTATAGTTGTCCAAATGGAGGAACTTTAAAGAATGGTATTTGTTATGTATATGGTAGTGAATCATATAAAGCAACAGAGAAATCAACTAGTGGTGAATATTATTGTCCAAATGGAGGAACTTTAAGTGGTAACTTATGTTATGTAACTAAAGAAAACTCTTATAAAGCTTATTCTAATTCAAGTAGTGGATATTATACTTGTCCAAATGGAGGAGAATTAGTTGGTTCTAAATGTTATGTTACAACTAGTGGAAGTAGTTATGATGCTAAAATAATTAATTATAGTTGTCCAAATGGAGGATACCTAAGTGGTACAATGTGTATAAAGTCAAGTGGTTCAAATTATCCTGCTACACCTAGTACAAGTAAGGGTAGTAGTTATGCAGCTACACCTAAAACTGATAAAGTAAGAACTGTTATTGGTAATGCTACACCTAAAACTGGTAAATCTTATTTAAATGGTACATATACTAAAAAACCAAGCGGATATACTTGTTCAACTAGTAAACAATATATATGTAGTTCAAGTTCAAATTGTCCAGGATATGTAACTGTTTATACTGGATGTTATAAAACAACAACAACTTACTCATGTTCAAGTGGAACATTAGAAGGAACTCAATGTGTTAAATATACTAATAAAACAACATATAGTTGTCCAAGAGGTGGATCACTAAGTGGAACAACATGTTATTTAAATAATGGTAAAACAACATATAGTTGTCCAAATGGAGGTACACTAAGCGGAACAATGTGTGTATTTAATAGTTCAAGTTATTATGCTACACCTGACTATAGTTGTCCAAATGGAGGTAACTTACTTGGAAGTAGATGTTACTTTAATGGTAATACTACAAGTTATAATGCAAGTTATATAAGTGGTGCAAGTACAAAATACTGTGATTATGGGGACAAATTAGTTGGTGACAGATGTTATTATACTAAGAGTGAGTCATATTTAGCTAATAAGACAGAAGGTAAAAAAAGTTATGAATGTACTAAAGGTGGAACATTCAATAGTAATGATAAAACTTGTAGTGTATCTGTATTAAAGAGTCAATATAATGCAACTAAGACTACAAAAACATCAAATGGTTATATCTACAAATGGAGTACTAGTGAAACATTAGAAGGATGGACTAGAACTGGTGCTACTAGAGAAGTAGAAAAGAAGAAATAAGCCTTGTGCTTATTTTTTTGATGTATAGACTTTTTATGTAAAAAATGGTAAAATAATAATGTTTATTAAGAAAGGATTTAATATGAATAAGATGAGTATTAGTAAAGAAGATACACTTGTTATGAAACTGATTCATTATTTTGTTACTAATGAAGACTATAGACCAATAGTAGTACATGGTGTACAAAATGAAATTTGGTTAGAAAATTTAGACAATGATATTCCTTTGATAAGAATAAATTCTAATTATATACATAATGAAGAGCAATTAATGAGTGATTTAAGAAAAGTAGAAGTTATTAGAAAAACTATTAAGAAAAAAACATATTCATTTAGAAGTAAAGTACTCAATTTACTTATGAATACTAGAGATGAAGTTACTCTAACAGAAGAAGAAAATGTTTTAAGTATTAAAGTTAAAAATATAACAGAACTTAAAAAGAATAAATTTATAAATGATTATTTTCCTAATTTTAAAGAGAAAGTAGTTAGTAAAAATAATGGTATAGTTGATGTATTAGAGATGACTGAAGAACTAAATAAAAAAACAATTAAGGAAGATAATGAGTTAGCTAAGATATTTTTAAAGAAAGATCAACCAATTGTAACATATTCTATTATATTACTTAATATTATAGTATTTATGCTAAGTTTATTAGATTATAATATGATAATTAATTGTTTTGCTAATTATTATATTAATGTTAAAAATGGTGAAATATATAGATTATTAACTGCTTGTTTTGTGCATGCTAATTTCTTACATATATTCTTTAATATGTATGCATTATATTATATAGGACCAATGGTAGAAAAATATTATGGAAAACTTAAATATTTACTTATATATTTAGGTAGTGGAATAATGGGAAGTTTATTTTCTGTAGTATTAAGTAATAATGTTAGTATAGGTGCAAGTGGCGCAATATTTGGTCTTTTTGGTAGTATGTTATATTTTGGCTATAAATATAGAGCTACTTTAGATGGATTTGTTAGAAGTGGTATTATACCTGTATTATTTATAAACTTAATATTAGGATTTATTGTTCCAAATATAGATGTATATGGTCATATAGGAGGACTTGTTGGTGGATTATTATTAAGCTATATAGTTGGTGTTTATAGAAAATGTAAGAAAAAGAATACTATAAATGGATTAATTATAATAACTATATTAATTGCATCTTTAAGTTATATGTTGATTATTAAATAAAGTACTTGAAAAGAGTACTCTTTTTTGTTATACTTTTATTAGTTTAAGAGTAGAAGGAGGATATAAAATATGACTAATAATTATATAAATAAATTAAGTTATATTTCTTCACCTATAGTACAAAATAAAGTACTAAACGGGGGGGGGTTATTATCTTCTAACTAACTTAAAGTTAAATTGTTTTTTGCATGAAATAAATGGATAGAATGAGTCTACCCATTTTTTGTTATGTAATAAAAGGAGGAAGAAGTTTATGCAAAAAAAACAAACAATATTAGTGGTTGCTAGTTTACTAGTAGTAGTACTTAGTGTAACACTAGCATATTTTACAGCACAAATAATAGGAAAGGGAAAAGATGTTTCAGTAAGTAGTGCTGACTTGAAAATAGTATTTACTGATACAGATGGAAGTATAAGTGGTACTAATATAGAACCAGGATGGAGTGATACCAAAACATTTACTATAGAAAATAAAAGTAATGAAACTTACAAATATAACATAGTTATACAAGACTTAGTAAATACTTTTGTAACTGAAGGATACTTACAATACAAAATAACTAGTACTAATGGTGGATACAATATGACAGAGTTTAAAGATGTACCAAAGTCAAGTGCACCTAAAGATACAATACTAGCTTATAGTGTTAGCATTCCAGTAGGAGTAACACAAAGTTATACAATTGAATTTAAGTATGCAAACGATGAGAGCGTTGATCAAAGTGAAGATATGGGTAAAACATTAAGTGGAACTCTTTATATAGAGAAGGGGACTGAGAAACCTTTTAATGGTGGAACGCTCGTTGAAGCAATTAAATATTATAATTCAACAATACAAACAAGAACAGACTTTAGTATAGTTTTAACAGATGATAATACAAACACATTATATACTTCTACTGAAGACAGTAAAACAGTATATTATTTTGCAGGTAATGCAAAGAATAACTGGGTAAAGTTTGGAACATTTGCAAGTGATGGACCAGTAAGAGGATATTATAGTGCAACTATTTCGACATATAAAGAATATACTACTCTAGAAGAATGCAATTCAGCATCTTCTTACAACACTAATTGTTCTTATCCTTGGAGAAAAGGTGACCCAATGTATTGGAGAATAATAAGAACAAACTCAGATGAAAGTGTAAGACTTTTATACCATGGAACAAGTACTACTTCAACTGAAGCATATATAGGAACATCAAAATTTAATAGTGGTCGTGATAATATAGCATATGTAAGTTATATGTATGGTAGCCTAGGAAGTATAGCAAATGCTAGAACTAACCAAACAAACTCTAGTACAATAAAAACAGCAATAGATAACTGGTATAAAGATTATTTGAATACAAATTATGGTAAATACATAAGTACAACAGCAGTATATTGTAACGATAGAAGTACATCAGGTAGTAATTCCTTTGGAGCAAAAACAAGACTAGATACTACAAATAAAACACCAAGTTATAACTGTGCAACAATAGAAGACAAATTCACAGTAGACAAAAGTACAGGAAACGGAAAACTAACATACCCAATAGCATTAATGACAGCAGATGAAGTAGTTTTTGCAGGTGGAAAATTTTTTACAGATGCAAAAACATGGTATTATTATAATAGTGCAAACGGTATCTCAACTGGATCAGAATATTGGTGGTTGTTGTCTCCTTACCGTTGGTATGACAGTTCCAGCCTTGCTCAAGTGTTCCATATGTACGGTTCTGCTTACCCTGGCAAATTGACCTACCAAGACGCCAACAACACTTACGGTGTGCGTCCAGTCCTATCACTAAAATCTTGTATCAAATATAGTACAGGAAATGGATCACCTGAGACACCTTATGAAATAGTGAAAACTGAAAGTGGATGCTAATATAACAAATTGGAATAAATTTTAAGAAATAAGTAATTTAATCTTTTTAAGTTACTTATTTTTTGGTACAATAATAAGTGAGGATGTGAAATATGAAACGTGCAATATTAATTGATGGAAATAATTTGTTATTTAGAAGTTATTATGCTACTGCTTATAGTGGAAATTTAATGAAGAATAGTAAAGATTTTCCTACAAATGCTTTATTTGGTTTTGTTAATATGATTAATAAAATTATGAATGAAGAGAAACCTGAATATGTAGTAGTAGCTTTTGATAAAGGGAAAAACTTTAGACATGAAGAGTATGCTGAATACAAAGCTGGAAGAATTGAAACACCAAAAGACTTATTAAAACAATTTCCAATTGCTTATGATATACTTGATGCAATGGGGATAGTTAGTTTAGGAGTAGATAATTATGAAGCAGATGATATAATTGGTACATTTGCTAGAATGGCTGATGAAGATGATATGTATGATGCAACTATAGTTAGTAGTGATAAGGATTTACTTCAGTTAATTAGTCATGATGTAAATGTAAAACTTCTTAAACAAAAAGATTATATATTAATGGATGAACAAGTATTTTTTGATACATATGGGTTAAAACCTATTAGAATGATAGATTTAAAGGCACTTATGGGGGATGCATCAGATAATATTCCTGGGGTTAAGGGAATAGGTGAAAAGACTGCACTTAATTTATTACATGAATATGATACTATTGAGAACTTATATGATAATATAGATAGTGTTAAAGGGAAAACTAAAGATAAGTTAATTGAAGGAAAAGAAAGTGCTTATTTTAGTAAAAAAATTGCTACTATATATAAAGAAGTACCTGTTAATATGAGTTTTAATGATATTAAATTAAAAGATAGAAATTTAACTAAGTTAAAGAATATTTATAAAGATTTAGAGTTTTTTAGTATGCTTAAAAAGTTAGATAGTGAAGTAATTAATAATCCTAGAAAAGAAGTAAGTTATATACTAGTTAATGATAAATTGAATATAAGTAAACCATTTTCTTTCTATTTAGAAGTTAGTAGTGAAAACTATCATACTGCTAAGTTTGTAGGGTTATCTATATATGATGGAGAGAATACTTATATACTTAGTGAAGATGCGGTTATTATGAATAAAGATATATTTAGTTATGCAGATAGTACTTATGATTTAAAGAAGTGTATATGTTTTTTAAGAAGATATGGTATAGTACTTAATAATTGTAAATTTGATAATATGATAGCAACATATTTACTTAATTATAATATTAAAGATGATATTTCTTATATAGCTAATACTTGTGGATATGATATTCCTTTTTATGATAGTATAGTTAAGAATGATAGTGTTATAGTAAGTGATGAACAACTTTATAGTATTTTATCTAGTAAGAGTAAGTATATTTATGAAACTAAAAGTAAATATATTAATGAACTTGTTAATGAAGAAATGATTAATTTGTTTAATGATATAGAAATGCCTTTAGTAAGTGTTTTAGCGAGTATGGAGATAAATGGTATTAGGGCTAGTAGTGAAGTAATAGATGATTTACATGATTCTTTAGAAAGAAGGCTTAGTGATTTAACTAAGGAAATTTATGGATATGCTGGATGTGAATTTAATATACAAAGTGCTAAACAAATGGGTGAAGTTTTATTTGAAAAGTTAGATTTACCTCATGGAAAGAAAAAAGGAAAAAATGGTTATTCAACTGATCATGATACTCTTATAAAATATTATGATATGCATCCAATTATTAAGTGTATTTTAGAATATAGAAATTTATATAAGTTAATGAGTGGATATACTGATAAATTAAAGAGTTATATTTTAGAAGATGGAAAAATACACACAATATATAAGCAAGCTATTACTAGAACTGGAAGACTTTCTAGTGTACTTCCTAATTTACAAAATATTCCTATAAGAAGTGAAGAGGGTAGAATTATTAGAAAGGCTTTTGTACCAGAAGAAGGGTGTGTTTTATTAGATGCAGATTATTCTCAAATAGAACTACGTTTAATGGCACATATTTCTAAAGATGAGAATATGATTAATGCTTTTAATACTGGAGAAGATATACATACTAAAGTAGCAAGTAATGTGTTTGATGTACCAATTAATGAAGTGACTAAGGAACAAAGAAGAACTGCAAAGGCTGTTATTTTTGGTATAGTTTATGGTATTAGTGGTTTTGGACTTGGAGAAAATTTACATCTAACTCCTAAAGAGGCTAAAATATATATAGATAAGTATTTAATGATGTATCCTAAAGTAAAAGAGTATATGGATAATATTGTTAGTTTTGCTAAAGAACATGGATATGTTAGAACTTTGTTTGGAAGAAAAAGAGTAATAGATGAGTTAAAGAATACTAATTATATTATTAGAAAAAGTGGAGAGAGAATAGCATTAAATACGCCTTTACAAGGGACTGGGGCTGATATTATAAAGAAGGCTATGATAGAAATTGATAAAGAACTAACAAGAAGAAACTTAAATAGTAAGATGTTAGTACAGGTTCATGATGAACTAGTGTTTAGTGTACCTAAGAATGAACTTGAAGTAACTAAAGAATTAGTAACAAATATTATGGAAAATACATACACTTTATTAGTACCACTTAAGGTTGAAAGTGATATTGGTGATAATTGGTATGATGCTAAATAAATTCATATAAAATGAATGGAGAGAAATATGAGTTCTAAAGTATTATTAAAAAGTTTAATTGTTAATTTATTTCTTACAATAGTTAAGTTTATTGGAAGTGTACTAGGTAATTCTAAAACACTTATATCAGATGCTGTACATTCTTTTAGTGATATGTCAACTGATATTATAGGTCTTATAGGAGATAAACTTTCTAGTAAGAAACCAGATAAAGAACATCCTTATGGACATGGTAGAATAGAATATTTAACTAGTATTATAATGAGTTTCTTTATTATTTGGCTTGGACTTAGTATTATGGTTACTTCATTTAATGGGAAAGTAAAAGTACCTAATAAAAGTGCTTTAGTGGTTATTGGAATAACTATTGTTATTAAATTTATTTTAAGTACTTATTTACTAAAAAAAGGAAAAGAAATGGGTAGTAATATTATACTCGCAAATGGAGTAGAGAGTAGATATGATATGTATAATTCTATTTTGGGGTTTGTATTTATTCTTATTTCTTTCTTAGGAAGTGATAATAAGTATTTTAAATATGCTGATATTATTGGAAGTGTAGTTATTGCTTTTATGAGTATTAAAGTAGGAATAGAAATACTTCTTAAAAATGTTAGTAGTATTTTAGGAGAAGTGGAAACTGATAATAATAAAATAAATTCTGTTAAAGAAATTATTAAAAGTAATTTATATAAAATAAGAAGAGTTACTTTAATTAAGTATGGACACTACTATGATGCTATAATAGATTTGATTTTAAAAAATAATATTAATATTAATGAAGTCTATAAGTTAGAACAAAGTATTAAGAAAGAATTAAAAAGAAGTGATATGAGTATTAGGTATGTTACTGTTAACTTTAAACCTAAAATAAAATAAGATATAAATAAATCGGTTATGCTTTATATATTATAATTGTAATGTTAATTGATAATTGACTTTTACTTTCATTTATGCTATAGTCATCCTAGAAAGATGGTATACATATATGAAAAAAAGTCTCTACTTGGTGCTGGAAGAGCAGTTAAAACAGTTCAATTAGTTGATCATAATACATTAAATAGTTTATATTAAGGGAGATGAAAGAATGAAAAAGTTTTTATGTATTTTGCTACTTGCGTGTGTAATGATTACTGGATGTGAAAACAAGGAAAATGCAAGTTCTGATGTAAAAGAAAATACTAGTAATGAAGTTAAAGATAATGTTTTAGTAATTAATAGTGAAGCTGATACTTTATATAATTATGCGGATAGTAGTGTTATTTATAGTTTAGCTGATTATATTGCCATTGTTAAGATTGATGAGATTACAGGAGTAGATAATTATAGCTATGTTTCTAATGAGTATGTTTTACCTTATACATATGGTAATATGACTGTTATTAAGAGCTATAAAGGTAATTTAGAGGAAAATAAAAGTGCTAAGTTTTATCGTTTAGGAGGGTCTATTTCTTATGAAAAGTATTATAATGGTTTAACAACTGGAGAAAAAGAAAAGATTGACTCTGTAAATAAAAACAATTTAAATAAGTATAAGTATGTTGATATATCAGTAGGTAAAAAGGTTGATATTAAGGAAAATAATTATTATTTAGTTTATTTAAAAGGTGGTAACGTTTATAAAAATGAAGATAATGCTTATGGTATATTTGGTTTAGAGTATGGTATAAGGCAAGTTAAAGATAATAATTTAAATAATATAGAAGTACTAAATAATGATAGTTTAAAATATGAAAGTATATCTAGAGTAATAAAATAAGATGCGTGATTGCATCTTATTTTGTTATAGTATGATTTATAATTTCACTATTAAAGATACTTTTGTCATTAGTAATTATACTATATAAATAACTTGCTTTTAGTTCAGTATTCATTACTTCTTTTTCAAATTTATTACATACTTTAATATTTATATCTTTTTTTATTTTAGAATAATATTTTTTTCCATTCTTACTTAAACCTAATATTTTAATATAAGATAATTCTTTATTACTTGCTTCTTCTTTAGTTAATCCAACAAATATATTTATAAGTATTCTATTTACTTTGTTTATGGTAACTCTTTTATTAGATATATATTTTACTAAATCATCATAGTTATCACACTTTATAACACCTTCATATATTCTGTTTTCTATTCCTTCATCTATTAAATGATACTTGTTAAGAGAATTTTTTTCACTTATTACTTTGTATTTTATTAAATTAAATAGTTTTTCATAGTCAACTTTTTTAATGTATGGTGTAACATTATTAGGAACATATTCTTTAATAGATTCATTTTTATTTAAAAACTCTCTTATTTCGTAAGCACTTATTATATTACTTTTTTTAGTGTTAGTTTTAAAATTATTAGTTCTTTTAATACTTATTGGTTTAATATTATATTTATTTTTAAGTATTTCTTTTATATAGCTTACTCCTAAAATATCATTACTTTCTTTGATTTTTATTCCAGTTAGTTCGTATATACTTTTTCCAATACTACTAGGATAGTTATAACCTTTACTCATATAATCTTTAACTAATGAGTCAAATTGTTTGTTATCTATTTGTACGCTGCTGGCAAGTGATAATAAGTCTATGTTATTTGTTTCGCTACCAAATACTAATTTTTCTATTTTAAATTCATTTAACATTTTTAATGCTGCATAACTGAATATATCGCTTGATTGATTACTATATATAAAGGGTATTTCTAGAACTATATCTATACCATTATTAATTGCTATATTAGTTTTATTCCATTTATCAAGTACACTTATTTCTCCTCTCATTGTATAGTTACCACTCATTGCAACTATTATAACTGAGTCTGGATACATTTCTTTTATTTTCTTTATTTGATATAAGTGTCCATTATGAAATGGATTATATTCAGTTACAATACCTATTATTTGCATAAAATCACCTGTACATATTTTATCAAAAAAATATTATTTTGAAAAGTACTAAAAGTGGGTGCTAAACTTTCAGTTTTCTTATTTAGAGTTTTGTGATATAATGTTGTTACTGGAGGAATTAGATATGTTTGATATTAGTTTACTTAAGAATGATAGTAAAGAAAAACTAGAAATAGATATGGATATTAATTTTACAAGTGAAGACCTTAAAGATAATCCTATAAAAGACGCTAAAGATATAAAAGCTAAGGGTACTATTAGTAGAGTTAGTAATGATTTATATCATTTAGAATTAAATATTACTGGAACTTTAGTGCTTACTTGTGCTAGAAGTTTGGAGAATGTTTTATATCCAATCGATATTTTTGTTGATAAAAACATAGAAGAAGAGCCAAAAAGTGACGAAAAACCATTAATTTTGCAAAATTCACTTGATATTTTTGCAATTGTGTGGGAAAATATTATATTGGAAGTTCCACTTCGTGTTGTAAAAGAGGATGCAAATTTTATAAGTGAAGGAAATGGATGGAGCTTAGTTGAAGAAAATGATAAAGAAGAATAACGGTACGTTCAAAAAGTGCTTTGCTCAAAGGCTTAGGGAACTGAGAAAAGAAAACGGCATAACGCAGGCGGGACTTGCGGAGAGAATGAATGTTTCAAGAACGTGTATCGCGAATTGGGAAAGCGGCAAGCGTATCCCCGAAGTGGCGGCGATAACGTATCTTGCCAAGCTTTTTAAAGTTCCTGTTGACTACCTTTGCGGCAGGACGGACGAACGGTACAGAGTGAAATTGCTTGATAATATCGACTTCGACTTAACAAAACTAAACGGCAAAGGCATCGAAATGCTTTGCGAATATTACGATTATCTTGTCAGCAGTAAAAAATATAGAGCAAAATAGTAAAAAATGCTTGACATTTGCTGAAAAAAGATATATAATTACAAGGCTTGCGGTAAACGTAAGCAATCCTTGCCCACACGGGGTATGTGTGGGACAAAAGTCCATAAGGAGGTGCAGAAAATGGCTGAAAAAATACTAAACAGCTATGAAACAATTTTTATCATTGACGCAACACTTGATGAGGAAACGGTTACTGCTCTAAAGGATAAGTTTACAACACTTATCGAACAGAACGGTGAACTTGAATCTGTTGACGAATGGGGCAAGAGAAGACTTGCTTACGAAATTAATGATAGAACAGAAGGTTTCTACTATCTTGTAAACTTCAAGGCTGACAGCGAGTTCCCTAAAGAACTTGAAAGACAGTACAAGATTACAGAAGGTATCCTAAGAACTATTGTTATCAGAAAAGACGAAGAATAGTCTTTTGTGAAGAAAGCGGTGTAAGTATGAACAAAGTTATATTAATGGGACGTCTTACACGCGACGTCGAAATGCGTCAGACTCCGAACGGTGTTTCACTTGCGAGATTTTCAATCGCGGTAAACAGACGTTTCGCCGGTAAAGATGCTCAGCAGCAAGCTGATTTCATCAACTGCGTTGCATGGCGTCAGACAGGTGAATTTATCGCAAGATATTTCCAAAAGGGCAGTATGATTGCGGTAGTCGGAAGTATTCAATCGAGAAGTTGGGACGGTAATGACGGTAAAAAGCAGTATGCGACGGAAGTTGTTGTAGACGAGGCTTACTTTACCGGTTCAAGAGCCGAATCAGGTACTCAAGGCGGAGGGAATTATCAGAACCAAGGCTTTAATCAGGGCGGATTTAACGCTCCTCAATCACAGCCTGCACAAGGCAGTGAACCAAACTTTGGTGATGATTTTGATATGGGCGATTTTTCGGACCTTGACGGTTCGGAAGACGATTTGCCATTCTAACATCCGCGTGATAAAAATTGATAGGAGGAAAATAACATGGCTGAAAGAAATGACAGACCACAGAGAGCAAGAAGACCTAAGAAAAAGGTTTGTATGTTCTGCGTAGATAAGGTTGAGCATATCGATTATAAGGATGCTGCCAAGCTGCGCCGCTTCATCAGCGAGCGCTCCAAGATCCTGCCCCGCCGTACCACCGGTACCTGCGCTGCCCATCAGCGTCAGCTGACGGTCGCTATCAAGCGTGCCCGCCAGATCGCCCTGCTGCCCTACGTAGCAGACTGAGGTTTCAAGCAAAAAACCTGTCCGTATGGGCAGGTTTTTTGAATACGCGGAGGTTTTTATGTTTTCCATCACGCTCATCTGCATGGGCAAGCTCAAGGAGAAATTCTATACCGAGGCGGCCGCCGAATATGCCAAGCGGCTGAAGGCCTACTGCGCCTTCCAGCTCATCGAGCTGCCGGAATGCCGCCTGCCGGAGGAGCCGAGCGCCGCGCAGATCGCCCAGGGCCTGCAGAAGGAGGCGGAGCTCATCCGCGCGAAGCTGCCCAAGGGCTGCTTTTTCTGCGTGCTGACGCCGGAGGGCAGGCTCCTGTCCTCGGAGCAGCTGGCCGATACCCTGCGGCAGGCCAAGCTCGGCGGCCGGTCGGGCGCGTGCTTTCTCATCGGCTCGTCGTTCGGCATCGATCCATCGATCAAGGCGATGGCCGATCTGAAGCTCTCGATGAGCAGGATGACCTTTCCGCACCATCTCGCCCGCGTCATGGCGCTCGAGCAGCTCTACCGCGCCGAGGCCATCCAGGCGGGCAGCAAATACCACAAATAACAGGAGGTTTTCGCAATGTTTCAGATGAAAGACGAAATGCAGACCGCCGTCAAGCACAACATCCGCGGCGGCGAAGGAAGCCCCAGCTTCCGTTACCTGTTCTCGGCCGAGCAGCTCGGCGGCCGCGCGGAGATGATGGCCGTCATCACCCTGCAGCCCGGCGAGTCCGTCGGCGTGCA
>OLRO01001258.1_pt1 | contig 14980 bp, 9 predicted proteins | sample 1673131 | NCBI WGS metagenome assembly OLRO01 (sample SAMEA3136757, study PRJEB25190) | human gut metagenome | biome: human gut; feature: human-associated habitat; material: faeces | place: Austria | collected 2013 | reverse complement strand
CTAAAGTCCCTTTAAATAAAGGGACTTTTTTGTCTTCTTATATCATTTTAAAGGGAACAATATGAATAAAGGACAAAAACTCAGAAATTTATAAAATATTGATTAAGTAATGAAAAATTAGAATATTGCACAAATGAAATGTGAAAATCTTGTGAATTCATCCAAAAATGGTGACAGTCGAAGAATTAATATTGCAAATTGTGCGTTTAGGGTATAAAATACTATTATATTTTGGCGCAGATGTGTGCTTATGAGGAGAGTGTTTGCATGGGCCTTTTTAACAGGATTATTGATAAAATGGTCAGTGATAAAGTTCCATTTAAAAAGAGAAAAAGGCTGATTGTATTTGTGGCAATCATAACCCTTCTTTCTATGACGACAGCTACGGTTGCGTGGTTCTCAGTAAACACTTTCGCGGGCGTTGACAAGCTTGACCTCAATATCAGCCTAGCCGCACAACTTAAAGTCAGTATGGAAAACCACGGCAAAGACCTTGAAAAATACGGCAAGGTAATCACAAATGAAATGATTGACGATTACCTTAAAAAGCACGGTTCAAGCCTTGAAGATACGGTGCTTGACCCTGTTACAACAAGAGAGGGTACAGAGTTCACCAATCAGCGCGGCACAGTCAGAGAGCCTAACAAGCACAGCTACCTTGAGTTTGAATGTTACTTCATCGCAACCGAGGAAATGTGGGTTCACCTCACAACCGAAAGCACAAAAGCAGGTGCTGATGACGGTACAAAGGTATCGACAGAATCAACCGGCGCAAAGGCTGATGTAGTAAATTGTGCAAGAGTTGATTTCTCAGCCGAGGGAACAGGCAACGGCACAACAATTTATGAGCCGAACAGAAGTAATCCCGTAAACGGACAGACAACTTTTGATTTGCCGTCAGGTTCAATGGTTTACTCAAACAACACAAGGCTTTTTCATCTTAATCAGCTCGAACCGGTTAAGGTAACAGTTCGTCTTTGGATTGAGGGTAACGACCCCGAGTGTGATGACGATGTTCAGGATGCACAGCTTTCTGTACAGCTTGGCTTTATCGGATGCGATAAGGACAATAAACCAATCTCATAATTAAATTAAACAATGTCCCGTAGTGGCGGTCATCGGCCGCCCGCCCTGGAGGAGCTGTCATTCAACGCAGATTTCAGACAGGAGAAAAATTATGGGTTAATGAAATACGCACAATCCGACAGTTAAACGGATACAACTTTGAGGGGAGAGAAAAACTTGTTCGGAAAAAAGAAACCAAAAATTGAACAACCGATTACTCCCGAGGAGTTAAGTCGCTTAAATGATAAGAAAATGGCAGATTCCGAGATTGAACATTTTCATGTAAAAAATGATTCAATCGAGATTGTAAAATACAAAAAGCGCAGACGGCTTTTGAGTATTATCCTTTCGGTCTGCATAATCATTCTTCTTATTCTGTTCATTGTTTCAACGCTTGTAACGCAATGGGGCGACTTGATTATCAGCATTGATTCTCCTGCCGTAAAAAAAGGTATCGTGCTTAGCGAAGACGCTGACTTCAAAACTCAGTGTGCTTCACTTACTGCGAAGCAGGTTAAGGATGTTACAAACATTACATATGCATGGCTTCCTGTTGACCTTGACACAAGCAAGGACGGTGCGCACAACGGCAAAAACTATGTTGCTTATACTTTCTATTGTAAAAATAACGGAGAGGTTGAGCTTGACTATGACGCAGTGCTTGAAATCACAGGTGCGGCTAAGTCGGCAGATGAAGCAACCCGAGTTATGATTTACAAAAACGGCAAGAGCTCAATTTACGGCAAAGGTCAGTACAAGGACAGAAGCAAAGCCGAAACCGATTGTACAAAGTTTGTAAGCGATAAGGAAGTTTATAAAACATCAACCGAAAAATTCAAGGTTGGCGATATTGACAAATACACAATCGTAATTTGGATTGAGGGTAACGACCCCGAATGTATCGACGATATCAGAAACGGTCATGTAAGAATGAGAATGCTGTTCTCGGTTCGTGATGATCAGGAATCCACAGCAAAACCGTAATTTTCGGTACAGTATTACATCAACTTGGTATTATGTGCCTCGGCACTGATATAGCAAAAAATCCCTATGGTGTTTTAGGGACAAAAATTAATTTTATTTAGGAGGAATTTCTCTATGAAAACAACATCAAGAAAGAGATTATTAATCTCTTCCGTAGCAATGCTCCTCGTGGCAATGCTCGCACTTGGTACAGCAACATTCGCTTGGTTCACAACTGACACAACAACTCAGGCAACAGGTATCTCTGTTCAGACATCTAAGAAGTCATTGCTCTTAGTATCAAGCAGAACTTCTGATTGGACAGACAACCTCAACTATAACTTTGGTACAGATGCAGCTAAAAAGCTTCTCCAGCCGGCATCATCATATGACGGTGCAAACTGGTACAAAGCTCAGGCTGTAAATGGTATGTCAGGTGCTGCTACAAACGGTGAGAAAATTACTGGTGTTGGTACAGCTACTGCTGAAGGCAATGTATTCTGCAATATGCTCAATGTTAAGAACACAGGTGCTGAGACTGCTACTAATGTTACGATTACAGCAAATATTTCTGAAACAGCTGTTACAAGTGGTAAAAACTACCTCCGTGTAGCTCTTGTTCCTTCTGATTGTACAGCAGACACCGGTCGTGGTACTGCAACGGTTGCAAGTGCTCAGGAATTTAGAGATAACATTTACAGTGCTGGTGCTGACGCTGCTAAGCCTGTTGAATATGTTGGTGCAGGCGTAGCAGACAGAGAAGGTGCAATCAAAGCAGCTGCTTCAGATGTTTCAACACAGGGTAGCTCAATCTCTGTTAATGCTGGTGATCTTAATCAGAATGATGCTAAGTACTATATGCTTATCGTATGGTTTGAAGGCCAGGATGTGGATTGCCAGGATGCATATGCTGGTAACGATATGCCAAACATCACTTTCACAATTACAGCTGACTAATTTATAAATTAACAGTTAGTAAAACATAATATTAAGCAAATTATTTGATCGGAGTCCCCTTGCATGAAAAAAGTGTTAAAAAAGATAATCAATGTTATTATAGATATTGTTGTTATACTGGTTTTGGTAGTATCAATACTTATTGTTACATTATCATTAACATCCAAATCATCAGGGGTTCCAAATTTATTCGGTGTTGCCCCGCTCAGTGTTCAGACTGATTCAATGGAGGACACAATTAATGTTGGTGATTTAATTTTCAGTGATGTTACAAATGACCCTTCATATGAATATCAGAAAGGTGATATTGTTACCTTCCCAATCACAGTCAACGGTGAGTCCGTTCTTAACACTCACCGAATTGTTGAGGTTGTTAAGGATGACAACATTACCTACTACAGAACACAGGGTGACAATAAGAAAACCAACCCCGAGCCCGATAAGGATCTTCAAACCTCTTCGACTATTGTTGCCAAGTACACAGGTACGAAGATTGGCGGCGTGGGTAACTTTTTAAGCTTTATCAGAACTCAGCTTGGATTTTTCCTCTGCGTTCTGCTTCCGATGATTATTTTCTTTGTTTATGAAGCGGTTCGTGTTGTTCTCAACCTGCTTGCCTACAATAAAGAAAAAACTCTCGAAGAGGCAAAGCTTGCGGTTGATTCCGCCGAGCTTACCGAAGAACAGAAAAAGAGAGCTATTGAGGAATATCTTGCCTCCGTCGGAGAAAATCAGGACAAGGCGGAAAATGAGCCTGAGGTACAAACACCTGCTGACGGCAATAATTCCGCTGATAATTCCGATTAAGTTATGACAAATTTGTCCCTAACGCATTCATAGCGTTTATCGTAACGGTATATTTCTTTCTCAGTATCAAAGCTGAGAAAGAAATATAGTTACAGCTCACAGTAAAAACACAACAGAAATTATCAGTTAATTGCAGTGGCGAACCGAGTTCTCCCGTCTGAAATACAGATTTTCTGATAATACAAAAACAAATCATTAACACAAAACCGTTTCCGTCGGAAACGAGCGGCAGTCGCTGATTGCCGCAGTATAAGGCGATGTAATTTCGCCTAAAGAAGATGAGAGTAGATTTTTTTAAGGAGACGAAGTACCGTGGATACAGTATTTAAATTTCTTTTTGAATTTCTCGGTCAGTTTTTTGGCTCATTATGGTCAATAATCACCGGGTTATTTGGCGGAGTAGGCAATGCCTTTGATTTTTCCGCTTATGTAAACATTATTAATGCCTATACCACGGAGCTTGGCGGCCTCGCATGGGTAATTGCGATTATTGCCATTGTGCTTCTGGTAGCTGTGCTTGCACTTTGCGTATGGCTTATTGTCGTCGCTGTAAAAAAGTTTATTCGTTCGCACAGAAGAAGAAAAGATACAGATTCTCTTGTTAAAGAGGTTCAGGCACTCAACAAAGAGGTTATGAGACTTAACCTTGAAAAGGATAAGATTCTCTCTATGAAGGTTTCACAGATTGGTCTTAACCCCAACGAGATTTCAGAGCTTACAGGCGAAGAAATCGAGTCACTCAAGAACGGCGAAGAAGAGGACACAGGCGAAAGCCGTTTCTACAAGCTTACGGAAATCGACCATCTTTGGGCAGATTATGTTCCGCCGGTTTATGACAACGATATCACACTTCCCGAGTTCTGTGAGCGTTTCAGACTCTTTGCTTGTTCACAGCTTGGTCTTTACTACGATATTAAGCTTATCAGACTTTTTGTTGCTGCGTTTGCGTCTACCAGACTTATTATCCTTCAGGGTATTTCAGGTACAGGTAAAACTTCACTTGCTTACGCCTTTGGTAAGTTTGTAAACAATCCTTCAATCGTTGCTTCCGTTCAGCCGTCATGGCGCGACAGAACAGAGCTTTTCGGTTACTTCAACGAATTTACAAAGAAGTTCAACGAAACTGAGCTTCTACGTGCAATGTATGAGGCATCGTATAACGAAAACATCTATGCGGTAATCCTCGATGAGATGAATATCGCTCGAGTTGAGTATTATTTTGCCGAGATGCTTTCAATTCTTGAAATGCCGTCAAGAGATGAATGGGTTGTTGATATCATCCCGAACTCTTGGCCGTCTGACCCGAAGCATATCGTGAACGGTCAGCTCAAAATTCCGCCGAATATGTGGTACATCGGTACTGCGAATAACGATGACTCGACATTTGCTATCACAGATAAGGTTTATGACCGTGCTATGCCGATTAACATCGACACAAAGGGTGTTCCTTTTGAAGCACCTCTCACAGACTCTGTATACATTTCATACAAACATTTTGAGTACATCCTCAATGCCGCTAAGGTTCAATTTGTTGTTTCGGAAGAGAACCTCAAAAAGATTGCCCTTCTGGATGATTATGTTATTGAGCATTTCCGCATAGCTTTTGGTAACCGTATTGTAAAACAGCTTCGTGACTTTGTTCCTGCTTATGTCGAAACAGGCGGTACAGAGCTTGACGGTCTTGACTATGTTCTTGCCCGCAAGGTATTTAGAAAATTTGAGTCACTCAATCTTTCATACATTCGTGATGAAATAGATGGCCTTTGTGCGTATATTGACGAGCTTTTCGGCGAAGAAAATATGACTGAGAGCAAGGATTATCTCCGTATGCTCAAGAAGCTTGTATAATTTTAGCAATTCAGGGCGAACTCTGTTCGCCCTTTGCTTGGTGAAAGGACTTTGCTCCTTTAGCGGTAAAACTATCTGATTGGAGAAAAATCAATGGCTGATTTTGGTAAATATTTCAGAGCATATATGTATATGCAGGACATTCTGAAAAATGATTTTACTTACAATTACATAACAGAAGGCCTTAAGGACGGCGATAAGGGCGAGGATAAGCTCGACGGTAAGACCAACGAAAAGGTAATTGATATGGAATGGGTTGTTGCCATTGAGGAAACACTTCCGTACATTCAGAAAGCAATAGACGAACAGCGCCGTTTTATTAAGCAGGTTGACAATGTTGTTAGAGTTGAGCTTGCAAAAAAGATTGGCCCCGAGTCTGTTAAGCACCTTTCGCAGCACACTAACTTTATCGCCAAGGTTGAGGGTGATATGGTAACGCCTAACAAAATCCTCACAATTGAGCGCGAAGAAAGCTTTGCTATTTATGAAAACCGTGTGCTTATGACGCTGATTCGCAAAGCGCTTCACTTTGTTGACGACAAGTATTCAAAGATGAAGGATGTGCCGAACGACAGCTATAATAAAATTTCTATGGTTCGCCACATTGATTTTAATGAGAAAAAAGTAGATTTTAATCTTAACTATATAAATGAATCTCACGAAACTCTTGCAGATGACCTTGATGTTCTTGATGTTTCTCAGCTTTCGGACTTTGACCGAATCAGAAGAATCAGAACAACCCTTAATGAGTTTTTAAACACTCAGTTGATTAAGGAAATCTCAAAAGAGCCTGAGGTTCGTCCTCCGCTCATGCAGACCAACCTTCTCAAAAAGAACCCCAACTTTAAAAGAGTGGTTGAGCTGTGGAACTTTCTCGACAGCTACAAGCGTAAAGGTTTTGAGGTTGTAAGCGAGGAATACAACGGCAAAATGACAGATACTGTTCAGCAGGATGTTTACTTTGCGATGGGATTCCAGCATTTTATGATGTCTATTGCTACAAACCCGGCACTTCGTTCAATCCTTAAGGAACAGTACGACGCTGAAAATGCACGAATTGCCGAGGAAGAATCAAAGCCGCAGAAGACCCGCGAGGCGGTTATGAAGGCACAGCTTGATGCTGTTCGTAAAGAGGAGATGGAAATCCGCCTTCGTGAAATCCGTGAACGCGAAAAGAAAATTCTTGACCTCACGAATGAAATCAAGAATTTAAAGGTTATAATTGATCAGAAAGAACAGCAGATTCTCACTCTTAGGGGCAGGGTTTCTGCTCTTGAAGACCAACTTGAAGAGGTTAAGAAAGAACTCCAGCAGACAAAACTCAAGTTGATGGAGGCAGAAAAGAGAATTGCCGAGCTTGAGGAAGAAAATCAGCAGTTAAAAGATACTATTGAAGAGTTGAATAAAACGATTGATGAACTCAATCAGACTATTGACACACTCAATAAAAAGATAGTAGAATTAAATAACAGAATTCTCGTGCTTGTGCAGGAGAATGCTCGTTTGCAGACAAAGGTGAAAGAGCAGGAAGCTGTTATCGCCGAGCAGAAGGCTCATATTGCAGAGCTTGAAACTCAGGTTGCCGAGCAGCTTGCAAAGATTGCCGCTCTTACACAGAGCCTTGAAAAGTGCCATGCGCAGATTGAAGAGGATAACCGCAGGATTACCGACCTAACCGAGAAAAATGAAAATCTTACGGAAACACTTCAGAATGAGCGTGTTCAGCACAGGGACACTGTCAATAAAATGAATGCCGATTTTGCTGATGAAAAGCAGCAAATGACAGATGCTCACACAGCCGAGGTTGAATCGCTCAATCATAAGATTGCGGATGCTGAGGTCGAACATAATGATTATGTTGCCAAGCTTAATGCGGATTTTGCCGCAAGGGCAAATGAAACAGAGCAAAAGCATCTTAAAGAGCTTGCAGATAAAGAAGAAACTCACAAGAAGGAACTTGTTGAAATTAAGGAAGCCAACCTTAAATCATCAGCCGCAAGCAATGCCGCTCACGCTTCTGAGCTTAAAAAGGCTTATAAGTCGGTTGACAAAAAGGTTGAGCTTGCAGAAAAAGCTTGTGAAAAGCGTATGAAAGCCAAGGTTGCCGAGGTTAAAAAAGAGGCTCAGGCTGAAATTCGCAAAGCCGAAAAGAAAGCAAGCGAAAAAATCAGCCTTGTTAAGGATGAAATTAAATCTGTCAAGGATACAGGCGATTTGTTCGTTCGTGACTACGGCTTCGGCAGTGTTGCAGTTGTTTCAAAATATGCCGATGAGCTTGTTAAGTTCGGCAAAGCTACTGTTGCAGACGAGCTTATAAACGCACAGAAAAGCGTAAGATCTCTTTGCATATGCAGAAGTAAAAAGGGTGTTGTGCTTGCAGGCTTTTCACAGAGCGGCGCAAGCGTATATAATGTTTATAAAAAGCAGGCAGATCTTACTGTTGCATTTAACGATTTGTGTTCAATGCTGAAAGGTATGAGCAATCTGCCGATTGTAATTACATTCTCCGGTGTTGACAGACCGTTTGTGATGAATTTTGAAAACATTGTAAGAGATGCAACCAAAAGAAAAACAACTGTTTTCCATAACAAAACTCTGAAAGCAAACGGATTTGTTTCAGTTTATTTTGGTAAAGAATAAGGGGCAAAAATGAAAAACTCTACTGCGCCCAACAGAAAAACGGGCAGAATGATTGCTAAAAATTTAATAGTTCTGTTCACTGTTGCACTTGCCGGCTTTTGCGGCATTCAGGCGTGGTTTACGGATAAGAATTCAGTTGATGCCAACGGTATAGAGGTTGAGTGTCAGGCACCTGACGGTATTGAAATTGCTGTTGTTGGGCACGGTGCCCCTGCTCCTACCGCATATAAAACGGGTAATATTACGCTTAGTAAAGCTAATTGCAATTTTCTTGATAAACTTCAGTTGACTGAAATAACCGGTGATGGCACATATTTTAGCAAACCGTCTTTGATTCAATCAGGCGGTCAAGCCCATGTTAATCCAGATGGAGAGTGGAGTAAGCCTACTGAAAATTTGCATTATTTGTCGTTTGACCTTTACATTCGTGCAAAATCGCAGTATAATATATCAATAGGCAAAAAATCAACAATAAAACCGGATGCTCCTCAACTCACAACTCAAGACGGTACGGACATTAAAAATAAAAGCAAGTACGGTAATTTTTCAAGAGATTCCGTAGTTGGTGCAGTAAGATTCTCGGTTGTTGACTATAAGCAGGATCCTCCTTCAAAAAAGCTCCTGTGGTTGCCGGCTCCGAATATCTTGTTGAAGCAGGAGACTGACGAGTACACTTTGTCAGACAATATGCCAAGCGGAGTTTCGTACAGTCATGTATACTATGACACGAAAAAGGCACAACAAACAATCAGCGATTCTAAAACTGATAGTGCGTTTGTTGTGAATAAAGATGGTTTTGTTGACGGAAAATTTACCTATGAGCTTGGTAAAAACCAAACCATTGCACGACTTGAAAAGCCCTCAGGAACAGGTCAAGAAGATGATCAATTCTTCAGTGCTATGGTAACCTGTAATATGTGGATCGAGGGCGAAGACGCAGAGGCAAGACTTGCCCTTGTAAACGGAAAATTTAATGTTAATCTTGTATTGACAAAAGATACAAAAGAAAGTTGATTTTAAAGTAGGAAAGGGGAATTTTTGATGAAGTTGAAAGATAAGTTTTGTAACTTTCTCAACGGTTTAGTTGACTCAAGACTGAATAACACAAAAAAGGTCACAACTTCATATGTTGCTCTTTTTCTTGTTTTAAGTATTTTCGCAGTATCTACTTTTTCATGGTTCACAATAAGAGATACGGCAACTATTGATTCAGATCCCTTTTCTTTGGAATCTGCTGCCGGAATGAGAGTTAATAAGGGTGAAGAAATAAGAAATACAATCACCGTAAAACAGGCAAAGCTGAAAGAAGCATCAAGTGTTGACGGTCGTAATATGTTTTTCCCTGTAGATCGCGGATACGGCGATAAAGGACAAAGCGTTGACACAAACGAAATGAAATTTCGTGAAGGCACAGTAGGAGATAAAAATAACGGATACATATACAGCGATTTTACCCTTACCGGTCAAACAGGCGGTCAGGTTGAAGTATATGTAAAAAGTTACAAAGTTGAGGTAAAAAATAAAAATACAGGTAATACAGAAGTTTATGACGGTGCAACACATATTACTGTTGACAGCAACAACAAGCCATCGACATATCTGGCATATCAGAATCCTTGTCCAATAAGGATTGCATTCATCAGAAACAGTGCTGAGGCTTCGACCGTTATTGATCCCACTGCAATTATTGACAACTACGCTGACGAATGTCAGGCAGTAAGTTCTGTTAATTCGCTTGGCTCGGCAACAACCACTAAAGCAAAGGGCAGGTCATTTTCCGACTACTATTTCGGTACAGGTGCTCCTCTTTTTACTCTTGACGGTCTTAAATCTCAAAACATAACCATGGTTGCGTGGCTTGAGGCAACCGGAGAGAACTGTGACGCTTACGAGGGTCAGGATGTGTCAATTACAGTTGAACTTGAAAGTAACTGGAAAGATATGGAATATGTTACTTTCGTTGACAAAACAAAAGGTGATGCTGACAATGACCAAGATACGGAACTCAGGTGGGTTGGCAATGCCGGATGTTTCCTTGTTATGACCTATTATGACGAAAACTTTCAAAATCCAAAGTCAGTAGTAATGAGTGAGTCAAAGAGTGATGGAAAAAAACCTATTGAATGGATAGCTTATCTGCCAAAGGATAAAATAACAAACATATCTTTTATGCGATATAGTAAAGTAAAAGAGAAAATTAAGCTTGACGGAACTAATGATGTTGAGGTAGGCAGAATATATAATGTATGGCATACAACAGCTGAAGTAAATACATGGATTGCTGCAAATAAAAGTGGCAATGGTAAAAAAGCATATGATTGGTCACTTGACATAAATAAAAACGGTCTTCAGACATACCGCACAGATGACGGAACTGCAACCGGAAATAAAGAAAATACCTATTATGCCGTACACGGTAACGGTTACGGCGATACCCCTACTGTTGCTGAAAATGTTGCCCCGTGTATCGGATATTGGGGTACAAAGTATGCCAACAGTTCAGGCGGCAGTGTTGAACCGACTACAACCGAACAACTGCCGATAACCGGAGAGACCTACGCGAGAGCGGATATTCAAATTGATTACAATTTATGGTTAAATGAATATAATTCATATAACGGCGGAGGAGGTCTGAGAAATCTGCTTAGTCAGGATGTTTTGGTACTAAAAGCCGTATTCGATTCAAACGGTACAGAAACCGCTTATGAAATGAAACCGCAGGGTGGCGGAGATAAGTGCGTGCTGTCAAAGACAAGCGTCAAAAGCGGTTCTCGACTTGTAAGATTTGATTTGTATGATCCTGCAAAAGAAGTTCCAATAATAAGGAATTATATAGTGCCTACAAACATTCAGCATACATTTACTGAGAGTGCGGGTTCTAACGAATATATCATATCTTATAGTTTGGTAAATCAAGGATCAGGTATAGTTGAAAAAGCAGGCAATTGGGAAAATTAATTGATTAACACATTAAGGAGGTGTCACGATGAGAGAAAGACTTGCTCTTTTAAGGGAGTATTTGAAAAACAGACTTGCATTTGGCAAGAATAAAAAAACAAGAAAAGGTTTTATACTCACTATGGTGGCACTTGTTGAAGTACTCGCCATATCGGTTGTGTCCGTTTCGGCTTGGGTTGAAACTATTTCAACAATCACAATTAAAGCTGAGGGCGCAAAAATTGACAACTATGTTTATACTAATGCCGATATTGGCAGTGGTGATGGTTATTCAAACAAAATCATTGACTTGACTAAATATTTCCGTGCTGCGGGTGGAGTGCATCTTGCTTCGGCTTCAAGTGCTGACGGTGAAAATATATTTTTTCCAATAAAGAAATCAGGTGCTTCTGAGTTTGGTGTTGGCTCTTACAGATGTGCGGATGTAAACGATAAGAATGTTAATTATATTGACTTTTCATTTAATGTAAAGGTTGATGAAACCTTTAAAGCGGATCATGCAGAATTTTACCTTGATCAAGTACCTAAGATAACTATAGGTGGTGAAAATGTTTCAGGAAACCTTGTAAGAATGGCAATTACAGATACCGATACTCAAAATACGGTTGTATGCGGTTCTAATGCCGGTGACGGAAATGTTGTAAATAAAGCAGATGGCACTAACGCTCCTGAGAATGTTCAAGCTTTTAGCGATTTTGTTGTTAGTTCTGAACCTAGACCAACGGAGTTGTTTCGGGTTGATAGAGGAAGCAGTAAAACAATAAATATTAAAGTGTGGCTTCAGGATGATAATGCGGCTACTGCATATGCCGGTAAAACTGTTTCAATAACTGATGTTAATATTGTAACTCAGAACAAAAAAGGCAATAAAGTGTATTTTGTTGACCGTACTGTAAATGATACCACAAAAAATTGGACAAAGAATGTAACATTTCAGCAGGGTAGCGGAACTTCTGTAGCGATGAAGTTTGATGCGAAGTCGCATACATATTACTGTGATTATACACCCGCCGCTGACGGTACAAAAGTTAAGTTCACCTCGGGAAGTGTTACTTGGACTACTGATATGAAGTCGCTCAATTCAGGCGACAGTATGTACTACACCGCCTATGGCGATCATAATAACAGTAATGCCGGATACGGTACATGGGGTGAAGTGATTGAAATCAGTGTTTCAAGCAAAACCGCCGATGTACTCCCTGATACAGGCAATGTTTCAAGTGTATATATGGTTCCGGATAAAAATGACTCTTACAGTAAAGTTAGAATGCCATTTACTGCTGACAAGAAAAACTGGGTCGGTTATATTGCAAAGGAAAAGGCAGACAACATGACTTTTTCTTTTACAAATAACGGTAATACATATAAAATTCCTGCTCCTAACAGAGGCAATTCAACGCTTTTTGTTGTTACTTCTGCTACAACAGGTTATTGGGATCCACCTGCTACTATTACTGTTACTGCAGGCAATAATGATGCAGGAGATCCTAAAGTTAGTTATGATGGTTTGACAAGTGCTACAATTTCTGTAACCCCCGGTACAAAGGTTAAGCTAATAGCAAATCCTAAAAAAGGTTTCGTATTGAAAAACTGGGTAAACAGCGATACAAGTGCCGTGGCAGACGGCATAGACAGCAACGGTTATTTTACCCCGACAGCTTCAGGTAACTATAACTTTACAGCCGTTTATGTTGAGTCGTTGACATTTGAGGCTTATGTCAGAACATATGACGGTGCAAACCTTTCTGAAAGCACAAATGGCGGCTCAGTTGAAATTAAGTGTGGAAACCAAAACTCGACTGTAGATTCCAACGATGGAACACACATTACACTCAATGCTGTTAAGGGCAGCACAGTTACATATTACGCAAAAGCTAAAGACGGATATGTTTTTGACGGCTGGTACACAGATGAAGCCTGTGAGAGTATTTCGGAGAGTTCGAGCGATAAATATGAATTGGCTAATGTTGAGGCTTCCAAGAAGTTGTATGCGAAATTCAAAGTTGATACTTATACTGTAGAAGCATACACTCAGCACGGTAATAAAGCTCCCTTTGATAAAGCCGGTAAGGTGTCTTTTGACAATAATAAATATGCGTCGAAAGTAACAACAACGGTAAATCGTAACGGAGAAGTAACTTTTTATGCTAAGCCTGAAAGCGGCTATGCTTTTATCGGTTGGTATGAGAGTAAAGATGCAGCAGATCCGAAGGTAGCGGTTAAAGATTGTATCTTAGATAACGGCGTCTATTCTACAAAAATGACGATACAATATTCTGATGTAAAGACATATGCACTGTATGCAAGATTTAAGGCTTTGTATACGGTAGAAGCCAAAGCAATGTACAACAACGGAAATGTTGTTACAGCCGGTACTGTACAGGTTGGCAACGAAAAAGCCGATAAAATTTCGAAAGCTCCCATTATGGAGGGCGAAAATGTAACAGTTAAGGCAAGTGCCAATAACGGTTACAAGTTTGCCGGTTGGTATAAGGACGAGGCTTGTAATGAACCGTATTTCGATGAAAACAACAATGTTTCACCTATAACCTTAAATAAAGTTAGCAAGGGAATCACTCTGTATGCTAAGTTTGAGTTGGAGACTACTGAGTCAACAACAACAATCTATTTTGAACCCAGAGATGGATTCAGCACTTATAATGCATATGTATACAGCGATTCAGGGACTGAATACAAAGGTGGATGGCCGGGTAAGGTTGCTGATTATGATGATATTACAGGCTATTATAAATTAGAATTTACAACTTCTGATAAAGGTAAATTCAGAGTTATTGTAAACAATGGTAGTGGCACTCAGTATCCAAGCAATAGTGGACTTGAGGGTACAATCGGCAAGACATACCTCTTTGAGAGTGGCTCACCTGAAGCACTTGTAGAATATGTTCCGAAACCTAAACCTATTACTTCGATTGATATAACCCTGGTCGACAGTACTGATAACAGTGCTGGTAGTAAATGGATATCAAACTCAACCCCAAAAATGAGACTTGTATTACCTGACGGAAGTTATCGTGATCTTAGTTCATTCAAGGGCCAAACCAATTGGACATGGAAGGATATACCTGCTAATGTAACTTCGTTTACAATTCAGCGTATAAATCCTAATACTGATAATGAGGTTTGGAATAGTTGGAATACAGGTGACAGAGGCACAAAGACAACCTACAAGGCAACCGGAGATGGGACGGGTAACTGGCAGTAAATCTGCAAAACAAGTAATTCAACGGAGGTGAAACCATGAAGAAATCTAAATTTACACTTGTTATTGTACTCGGACTTGTACTGTGTTTGTTGTGTGGAACAACTACGACTTTTTCGTGGTTTAATCGTCCTGAAGTGCAAAAGGGCGACTCCCTCTCTTGGAGCGGAGATTACAATGTGACCAACGGAAAAAATATTACTGCTGTTACTTATGCTGCTTCAAAACCTGACGGCAGTGAGTATAGTACTGATCCGTTTGATTTTAGTGGTTTGACAACTGTTTCCGCCCATGAAACAAAATATTTCTGTACAGAGGTAAAGAACACGGGAAATGCACCGCAGTCAATTTCTTTGTTCCTTAATAATTCGGAAACTAACAAACTTTCTGTCGGTGTGAACAGCCCCCTCAGAACCTACAAGAGATTTACCTCCGATTCACAAACATCCTATGTTTCCAAGACACAGTGTAATGTGAATAAGAAGAATGTGTATGTTGGTTTTGTTACTGCTGATTCTTTAC
>OLRO01001257.1_pt1 | contig 14981 bp, 5 predicted proteins | sample 1673131 | NCBI WGS metagenome assembly OLRO01 (sample SAMEA3136757, study PRJEB25190) | human gut metagenome | biome: human gut; feature: human-associated habitat; material: faeces | place: Austria | collected 2013 | reverse complement strand
GCCCGGCTTTCAGAATCCGAAGCCGCCGGCAGCGAGGACCTGGACGCCGTGTCCGGCTGCTTTGGCGAGCTGATGGCCGAATTGTTCGACTACAAGCAGGACCACTGGTCGCCGGAGCTGCGCAGCCTGGGCTTCCATCTGGGCAAGTTCATCTATCTGATGGACGCCTACGACGATTTGGAAAAGGACAGCCGCCGCGGGCAGTTCAACGCCCTGCGGCAGCTGGCGGACGAGCTGCCGCCCGCCGCCTATGAGCAGCGCTGCCACGAGCTTTTGACCCAGCAGATGGGCCGCTGCGCACAGCAGTTTGAGATGCTGCCGAGAGGTTTTCCGTAGCCATTCTCATCGACAGGAAGAGGATTCTGCTGAACTTTCTTGATTGCTTTTAGAACAAGATTGCGCTGACTTCCATCTAAACCTTTGAGGTCTTTTTCCGCTTCTGGGAGGTATTCGACTTTCCAACTCATTCGATTTCTACCTCGTCAAAACCGGAGAGGTCGTCTTCAGTGACACCGAGCCGACGGTTCATTTCCTCTTCGGAAATCAAGGTAGAAGGGTCAAAGTGCGCCATACGTTCAGAGGCGACCGCCAAAAGGCGAGCGTCATTCAGTTCGTCCATCAGGCGGACATACTCGTCAGGAGAGATAAGGACACACTCCGCAGTGTTGTTCTTCATGACAACCTTTGCACCACACTGCTTAACCTCATCAAAAATCTTGCCGGCAAGCCCTCGATTAAACTGGGTGATAGGAACGGTATTGGTGATTGCACTCATAACAGATGCCATAATTGTCAACTCCTTTCTTCACTTGCATTATAGCATGGGTTTGCGAAAACGTCAACAAGAACATCGACTTATTTGTTTACAAATATATTATATGCAAGTCGGTCGGATTTGATACTGACTATAATATTTCTTTGGCCTATTCGCCTTGTGCGGATGGGCCTTTACTTATGCCCCGAAGGAGGTGGTTATCCGCATGGCATCCAGAATCGCAGGCATTACCGTTGAGATCGGCGGCGATACTACAAAACTTTCCAAGGCACTGGAAAGCGTCAACAAAACCATCAAAACAACGCAGTCTGAGCTGAAGGATGTCAACAAGCTCCTGAAACTGGACCCCTCCAACACCGAGGCTGTCACCCAGAAGCAGAGGATGCTGAAGGAGGCTATCGAAGCCACCAAGGAGAAGCTCACCACCTTAAAGACGGCGGCAGAGCAGGCCAACCAGCAGCTTGCAGATGGCAAGATCACGCAGGACCAGTACGATGCACTCCAGCGTGAGATCGTGGAGACGGAGCAGAACCTCAAATCCCTGCAGGAACAGGCGGCGGTAACCAATACGACCCTTGCCAAGATCGATGCGGTGGGGGAAAAGCTCCAGACGGTCGGCTCTCAGGTCGAGGGTGTGGGTAAGAAGTTCCTGCCGGTCACAGCGGCGGTTACTGGCTTAGGCACAGCGGCGGTGAAGACCGCAGCAGACTTCGACCAGGAGATGAGTAAGGTCGCCGCCATTTCCGGCGCGACTGGCTCTGACTTTGATTCCCTGCGTGAAAAAGCCCGTGAGATGGGTGCCAAGACTAAGTTTTCAGCCTCCGAAGCAGCCTCCGCTATGGAATACATGGCGATGGCCGGCTGGAAGACCGGGGATATGCTGGATGGTATCGAGGGCATCATGAACCTTGCTGCTGCATCCGGTGAGGACTTGGCGACCACCTCGGATATTGTCACGGATGCCTTGACCGCCTTTGGTCTGTCGGCTGCGGATTCCGGTCACTTTGCGGACATCCTTGCGGCGGCATCGTCCAATGCAAACACCAACGTCAGCATGATGGGCGAGACCTTCAAGTACTGTGCGCCTATCGCCGGTGCGCTGGGTTTCAGCGCAGAGGACACCGCAGAAGCCATCGGCCTCATGGCAAACAGCGGTATCAAGGCATCACAGGCAGGTACTTCGCTGCGATCCATCATGAACAACCTTGCTGGCGAAGTGACATTTGCAGGCAAGAACATCGGCGAGGTCACTATCGCCACCAGCAATGCGGACGGCAGCATGAGAAGCCTGAACGATATCCTTGCGGACTGCCGTGTGGCGTTCTCCGGTCTGACCGAATCCGAAAAGGCAGCCAATGCCGAATCGCTGGTCGGCAAGAACGCCATGTCCGGTTTCCTTGCCCTGATGAATGCCGGCGAAGGTGACATCGACAAGCTCCGTGGTGCCATCGAGAACTGTGACGGTTCTGCGGAGAGCATGGCAGAAACCATGCAGGACAACTTAAATGGTCAGCTCACCATTCTGAAATCTCAGTTGGAAGAGCTGGCTATTTCTTTTGGCGACCTCCTGATGCCCACCATCCGCAAGATCGTGTCGGCGGTGCAGGCATTCGTGGACAAGCTCAACAGCATGGATGACAGCACCAGAGAAACCATCCTCAAGGTGGCGGCTCTGGCTGCGGCCATCGGTCCGCTGCTCATTGTACTGGGAAAGACCATATCGACAGTTGGTACGGCTCTGCGAGGATTCAGTTCGCTGGCAAAGGGCATCCGACTGCTCTCCACCCGGGTGGGCGGTGCAACCGGACTGTTCGGTAAGCTGGGCGCAGCACTCGGTGGGGTCTCGGCGCCGGTTATGGCGGTCGTAGCCGTCATCGGTACGCTGGTCGCTGCCTTCATGCACCTCTGGAACACCAATGAGGAGTTCCGCACCGCCATCACCAACATCTGGAACGGAATCGTCGAAAAGGTGCGCGGCTTCTGCGACCAACTGACCCAGCGGCTCAATGCCCTCGGCTTTGACTTCAAGGATATCGTCGAGGTGCTGAAAGCAGTCTGGGATGGATTCTGTCAGGTGTTGGCTCCTGTGTTCGAGGGTGCCTTTCAGGTCGTGTCCACTGTACTGGGAACGGTCCTCGATACCCTTATTGGTCTGTTCGATGTTTTCTCCAATCTGTTCCAGGGCAACTGGAGCGGCGCATGGGAGGCAGTCAAGGGCATTTTCTCCGGCATCTGGAACGGCATCAAGTCTATCTTCTCTACGGTGCTGAACACCTTGAAGGGTGTAGCAGATGTGTTCCTCGGCTGGTTCGGTACGGACTGGAACACCGTTTGGGAAAGCGTCAAGGGCTTCTTTGAGGGGATCTGGACAGGAATCAGCGATTTCTTCTCCGGCATCCTGACGGGCATCCAGACCACAGCATCTACCGTCTGGAATGGAATCTCGGCATTTTTCACGGGCGTTTGGACGGGGATCAAGGATTTCTTCGAGGGTATCTGGAACGGCATCGTCTCGTTCTTCACGGGTAAAACCGGTGAGATGGACGAGAACGCACAGTCGACATTCACCGGAATCTCGGATTTCCTTGGCGGTATCCTGACCGGCTTGCAGACGGTATTCTCTACGGTCTGGGAGGCAATCTCCGGCGTGGTCAGCGGGGTTATGGATGCAATCTCGGCCGTCATCTCGACGGTCATGAGCGTGATCTCCGGCGACTGGTCTACAGCCTGGGAGAACATCAAGTCGGCGGCATCGACTGTGTGGGAGGGCATTTCGGGTGTCATTTCCGGCGCGTGGGAGGGAATCTCCTCCTTTGTGTCCAGCGCGGTTGAGACGCTCGGCTCTGGGCTTTCGACTGCATGGACGGGCATCCAGACAACTGCCTCATCTGCGTGGGATGGCATCAAGGGTGCGATCTCTACAGTTTGGGACGGTATCCAGTCCGGCGTGACCTCGGCGGTAGAAACGGTGGCCACCGGGCTGTCTGGGGCATGGGAAGGCATCCAGTCTACGGCAAGCACTGCGTGGGAGGGTATCAAGTCCGGCATCTCTAGCGCATGGGAAGGAATCTCCGGATTCTTTGGTGGTATCTGGGATGCCATCACCGGCAAGACCAGTGACTCTACCACCCAGATGAAAACGGATACCTCTAACGCATGGTCCGGTGTGGAGGCGGAAGCCCAGACCGCATGGTCGGGTGTGTCTACCTCCGTATCGACTGCCTGTACTGGCATGGCACAGTCTGTGACGACCCAGATCGACAGCATCAAGGCATCCATGTCGGCAGCGTGGTCCGGCATCGCTTCGGATACCACTACGGCATGGAATGCGGTCAAGACCAACCTCACTACGGCATGGACCGGAATTACGACTTTCGTGACAACCAGCCTGAACAGTGTGAAGACCGCAGTGACGAACGGCTGGACACAGCTTCGTTCCCTGACGGTATCCAGCTGGTCCAGCATCCAGTCGAGCCTGACGGCAAGCTGGAATTCCATTAAAACGGCAAGCACCACAGCCGTGAACGCAGTGAAGACTTCCGTTACCAATGGATGGACAAACCTGCGCACGTTGACAACATCCAGTTGGAGTTCCATCCAAACGGCACTGAACACGAGCTGGAACAGCATCAAGAGTGCGACAACAGCATCGGTCAACGCAGTGAAAACTTCCGTCACGACCGGGTGGACGAATCTGCGAAGTTTGACAACGTCCAGTTGGAATTCCATCCAGACCGTGCTGATTACGAGCTGGAACAGCATCAAGAGTGCAACCACCAGCTCAGTCAATGCGGTCAAGAGTTCCGTCACGGCGGGATGGAACAACCTCCGCAGCCTGACCAGCAGCAGTTGGTCGAGCATCCAGTCGGTACTCAGTTCCAGCTGGAACACCATCCGCAGCACGGCATCTTCGGCTGTGAACGCAGTGAAGTCTACGGTTTCTTCGGGCTGGAACGGCGTGAAGTCCACGACTAGCTCTACCTTCTCCGGCGTGCAGTCGGTGGTGTCCGGTGCCATGTCCAATCTGCGCTCCACGGTCTCTTCCGGTGTGTCCAGCATCAAGAGCAACTTCAACTCTCTCAGCTCCATTGCTTCTTCGGCATACAGCTGGGGCAGTGACATCTGCTCCCAGATGGCGGCCGGTGTTCGTGCGGCGGCAGGCTCGGTCGTCCGGGCCGCAGAGAACGTGGCAAGCAAAGTCAGAAGTCTGCTGCACTTCTCTGTGCCTGACACTGGCCCTCTGTCTGATGCGGACGAGTATATGCCTGACTTCATGAAGCTGCTGGCAAGCGGCATCAAGAAGAATCAAGACAAGGTCGTCAAGGCCGTCAAGACATTGTCTGGCTCCATGAAGACCAACCTGAACACGCCCGTGGGAGACATGGGCGACAAGGTGAAGTCGGTGGTGAGTGGCTTTGCCTCTACGATCAGCGGCAGCACAAGTAGAGTTCGGTCGGCTGCAAGCGGGCTGGCATCCGGCATCCGAACTGGGCTTATGAATGGTCTGGACGGCATGACCAGCGAGTTTAGGTCTGTCTGGAGTGACCTTGAAAAGATCACCAAAACATCGGTTAGCAGCATGAGCGATGAAGTGAAGCAGGGATTCTCCGACATGAAGACCTCTATCGGAGACTTGAGCGACCAGACCAGTTCTCTGGGCAACGCGATCCGCAGCCTCGGTGACACCTTCAACTCGGATTTCCTGAAAGGTCTGGGTGAGGGTATCAGTAAGGTGGGCGATACGGTCAGTACTGTCACCGGAATCGTGGACAAGCTCGGCTCCATGAAGAGTACCTTCGGCAGCTTGGGCGAGACGCTCACGAACCTCGGCAATGCACTGGGAACGGATGGCGGCGGTGGTCTGCTGTCGAAGATGGGGAGTTTCCTGTCGAAAATCGGCAACGCCGATGGCGGACAGATCGTCTCGAACTTCGGCAATCTGATCTCCGGGCTGACCTCCAAGATGGGTGGTCTGGGACAAGGTGTCACCGGTGTCATCTCGAAGCTGGGCAGCCTTGGCAGCAGCGGAACCGGCATCTTGTCGAACCTCGGCAGCGTTGCGACTGGTGTTCTCTCCAAGCTCGGCGGTGTTGGCAGCAGCCTGTCCGGGCTGCTCTCCGGTGTAGGCTCCACGCTGGGCGGCATCGCTGGCTCAGCTGGTTCTGCGATTGCGGGGCTGTTCGGTTCTGTTGGAACAACGGTGTCTGGTCTTGCAGCCGGTGCAGGCAGTGCATTGGCTGGTATCGCTTCTTCGGCTGGCGGTGTGCTTGCCTCGGCAGGTACAGCACTGGCTGGTCTTGCTGGCCCTGCTGGTATTGCGGTGGCCGCAGTCGGCGGTGTCGGCCTTGGGCTGACCGCTCTCTGGAAGAACTGCGATGGTTTCCGTGAGGGCGTGACCAACATCTGGAATAAAGTCACTTCTGTGTTCTCCAATGGTGTGACTGCCATTAAGAATGGCATCTCCAATGCGGCGTCTGCCATCGGCAATGTGGCATCCTCCATCTGGAGCGGCGTCAAGAACGTGGCTTCCTCGGCGGTGAACTGGGGCAAGGATGTGGTCAGCGGTATCGCTGGAGGCATCAAGAAAGGCGTGTCGTGGGTCGGCAATGCCGCCAAGAGCGTTGCAAACGGCATCCGCAGTTTCCTGCACTTCTCGGTGCCGGACGAAGGACCGCTGGCCGATGCCGACACCTATATGCCTGACTTCATGAAGCTGCTGACTGGAGGCATCAGGGACAGCGAGGGTGGTCTGCTGAAGCAGATCCGGTCTATGGCCTCTAAGGTTCAGCAGGGGATGGCGGGAATCTGCTCCTTCAGCCTGCCGGAGATCAATATGCCCCGGCTGAACACAAGCGGTTGGAATCTTCCGCAGGCTGCTCTGGCCGGCGGCGGAACAACAAAGAACACGAATCTGGGTGGCGTTCACATCACAGTGAACGGCTACAACGCCCGGAACGATAACGAACTGGCACAGATCGTGGCTGACAAGATCAATGAGATGATCGACCAGGACGATTCGGTCTATAAGTAAGAAGGTGATGCGTATGGGCTATTTGCCTGAGAAAAAGACAGTATCCCAGTTTGATTTGAAGGGCAGGTTTGCACGGCAGTATCTGTCCTTTGCCGGGAAGTCCAGCAAGGACTTCCTTTTATATTTGTCTGGACCCAGTGTGTACGATTCTCCGGCAGCGGATGTAGAAAGCACATCGGTCCCCGGCAGAAACGGAGACATCATCAGCGAGAATGCAAGGGCAGGTCGGCGGCGGTATCAGAATGTGGATATCAAGTATGAAGCGTTCTTCTTTAACGGTCTGCCCGCTAAGACCGCAACGGTCAAGTCGTGGCTGCTGTCTCCGGTCGGCTACCAGAAATTGCAGGATACCTATGACCCAGATTTCTTCCGGATGGCAGTTTGCACCGAAGCGATGGAGTTCGATGTAACGGCGCAGAAAGCCGCAAAGATGGATCTGGTGTTCAATTGCAAGCCTCAGCGGTGGAGTGTGGAAGGACAGAGGACGGTACGGCTGGAAAGCCGGAGCAACCTCATGAACCCCTTCGCATTCCCGGCACAGCCCGTCTTCAAGGTCTACGGAGATTCGGGCGGTGTGCTGTATGTGGGCGATGAATCAATTACCATCCACAGCATTAAGGATTATGTCCTGCTGAACTGTGAGACGCACAATGCCTACAATGCGGGCGGCTTCTGCAATGAGACCATCCTTTCGGATGATTTCCCGGAACTGCCGGCCGGAAAGACACAGATCGCATGGACGGGCGGTATCACAGCGGTGGAGGTGACTCCGCGCTGGTGGACGCTGTGAGGAAGGAGGTGGAGCGGGATGATCCCTTGTCTGTATGCATCCATGGAGTCTAAGTTTGACAACAATGGCATCGGCAAGATGGCAGATGCACAGTCCTGCATCGTGACGGAAAAACGAAACGGCAGCTTTGAGCTGGAGATGGTCTACCCAGCAGATGGTATCCATGCGGATCAGCTGGAAGAAGGGAGCATCATCCTTGCAAAGCCATCCGACACAGGCAGATCGCAGCCGTTCCGTATCTACAAAATCGCAACGCCGATTGATGGCAAGCTGACTGTCAAGGCAAGGCACATCTCGTATCAGCTAAACTTTATTACGGTTTCTCCTTTTGCCACGACCGGCTGCACCGGTGCGCTGGCGGGGCTGGGAAACCACGCGGCATCCGAGTGCCCCTTTGAGGTCTGGACGGATATCTCCTCCAGCGCCTCTTTTCGGCTCTCGGTGCCGTCCTCTTTTCGGAACTGCCTCGGCGGTATCGACGGCTCGGTGCTGGACACCTTTGGCGGAGAGTACGAGTGGGACCGATACACGGTCAAGCTCCATCATCACCGGGGCTCAGACCACGGCGTGCATATCGTTTACGGCAAAAACCTCATCGACTTCAAGATGGAGAAGAACATTGAGAGCGTCATCACGGGTGTACATCCGTACTGGCAGAATTCCGAGACCGGCGAGGTGACGGAGTTGCCGGAGAAGGTGGTGCTGGTGGAGCAGCGGTCAGTTCCGTACCAGAAGATCACAGTACTAGATTGCACTAGTGGATTTCAGGATAAGCCCACGGATGAGATGATGCGCTCTTTTGCACAGGATTATCTGAAGAACACCAGCCTGACCGAGCCGCAGGTGGATATCGACATCGACTTTATCCAGCTCTGGAATACCCCGGACTATGAGGATGTGGTGGAAGCGGAGCAGGTGAGTCTGTGCGATACCGTCCATGTGTTTATTTCCAAGCTCGGCATCGAGGTCAGCTCCAAGGTGACCGAAACACAATACGACTGTCTGCTGGAACGGTACGATGGCATTACGCTGTCGAACTCTACGGTCAGCAGCCGGAACTCGTCTTTGACTACAGCACTGAGCAACATCCGAAACACAGCCAATGAAGCCTACAACACCGCGCTCCGTGTGGAAACCAGCATGGGTGAGCAGATCGGCGGCATTTCCGTGTCGATGGTCTATGACGGCACCCTGCTGGCCGGCCTGTTCGGTCTGCACTACCAGAACGTGACCGAGGTGAACGGCGAAACCGTGCGGTATGCCTTCAATGCCGGGTCACTGGCAAAGTCTACCTTTGCGTGGAAAAACAGCCCAGCGGGATTTTTCATTTCCACGGACGGCGGAAAAACATGGGGCTATGGCTGGGAAAAAGACGATTCCCCGGTCAAGACGGCGTTGCTGCTGGAGAACACTCTGCAGGAGCTGGATGAACGCTATAAGAAAGCCGGAGAACTGACTGAAGAACTGCTCGACCAGTTGGATGAGCGGTATAAGACGGCATCCGCCTTGTCGGAAGAACTCATCAAAAGCCTGGACGCACGCTACGGTACGGCAGATAAGCTGTCCGAGGTGCTGCTTGCACAGTTGGATGAACGATATAAAACCGCGTCTGCCTTGTCAGAAGAGCTGATTAAAAAGCTGGACGAGCGGTACGGAACAGCGGATAAGCTGTCCGAAACGTTGCTTGCGAAACTGGATGAGCGGTATGCTCCGCCCATCTGTGCGCAGGAGGCAGCACCAAAGAATCCGAAAACGAATGCACTCTGGATCGATACAACCGCCCTGCGGCTGAAGCTGTGGGACGGAGAAATTTGGCAGACGGTAGGCTATGAGCCGACAACGCCTGAGCCCGATCCGGATACCCCGACAGAGGGAGGAGGCGAAGAAGATGGCAAACAGGAAGGCGAAAGCAGTGGTACAGACAGCGGAGGAACCGGCGCAGGAGGCACTGGTGACTAAGTCGTTCACGGTGTTTCAGGACGTGGAACTGTCATTCACAGAGAATCTGATCCCGACCCACATCCCGGTCAAGCAGTACGACAACCAAGCCCGAAAAGTGCGGTGTCGGCTGTATCAGAACTCGCTGGAGTATAAGGTCAGTAAGGACACCATCGTCAGCTACTCGGCTACTCGGCCGGACGGTGCAGTGTTTCAGTATTCCAGTGAGACCCGCCCGGACCTTGTGTTCGTAGATGACGGTGCGGTCATCCTGACGGTCACATCCTTTATGACCGAAGTATACGGCAGGTTCCCGATTGACATCTACCTTCTGTCCGATGAGGGAGATGTGATCGGTTCGTTCAGTCTGGTGCTGAATGTGGCTCGTGCAGCGGTCAAGAACGGCAAGATCGCCACGCTGACCTATAAGCAGGCGTTGGATGCTGCCGCCAAGGGCATCCTGGAATTCCTCATCACCGATGACGGATACCTCGTGATGCGCTCGGACGATAAGCTTGGACTGGCGCAGGGGTCTGTGTCCAGCACCATTGATAAAGTGGCGAAGGATATCGCGGAAGGCATGGTCACCTCGTCCATCAATATGGATGGACATTTGGTGTTCCAGAGCTGGGATGCGCTGGGTCTGATTTTTGAGATGGACGATGAGGGACACCTCATCGTGAGATACAACGAGGCGTAAGCCGGAAAGGAACTAGAATGGGAGAGTTTGTTGGCAAGCGAGTGGTACCGGACCATGTGGGTGTCTGGGACCAGAAGAAGACCTATGAACCCTTGATGATCATGCTGGACGGCGAGACCGGTGACAGCTATATCAGCCGTAAGGCTGTGCCTATCGGTATTTCTCTGTCGGATGAGAGCTACTGGTCGCTGTGTGCTCATTATTCCGCACAGATGCGGAAGCTGGAACAGGATGTAGATGTGGATGTCCAGCAGATGCACAGTGATGTTACGGCTGTCAAAAATGCCATGAGTCAGGAGTTCCAGGAGACCCATACGGCAATCAGCAAGGAACTGGATGATACGCACAAGGCAATCAGTCAGGAGCTGTCGGAAACGGAACAGCGTGTCAATGAGAATCTGGAGCAGACCAGTTCGGAGTTGACTGGCAAGGTCGAACAAGCCAAGTCCGACCTGAACACCGGCCGGCAGGAACTGAAGGATGCCAAGGATACGCTGAACAAACGGATGGACAGCATTGCCGGGGGAAAGACCTCGGATGCGGAGATTCTGGATGCTCGCGTGGATGCGGACGGCAACACGCATGAGAATCTGGGTGCGCATATCCGCAGCGGTTTCGAGAGCGCACGGACAGACCAGGAAGAGGCTGTGAACCACATTGGGCGGATGGCTGCTGTCAGTGATGCCATGCGCACTGCGAATATGGTACACACGGTGGACTTCAGTGCCAGCAATACCTCTGGAGATGTCAAGGCAACAGCAGTTTCGCTGGGACATGGCGACCGGGCTGGTGTCATCATCAACGGTGCCTTGAAGGAAGGTGAGAATGATGTAAGTGTCCTGCGCTTTACGGAGCCCATGGCATTCAAAGCGGGCACGCCATACACCGTTTTCATTGATGAGACTACCCCCAAGGTGGGGTATGGCATCTACTTCTATGAGGTGGGCACGGGAAACTGTCTGCAGGTTGGCGGTATCAACCGCGGCTTTACGCCGGCAAACACGAAGATTGCAACGGCTGTGTTCGACAACGGCGGTATGTTCCGTGCAGGCATCTATTCGACCAACTGTGAATTCGAGAATCATGAACTTCACCTGTACGTTGTGGAGGGCGAGTATACTCAGAGAGATTTCTTTGGGCTTTCTACAGTTGCTGATGTGTCGGGAAATGTAGCAGAAATCGCCTCTGTTCGAGATGAAGTGAGAAAAAACAATCTCATTGTCATGAAACAGGTGATTCTGAAAAATGAAGAAAATGAACCCCTTTGGACATCGACTCCAGTTGGTGCGTTGAACCTCGGTGCAACCGTGCTGAACGGACAACTGGGACCGACTGCTGGAACCTATGCAGTCCAGATTTCCAGCCCGTTTATGCTGGATAAAGAGAAGGACTATACGCTCTTCCTGTTGGATGAGCGTAAGGATCTGGAATACTCCGTCTATCTGTTGGATGAGACCACATGGAAAGATGTCATGGAAAACGGCGCGACCCGTGCATTCAATGTCATTCACAGCCCGTGTGGTTTGATTCCGGCGCATCAGACCGGTAAGCATCAGCTGCGGATCTGGGTGCAGCAGGATACGGTGTTTGACAATCGTGCGATTCAGGTCTATCTGGTGGAAGGACGTTATTCGGAGAGCGAACTCCGCACCTATCTTCCGGCAAAAGAGGCATCCGCGGCCACGAAAGGCTTGATTGGTAATCTGAACGCACTCAACCGTATCAGTGATCCGCTGCGCCGGAACAACATGATCCGCACCATCGATTTTCAGGCAAGCGCCTCTGACGGACAGGTTTGTGCAACGGCTGTGAGTTCGGGGGTTGCCTCCGGTACGGTCATCAATGGAAGCCTTGGTCCCAAGCAGGGAAGAAATACCCTGTATTTCGGAGAGTCCATCTGGCTCGACAGAACAAAAAAGTATACGCTGTACGTCCGGAGCGATGAAAGTATGCCATCTTGTGAGGTTTATCTCTATGGCAATAGCAAGAGTGGCTGTATGCAGGTGGATGGCCTCAATAAGGGCTTTAGTGTTCACGGAATTATCCCGGTGACGTTTACTCCGGATGAAAGCGGTTACTATCGTCCGGGTATCTATACCAGCCAGGATTTGAATTTTCCAAATTGCGAGATGCACCTGTTTGTTCTGGAAGGAGTCTACGCCTACGACACAGTTCGTGGCCTTGTGGAGTTCAACGACCTCAACGGGAGCTTTACGAGTCTGGCCGCTGTGCATGACAATGTCCGGAGCAAGAATCTGTTCCGAACGATCAACTATGGAGACTCGAATCCGCAGACAAATGCTAAGATTCAGATGATTGCGGACAGCGATATCGATCAGGCATCCGTGAAGATCGTGGGCAATATGGGTGGTACTCTGGCTCTGAACAGCATTCGCTGCACAACCCTTGTGCCGCTGACTTCCGGAAAAACCTATACGTTGCTTGTGCGTGAGGATGAAGATTGTCCCGCCCTTACGGTATTCCTCGGTGATGAAGTGACCTACGGCTCCATTCAGATCAATGGTGCAACAGTGTCCGTGAATACGAAGAACCGCCATGTGTACACCTTTACTGCTGATAAGGACTACTCCTGCCGTGCGCGTGTCGTATGCGATACGGCTACGACTTTTGACGGGCAGCATATCCGTGTATATTTGGTGGAGGGGGCCTATACCGAGCAGCAGATGCGCTCGTGGGCAGAGTATTCTGAACTCCTGCAGGTCAAGGTGGATGCAGACCAGAGGGTCCAGGTATTGTCTGACCGCGAGGATGCTCGATGGATTTCCACGCACAATGGCTTGGAAAATATCTTGACGGTGTCTGATCGAGCACGGATGAACAATATGGTGAAGACCATTGATTCGGTGGTTCGCAGCAATGCCGGCGATGTGTCGGCAACGGCAACTGCCCTCGGCGTTTTGGATGGAGCGGGTATCATTGTCAATGGCCTGATGTCCAGTGAGTTGAATGCGACCATCCTTCGCATCTCCGAGCCGATGCATCTGGAAAAGGGAAAGGCCTACACAGTGCATATCGTGGACGATGACCCACCCGCGCCTTATTCCATGTTCTTCTATAGAACCACTTCCAGTGCCTGTTTGCAGCAGGGTGGTACGAACCGTGGTGTCTCTGCAATCGGCGGACGCTTTGAACAGGTTATCCCGGATACGACAGGCGACTACCAAATGGGCATCTATGCTACCGGCGCTGTGTTCAGCAACCACCTGATCCATGCCTATATGTACGAGGGTCAGGATTGGAGTGCAGATGACTTCTACGCCTATCCCAAGAGCGATACGCTTGCAGCGGTCATTTCCGAGATGGCAGCTGTCAAGGATGATGTCCGCAAGAAGAATCTTGTGCGGATGCTCGGCAATAAGGGATTCTTGGATGGTACGGGAGTTTACCGCTTGAATTCGATTGGTATGCCGGACCCGGCGGGCATCATGTTGAACGGTACCTTTGGTACGGCAAGCACCACGACCTATACCAACATCAGCGAGGTTTTCCATCTGGAGGCAGGGCAGTCCTACACCATTCTTGTCCGGGATACCGATAAGACGGTGGACTACAACATGACGCTGGTGGACAAGACCACCGGCGCGGCCGTCAAGCAGAATGGTATGGGCCTTGCTTTCAATGTGCAGAAGTCTCCGTTTGGGACCTTTGCGCCGGATGCCTCGATGGATGTCCGGCTGCGTATCAACTACCGCAAGGAAATGACGCTGGAGGATCATATCCTGCACGTCTATGTGGTCGAGGGCAAGCTCAGTCAGACAGATATGCTGGCCTTTGCACAGGAGAAAGAGGAAGAACCGGAGGAGGACATCGGGTTTCCGTATGAAAGCTACAACCTGCCTCTCCTGAAACTGACCGGCTCCATGAAGGGAATCAGCAAGGAGAACAAGGTCAAGCTGACCTACACCTATGGTGAACTCACTGGCAACTGTACGCTGAAATGGCAAGGCGCTTCCAGCCTCGCATACGATAAGAAGAACTTCACGATCACCTTCGATGAAAAGCGAACGATCGTTGAGAAGTGGGGTGCTCAGAAGAAGTACTGCCTGAAAGCCAATTATATCGATTTCAGCCATTGCCGAAACATCGTTGCGGCCAAACTGTGGGGTCAGGCGGTGCGTACTCGCCCGAAACGCAACGAAAAGCTGTACGATCTGCCCAACGGCGGCGCCATTGACGGGTTCCCTATCATGGTGGCGATCAATGAGGAGTATCAGGGCATCTACACGCTGAACATTCCGAAGGATAAGTGGATGTTCGGCATGACCGATGGAGCCAAGGAGTGTATCCTGACGGCCGAAACGCACGCCAAGGGAACGCAGTTTGCTGAGGAAGCTAAGGTGGATAAGACCGACTTCGAGATGGAGTATGTGCCGGACGAATCCAATACCCAGTGGGTCAAGGACAGCGTGAATACCCTGATTCGTGCTGTTATGAACTTCAGCGGCACTACCGCAGCAGATGTGGAGTCGGCACTCAGTCCGTATCTGGATCTTGACAGCGCCGTGGACTACTTTATAATCACATCCATGTTCGCACTGACTGATAACCTAGACAAGAACTATATCCTGATGACCTTTGATGGCGTGAAGTGGGCGTTCTCCGAGTACGATCTTGACACCGCATTCGGCAACTGCTGGAACGGTAAGGTCTACTATAACCCGGATACCGTCACGACGCTCAAAGGGTTTGCCGGCAGCCACAAATTGATGGGAATCCTGTACAACTG
>OLRO01001245.1_pt1 | contig 15088 bp, 13 predicted proteins | sample 1673131 | NCBI WGS metagenome assembly OLRO01 (sample SAMEA3136757, study PRJEB25190) | human gut metagenome | biome: human gut; feature: human-associated habitat; material: faeces | place: Austria | collected 2013 | reverse complement strand
CCCTGATTGCTTAATCAAATAGGAGAACCGCAGTGTCTTTTTGATAGATACTGCGGTTTTTTTGTTCTATTTACCTTCTTGATTATTAATAAAAAGCGTGTAATATTACAAAAGTGTTACAAAAATGATTAGTTTTCATATCTTTTGCTCGTTTTTGTTGTTGGTAAAATAAAAAATCATATCTTTACCCTTCGTAAAGATAACCTAATCAACAAGAACTATTAACCTTTTTAATTGAAGAGAAAATGAACAAAAGCGAAATTGGACTAAATGCTGGGAAAGTTTGGCAGTTGCTTAGCGATTATACCAGATGGAGCTACGGTTCTTTAAAGAGGAAGTCCGGACTGAAGGACAAGGAGTTGGGAGCCGCATTGGGGTGGCTTGCCCGTGAGGACAAGATTGAAATTCATCAGGAAGAAGATGAACTTTATGTTTCACTAGGGGTAAATGTTTATATCGGATAAAGGAAACCGATTGAATGGATTGATTGAGGAGCACAGATTTCGCAGTGCGGAAGCATTTTCTGCCGGGGGGATGAAATCTGTGCTCCTTTGTTTTTTCATGTTGCAGAATATTCTTTCCTTTGCACATTCTTTTCAATGAACAAAAACAGAATGACTATGAGAAGTTTTGCTTCAGACAATAATTCAGGCGTACATCCGCTGGTAATGGAGGCACTGAACCGGGCCAACAGTGACCATGCTGTAGGTTATGGAGATGACCCTTGGACAGAGGAGGCTGTCTGTAAAATAAGAGAAGCGTTTACGCCGGATTGTGAACCGTTGTTCGTATTCAACGGTACGGGCAGTAATGCGGTGGCTTTGCAGCTGTGTACCCGCCCTTATAATTCCATTATTTGTGCAGAGACTGCACATATCTATGTCGATGAGTGCGGTGCGCCTGCCCGTATGACAGGTTGTCAGATTCGTCCTATAGCTACCCCTGACGGCAAGCTGACGCCCGATTTAGTCCGTCCTTATTTGTGCCATTTCGGCGAACAGCATCATTCGCAGCCCGGAGCCATCTATATTTCGCAATGTTCGGAGCTGGGCACTGTCTATAAGCCGGACGAGTTGCGGGCTTTGACGGATTTGGCCCATCGGCATGGCATGTATGTCCATATGGACGGAGCCCGTCTGGCAAATGCTTGTGCAGCCTTGAATCTTGGCTTTAGGGAACTGACAGTGGATTGCGGGATAGATATCCTCAGCTTCGGTGGTACGAAAAATGGACTGATGTTGGGAGAAAGCGTGGTTGTCTTTAACCCAGCTTTGAAGAAGGAAGCTTATTTTGTGCGCAAGCAGTCGGCACAGCTCGCATCCAAGCTCCGCTATCTGTCCTGCCAGTTTACTGCCTATCTGACGGACAGCCTTTGGTTGAAAAATGCCGCGCATGCCAATCGTATGGCAAAGATTCTTTACGACGGATTGAAGGAATTGCCAGGTGCGCATTTTACGCAGAAGGTGGAAAGTAACCAGCTTTTCCTTACGATGCCCCGTCCGGTGATTGACGAGCTGTTGAAGGACTATTTCTTCTACTTCTGGGATGAGGCCATCCACGAAATCCGTTTTGTAACCTCTTTTGATACTACGGAAGAAGATATCGAGCAATTGCTGCAATCGGTAAAAAGGCTTCTCTGAAATATATAAAAGCTCCTAACCTTCACAGGCTGGGAGCTTACTTCGAAACTTTCCCCTCTTGGGGGTAGGGGAAGGTTTACTGAAAACAAACCGATTGAATATTTACCTTAAATACCTTTGCACGATAACCTTTTTAACTAACCTTTTCAATAAATCCTTGTTAGAGTATGCTTATATACCGACAGCCTCGCGGACCGGTACAAAAGTGTAGCCTTTTCGTTTCAGCGTCTTAATCATCTTGTCCAGATAGCCATTATAGAACTTGTCTGTGCGGCGGTCGTCCGTTCCGAAGTGTATCAGCATTAGGTGTCCGTTCAGACCTTCTTTCTTTTCCACCTCCATAATCTTGTCGTAGATGAGTTTGCTACTCCGGTACTTCTGTCCCATGTCCGGAGTGGTGTAGTCGGCATTGCTCATGGTACCAGGGGTATAGTTGATAACTTGAATACCCATATTCTTTGCCCAGGCAGATATTTTCTTGTTATAGTATTCGTAAGGAGGAATATAGACGGGAGCGTCCTTGTATTCGATACCTGCCTTGCGGAGGGTCTCGTAGCTTTTCATCATATCGTTCTCAAACTCTTCGCGGGTGACCAGCAGAGAATCACGGTCTTCCCAAGGCATGTACAACAGATGTCCGTAACTGTGGCTGCCTACAAAATGCCCTTCGTCGAGCAGGCGTTTCACTACATCGGGATAAAGTTCATAGAACTCTCCGGTAAAGAAGAAGCCACCTTTGATGCCATGCTTCTTCAAGGTGCTGATGATGGCATCGGCACCGTCTGCTTTGTCGGCGGCAGTGAATACGAGGGTGATTTGCTTTTTTGAGGGATCGGTGCGGATAATGCCTCCGTCCACATATACATTCTTGTCATTTGGGATACCGGCTTGCTTCATTCCATCCTTCTGCATGGCAGAGAGGTAGTACGTGAGGCAGGCGGTTCCATCCATGGTAGGCTCATTGGTGGAATAGTCGTGGATGGCGTCGTGATATACCATCAGGTCTGGCTGGAAGCGTTCGTAGTCTTGTCCGGGAGTTCCGGGAATTCCCGTCATATTGACACCGCGCAGGCTTTCGAAGATGGTACGATAGACAGGACCGTCCACCAGTCCGCCGGTAGTATTGCCCACGCCTGCATTCAGCAGTGAGGAGTGGGGTTGCGAGGGATAGTCTCCGTAAAGGGGAAGTTCCACAATCATGCTGGTTCCCCAAGGGTTACAGCCGAACAGCCAGTCGCGCAGGGAGGCTTCCATTTCGGCGTATGTGTCATCGCCGGTGGTTTCACGGTACAGCCGGCATTGGGTTAGCATGGCGGTAGTCAGATTGTTGGAACACCAGATGTAGGGTATACCGTGCAGAAAGGGGCTTTCTACCGCTTTCTCGTACGTGCGTTCGATGCCCGTACGCATGTTGCGGATGAATTCCTTGCTGATGCGGCTGTTGTCCACTTTGGCAAGATGGTAGTGCCCCATGTTCATGAACGGATACCATTGGTAGTGGCGTGCACTGTCGGCGCCCATCCAAGGAGTCACCGGTTCGCGACGTCCGTATTCAAGGGCTTGGGCCAGGTATTTGTTGTCGCCGGTGGCTTTGTACAGTTCCATGGCTCCCAGTTCCATATCGTCCACCCAGTTGTCCTCTTCGTAAATGTAGGGAGACAAGACAGAGGCAGTCTGGCATGCTCCCGGTTTCTTTACGCCTTCCTGATAGGCGGCATCGGCCTTGGCTTCGATTTCTGCTGCAAATTTAGGATAGTAGTCTTTCAGTATCTTGGCGCCTAAAGCGAAGCAGGAGGCAAACTTGCCGGCAGTGCTTGCCACTCCGGTCGTTGCATTCTTGAACTCTCCACGTACTTGCGGTTCGCCACTGCAAAAGTAAACGGGGCGTCCTTTACCCGGTCCGTAGCCGTAATCCACCAGGTCTTTGTTAGGTAGGCGCATTCCGGCATGGTCACGGTCGTCGGCTATCTGGTTGTACAGCTCGCCCGGAGCAGGATTCATCCTGTTCAGCCAGTCCAGTCCCCACTTGATTTCGTCCACGATGTCGGGAATGCCGTTGGCTCCCGGATTTCCGGCTGCATCATAGGCGTCACCGAATGATTCCGGATTTTCCTGATAGGCAAACATCATCTGGTAGATGGCATTGGCGGAGGTGGTGGTGTATTGCAGATAGTCCGTAGCATCGTGCCAGCCTCCGCGGACGTCTATATGTTGTCCGGTTTTGGTGGGATGATAGACGATGTAGCCGTCGTGCACGTGGCAGCTGTCTTTCAGGAACGGATTATAGCCGCAGCGTTGCTGCCGCATGTAGTGCAGCAGGTAGTCTGCGGTACCGTTGTAGACTTGTGCATTGATGGGGAAACGGGGGGAGACCGCTTTGCCTGCTTTCAGATAATACGTGCCCGGTTCTGTGAAATCACTGAAGTTCAACCGGTAGGTACTCTTCATGCCTCCCATCTTGCCGGTGGCCTTGGCCGTGTTGAAGGTACGCACCACCTTTCCGGTGAAAGCGTCAATCAATGAATAATTTTCTACGTTTGTTCCTTCCTCGCTCATGAATACAGCGACTTTGACGGATTGCGGCAAATAGCCGAGTTGGTTGATTCTGATCCATTCGCCTGCTTTGCCCGGCAGGGCTACGAGAGCGAATATTACCGTTAGGAGCCAATAATTACTTTTCATAATGGGGGTTTTTAATCTAAGGTTGGGGATTATATATAAAACAAATTTTCCTTATTACAAATAAAGCATTTTCTGTCAATTTTAGGAAGATTTAGGATGAATAATTAGACGATATTAGGTGTCGTTTACACTATTTTGGTATTTTATAGACGTGAAATAAGTGTTTCGTTGAAACTAAATGTTTGTTTATCACGTAATTATTATGCTTGATGATGTTTTTTAATTTTCGTTTACCTATTTTAATAATGCGTAAAACAAATTGGCGTGTTATTTGTTTTATGGTATTTAGACAATAAAACTAATAGACTATGGCTTATATTGATTACTATCAGGTCCTTGGAGTGGACAAAAAGGCATCTCAGGATGACATCAAGAAAGCGTTCCGCAAGCTGGCGCGCAAGTACCATCCTGACTTGAATCCGAACGATGCTACGGCCAAGGATAAGTTTCAGGCTATCAACGAGGCGAATGAGGTGCTGAGTGATCCTGAAAAGAGAAAGAAATATGATGAATATGGTGAACACTGGAAACATGCCGACGAGTTTGAGGCGCAGAAGCGGGCACAGCAGCAAGCCGGAGGCTTCGGGGGATTTGGAGGTTCCGGTGCGGGATTTGGTACGGACGGAGGCGGTACGTATTGGTATTCTTCCGACGGCCAGGAATTTTCGGGCAGTAATGCCGGTGGTTTCTCAGACTTCTTCGAACAGATGTTCGGTCATCGTACGCGCGGCGGAGGCGGTGCCAATGCCGGTTTCCGCGGGCAGGATTATCATGCGGATTTGAACCTATCGCTTCGTGAGGCTGCGAAGACCCATAAACAGATATTGACGGTGAATGGTAAGCAAGTGCGTATTACCATTCCGGCCGGTGTGGCCAACGGACAGGTCATCAAACTGAAAGGCTATGGTGGCGAGGGTATCAACGGAGGTCCTGCTGGTGACTTGTACATCACGTTTGTGATTCCGGATGACTCGGTATTCAAGCGTTTGGGAGATGATTTGTATGTAGATGTGACCGTTGACCTTTATACAGCCCTGCTGGGTGGCGACCAGTTAGTGGATACTTTGGATGGTCAGGTGAAGCTGAAGGTGAAACCCGAAACCCAGAACGGGACTAAGGTACGTCTGAAGGGCAAGGGCTTTCCCGTATATAAGAAGGAGGGACAGTTTGGCGATCTCATCGTGACTTATTCCGTGAAGTTGCCGACGAATCTGACGGAACAGCAGAAAGAGATGTTCCGTAAAATTCAGAGTATGAACTAATGAAAGGAGAACGGATTATGCAGAACGAATGGATTGTCATCAGCGAATATTGTGACAAGTGTCATATAGAGCCCACTTTTATTGATATGTTGTGCGAAAGTGGGCTGATAGATGTGGAGCAGGAAGGTGGAGAACGTTATCTTCCTTTCTCCGAGTTGCCGGATGTGGAACGGTACAGCCGTATGTACTACGACCTTTCTATCAATATGGAAGGGATTGATGCCATCCATCATCTGCTGGCAAGGATGGAAGAGATGCAGCGGGAGATACACTCGCTGCGCGGCAGGCTGAGGCTGCACGGAGAGTATTAATTTTCCTTTCGTCTCTTTGAGAGCTTTTGTCCCTTTAAGAAGGAGCAAGCAGGAAATTTTTCAGAAAAAACAAGCGGGCATCGGAGAGTTTAGCTACTCCGGTGCCCGCTATATTTGTCTTGTCAAGCAATGCGTTTATTTGCGGTAGCTTTCCAGCTCTTCTGCTTTGAACTTACGGATGAAGTTAAAGTGTTTTTCCACTTCGGCTTCTGCATAGTTCACATACACCAGAGCCGATTTGCCGAACAGTTCGGGAGCCTTTGTCGCATCCTGGATGATGAGATGCGACATGATACATACCGCAGCCATCTCATAGAGGCGACGTGCCACGAAGTCCAGCAATTCCTGATTCTGTGCCTCTTTCACCGCATTGGTGCAGGCTTCGAACTTGTTGGTCATCTCTTTGATGCGGTCCATCAACGGTTGCATTTCTTCGCTGCACGGCACTTGCTCGTAGTCGCGCAAGGTGGCAGAGTATGAGCCGTTTGTTACATAGCGGATAGCAGCTACGGTCTGCAACTGAGTAGTACCTTCGTAGATAGAAGTAATACGTGCATCACGATAGATACGTTGGCAAGCATACTCCAGCATGAAGCCCGAACCGCCGTGAATCTGGATGCTGTCGTAAGCATTCTGATTGGCATATTCAGAGTTCATACCTTTTGCCAGCGGAGTGAAGGCGTCGGCAAGTTTGGCATACTTCTTTTGTTCCTGGCGTTCTTCCGGAGTCAGTTTGCGTTCGCGAGCAATGTCGTCCAGCGCTTTGTAGATGTCAACGTAGCGGGAAGTCTGGTACAGCAAGGAGCGTCCTGCATCCAACTTGGCTTTCATAATAGCCAGCATGTCATATACAGCCGGGAATTCGATGATAGCCTTGCCGAACTGCTTGCGGTCTTTGGCATAAGCCAGACCTTCGTTGTAGGCAGCTTGTGAAAGGCCTACCGACTGTGCGGCAATACCCAGACGGGCACCGTTCATCAAAGCCATAACGTATTTAATCAAACCAAGCTTGCGGTCGCCGCAAAGTTCTGCCTTTGCATTCTTGTAAACCAGCTCGCAGGTGGGAGAGCCGTGGATACCCAGCTTGTTCTCGATGCGGCGCACGTCTACACCGCCTTCATTCTTATCGTAGATGAACATGGACAAGCCACGTCCGTCTTTGGTACCCTCTTCTGAACGTGCCAGTACGAGGTGGAGATTGGCGTCACCGTTAGTAATAAAACGCTTCACGCCGTTCAGGCGCCAGCAGTTGTTGGCCTCGTCATAGGTCGCTTTCAGCATTACGCTCTGCAAGTCGGAACCGGCATCCGGTTCTGTCAGGTCCATAGACATGGTCTCTCCGGCGCAGACACGCGGTATAAAACGGCTGTGCTGGTCTTCGTTACCGAATTCGTAGAGCGTTTCGATACAGTCTTGCAGTGACCAGATGTTACCGAAACCGGCATCGGCGGCGGCAACGATTTCCGCACACATGGTGTACGGAGTAATCGGGAAGTTCAAGCCACCGAAACGGCGCGGCATGGTCATACCGTTCAATCCGGCTTTTACCATGGCGTCGAGGTTCTGCTTGGTGCCGCTGGCATATTCCACACGGCCGTTGGCACAGTGGGGACCTTCTTCGTCCACGCCCTCGGCATTGGGAGCGATAATCTCTCCAGTAATCTCTCCGGTGATTTCAAGTACCTTGTCAAAAGAGTCCATAGCATCCGCATAGTCTTGCGGGGCATAGTCATACTTGTCTTTGTCTTGGTAACCGCGTTCTTTCAGTTCGCAGATACGTTCCATCATCGAGTTGTTCAGATGATACTTCAATTCGGGAACTTCGGTATAAAAATTTGCCATAATTTCTTGGTTATTTAGGTATTCTGAAGTATAGGGGTATGGTGAATTTCACTCGCTTGGCCTCTCCGTCCTGATAGCCGGGCGACCAGCGGTAGACGTCGGCAATGGCCTCGAAAGCGCGTATGGCTTCTTTGTCGATGTCATAGCGCACGGACTGGAGAATTTGGGGATGGGTCATCTTGCCTTCTTCGTCTACAACGAACTGCAGGATTACCCTTCCTTCTGCCTTTTGCTTCCAGGCGTCTTCCGGATATTTGGTAACATTGGCCACCAGTTTCATGAGGTTCTCTATTCCACCGGGGAAGGATGGAAACATGAAATACGGCTGATGTTCCATTTCAGTTCCGTGCTCGTCGAACATCTTTCCACCGGTACACTGATTCTCTGAATAGTGTTCCTCTCTACGGAGTTTCCCGTCGGGATAGTACTGCAGGAGTGTTCCGTCAAGTTTACCATCGCTGTAGCTCCGGGCCAGATGTATGGCACCGTCGGGATAATACACCATGGTCTGCCCCTCCAGGCGGTTGTCTCTATATACTTCTGTCAGGCTGTCCTTGCCATTTGCATAGAATGATGTATGCAGGCCTTCCCTTATCCTTTTGCGGGGATTGCTTTTGTATTCGGAGAAATGCCAGACATCCTTCTTTTGTCCTTCCAAAGCATACTCTTCCACCTTGATGCACTTCTTGTTTATCTTGGAAACAAGAGCATACTTGACTGCCTGGATGGAGTCGTCCGTCCATTGGTAATTCTTGTCCAACCAGAGCTTTTCTTGAGCGATAGCGGAAGATATACCTGAAAGAAGAACAAATATAAGAATCAGCCCTTTCATGATTACCTTTATTGTTATTTACTGTGTGATTTATAATATTTTATCATCTTCGGGATAACCTCTTCCACCGTACCGTTGATGACATAGTCGGCAATCGTATTGATGGGAGCGTTCTCGTCATTGTTGATGGAGATGATAATACCACTTTCCTGCATACCGGCAATGTGCTGGATTTGTCCGCTGATGCCGCAAGCAATATACAGTTTGGGGCGGACAGTGACACCGGTCTGGCCAATCTGGCGGTCATGGTCGGCATAACCGGCATCGACGGCAGCACGGCTGGCGCCTACCTCTGCATGGAGTTCTTTGGCAAGCTCGAACAACATGTCAAAACCTTCCTTGCTTCCCATGCCGTAGCCGCCAGCAATCACGATGGGAGCGCCTTTCAGGTTGTGTTTTGCCTTTTCTACGTGGCGGTCGATGACTTTTACCACATAATCCGTCTCGGGCACGTACTTGGCAACGTCGTGGTTGATGACTTCGCCCTTATAGTCAGCGTCCAGTATCTCTTTCTTCATCACACCTTCGCGAACGGTTGCCATCTGCGGACGGTGCTCGGGATTCACAATCGTGGCAACGATGTTACCGCCGAATGCGGGACGGATTTGATACAGCAGGTTCTCGTAAACCTTGCCTTCCTTCTTGTCTTCGTGGTTGCCGATTTCCAGTGAGGTACAGTCGGCGGTCAGTCCGCTGGTCAAAGCGGAAGAAACGCGCGGACCGAGGTCGCGACCGATAACGGTGGCGCCCATCAGACAGATTTGCGGCTTTTCTTCTTTGAACAAGTTGATGAGGACAGAGGAGTGGGGAAGGGAAGTATAGGGGAACAAGCCCGGAGCGTCGAATACGTGGAGTTTGTCTACTCCGTAGGGTAATACTTGCTTTTCAATGCCTGCCAGATTGCTTCCGGCAGCAACTGCCTCCAGTTGGCAGCCCAACTGATTGGCTAATTTACGACCTTTGGTCAAGAGTTCGAGACTGACGTCGGCAACTGTTGTGCCTTCTATCTCTAAATATACAAATACATTATTCATAATCTTATCCTATCGTATGGTTAGCTAACAGTTCAACAATCAAATCTTCTACATCCTGGTCGCTGCCCGTCAGCGTCTTGCTTTCTTTGGCCTGGAATGAAATGTTCTGAATGGTCTTCACCTTTGTGGGCGAGCCGCTCAGACCGCATTGTGCAAGGTCGCCGTTCACGTCGGCAACACTCCATTCCGTGATGTTCAGATAGGGATATTTCTCGTAGAGGCCGGCGTAGGCAAGCTCAGCGCCTTCCTTGGTGATGGCAGCTTTTTCCTGGGCACCGAGGGCGCGTTTGTACTTCTGCACCAGTTTGGCATTGCGCGGGCGGCAGGGAGCGGCACTTCCGTTTACGGTGATGACTATGGGCAGGGGAGCCTCAACGGTTTCCACACCCCCGTCGATATGACGTTTCACGGTAATTTTCTTGGCGGCTTTGTCCACGTTCAGAATCTCTTCTGCGTAGGTCACTTGCGTCAGCCCCAGCTTTTCGGCAACCTGCGGGCCTACTTGGGCGGTATCACCGTCGATGGCCTGGCGTCCGCCAATGATGACGTCATAGTCGCCTATCTTCTTGATGGCTGTGGCAAGGGCATACGAAGTGGCAAGCGTATCGGCACCTGCAAAGGCGCGGTCGGTCAGCAGATAGCCGTTGTCGGCACCACGGTAAAGTCCTTCACGAATAACTTCGGCTGCACGTCCCGGTCCCATGGTCAGGATGGTAACGGTGGAGCCCGGATGTTCATCTTTCAGTCGGAGAGCCTGTTCAAGAGCGTTCAGGTCCTCGGGGTTGAAGATGGCAGGGAGTGCCGCGCGGTTGATAGTTCCGTCGGCTTTCATGGCATCTTTCCCAACGTTGCGTGTGTCGGGAACTTGTTTTGCCAATACAACAATTTTCAAACTCATGCTATTAATTATTAGTATTAGTATTTCTTTGTATGTCAGTGCCGGGAATAGGAGTAGTAGAATCCTGCTACTGAAATTGGCCGGTTAACTCATTATCAGCCTGCAAATTTACGGAAAGAGTTGGGTTTGACAAGAAAATGGGGTGAAAAATGCACAAGTTGAGGGATTTTGCGCAAATATCAGTTGGCTCTATATCTGTAAAAAAGGTAATAAAACCGGTAATTTATCTACCTTTCCGTTCCTGTTTCCTCTGTACTTTTGCAGCGTCCGGATGAGGCCTGCACGACGGGCGGCATCGGATAAACAAGCATCGCTACTTAAATGTTATTATAGAATATGTATATTGAAAAAGTAAATTCCCCTGCTGACGTGAAAAAGTTATCAGTCAGCGAAATGAACGGATTGGGTGGAGAAATCCGCCAGGTGTTGTTAAACAAGTTAAGCTCCCACGGAGGACACGTAGGTCCCAACCTGGGAATGGTAGAAGCCACCATAGCCCTGCATTACGTGTTCGATTCACCAACGGACAAGATAGTCTATGACGTGTCTCACCAAAGTTATACCCATAAGATATTGACAGGCCGCCGGGCAGCGTTTATGAATGCGGACGAGTATGACGAAGTCTCCGGATATTCCGAACCGTCGGAAAGCGAGCACGACTTCTTCGTCATTGGGCATACCTCTACCTCCGTCAGTCTGGCAAGCGGACTTGCCAAGGCGCGTGACCTGAAGGGGGAGGCGGGTAATGTGATTGCCGTCATCGGCGATGGCTCGTTGAGTGGAGGTGAAGCCTTCGAAGGATTGAATGTAGGTGCCGAACTGGGCACGAACTTCATCGTCATTGTCAACGATAACCAGATGTCCATTGCCGAGAATCATGGCGGGCTATACCGCAATCTGCAACAGTTACGCGAAACGGAGGGGCAGGCTCCCTGCAACTATTTTAAGGCAATGGGATATGATTATCTCTATGTGAAGGATGGCAATGACGTGGAGCAATTGATAGAGGCTTTCCGTGAAGTGAAGGACAAGAAGCATCCGGTTGTGGTACATATCAATACCTTGAAAGGTAAGGGATACAAATTGGCAGAAGAGCAAAAAGAACGTTTCCATTACAGTGTTCCGTTCGACCTTGAAACCGGCAATCTGACCGGTGAGTCTGGAGAGGGTGAAGACTATGTCGACCTTACCGCCGGTTATTTGTTGCAGGAGATGAAGAAAGACCCGACTGTGGTGGGCATCACCGCAGGTACACCTACGGTATTTGGCTTTACACCGGAGCGCCGCAAGGAGGCAGGGCGGCAGTTCATCGATATGGGCATTGCCGAAGAGCAGGCTGTTGCCATGGCTTCTGCCATTGCTGCCGGAGGTGGAAAACCGGTATTCGGGGTCTACAGCACCTTTATCCAGCGCGCCTACGACCAGTTGTCCCAGGATCTTTGCATCAACAATAATCCTGCACTGATTCTTGTCTTCTGGGGAAGCTTATCGAGTATGAATGATGTTACCCATCTTTGTCTTTTTGATATTCCGGTCATCGGTAATATTCCGAATATGGTTTATCTGGCACCTACTTGTCGTGAGGAGTATATGGCAATGCTGGAGTGGGGCATCCGTCAAACGGAACATCCGGTTGCCATTCGCGTGCCGGCCAATGGGGTTGTCCGCAGGAATGTAGAACCGGAGAAGGATTACGGCAAGACGCTGAACCGTTATGAGGTGTCCCATCGTGGAGAGAAGGTCGCCATATTGGGACTGGGCTCTTTCTATCAGTTGGGCGAAGCCGTGGCTGCCCGGTTGAAGGAAGAGAAAGGAGTGGATGCCACGCTTGTCAATCCTCGCTACATCACGGGTGTGGACGAGGCTTTGCTCGATGACCTGAAGCGCGACCATACACTGGTCATTTCTCTTGAGGACGGAGTGCTGGACGGTGGCTTTGGCGAGAAGATTGCCCGTTACTACGGTCCGTCGGATATGAAGGTACTGAACTATGGTGTGAAGAAAGAGTTTATCGACCGTTACGATGTGGAGGAGCAGTTGAAGAAGAACCGGTTGACGGTTCCGCAGATTGTGGAAGATATCTGTAGGATTTGGTAAGAATTGAAAAAGGAGATGCATCAAACTGCATCTCCTTCTTTTATTTATTTAATACCCAGTTTCTTGGCAATATCCTTAGGCAGTGCATCCTTGTGCACAATGATGTTCATTGTTTTATAGCGCACGAAAGCTTTGGAAGCATACCACAGTCCTTTGTACTTTCCGGCTTCACCCCAAGAGTTCTTTACCATATAGTATTCGTTGCCTTCCTGGTCTTTGGCTATACCGTAAATCAGCATACCGTGGTCGTCAGTAGTTTCCCAGTTGTCGTATGCCAGCTGGCGCTCTTCTTGTGTGCACCACTTCTGCGGTTGAGGCTTGCTGTTCAGTTTCTTTTCTTCGGGTTTCATTTTCAGCCAGTGTGCCATGTCCGAACCGCTCAGTTCTTGCACCTTTTCTGCATCGGGCATTACGGCTATACCGTCGCGTGTGAAGCCTTGTTCGCTTACGTCACTACCCCATGCAATGGTGTAACCCTTATTGATAGCGTTGTCAAACACTTCCATCAACTCGTCGATAGGCAAGTTGTAGGAAGAAGCCCAACGCCAGTTGTCTTGTATTTCCAGGACGAACGGCTGGTAGAAGGGTGGGTATAGGAAGTCAGTGAGATATAGTCATCTGCATTCAGTCCGGTAGATTCATAGAAAGACTTCGGAGTATATTCCTTGCCTTTGTAGGTGAACTTCTCGGGACGTTCGCCCAGATAGATGTCGTGGATGGCAGTGATGGCCTTCTTCCAAAGCGGGTTATTTTCCTTGTCTGCTTGCAGGCTGCGGGGTCTTCCCTTGGCAATGGCTGCCACTACGGCATCAGATACGGCTGTCAATTCGGTGTGGTTGCTCAGCGTGTCGCCATACATAACGCCCGGACGCATTTCCTCTTCGGGCACCAGACCGAAAGTTTTCATACCATAAATTACATCGTAGAACGAACCGCCTTGTGAGAACGAAACGTCACCATGTGTACGCACTGCCTTGTCGGCACGGTCCAGATAGGTGTTGTGTACGATAAACATTTCAGAAAAGTCGTATTCGCCTTTGCCCATGCGGAGCAGTTCGGATTCGATGAATGCCAGTCCGGAATAGCACCAGCATGTACCGGCACGGTTCTGGTTCTTAACAGAAGTGATAGGATTTTCTTTTACGGTCGTAAAGATGAAACCTTCCTCTTTCGGAGTGTCTTGTGCTATTGTGTTTAAACTTAATAAACCCAATGCAGCCATCAGTATTGATTTCTTCATCATAATTAAAATGTTATAGATTTATTGTTGCAACTGCAAATATAGGTAGAATATCGTAAACAAAAGCTATCTTTGAAGCGTTAATTCTGACACTTATGGAGAAAATAATACGTATCGACGACCATAGCGGTCTTGTTTTGGAGGGCGGCGGTATGCGCGGCGTCTTCACTTGCGGTGTGCTCGACAGCTTTATGGATCGTGGCATTCGCTTTCCCTATACCATCGGCGTCAGTGCCGGAGCCTGCAACGGACTTTCCTATATGTCCGGTCAGCGCGGGCGTGCCAAGTACAGCAATATCGACTTGCTGGAAAAATACAATTACATCGGATTGAAGTATCTGTTGAAGAAGCGGAATATCATGGATTTCGACTTGTTGTTCCAGGAGTTTCCGGAACACATACTTCCCTACGACTACGAGGCATACTTTCATTGTCCCGAACGTTATGTGATGGTAACTACCAACTGCGAGACGGGCGAAGCGAACTATTTTGAGGAGAAGCGGAGTAAAGAGCGCGTCATTGATATTGTGCGTGCTTCGAGCAGTCTGCCGTTTGTCTGTCCCATTACCTACGTGGACAACATCCCGATGCTGGATGGAGGTATTGTGGACAGTATCCCTTTGATGCGTGCCCGTCAGGATGGATTTACCAATAATGTGGTGGTGTTGACGCGCAATCATGGGTACCGTAAGGAAATTCAGGGAACGAAGGTTCCACCTTTTATATATAAGAAATATCCGCTATTGCGTGAAGCCATCAACCGCCGCAGTATTGTCTATAATCAACAGTTGGAGCAGGTGGAACGGATGGAAGCCGCCGGGGAAATCGTTGTGATCCGTCCACAGAAGCCGGTAGTGGTAGACCGCATCGAGCGTGACATCAAGAAGCTGACGGAGCTTTATGAAGAAGGATATCGGTGTGCGGAACAGTTTGTTTTTTGAGAAGTATAGATTTATTTTCCTGAGGTTATTATTGTTTACTAATAGATAAATGGTGAGGCATTAATGACTTTTTTGAGTAAATTGGCATTATATATAAATCCTTAAAATATCTGTATTAAAGAGTCGTGTAGGATTGATTCTAGCACGACTCTTATATTTACTGTTGCATGAGAGGAGTATTATTAATATCCGGGGTTCTGCGTAAGATTTTTATTTAAGTTGAGTACATCGATAGGAATTGGAAATACTGTTGTGTATCCGTTGGCATCGTATACCCAGTCTCCTGCAGAATTGGCATGCGGTACGCCT
>OLRO01001242.1_pt1 | contig 15095 bp, 12 predicted proteins | sample 1673131 | NCBI WGS metagenome assembly OLRO01 (sample SAMEA3136757, study PRJEB25190) | human gut metagenome | biome: human gut; feature: human-associated habitat; material: faeces | place: Austria | collected 2013 | reverse complement strand
TTCAGGGGGAAGAGAATGATCTTCTTCGGACACTTCTGGGCGCACATACCGCAGCCCTTGCACTTGTCGTAATCCACGCGGGCCACGCCGTCAACGACATGGATCGCGTCGAACTTACAGGTGCGCTCACACATACCGCAGGCGATGCAGCTGGTGGTGCAGAGCTTGTTGGCGACAGCGCCCTTATCCTGGTTGGAGCACATAACGACAGGCTTGCGCGGGCCGCCGGCGTCGATCATGATGACCTTCTTGGGGCAGATGTTGGCGCAGGCACCACAGCCGGTACACTTGTCCTTGTCCACCTTGGCAACACCGTCCACGATGTGGATGGCGTCGAACTTACAGACCTTGGTGCAGTCGCCCAGACCGATGCAGGCGAAGGAGCAGGTCTTGGGGCCGCCGTACAGGGTAGCAGCAGCGGCGCAGGTCTGGATGCCCTTGTAGTCGTAAGCGGGCTTGCAGTGCTCGGAGCTGCCCTGGCACTGGACCACGGCCTTCTTCTCCACAGCGCTTGCCTCGCCGCCCATGATCTTGGCGATGGCAGCAGCAGCCTTGGGGCCGCCGGGAGCGCACTTATCGCAAGGCACGCCGTCCATGACGACAGCCTTTGCGTAGTCGGCACAGCCTGCGTAGCCGCAGCCGCCGCAGTTTGCGCCGGCCAGACAGCTGGCAACTTCTTCGATACGGGGGTCTTCCTCAACTGCCATGAACTTGGCAGCGGCGACCAGAATGATTGCGCCGACAGCACCGACGATGGTGCAGAGGATAACAGCAGATGCGATATTCATAATCCTGTTCCTCCTTTACAGCGTCACGTTAAACAGATTCTCAACGATGCCGCCAAAGCCCATGAAGGACAGGCTGGTGATCGCTGCGGCCAGCAGAGTGATGGGCAGGCCCTTGAAGGGAGCCGGGGGATCACAGGCCTCCACGCGCTTGCGCACGCCGCTGAACATGACCATAGCCAGCATGAAGCCGACGCCTGCGCCGATGGCACAGACCAGAGCCTCGATGTAGGCAGCGCCGAAGCCCAGAGCCTCGACGTCTGCGCCGTAGTCATCGACGACCAGAATGGTGACAGCCAGAACGCAGCAGTTGGTGGTGATCAGGGGCAGGTAGACGCCCAGGGCGGTGTACAGGGTGGGGATGTTCTTCTTCAGGAACATTTCCACGAACTGCACCAGACCGGCAATGACCAGAATGTAGGCCACGGTCTGCATGAACTCCAGATGCAGGGACACCAGCACCATGTTGATCAGGTAGCAGAATGCGGAGGCCAGACCCATAACGAAGGTCACGGCGGCGCCCATACCGATGGCCGTGTCGATCTTCTTGGACACGCCCAGGAAGGGGCAGATGCCCAGGAACTGGGCAAAGATGAAGTTATTGGTCAGAATAGCGCCAAGAGAGATGGCGAGCAAGGTAGTCACACTCATAGCTTACTTGGCCTCCTTTTTCTTTTCGCTCTTGGCCAGAGCCCACTGCATCACAGCGATGAGGCAGCCCAGCGTCAGGAAGCCGCCCACGGGCAGCGTCAACACGCTGACACCGTAGTCTGCGGGGAAGATCTCGATGCCGGGTGCTTTGCCCAGATCACCGCCGCCCAGCAGACCGCCGCCGAACGTGCCGGCGCCGAAGAACTCACGGAATACGCACATGACGATCAGCACGAGAGTATAGCCGATGCCCTGGCAGATGCCGTCCACCGCGGAGGCACCCACGCCGTTCTTGGAGGCGAAGCCCTCCGCACGGCCGAGGATGATGCAGTTCACGACGATCAGGGGGATAAACACGCCCAGAGAGCTGGACAGGGCGGGAACGAACGCCTTGAGCAGCAGATCCACGCAGGTGACGAAGCCGGCGATGACCACGATGTAGCAGGCGATACGCACTTCGTTGGGAATGATCTTACGCAGCAGGGAGATAAAGATGTTGGAGAGGGTCAGGATAATGAGCACGGACACGCCCATGCCCAGGCCGTTGAAGAACGACGTGGTGATGGCCATGGTGGAGCACATACCCAGCACCTGCACCAGCACAGGGTTCTGTGTGATGAGGCCCTCTTTCAGTTGCTTACCGAAATTCATAAATGCAGCTCCTCCTTTCTTAGCCCAGCAGCTCGGCAACAGCCAGAGCGGCATTGGCGCCCATGTTGATGCCCTTGGTGGAGACGGTAGCGCCGGAGACGGCGATGATGTTCTTGCCCACCACCAGGGAGCCCGCGCCGCTCTCACCGATGAACTGATCCAGGACCGGCTCGCCGGCGGCGTTGGGCTCGTTGCCCACGACCTTGGTGCCGATGCCGGACGTCTCAGCGTGGCTGACCACGGAGATGCCGGTGATGGCCTTGTCGGCGTCCACGCCCACCATCATCACGATGCTGCCCTGGGAGCCGGAGGCGGAGATCTTCATAACATAGCCGTTGTCGGCGCCGGCGGTGGTCATGGGATACAGCTCCACCAGCTTGCCGCCCTGAGAGGCAGCCGCCGCGGTCATGTCGTCGGTGATGTCCAGCTTGTCGCCAAACTCGCTGCCCTCGGGAGCCACAGCGCTCATGGCGATGCGGGTGTTCTCCGCATCGATGGCGGCGATCTTGTCGGCGGTCACGTTGTCGACCAGACCCAGCAGGGCGGCCACAACGAGGGAAATAACAGTCAAGGTGCCGGCGACCTTGAGAATAAACTTACCGGAGATCTTCATTACTTCGCCGCCTCCTTCTTTTCTTTCTTGGGCGCACCATAGATGACGGGACGGATGTACTTATCCAGCAGCCAGGTGGTGCAGTTCATGATCAGGATGGAATAGCAGACGCCCTCGGGATAGGAGCCGAAGCGGCGGATAAAGCAGGTCAGCAGACCGCAGCCGAGGCCGAAGATCAGCTGGCCGGGCTTAGTGACGGGGGAGGTGGCATAGTCGGTGGCCATGAAGATGGCACCCAGCATCAGGCCGCCGCCGAACACGTTGTACAGCATATACTGCACGTTGTCGATACCGGCGGGCGCCGCGATCAGGGTCAGGATGGCCACGGTGCCGATGTACGCCACGGGGATCTGCCAGGAGATGACCTTGCGGATGAGCAGGTAGACACCGCCCACCAGCAGACACAGGGCGGAGACCTCACCCAGGGAGCCGCCGACCTTGCCCAGGAACATATCGCCGATGGAGTAGTTGCTCATCAGGGTGGTGAACGCCTCCTCGGTGCCCTCCTTCATAATGGCCATGGGGGTGGCGGCGGAGGTGACATCGGGACGGATCTGAGGAATGGCCCAGGTGGTCATCCATGTGGCATAGCTGGCCAGCAGGAATGCACGGCCCGCCAGCGCGGGGTTCAGGAAGTTGCAGCCGATGCCGCCGTAAAGCTGCTTGACCACAATGATGGAGAAGAACGCGCCGATGATGATGACCCACCAGGGCAGGTCAACGGGGCACACGAAGCTCAGCAGGATACCGGTGACCACAGCGGACAGGTCGCCCACCATGCAGGACTTCTTCATGGCCTTGCGGTAGGCCCACTCAAAGAACACGCAGGATACCACGGAGACAGCGGTCAGCAGCAGGGCCTTCCAGCCGAAGCAGTACACGCTCCAGGCCAGCGCGGGCAGCAGCGCGATGATCACGTCCAGCATGATGCTGCGGGTATCCTCGTTGGAACGGATGTGGGGGGAGGAGGACGCGATCAGCTTGAGATTCTTGTAATCAGTCATGGTTTACGCCTCCTTCTTTTCGGCAGCGGCCTTTGCTTCGGCCTCCGCCTTGGCCTTGGCGGCCATTCTCGCGTTGTTGACCTCCTGCTTGCCCAGACGGAACGCATGGGTCAGGGGCAGGCGGGCAGGACAGGTGTAGGTGCAGGCGCCGCACTCGATGCAGTCCATGCCGTGCAGCACGTTCTGCCAGGTGTCCACGTCGCCCTTCATCAGGTACTTGTACATGAAAATGGGCTCCAGACGGATGGGGCACACGCCCACGCACTTGCCGCAGCGGATACACTTGGGATCCTCGACGTACTGCTCCTCCTTGTCGGCGAAGGCCAGCATGGCGCCGGTGCCCTTGCCCACGGAGACGTCCACGTCGTACTGGGCCAGGCCCATCATCGGGCCGCCCATGATGAGCTTGTAGGTCTCGTCCTTCAGGCCGCCGCAGGCATCAAACAGCTTGGTAATGGGGGTGCCGATGGGGCACTCGATGTTCTTGGGCTCGATGACGCCGGAACCGGAGACGGTGACGATCTTGTTGACCACGGGCATACCCTCATACACCGCGCGGTAGATGGCGCAGGTGGTATTCAGGTTGAAGATGCAGCAGCCCGCGTCGGCAGGCAGCTTGCCGCTGGGCACCTGACGGCCGGAGACGGCCTGGACCAGCTGCTTCTCAGCGCCCTGGGGATAGCGGGTGTGCAGGACCTCCACCACCACGGGGGCGTTCAGCTCCGCGATCTTAGCGTTCAGGACGTCAGCCGCGTTCTGCTTGTTGGCCTCGATGCCGATGTACACCTTATCCACGCCGAAGCACTTGGCCAGCAGGGTCGCGCCCTTGATGACCTGCTCCGGACGCTCCAGACAGGTGCGGTGGTCGCCGGTGATGTACGGCTCGCACTCCGCGGCGTTGATGATGACGTAATCCACCTTGCCCAAACCGGAAGAGATCTTCACATGGGTGGGGAACGTTGCGCCGCCCTGGCCGACGATGCCGGCGTTCTTGACGATCTCCACCAGCTGCTCGGGCGTCAGGCTGTCGGGATCCGCCACGGGCTTGACTTCCTCGGACACCTCGTCCTGGAAGTCGTTTTCAATGACCACGGACATCATCTTGCCGCCCATAGAGAAGGGACGGGGCTCCACGGCCTTGACCGTGCCGGAGATGCTGGCGTGGATGGGGGCGGAAACAAATCCGCCGGGTTCGCCGATCCTCTGTCCAATTTTAACCTTGTCGCCTACCGCTACAATAGGCTTGCAAGGCGCACCGATGTGCATAGACATGGGAATGACCACCTCAGCCGGCGCCGCCAGCTTTTCGATGGCCTTTTCATTGGTTGCGGCCTTCATGTCGTTGGGATGAACGCCGCCAAAGAAAGCTTGTGCCATTGTCTTCACCTCATCTTACTACCGGGTGGCACTATGCCACCGCATACTGTCTTAAATATTACAACAAAACTTTTCTCTTGTCCAGCCCCGCGTTGAAATTCCCACGTTTTTTTGCGGTTTTTGTCGGAAACTTCACCGGCAAAGACCGCCTCTTGTGTTTTCCGGGCAGCTGTGCTACACTATACGGTAGAGGGACGGACGCCGCCGGAAAAAACTTCCTGCACTGCGGCAGACGGTCCTCCGCCGGATATCAAACTCTATTCCGAAAGGATGGTATTTTAGTATGGTACTTGACCGTGGTTCCCTGAAGCGGGAGTCCAAGGTGCTGCTGAAAACCGCACAGGTCAGCCCTTACCTGTTTACGCTGGTACTGCTGGCCATCATGTTCGTCATCAACGGCATCAGCGACTATGTGCAGATGGACGATGAGTTCGCCTATGTCTACTCCCTGCGGTTCGATATGGATCTGAGCTTCCTGGCGCTGCACCGGGCGTTCCCCGCTTTTGCGGTGTGGTTTGTGACCATCGTGTGCACGCTGCTTGGCGTGGTGCTCACCGTTGGTGCATCCCTGTACCACCTGGGCATCCGTCGGGGTGAGGAGATGCCCTTCGTCACCCTGTTCGATGGCTTCGCCTTCGTCGGGAAGATCATTCTGCTGTATGTCGTGCAGGTCATCTTCATCTCCCTGTGGACGCTGCTGCTGGTGGTCCCCGGCATCGTGGCGGCCTACCGCTACCGCTTTGCTATGCTGAACCTGTGTGAAAACCCGGAGATCGGCGTCATGGAGGCCCTCAACATGAGCAAAGCCCAGACCCTGGGCTTCAAGTGGCAGCTGTTCGTGCTGGATCTGAGCTTTATCGGATGGAATATTCTGGTGAGCCTGACACTGGGCATTCTGGATATCTGGGTGGCACCCTATCGGGCGCAGGCCAACATCGCCTTCTTCCAGGAGATCAAAAAGATCAAGGGCGTAGGCTTCTTCCCGCCGCGGCCGGAGGATGACGATCAGTTCCGTCCCCACGACCCCTTTGGCGAGGACAACTGGTAATATGCAGAGAACAAGCCCCGGGGCATCGCTCCGGGGCTTGTTGTATTCACGCTTCGGCGGGAGCCGCTTCCTCTGCCTGCGGCATCTCAGCCGGGGCGCTGCCGTCGAAGGGCGTCTCCAGACAGGTCAGGTCCCGCAGGCACCTGCGGAAGTCGTGACAGAAGGCGGCGTACTCATAACCGGTACAGATACGCTCGTCCATAACGATGCCCAAAGGCATCATCTTCTTGGTCAGGTCACCGTTCATGTAGTTAGGCACCGGCTTGCCCATGCAGACGAACACGCTGGTGGTGCCGAATTCATAGCAGTGGTGGTGGATGTAGCTGGTCTTGATAGAAGCCAGGTTGGTGATGAACATACTGGTGTGGAAGGGGCTCAGGTCGATGATCTTCCGGGGCAGCAGGCCATGCTTGTCCAGATGGTAGGCCAGCCAGATCACGAACTTGGGCAGGCCGGGGATGGAGAACATCATCTTGGCGAACTTGTCGGTACTGTTCTTCTGCTCCGTCTGGCTGTTGGCGGCGATGGCATCGGCGATCTTCTGGTTGATGGTGAAAATAGTGTCCTTGGGCTCCAGATAGATCTTCAGCGTCGTCTCATCCGGGCTGCCGTCGGCCCGCTTTTTCAGGATGACAAAGGAGACGCAGAAATGGTTGCGCTCATAGAGATGACTGTTGACCACAAACCAGTTGAGCTTGGGGTTGGTCTGATAGGCCTTGTAATAGGCGGCGATGATCACCGCCATGTGGTTGATGCGGATCCCAGCGCGCCGTTTTTCGCGGATATAGGCCTTGATGCCCTCCTCGTCGATGTTTTCGGTGATGGTGTTCCAGGCATCGTACCGCTTGGGCATGATGTAGGGAATAGCTGCCACGATGGGGGGCAGGTCCTTTACTCGCTTTCCGTCAGGGCGCATGAGCAGTTCCTCGATTCTGTCTGTATTGTATCCATCATAGACCATATGGCCGCGGATTGCAAGCTGTTGTTTTCTTTTCCGAACAGGTGCGGAAAAGAAATTTTTTCTTTACCTTTCCGCACGATGTTGATATAATAAAGTATTAGTAATGTTATCATGGGATGAAAGTTCCATTTATCATGCAGAGAGGAAGGTGACCGCCGTGCGGTTCAGCAAGTGGCATATCGCGCCGGAAAAGCCGGAGGCGCAGGCATGTCTGCGCGCGGCCGGCTATCCCTATCTGGTGGCCGCCGTGCTCTCCGCGCGCGGCATCGAAACGCCGGAGCAGGCCGCCGCCTTTCTGGAGCGTGAGGACAAGCTGACCATCAGTCCCTTCCTGATGCGGGACATGGACAAGGCCGCGGCGCGTGTGCAGCAGGCGATCGCGGGCGGCGAGAGGATCGCCGTGTTCGGCGACTATGATGTGGACGGCATTACCGCCACCTGTATTCTGGTAGACTATCTCAAGAGCCGGGGCGCCGACGTGGTGCACTACATTCCCCGGCGCATCGAGGACGGCTACGGTCTCAGCCGTGACGCCATCAAGGGCCTTTTCGACCAGGGCGTGCGCCTGCTGGTAACGGTGGACTGCGGCATCACCGGTGTGGAGGAGGTGGACTACGCCAACTCACTGGGGCTGGACGTGGTCATCACCGACCACCACGAGTGCCGGGAGGTCCTGCCCCGGGCCGTGGCCGTGGTGGACCCCCACCGGGCGGACTGCGGCTATCCCTTCAAGCATCTGGCCGGCTGCGGCGTGGCGCTGAAGCTGGTGCTGGCCCTGGGCGGGCCGGACCGGGAGGAGCCTCTCTTTGCCCGGTACTGCACGCTGGCGGCCATCGGCACGGTAGCGGACGTCATGCAGATGTCCGGCGAAAACCGCACCATCGTCTCCCGCGGGCTGGCCACGCTGGAGCACTCGGACTTTATCGGCCTGCACGCCCTGCTGCGGGAGGCGGGTCTGAGCGGGAAGGAGATCTCTTCGGTGCAGATCGGCTTTGTGCTGGCGCCGCGGATCAACGCTGCCGGACGCATGGGCGCGGCGGACAAGGCGGCGGAGCTGCTGCTGTGCACCGATCCCGCCGCGGCGGAGGCCATGGCTAAGGAGCTGTGCGCTCTGAACCGGGAGCGCCAGAACGTAGAGCAGGATATCTACACCCAGGCGGAGGAGATGATCGACCGGATGCCGGAGCGCCAGCGCAGCGCGCTGGTGCTGGAGAGCAGCCGATGGCACCAGGGCGTGGTGGGCATCGTGGCCAGCCGCCTGTCGGAAAAATACTCCCGGCCCAGCTTTATGATCCATCTGAACGGTAGCACCGGCAAAGGCAGCTGCCGCAGCTGGGGCGGCTTTAATCTGTTCGCCGCACTGGAAAACTGCAAGGACCTGCTGCTGGGCTTCGGCGGGCACGAGCTGGCGGCGGGCTTTACCATCGACCGCAGCAACATACCGGCCTTCCGGGACCGGATGAATGAATACGCCCGCAGCTACTGCGGCGGACAGCAGCCGGAGTCGGCGCTGGAGATCGACGTGGCCATCGCCCACCCCGCCGCGGTGACGCTGGAGGAGCTGGAGGCCCTGTCCGTGCTGGAGCCCTATGGCAGCGGCAACGCCAGACCGCTGTTCTGCCTGCTGGGCGCCACGCTGCTGCGGACCCAGAACGTGGGCCAGAACCGGCATCTGAAGCTGCGGCTGGGCAAGGGCTGCGCCCAGTTCGACGGCATATTCTTCTCCACCGTGGCCGAGCGCTGCGGGTGCCATCCGGGCGACCGGGTGGACGCGGCATTTTATTTGCAGATCAATGAGTTCCGGGGCAGCCGGACGGTACAGCTGCAGATGGTGGACATCCGGCCCTCCCTCTGCGCCAGCGGGCGGGAGCAGGAGGCGCTGACACTGGCCCACCGGTGCGCCGCCGGAAAGGCCGTTTCTCTGCGGGAGGCGCGGCGGGCGCTGCCCACCCGGGAGCAATTCGCCGCCGCCTGGCGGTTTTTAGACCGGACCGTGCCCGAGGACGGGCTGACCACAGACCGCTTGCCGCTGCTGCGGCTGATGGCGGCGGAACTGGGCGGCGCGGAACCGGTACTGCGGGCAGCCATGTGCGCCGCGGTGTTCCGGGAACGGGGATTGCTGGACTGGCAGCTGAACGGCGACGCCATCACGCTGCACCTGCGGCGGGGACAACACGTAGCACTGGATCAGTCGCCGCTGATGAACACGCTGCAAAACGATAACGAGAAGGGAGGCGGTGCGCTGTGACACCTCAGGAGCAATACGAACATCTTGTGGAGACGGTAAAGGGCTACAACCCGGCGGCGGGCTTTGACCAGATACGCGCCGCCTATGAATTCGCCGATACCCACCACGCGGGGCAGAACCGCAAGGACGGCTCGCCCTTTATCACACATCCCCTGGCGGTGGCACAGATCGTGGCGGAGGAGCTGCACCTGGACACAGAGTCTATTGTGGCGGCCCTGCTGCACGACACCATCGAGGATACCACCGCCACCCACGAGGAGCTGGCAAAGCTGTTTTCCCCTACGGTGGCGGATCTGGTGGAGGGCGTCAGCAAGCTGACGCGGGTCCACTACACCTCCAAAGAAGAGGAGCAGATGGAGAACCTGCGGAAGATGCTCATGGCCATGGCCAAGGACATCCGGGTCATCCTCATCAAGATCTCCGACCGGCTGCACAATATGCGGACCATGGAGTACCAGACGCCGGAGAAACAGAAGCAGAAGTCCTTTGAGACTATGGAGATCTACGCTCCCATCGCACACCGACTGGGTATGCAGAAGATGAAATGGGAGCTGGAGGATCTGTCGCTGAAGTATCTGGACCCGGTGGGCTACCGGGAGATCACCGAGGCGCTGGACGAAAAGGCCGCGGAGTACGACGGGTTCATGTCCGCCGTGCACGACCGCATCGTCACGCGGCTGAAGGAGGAGGGCATCGACGCCACGGTCTACGGCCGGATGAAGCACCCCTACTCCATCTACCGCAAAATGTACACCCAGAACAAGAGCCTGGACGATGTGTTCGACCTGTTCGCCTTCCGGGTCATCGTGGACACGGTGGCGGACTGCTACAACGTGCTGGGCATCATCCACGACCTGTTCAAGCCCATTCTGGGCCGGTTCAAGGATTACATCGGCACGCCGAAGCCCAATATGTACCAGAGCCTGCACACCACGGTGGTGGGCGAAAGCGGCATCCCCTTCGAGGTACAGATCCGGACGAAGGAGATGCACGAGGTGGCGGAGTACGGCGTGGCCGCCCACTGGAAGTACAAGCAGAACGGCCAGGGCGCCGGGGATGAGCGCAGCTATGAGTGGGTGCGCCGCCTGCTGGAAAACCAGGAGGACGCCGACGCCGAGGACTTCATCCACTCACTGAAGGTGGATATGTTCGCCGACGAGGTGTTCGTGTTCACGCCCAACGGCGACGTGATCAACCTGCCGGCCGGGGCCACGCCCATCGACTTCGCATACACCATACACTCCGCCATCGGCAACCACATGGTGGGCGCCAAGGTCAACGGGCGGATCGTGCAGTTCGACTACCACCTCCGCAACGGCGACGTGGTGGAAGTGATGACCAGCAAATCCGCCCACGGTCCCAGCCGTGACTGGGTGAAGATCGCCCGCAGCAGCAACGCCCGCAGTAAAATACGCCAGTGGTTCAAGAAGGAAAAGCGGGACGAGAACATCGTCAACGGGCGGCAGAGCTTCGAGTCGGAGCTGAAGCGCACCGGCGTGACGCTGAAGGAGCTGACCAACGAGGAGAACCTGCCCGGTGTGCTGAAGAAGCTGTGCTTCACGTCACTGGACGATATGTACGCCGCCATCGGCTACGGCGGCATTTCTGCACTGAAGGTCATCGGCCGGCTGCGGGAGGACATCCAGCGCATCATCCACCAGCATCAGACGGAACGGCAGGCGGAGGTCCCCGTGGCGGACCAGCCGCAGCTCATGCGTCCCGCTGTGCCCCAGCGCGCCAAGGGCGAGCAGGGGATCGTGGTGGAGGGTCTGACCAACTGTCTGGTGAAGTTCTCCAAGTGCTGCACCCCTGTGCCGGGAGACGATATCGTGGGCTTCATCACCCGCGGCTACGGCATTTCCGTGCACCGGGCGGACTGTCCCAACGCCGACCCGGCCCGGCGCAAGCCCAGCGAGGCGGGCCGGTGGATCAAGGTCTCCTGGGGCAGCGACACGCGGGAGAGCTACCGCACCACGCTGGAGATCACCGCCAAGGACCGCATCAACATCATCATGGACGTGTCCACGGTGCTGTCCAGCACCAAGACTCACGTCTCCTCGCTGAATGCCCGGAGCACGCCGGACGGCTTTGCCCTGCTGTCGCTGGACATCGACGTGCCGGACAGTGAGCAGCTGCGGACCGTCATGCGGCGGCTGGAGCAGATATCGGGTGTTATGCGGGTGACAAGACCGGCGGGATAAGACCAATGTGAATACAAACAGTATAAAGGAGATAGAATTATGCGTGCTGTATTGACCCGTGTAAAACACGCCAGCGTTTCCGTGGACGGCAAGGTCATCGGACAGATCGGCGAGGGCTTTTTGGTGCTGCTGGGTGTCACCCATGAGGACACCGAGGCGCAGGCGGTAAAGCTGGCCGACAAGCTGACGGGCCTGCGTATCTTTGAGGACGAACATGAAAAAATGAACCGCAGCCTGACGGATGTGGGCGGAGAACTGCTGATCGTGTCCCAGTTCACGCTGTACGCCAACTGCAAGAAGGGCCGGCGGCCGGACTTTCTGGCGGCGGCGCGGCCGGAGGTGGCCATCCCCCTGTACGAAAAGTTTGTGCAGCTGTGCCGGGACAAGGGCTTTCACACCGAGACGGGTGAATTCGGCGCCTATATGCAGGTGGACAGCCTGAACGACGGACCGCTGACCATCATTCTGGACACCGACACCCTGTAAGGAGGACACCATGACCATCAAAACACTGCAAGTGGGCCCTATCATGACCAACTGCTACCTGCTGTGCGACGAGGACGCGAAGGTCTGTGCCCTGATCGATCCCGGCGACGATGCCGCCCGGGTGGAGCAGCTGGTGCGCCAAAGCGGCTGCGCGCTCAAATATATCCTGCTGACCCACGGGCACTTTGACCACACCTCCGCCGTGCGGCCCCTGTTGGAGAGATACCCGGACGTACCGGTGTACATCCACGAGAAGGACAGCGTGACCGGGCGGGGCGGCGAGCTGCTGTTCACCCGGGTGGACGAGCAGCACCAGCGGTATTATAAGGAGGGCGACGTGCTGTCCCTGGGCGGGCTGTCCCTGCGGGTCATGGAAACACCGGGCCACTCCGAGGGCTCCGTGTGTCTGCTGTTGGACCGGGAGCACGTGATCTTTGCCGGGGATACCCTGTTCCGCTGCTCCTGCGGACGATGCGACTTCCCCGGCGGCAGCTATCCCAAGATGCTCGCCTCCCTGGGCCGTCTGGCGGCGCTGGAGAGCGACTGGCGGGTCCTGCCCGGCCATGACCGGGAAACGACGCTGGACTTTGAGCGCCGCATGAACCCCTATATGCGGCAGGGGACGGCGCAATGAAGCTGAACCTGCGCGGTCACGAGGACCGCTACGCCATCGAGCAGAGCCTGCTGGCCTTTTTCCCGGAGGAGCGCCCGGTATATGAGGGCGAGGACGGGGACAGCCATGCGGAGGTCACACTGCATGAGGGCAATGTATATGCCACCGGGGTCACGACACTGACCTATGGCGGCAAAACGACGCGGGGCGAGGCCCGCGTTCGGACCGCAGGCGTTTCCGACGCATACGAACGGGAACGCCTGCGTCAGCGTGCGCTGAAGCTGTCCTTTTTCCGGGCGGCCCGGGACGTCACCGGCGTGACGCCCAGCTGGGGCGCGCTGACGGGCATCCGCCCGGCCAAGCTGGTGCGGACCATGCTGGAGGACGGCATGACCCCCGCCCATGCGGACCGGGTGCTGCGGGATACGTACTGCGTCTCCCCGGCGCGGCGGCGTCTGGCGCTGGAGAGCGCCGAGGCGGGCCTTAAGGCCAAGAATGGCCTGCGCCCCGAGGACATCTCTCTGTACATCGGCATCCCCTTCTGCCCCACCCGCTGCGCCTATTGCAGCTTCGTGTCGGCGTCGGTGGAAAAGTCCTTCAAGCTGATGGAACCGTATCTGGCGGCGCTGACGGCGGAGGTGGAGGCCGCGGGCCGCATGGTGAAGGAGACGGGCCTGCGGATCAAGTCGTTCTACATGGGCGGCGGCACGCCCACCACCCTGTCCGCCAGTCAAATGGATGCGCTGCTGACGGCGGTGAACCGGAATTTCGACCTGTCCGACTGCGCGGAATACTGCATCGAGGCGGGACGGCCGGACACCATCGACCGGGAGAAGCTGCAGGTGCTGCTGGATCACGGTGCGGACCGGATCAGCGTAAATCCCCAGTCGCTGGAGCCCCGGGTGCTCTCCGCCATCGGCCGAAAGCACAGCCCGGAGGATATCGAAAAGGCCATGGAGCTGGCCACGTCCATGGGCTTTCCCCATGTGAACATGGACCTGATCGCCGGGCTGCCCGCCGACACACCGGAGGGCTTTCGCCGGACGTTGGATACGTGCCTGACCTTCGGCGCGGACAACATCACCGTGCACACCCTGAGTCTGAAGAAGGGCAGCCGCATCCTGCTGGAGGGCCTGCCCATTCCCTCGGCGGAGGACGTGGCGGCCATGCTGGACTATGCCGACCCGGCGCTGCGGGAAAAGGGCTTCGCCCCCTATTACCTCTACCGCCAGAAATATATGTCCGGCAGCTTTGAGAACGTAGGCTGGTGCATATCCGGGGCGGAGGGCCTGTATAATATCTACATCATGGAGGAGCTGCACAGCATCCTGTCCCTGGGCGCAGGCGGCTCCACCAAGATGGTGGACGCAAAGCGGAACCGCATCGAGCGCGTGTTCCACCCCAAATTCCCGCTGGAGTATATCCAGCGGCCGGAAAAGCTGACGGAGAATTTAGAGGCGTTCCGCCGCTTCCATCAGGAGATGGCGCGGTGAGATAAGGAGGCACCATGACCCACCGGCGGCAAAACTTCATGGGCGGCGCGGCCATTCTGGCCGGGGCTGTGGCGGTGACAAAGCTGCTGGGTGCCCTGTACAAGATCCCGCTGGGGAACCTGCTGGACCGGGAGGGCATGGCGCATTTCTACGCCGCGTACAACATTTACAGTCTGCTGCTGGTGCTGTCCACGGCGGGACTGCCGGTGGCCCTGAGCCGCATGGTGTCCCGTGCCGCCGCCCAGCGGCGCTATGGCGCCGTGCGCCGCTGCCTGCACCTGGGCCTGGCCCTGCTGGCGGCGCTGTTCGCCTGGGTGCTGGGCCTTGGCACCGGTATTATAGCAGCCATCAGGCAGAACAGCCTTGTGGACCACCTGTTCATGGGCGTTTCGCTGGCTGGCGTTTCCATGCCTATTTTCATGGTGGCGCTGCTGCTGCAATACCTGTTTGCCTTCAAAATCAAGGCATTCCCGCTTACGCTGGATGGTACCTTCCTTTCCATGATTCTGCCCGCCATTGCCCTGGGCTGGAACAGCGCAGGCAGCATTGCCCGTATGACGCGCTCCAGCCTGCTGGAAGTGATGCAGGCGGATTATATTGATACCGCCCGTGCCAAAGGCCTGCGCAAGCAGGCGGTTATTCTGGGCCATGCGCTCAAAAACTCCATGCTGCCGGTCATTACCATGATGGCATTGCAGTTTTCCGGCATGCTGTCCGGCGCGGTTATCACCGAGAGCATTTTTGCCATTCCCGGCATCGGCCGCCTTGCCACCACAGCAATCCAGAACCGTGATATGCCGGTGCTGCAGGGGACCGTGCTGTTTACCACCGTGCTGGTCATTGCAGGAAACCTGATTGCGGACCTGCTGTATTCTGTGCTGGACCCGCGCATCAGAAAGGAGGCATAAGCCATGGCAGACGAAATGTTGAAAAATGCCCAGCCGCAGGAATTGGAAAGCCAGAT
>OLRO01001241.1_pt1 | contig 15098 bp, 14 predicted proteins | sample 1673131 | NCBI WGS metagenome assembly OLRO01 (sample SAMEA3136757, study PRJEB25190) | human gut metagenome | biome: human gut; feature: human-associated habitat; material: faeces | place: Austria | collected 2013 | reverse complement strand
CAGGCACAGCCATGGGCCGAGACCAGCCTCCAGTCCTGCCACGGTCGGCCCAGCGCCGCTGAAAGCAGCTGGATGCTGGAAACGCCCGGATACACCCGCGCGGGGATGCCCAGCGCCCGCAGCGGCGTGAGCAGACCGGACGCACCGGAGTAAAATCCGGTATCGCCGCTGTAAAGCACGGCAGCATCCTGCCCGGGGTTTTGTGCCAGTGTTTCCAGAATGTCAGCGGGCTGGTAGAGCGCGAACTGCTGGGCCGTGCGGTCTGCAGGCAGGCCCGCCAGCAGCCGCTTTGCGCCAAACACAAGGCCTGCCCTGCGCACAGCCTGCTGCGCCTGCGCCGAAAGGGCTTCCCATTTTCCGCTGCCCATGCCGATCAGTGTGACCATTGCAAAATCTCCTTGCAATACGCTAAAATTTGTGTTTCCGTCTCGCCAGTTTCCGGCGGGCGGCGCAGCACCACCAGCTGTGCGCCGGTATCGGCAGCGGCCTGCACCTTCTCGGCAAAGCCGCCCGCTGCGCCGCCGTCCTTGGTGACGAGGTACCGGATCTGGAACTGTGTTATCAACGCCTTATTCAGCGCCAGACTGAACGGCCCCTGCATGGCAATGATATTCCGGTGCGGGACATTGGCCGCTTCACAGGCGGCAATGCCCTCCGGCGTGGGCAGGACGCGCGGGTAAAGCCGCGCCGGTTCCAGCCCGGCAAACACAGCCAGCTCCTTGGCACCGGTGGCAAGCAGGATATTGCCCTCTGTCCCGGCCAGATATTCTGCAGCCTGCGCTGCTGTTTCAAACACCGCACAGCCGGGCGGCAAGGGGCTTTGCGCACGCAGCAGGCGGCGGTATTCCACGCCCGCCTGCACCGCTGCAGCGCGGATGTTCCTGGTGGCATCCACTGCATAAGGGTGGGTGGCATCCACGCAGAGATCAGCTCCCGCCAGCAATGCCGCCATGGCATCCGGCTGCAGCCGCCCGGCGTGCACCGTGATGCCCGCCATTTCGCCCTGCTCCTCGGCACCCAGCGGCGTTGCCACGCACACCGTTACCGCAACGCCAAGCTCTGCCAGCTTTTTGGAGAAGCGACGGCCCTCGGTGGTGCCGCTGAACACGACCGCCTTCACTTACGGTACCCCCGCGGCGTGACCATCCGGCCCGAAAGGGCGCGGGTATTGCTGTTGCCGATATACACGGTGGTGAACATATCCACCGGCGTGTTTTCCAGCTCGGCCAGCGTCAGCACCCGGGCATTCTGGCCCTCGCGGCCAATGTTGCGCACAAGGCCGCAGACGGTATCATCCGCCTTGCCGTTTGCGCGCAGGATGCGCACTGCCTTTTGCAGGTAGTCCGGCCTGCCCTTGGAGGAAGGATTATAGAGTGCAACACAGAAATCTCCCTGCGCTGCGCAGGCCAGCCGCTTTTCGATGACCTCCCACGGGGTGAGCCGGTCGGAAAGGGAGATCACGCAGAAATCGTGGGCCAGCGGCGCGCCCAGCACAGCCCCGCCGCTGAGGGCGGCCGTAAGGCCGGGCACCACTTCTACGGCAACGTCCGGGTAATCCTGCGCCAGTTCCAGCACAGGGCTGGCCATGCCGTAAACGCCTGCGTCGCCGCTGCACACCATCACCACGCGCCTGCCGGTATCCGCCTTTTCCAGCGCCCAGCGGCAGCGGTCGATTTCCTTGGTCATGCCGGTGGAATAATATTCCTCACATGGAAACTCCGGCTCGATCAGGTCAAGATAAAGTTTATAGCCGCAGATGGCATCTGCGTGTTCCAGAACGTTCCGGGCTTCCTGCGTCAGGTAGTAAACATCTCCGGGGCCAATGCCCACCACGTAGACTACCTTTTCCGGTTCGTCGATCTCAAATTCCATCGGGTCAAACATTCTGCCACCTCCAGTCCGGGGCATAGGGCCGCACGGCCAGCGCAAAGGTCACGCCGGTATGGGCATATTTGTGAAAAACGAGTGTCCCGCCTGCGGCCAGCACTGCCGACCGTTCACAGACATTGTCCACGCCGGTAACGCTCTGCACAAAGGCCGAAGGCGTAAAGCTGCCGGGGGCGGCACGCAGCTGTTCCGCTGTGAAAAACTGCACCGGCCAGCTGTGGCTCTTACAGAAGGTCAGCAGGCCCGTCTCGTTTTGTTTTAAGTCGATGCTTGCCGCCGCCGTGATGCATTGCGGCGCAAGGCGGTTCTGGGCACAGAAAGCTACAAAGGCTTCGGCCAGCGTTTCGGCGCTGGTGCCGCGTTTGCAGCCCACGCCCAGCACGCCGATGCGCGGCACCAGATGCAGCGCATCCCCCGCCGGGCAGAGGGTGAGGGCAAAGTCCGGGTCATCTCCCGCCGTGATCCCATCAGGCGGTGCACCCGCAATGGGCCAGTCGGATGCAAACTGCACCGTTTTGCCCGCCAGCAGTGCACCGCTGACAAGCTTGATGCGCTCCGGCTCCAGCACGGTGCAGTTCTGGTGCTTTGCCCACTCGTCCACCGCAAACACACCGTTTGCGTCGGTGGCTGTGGTGATCACCGGCACCGCACCGCACACAGCGGCAAGCGCCCGGGCAAGGTCGTTGGCACCGCCCAGGTGGCCTGAGAGGATGGGCACGGCAAAGCGGCCGCACTCGTCCAGCACCACAACGGCAGGGTCCTGTGCCTTGCTTTGGCAGTGGGGCGCAATGGCCCGCACCGCAATGCCCACAGCACCTACAAAAACAAGGGCATCGCTCCCGACAAACTGGCGGGCCGTCCAATCGGCAAGGTGCACCTGCCCGGCTTCATGGCCGCAGCGGGTCACACTGCCGGGATATGCCGCCGCCAGTTTTTGGGCCAGTGCAAGGCCCTTTGCCGTAAAGGCAAGGTAGGCCCGGGTCACTGGTCTGTCCCCTTGCGGAACTCGGTGGTAAAGGCCGGGTCGTAGAGCTTGCTGCGCTCATAGTTCCGGCCCAGAAAGCCGCCTGCCACAATGAGCGCCGTTTTGGTGATGCCCGCTGCATGAACGCTTTCCGCCAGCGTACCTACGGTGCAGCGAACCGTTTTTTCTTCCGGCCATGTGGCCTTATACACCACCGCTGCCGGGGTATCCGGCGTATAGGCACCGCCTTCCAGAAGTGCCTGCTGTACTTTGTCCACAAGGCCGATGGATAGGAAAATGACCATCGTTGCCCCGTGGGCGGCAAGGCTTGCCAGCTTTTCTTTTTCCGGCACCGGGGTGCGGCCCTCCATGCGGGTGATGATGACGGTCTGGCTCACGGTGGGCAGCGTGTACTCTGCATTCAGTGCCGCCGCTGCACCGCAGAAGCTGGACACACCGGGGGTATCATCGTAGGGAACGCCCTCGGTGTCCAGCACATCCATCTGCTCCCGGATGGCACCGTAAAGGCAGGGGTCGCCGGTGTGCAGGCGCACGGTGATCTTACCCGCAGCTTCCATCTGCCGCATCACATCCAGCACCTGCTCCAGCGTCATTTCAGCGCTGTTATAAATGGCGCAATCTGCCTTTGCAAGGCCCAGCAGGGCCGGGTTCACCAGACTGCCCGCATAGATGATGCAGTCGGCTTTCTGAAGCAGGGCCGCACCCCGCCGGGTGATGAGGTCCGGTGCGCCGGGGCCTGCACCAACAAAATGTACCATAACGTTACTCCTTTACCAAAACGGTGGCAAAATAACCGGCCTGTTCCTGCGGCCGCTCAAGGGAAAGATCCGGGTAGACCCGCTCGTCCGGCAGACCGCAGTTGCACACAAGTGCGCTTTTTTTCAGCTTATCTGCCTGCTGCAGGGTATCCAATAAGACAGGCAATTGCCTGCCGGCTTTCATCAATACCTTGGTGCCGGGCATTTCCAGCACGCGGTCTGTCCAGCCGCCGGGCGCAATGGTAAGCGGCGTATCCATGCCGCCGGTCAGCGGCACATTCAGCCGCGCCGCCGCCGCACAAAAGCTGGGCACGCCTGCCGCCATGGCGGTGGCATAACCCCCGGCCTGCAAGATCTCCTGCAGGTAACTAAAGGTGGCATAGATGGAAACATCACCGATGTTCAGCATGGCAACGTCCTGCCCGGCATCCAGATACTGCTGCACCGCGGCGGCGGCTTTTTCGTGCGAAGCCGCCAGCACGGCCGGGTCACGGCTCATAGCAAAGTACAGCGGGACGATGGTCTTGCCGTCCAGCGCTTTTCCCAGCGCACTGCGGGCGATGTCCAGCGCCAGCATCTGGCCGGAAGCAGTCTGCGGCGCGGCCAGCACCGGGCACTGCCGGATGAGCCGCACAGCCTGCAGCGTCATCAGCTCCGGGTCGCCGGGGCCGACGCTGACACCGTAAAATGTACCTTTCAGTTCTGCCATTCCTGCATCAGCTCCTTTGCCGTTTTTGTCTCGCCCAGCGGGCCGTGCTGGTTGGAAAAGAGCACCGCGCCCACCCGGAAGGCCCCGCCTGCCCGTCGGTCCAGATGCATCTGGATGGCGGCAAGGATGCTTTCCAGCACCGGTGCACGCAGCTGTGCGCCGTCCAGAATGTCAAGGCAGGCATCGGTGGTGGCGGCATCCATCAGGGCGGCGCACACCTCATGCGCGGCACCGCACAGCGCCGCATGGGCACAGAACACCTCGGCACGGCCATCCGCCGTGTGGGAGTGGGTGTTCATGACCCCTGCCGCCAGCTTGCAGAGCTTGCCCACGTGGCCTACCAGAAGCACCTGTTCAAATCCTGCCGTTGCCGCCATATCCAGCGTATCCCCGATGAAGTTGGAGGTCTTGACCACCGGGAACCGCTCGAACTGCGGCAGAGCGCTGGCCAGATAATCCAGCCCGTAGTTGCCGGGGGCCAGCACCAGCCGCCGGGGGCCGGGGGCATTTTTTGCGCGCAGTGCGGCCTGATTCATTTCCAGCTGGATGGTATCCAGAATGGCCTGCTGGCTCATGGGTTCCACGATGCCGCTGGTGCCCAGAATGGAAAGCCCGCCCTCCACCCCGATGTGCGGGTTGAAGGTGCGCTTTGCCGTCTCGGCACCGCCTTCCACAGAGATGGTCACCGCAAAGCCGCCGGTGTAGGCAGCATTTTCAGCTTCCCGTTCCAGCGCTTCGGCAATCATCTGGCGGGGCACATGGTTGATGGCGGCCTCGCCTACGGGTTGGTCAAGGCCGGGCTTCGTCACCCGGCCCACCCCCTCGCCGCCAAGGATGCGCACGCCGGGGGCATCCGGTTCCAGTACCACTGATGCGACCACCGGCAGGCCCGTAGTCACATCCACATCGTCGCCGCCGTCCTTGCGGATGGCACATGCGGCACCTGTGTCCGTGCTGCGGCAGTAAATGGGAGCCACCTCCACCACAATGCCCTTGGGCGTGCGCAGAGCCACCGTTTCCGGTTCGCGGCCGGTCAGCAGCAGACGCGCCGCCCCTGCAGCCCCCAGCGCGGCACAGGTGCCGGTGGTATAGCCGCAGCGCAGCAACTTCTGCCCGCTGCGGACGTAATGCTCAAACTGAGGTTTTCCGGCGGGTGCCTTTTCGGCTTCCGGCTCCGGTGTGCCGAACAGAGCCGTGTACTGCTGTTCGGTCAGGCCGTACAGGGTGCGGATGTTCTCCGGCTGAAACGCCTGTTCCGGGGTCAGCACGCCGGAAACACCACCGGGCGAAACGCACACCACCGTGTCCGCTATTTTTTCAGCCAATTCCAGCTCGTGCAGGCTCAGGATCACCGCCAGCTGACCGGTATGGGCCAGCTCCTTTAAAATGGTGAGCAGCTCGATCTTGCCCTTGATATCCAGAAAAGAGGTCGGCTCGTCCAGCAGGATCACTTCCGGCTGTTGGCACAGTGCCCGGGCCAGCAGGATGCGCTGGCGCTGGCCGTCGCTGATGCGGTTAAAATCCTGGTCTGCAAGGTGTGCCGCGCCCACCAGCTCCAAAGCTCTGTGCACCTGCTGCCTGTCCTCGGCAGACAAAATGCCCAGCCGTCCGGTGTAGGGATAGCGCCCCGCCGAAACAAAGTCAAAACAGGTGGTCAGCTCCATCCGGCGGCTGTGGGGAGCCATGAGGGCCAGCTTCTGCGCCCGCTGGGTACCGGTATAGGCAGTAAGATCCTTCCCCGCCAGCAGCACTGTGCCGCCCATGGGGGCCAGCTGGCCCGCCAGTGTGCGCAGTAAGGTGGATTTGCCTGCGCCGTTGGGGCCGATCAAGGTCAGGATCTGCCCCGGCTGCACCCCGAGGCAAATATCCGAGAGCAGCGGTGTCTTGCCGTAGCCGATGGCAAGCTCCCGCGCAGTGCAAAGTGCTTTTTCGTTCATCATGCGCCCTCCCGCTCTGAATTGCGCCGCACCAGCAGCCAGATGACCACCGGTGCGCCGAACACGGCCGTGACCGAGCTGATGGACAGCTCCGTGGGCGCGAACAGACTGCGGGCCAGCAGGTCGCAGAACAGGCAGAAAGCCGCACCGCCCAAGCAGCACCCCGGCAGCACATACAGCGGCTTTGCGCTGCCCAGCAGCTGCTTGACAAGGTGCGGCACCGCGATGCCTACAAAGGAGATCGGCCCCGCAAAGGCGGTGACGCAGGCCGCCAGCAGGCTGGATAGCAGCACCAGCGCTACCGAGAAAGGCTTGACATTCACGCCCACGCTGCGGGCATATGCTTCGCCCATCTGGTAGGCGGCCATGGGCTTGGAAAGCAGAAAGGATGCCGCCAGCGCAGGCAGCACCACCAGTGCCGCAGCCTGCACATTGGCCCATGTCACGCCGGAAAAGCTGCCCTGCGACCAGTTGTGCAGGTTGACGATGTTGGAATCCTGCGCAAAGGCCACCACGATATCGGTGATGGCGGAGCAGATATAGCCGATCATCACACCGCAGATGACCAGAATGCTCATGCGCTGCACCCGCCGGGCCACCGCCAGCACAAAGGCCATGGAAGCCATGGCACCCGCAAAGGCAGCCGCGATCATCGTGGCCGAGCTGGTCAGCATCCCGCGGTCCAGAAACACCACCATGGTCAGGGCCACCGCCAGCTTTGCGCCGCTGGAAACGCCCATAACAAATGGCCCGGCAATGGGGTTTGCAAAAAAAGTCTGCAGCAGGTATCCCGCTGCGCTGAGGGCTGCCCCCAGCAGCGCCGCCATGACCGCGCGGGGCAGGCGCAGCTGCAGGATGATGTTCCCCGCAAGCGCATCGCCGCCCTTGCCCAGCAGTGCCGTCAGCACCGCACCCGGTGCAAGGGATACGCTGCCCCAGAACAGGTTCAGCGCAAAAAGCACAGCCACGGCTGCCGCAAGGGCAATATAGGCGGCTGCAAGGCGTCTGGTACGGGTCATAGGCTTTCCTTTCTGTAAAATTTTCCTTCTTTAGTCCACATGGGTGAGGAATTTCAGGGTACTGGCGGCAGGTGTGCCCTTGGTAAACACCCGGTTCATATCCACGATCAGGTCTGCCAGCTCCATGCTCTGCTGGAACAGGCTCTGGGTGGTGCACCACACCTGACCGTTCTGCACCGCTTTGAACTCGTTCAACAGTGGGAAACGCTCGGTCAGCTGGCTCACCGATGCGATCATGCCCTCGATGGCGCTGTTGTAGATGAGCACATCGGCATCCTTTGCACCTGCATAGAAGTCCTCAAGCGGCAGGTTCATGGTAGCAAGGCTGTTGCCATTGTCCGTCAGGTCCGCAAAGACATAGCTGCCGCCCGCCATTTCGATCATGCGGGCCACATAGTCACTGCCCTTGCGCACAGTGGCAAGGTTGTTGGTGGTCAGCGAGAAGAAGGCACAGCTTTTTCCCGTGGGTTCCTGCGAGAGGATGGGCTGAACGGCTGTCTCCTGCGCGGAAAACACCTGCTCGGCCTGTTCTTCCCTGCCCAGCAGGATGCCGTAAAGCTTGATCCACTCCATGCGGGCCAGCGGGTCGCTCTCGTAACTGGAACGCTCCACCAGCACCGGGATGCCAAAGTGTTCCAGCTGCTCCTTTACCTCCGGCGTGTGCAGGATCATGGTATTCTCAATGGCAAGGCGGCAGCCCGCTGCCAGGATCTGCTCGTAATCCGGGGCGCTGTACTTGCCGGCGTAGGCAATTTTTCCCTCTTCCATGGCCTGCTTCACCTCGGGCAGATACCAGCCCTCGGCCTTGGTGCCGGAAAAGGCCACGCTGTCCAGTGCATCCAGATGCAAAAGCAGATCCATCACCGAGGTGGAGACCAGATAAATATTCTCCACCGGCTGGCGCAGCACAGTCACATCAGCAGGCAGACCGTCCACCTCCGCAGCATCTTCCGGCACAACAAGGAACCGTGCATCCGACTCCGCGATGGTCAGCATGGTATAGCCGCCCTCATAGCAGTCCGCTGTGAACTGCTGTGCATAGTCCAGCTTGTAATGATGGGAGAAAACAAGACTTTCCGTATTGGCAGGTTGAGCCTTGCTGCCGCAGCCGGTCAGCGTCAGCGCCGCAGCGGGGATCAGTTTCAGAAATTGGTTGCGAGTGATTTTCATAGGTAACTCCTTCCGTCACGGCTTGCGCCGTGCCACCTCCCTCATAGAGGGAGGCTTTGGCAGTACGGTAAAGTTTATCTTTTTGCCAAAGAAGGTGACTGGAGGAGTCACTTCAGACTTGCGGAATCAAAGGTCAGCGTATACTCGATCTCGTGGGGGGTGCTCATGGCAACGGTGTCGGCGGTGACATCCAGTGCGGTATCCAGCGCCGATACCGGAATTTCAAAGGTGGAATTGCCCTCGGTGTTGGTGGGCAGATACTTCTCGCCGTCCACGAGCATATAGTCGTAGTTGGGGCTGCTCCACACGATGGTGGCGGTCATTTTGCCGTGTGCCACGGTCAGGGCGGCGGGGCTCTCCACGGTGGCACGGCCGGAGCCGCCCTCCAGCGTCACATCACAGGTGTAGGTGCCGTCTGCCGGGGTCTCGGCTTCCGCAGCCTTTTCCACGGCATCACGCACGCTGACGACATGATCGTACCACTTGCCCTTGGTGCCCAGAATGGCAAGGTCAAAGTCCGTATCCACAGCAGTGACCGGAATGTCAAAGCCGTACACCTCCTCCGAGGTGCCGTCGGAATAGGTGACGGTATCTGTGGTGGGCTGCAGCCAGTCGGCCTCGTGGTCGGCGGCATCGGAAGCCTTGCCCAGATACAGGTTGACGATATGGGTGGAAGCAAGGCTGACATGGAAGGTCATCTGGCCGTTCTCCACGGTCAGGGTGCCCTTGCCGTCGCAGGCTTCGTTGGCGTGGAACATGCTGCTGTCGGTGTCAAACTCGGCGGTATACACACCATCCGGCAAAGCGGCGGTCTCAGCGGCAGAAGAAGCCACAGAGGATGCCGCCTCGGAAGAAGCAGCACTGGAAGCTGCAGAAGATGCCGTGGAAGAAGCGCCGCAGCCCACCAGCAGACTCAGTGCCAGAGAAGCAGCGACAATACAGGAAAAAACGCGTTTCATAGGAAATACCTCTACATTATAAGAAATCAGCTTTTATTATACCATTGTTCAGATAAAAAATGAACCCTCTCCACCGGATGCCGCAAAGCGGCCGCGAGACGGAGAGGGTTCGTTTGATCAACCGTTCAGAGAATCGATCGCCGCCTTGGTGTGGGCGACATACAGCTTCTGGACATCCTCGATCCCGCCCAGACCAGCGATCTGGCAGTCGATGCTGTCGAAAGCACCGGAAGCCTTGAACTGGCTCAGCCAGGAGTCGGCATCCTCACCGGCCATATCGTTGTTGGCGTGATCGCCGGCAACCACCATCAGCGGGCGCAGGATGACCTTGGTGTAGCCCGCAGCCTTAACAGCCTCGATGACGTTCTCGCAGGCAGTCTCTTCCGGCTTGCCCTCAACGGTGCCAATGAACACATTGTCGTAGCCCAGAGTCTGCATAGTGGTCTGCATCTGGCTGTAGCTCACCTTTGCGGTGTGCGAGGTGCCGTGGCCCATAAAGACAAAGGCGACCTTGTCCGCAGCAGCGGCATCCAGACTGTCGTAGCCGGCTTCCTTCACGGCAGCAGCGGTGACAGCCTTGGCAACGTCTTCCTTATCCTGATTGATGATGGTGGCATCGGAACCGACCTCGCCCAGCAGGGGCTCAGCCACAGCGACAGATTCAAACTTGTCGCGGTAGGTGTCGATCATTTCCATCATCTCGTCGTACTCAGCACCGTGCATCAGGTGGGTGGGCTGGACGACCAGATTCTTCACGCCGTTTTCCACAGCGCGGTCCATGGCCTGCTGCATGTTGTCGATCTTTTCGCCGTCACGAGCCTGCACATGGTTGATGATGATCTGTGCGGTGAATGCGCGGCGCACAGACCAATCCGGGTATGCGGCCTGCAGAGCATCCTCGATGCCCTTGATGTCCTTCACGCGGCTGTCGTTGAAGGAGGTGCCGAAGGAGACCACCAGCAGCTCGTTGTCGCCAATGTCGTCCTGATTGCGGGCATCGTCCTTGGAAGCATCACCGGTGTCACGGCCAAAGTAGTCGGGGTCGGCGTTCTCACCTTCCACCAGTTCCTTCTGGGTGTCGGTCAGGGCATCCCATGCAGCCTTGGCGGCTTCGCACTGGGCATCGGTATCCTCATTGCGCTCCTGCACATAGATGGCATCGATCAGGTCTGCCACGTTCTTTGCTGCCATTTCGTCAGCCTCCTCGCTGCTCGCTTCGCTGGAAGCGGAAGACGCAGCGGTGCTGGATGCAGTGCCGGAAGCAGCACCGCCGCAGCCAGTGAGCACGCCGGCGCACAGAGCCAGAGCCGTAACAGCTGCGGCCAGCTTTTTGGTTTCGATCTTTCTCATTGTTCTTGTCCTTTCCTGCTGGATAAATTGCGGTTTGAACCAAACAAAGGGTACAGGAAAGAAAGATGAAAGAAGAGGCCCTTCTGTCCTGCGGATGGCATGACAAAAAGACCTCTGTTGTTTCAGGGCTTTTTGGTACAACCAATTCCTCGTGATCTGGGGTTTGCACCCCCGTACCAACAGCAGGCAGGTTTCCTGACTGAAAGATCGCCGCCCGTCATCTCCTTCCCAGAGCAAAAGCTCCAGTGGCTGGCGCAAAGCACCCTGATGCGGACTCCCTTATCACAGTGACGAGATCGTGCGGGATCTGCACCCGCTTCCCTTTTACCCTTTCCGCCGTGCAGTGCATCGGCAAAAGGCACCTGCTGTTTTTCTGTTCAGTTCGTCCGGCATTATATCATAAAACTGCGCAGAATGCAATAAAAAACGGCATCCTGCCTTTTTATAAGGAAGCATGCCGTTTGGAGATCGAGCCAAATGCGGAACTTACTGGAGCGCACGGATCGCATTGATGGTGATTTTGTACTGGCAGGTCACGCTGTCAAACAGCTCCTTGGTACCTTCCAGTGTGCCTGTGCGCAGCACCTCGGTCAAATCGTAGGTGGGCTGATACAGGTTGGTAAAGCCCAGGTTCTGGCACACGCCCTTGAGCGTGTGTGCCGCACGGAATGCTTCCTTCACATTTCCTTCCTTCAATGCCTGCTCCAGTTTCGGATAGCTGTCGTCGTTCAAAAACATCAGCGTAAATCTGCAGATCATACCTTCGTTGTAAAGCCGCTTGAGCACGTCCTCATAATTTGCGCCCATCTGTCTATAACATTCCTGAATCGTCATGGTTTGTCGCTATGCCTTTCTTTTTCTACTGATCCCGCCTGATTTGCCACAGAGTGACAAAAGCGCCATCCATTTTGTTGCACTTTGTTGCGTTTTTAATATATCACGCCTTACTGCGTTTTTCAATGCAGAGACAAAAAGTCTTGCACTTTTCACATATTGTCCCGAGTTTTTCTTGCAATTTGCCTATCAATTTCTTCCGGCTGGCTTTTTTCTCCGACTTTGCCGTGCCTGCATGGCTGCAGGGCTTTTCCCGCCGTTTCTCTGCACGGAAAACGCATTTGAAGAAAAAGGTAAAAAAACAGTTGACAAAAGCCTTTCTGCATGATAGAATAAACAAGTCGTCCGGCGAAGGACACAAAAAAGTGAATATGGGCGTGTTCCCGAGTGGCCAATGGGGACAGACTGTAAATCTGCTGCTTTCAGCTTCGGTGGTTCGAATCCACCCGCGCCCACCAAACAAGAAAAATCCGAACCTATTTCCGATTGGAGAAGGGTTCGGATTTTTCGTTTTCTTCGGGTACAACAATGATGGCTCCCGTGGACGGTGCAAAACTCCGATACCTTGTCATAGACCGTAAGCCGATAACAAGAATTGGAGGATGCGATTATGAAGTACGATGAAAGAGCCTGCAAGTTTAACATGGACACCGGGTGCGTGGAGCTGCTGCTCCGGGATGGGAGAATGATCTATATTGACTGCACCGGGGTTGAGGATGCACTGGACGTGACCATGGCGCAGAGGTCGGAGTTAGACTATCTCGTCTATAATGACCCGCTTGGCTATGCGGATTTGATTCTGAACGGTGACCCGGAGGAATATTTGAAAAATGCAGCCGGGAGCCATGGGCTAGAAGATTGAGGGCAAAAAAATAAGAGGTGTGCCCAACTGGACACACCTCGGTGAGATACATCTATATAAGGCAGGGCGTTCCCTTTACTGGGAGCGTCCTGCTGTTTTTATGCTGCAACAGGCAAGGCTTGTAGAGCTTCCTGCTCTTTCAGCCATTCCTCATATTCACGCTGGCCTTCCTCGCTGTTGAAAAACTCAACCATGGAGGGATAAAAGCAACGTGCAAGGGTCTTGATTGCTTCATCCGGGTAGCCGGATTTGTTTGACTTCTTCTTTTTGTTCAAATGGTATCCTCCGAAAATCAAAGTTCCATATCCTGCCCACGCTTGCGGTTTCGCTGCGGCACATTCATGGTGCGCTCCTGCTTGGGGGCAAGAATCTTTTCCAGAAAGCCGCGCACCAGTTCGGGCGCACGGTGGAGAGCATCCAGATAGGGTTTCACGTCGTACCACAGGTCGTGGTACTTGTTGCTCCAACGAACGGCCTCCTTCTTGGCGGTGGAAAGTTCTTCTTTCAAGCGGCGGTTCTCCACGTCCATCATATAGCCGTGGTCGGCTTGCTTTTTCAGCTTGGAAAATTCTTCTTCGGTCAGCGAGTAGTTACCGAGAAAGGTGCGCTTGCCGATATAATCCAGATCGCGCGCATGAATGAGGGCTTCTTTTGTGAGCGTGACCTTTTTCTGCACAGCGGCAAGTTCCTTTTCGGTCTTGGAGAGGGTTTTGTTGGTTTGGGTGAGGTGCTGCTCTTTCTGGTCAATCTGGGCGGTCAGAGTGTCCAGTCGCTCCTGCTCCCGCTGGACTTTGAACTGGGTGACGGTCAGGTGTTCTTCAGTGCTGCCACGCTCACCGCGCTCTACATCCGTATACCCGGCGTTGCGCATATAGTGGAAGAAATCGTCTTGCAGGACACTGTACGACTTCTTCAGGACTGGCTTGCCGCTCTTTTGCAGGACAGGCTTTCCGGCATCGTCCAGCAGGGGCTTGGAAGCCCACTTCTTGCTTCGGCTGACCTGCATGACAGTCTCCTTGACGGTACCGACCAGTGTCTTGTCCTTGCAGCGTTTCGACCACAGGATCTGCTTTTCCACCACAGGTACATAGACCACATGGAGGTGGTAGTGGTAAACTTCGCGGCCTAGTGCTTCGGTCATGGCACGGTTGATCTCATCCGCGTGCATGACTGCCGAGAGGATATATTGCTCACCGCCCACGATTTGCGCAGCAGCTTTGTAGGCATCCTCATAGAACTGCTTGGCGAACTCGTAGCCACCGTGATTGTCAAAATAGGCCGAGTTGACATCAAAGACAAGTTCACAGTAGTGGGTAGCATCCGGCTTCAGGCCGCGCGTTGAAATCGTACCAGCGGTTTCCAGTTGGGCGAACAGGTCAGTGTAGCTGGCGGTTGGCTTTTTGAAGTGGACGTTCCATGCAGCGCGCTGGGGGATAATATCGGGGTTCCGATAGCTGTCCTTTTCACGCTCATTGTGCTGCTGGGTGTTACCAACGGCCTTATCCGAAACGGCGAGGTTTCGGACACTTGTGCGGTCAATACCATCATTTCTTGCCAAAGGGCATCCCTCCTTTCGGGGTTCAGAGGAAGGTGACGGGGACGGAGATGCACTTCTTCGGAAGTGTAATAACCCACTATAACACTTTCATCCCTATGGGCTGCAAAGTGTAGTGGGCTCTTCGAGGACTCTCCGAGGGGGAACGTCTCCTGCGGGAGAATTAAGACACCGTTCTTGCCGTTGGAACGGTGTCGGCTCCGTACACGGCGAAAAAGTTGTGTACGGAGAAAAAAGTGCTGTACGAGGTGTACGCTGTACGCAGAAAAACAAAACATGACGATGAATCGAAAGATTGCAAAACTTTACCGTACGGCGTACAGTACGTACAGACCGTACGGCAGTATTTTGCGAAAAATCATTTTATGCTGCCGTGTGGACAAGGGCTTCGATACCCATGAATCCGCGTACCCTGCGGCCACCGGGCAGATAAATGTTGTTGGTTGGTTCGAGATTCAGCCGGACAGCGTTCTGGCTGACCTCTGAACTAAGCCGTGCTGCCGATACTGGGTGACAGGCATTATCCTCACACCACAGCTTGTAGATCTCGTAGAGATCTTTGGAACTGATGGAGAAATTTGCCTTATAGCGAAAGTAGCCCTCCGAGTCCAGAAAATCAAGGACGTTGTTGCTGTTCCTTTTGATGGTCTCCAGATTGGCGGCAGCTTTGGGACTGACCGTGAACTTGTAGCTGTTCCGCAGTAATCGCTGTAAGCCCTCCAGACACCACAGTAGGATGCCCTCCAATTCTGCGGACAGGGCTTCTACAAGGAATGGGTCATCTTCCCGGTTGGCAGGACGGTCTTTGGTGGTCAGGACGAGCTGCCGCCGCCAGAAGCCGTCCGAATGGTCGTACAAGGCGGTCAGCGCACCATTGCCAAAGCAGAGAAACCGGGCGTAGATGTCGCTCTGGTAGCTCTGGATGCCCTTGCGTTCAACGTCCATCTTGGCTTCTGCGGTCACGATGGATTTGATATAGTTGGTCTTGGGCAGGGCGTTCATGTTCAGATCATCATCCACCATGAGCAGACGGTTCTCAAGGTCGGCACGAGCAAAGCGGCTGGTTTCGACTT
>OLRO01001238.1_pt1 | contig 15116 bp, 13 predicted proteins | sample 1673131 | NCBI WGS metagenome assembly OLRO01 (sample SAMEA3136757, study PRJEB25190) | human gut metagenome | biome: human gut; feature: human-associated habitat; material: faeces | place: Austria | collected 2013 | reverse complement strand
CGAATGCAGCATTGACAGCCATCTCGGCGCTCTTCTTGCTCATCTCAGTGTTTGCCGCAACCTGTGCGATCAGATCGGTCTTGGTCATAATAAAAGCCTCCACAATATTCTCAACATTTTCTATTCGAGCAGACGGTCTGACCGTCTGGTACCCGTTTACGTTTCGTCCGCTTCCAGCCTCTGGGTGAAGCGCTTTGCCGCAAAGGTCAGTGCCTCTTCGGCGTCCACACCGGCCAGACGCATGGCATCGGCGGCGGCCAGCAGCAGCTCACCGGCGTTCTCTGCCGTCTGCTGTGCGTCCCACGCGGCCTTGGCGCTGTCCAGAGTCCTGGCCGCACCGGCGGCATCCTCCGGCCCGCAGCCGAACCGCGCGGCCCGCTTCTGGAGCTTCTGGGCGCGCATCAGGGCGGGCAGGGTGGCCGGGACGGTGTCCAGCTCATCGGCCAGAGTCGTGCGGCCCTTTTCCTTATTTTTGAGCGCATCCCAGCTGTTTATACCAGCATTTTCCGCCGCAGAGGAAGCAAAGATGTTCGGGTGGCGGAAGACCAGCTTCTCGCACACCTCGCGGCAAACCTTTTCCATGTCGAAACGGCCCCGCTCCTCCTCGATGACGGTGTGGAACACCACCTGCATCAGGACGTCGCCCAGCTCTTCCTGCATCATGACAGGGTCGTCAGCGTCGATGGCTTCCAGCGCCTCGCACGTTTCTTCCAGAAAGTTTTTCCGGATGGAAGCGTGGGTCTGGACTTTGTCCCACGGACAGCCGTTCTCCCCGTCTCTCAGGATACGGATGATCTCCACGAGGTCTTCCGCCGTATAGTGTTCCCTCGGCGTCCAGTCCTGCATGGGGCGTCTCCTTTCCGCATTCCGAAAACATCTGCGAACAGATTCAAATTGTACCGCAGAATCTGCCGAAATGCAAGGGTACAAGCGCATTTTCCGGCTTTTTGCGGCAAAATTTTCATTTCATTCACAACAAAAGGCGGCATCCCCCGGGGGACACCGCCCTGCGTGGGCTTTTTAGCTTACAGCTGTGCGCCGCACTTGTTGCAGAACAGCGCGTCGTCCGAGACGGGCGCGCCGCACTGGGGGCAGGTCTTGGCCTCGTTGTCCTCAGGCTTTTCCTCGGCGGGCTCTGCGGCTGCGTCAGCCGTCACGTCGGCGGCGGCCTCTTCCGTATCCTCGAAAGTCGTCTCAATGACGGTATCCGGCTCGAGAGAGGCTTTCAGGTCAGAGAGCTCCTGCTCGATGTTGGCGATCATCTCGATGTATTTGTCCACAAGGGGCTGGTTCTCCTCGTTACCCTTGGCCAGACTATACACCAGAGCGCCCAGCTGGCGCTGCGCCTTGTACAGCTTGCTCTGCGCGTTCACGATCTTTGCCTGGGTGCGGCCCTTTTCGGCCAGATCCAGCGCGGCATTCTTGCCTTTCTCGGCATACTCGAGGCCCATTTCCTTGATCTTATTGAAGTCCATAAAAGACACCTCACTTGTCTATGCCCGGGGTGGGCAGCACTCCTCTGCGTTTTCTGCTCAGGCTGTCCCTGTGCCGCCGGAGATTATTTTCATTATAGCGCACTCCCGAGGGGAATGCAACGAATCCCACCCAAGTTTTACAGAATCGTGCGGATTTGGAAACAGTTTTTTCGCAATTTGCACACTTTCCGCGTTCTGACGTTTTTTACACTTCACCTGCGTAGAACTCGCGCAGCATACTGTCGGCGGGCAGAAGCTCCAGCTCCACCGGGGCCACATGCTCGAAGCGGCGGGCCGTCTCGTCCCAGAGCTCCGCGTTGTGGCCTTCCAGCGTGAAGCGCTGGCTCACCGGGCGCAGGAGCTTTGCGATGAGGCCCAGCTCGTAGGTGAAGGAAGTGTCCAGCAAAAAGTCTGCCGTAGTCTTGAAGCCCTTAATATACCGGGTCTCGCCGTCGAGGACTCTGTCCCACATGGCGAGGGTCTTGGCGGGGCTGCGGCCCCGGGCTGCGGCATCCCGCAGGGTGCGGCGGCAGAGGCGGATGTCCTGGGTGTTGATGACACGGCGGCCATCAATGCAGTATTCCTCCCGCAGGCCGGCGTAAATGCGGTAGACGTCGTCGCCCTTCACAAGGCCCGTCAGCTCAGGGTTCAGGGCGTGGATGCCCTCCACGATGCAGACGCCGCCCTTGAGGTCCAGCGTCTCCGTCTCGGAAGAGCGGGACTCGGTGGTGAAGTCGTAGATGGGCAGCACGGTCTTTCCGGTGGTGCTCAAATCGCTGAGGCACTGGCGGATGAGGGGCATATCCAGCGTGTCGGGGTTCTCGTAGTCCAGCGTACCGTCGGGCAGGCGGGGGTAATACTGAGCGCCCTTGAAGAAGTTATCCAGACTGATGACATGGGCCGGGGTGCCGGAGGCTTCCAGAGCCTCGGCCACCTTATGAGCCGAAGTCGTCTTGCCGCTGGCCGACGGGCCGGTGAGCATGACGATCTTTGCGCCGGAAAGCTGCACTTTCTGGGCGGCGTAATCTACCCTTTGGGCATAGCTCTGCTCACTCAGGTCGGCAAGTGCCTGCGGGCTGCGAGCTGCCACATTGTACAGATCGATCTCAACCAGACGTTTGGGTACCCAAATCGTGATCATAAAAATCAGCCACTCCTTTTTTGCGTTCCAGCACCTCCGCAAAACGCTGGATATATTCGTTCGGATACTTAAAATTGAAAATGCGCTGCATCCGTTTTCCGCCGTCGGCCACCAGCTTGGTGCTGCCGCCTGCACCGGCGGAGAGGATGGTCTGGACTTCCTCCATGATATAGATGTTGTAATATCCCTCGTGGCCCGGCTTGCACCAGCCCACGTTTTCCAGGTTCTGCAGAGTATTCTTCTGGCGGTAGAGGTAGTAGGGCCGATAGCCCGCTTCTGCCAGCAGACGGCATTTTTCCAGCATGGCGGCGACATCGGCGTAGTCGTTCTCCTTCTGGTCCTCAATGACGATGCGGGAAGCGCGCTTGAGGGTGAGGGTGTGCACGGTGATGTTCTCCGGGTCCAGCGCGATGGCCTGCCGCAGGCTGCGCTCAAAACTTTCCACCGTGTCGCCGGGCAGACCGGCGATCAGGTCCATGTTGATATCATCATGACCGGCCTTGCGCGCTTCGGCATAGCAGTCCAGAATGTCCTGCGCCGAGTGCTTGCGCCCAATGCCCGCCAGCACCTCGTCCGAGAAGGTCTGCGGGTTGATGGAGATGCGGGTAGCGCCGTATTCCTTGATGACCGCCAGCTTTTCGGCATCCGTGCAGTCCGGACGGCCTGCCTCCACCGTATATTCCACGACCTTCGAGAGGTCAAAATTCGCCCGGACCGTGCCCATCAGCTGCCGCAGCTGGTCGGCAGACAGGCTGGTGGGCGTGCCGCCGCCGATGTAGATGCTGCACAGTTTCAGGCCCGCCTTGTCGGCCTGAATGCGGATCTCTTCCACCTCTCGGCACAGGCAGTCCACATAAGGCTGCACCATCTTGCGGTCGCGGTCCAGATTGCAGCTGACAAAGCTGCAGTAGCTGCACCGGGACGGGCAGAACGGGATGCCGATGTACAGGCTGTAGGTCCCGGGTTCATTGCCCACTTTCAAAATTGGCTCCTGCAGGTCGGCAATGGCCTTGGCCATCTGGTATTTCTGCTGGGAGCAGTCGAACCGGTCAAGGAAAAAGTGGTCGATCTCCGCTTCCGTCCAGCCTGCGGCGCGCTTGTCGTGGATGAGCCGCACCGGGCGCACACCGGTCATTTTGCCCCATGGCGGGCGGATGCCGGTCCAATCCCGCAGCAGATCATAGGTCAGGCTGGCAAGGCTGAATTCCGGGGTCTCGCCGCCCTGTTCCACAGGCGCGGGCAGCGGTGCGTGTCGTTCAGCACTTCTGCCGTCCTGACGCACCAGTGCATGCAGGCCGTCCGGCGTTTTTTCTGCCCAGACGCAGTCCTCGGCGTTCTCCGGCGGGGTGAGGGTGAGTGGTGCCATGGGGTAAAACAAACGCACCAGATGCTCCACTTCGTAGCCGGAAGGCAGGCCGGTAATATAAATTTTCATGTTGTTCACTCTTTAAAATAAATCATTGTTGCCGCGCACAGCGCTGCGGATGAAGTAATTGTTGTCCAGTTCATCGCCAAAGGTGGAGAACTCGCCATGGCCGGGCAGCACCTGCGTGCCGCGCGGGATGGGCAGCTTTGCCAGTTTACGCAGACTCTCGGCCATCTGTGCACTGCTGCCGCCCTCCAGATCGGTACGGCCGATGCTGCCTGCAAACAGGGTATCGCCGCAGAAGAGATACTCGCCGCACAGCAGCACCACGCCGCCGGGCGTATGGCCGGGCGTGTGCCAGACCGTGAACTGCAGCTCGTCTACCGAGACAGTCTCCCCTTCTGCGTAGCCGCAGTCCGCTGCGCTCAGCGGATACATGCGGTCGCCTGCAAGGTCGGCAGCCTCACAGTAGAGCTTTGCATTCCACTCGGTGCGCAAGGCTTCGGCGCTGCCCACATGGTCGTAGTGGCCGTGGGTGCACAGGATGGTGGTGAGCTGCGCATTGTTTTCCTTTAAAATTTTATCGTAGGTCTGCGCATCTGCCGCCGGATCAATGACCACGGCATGGCCTGCGTCGGAAATGAGCAGGAAGGTATTGGTATACAGCGGCGCAGCGCCCGGAATATGAAAAGCCTGCATGGCGGTCACTCCTTTTTCTTCCACTCGTCGGTATCGATGATAATGGTGCAGGGTCCTTCGTTCACAAGAGCCACCTGCATATCCGCGCCAAACTCGCCGTGCTGAACATCCTTCAGGCCCTGTTTGTTCATCTCTGCAAGGAACAGCTCGTAAGCATCCACGGAGAGCGGCGGCTTTGCGGCCTTGATAAAGCTGGGCCGGTAGCCTTTTTTCGTGTCGCCGTAAAGGGTGAACTGGCTCACCACCAGAGCCGAATAGCCAAGGTCCTTTGCGCTGAGATTCAGCTTGCCCTCTGCGTCCGGAAAGATGCGCAGGCCTGCGCATTTATCGGCAAGCTTGGGCACGATGTCCAGACTGTCGGTATCCCTGACACCCAGCAGGATCATAAGGCCCGGCCCGATGGCTCGCGGCTCACCGCCGTTTACCCGCACACTGGCGGAAGACACCGCCTGAATGACTGCACGCATGTTTTAGCTCCTTGTCACCTTGAGCACGTCCTTCACCTTGGAAAGTCTTGCGACCACACGGTTGAGGTGCTCGGTATTGTTGATGCCGATGGTCAGACTGACCATGGCGCAGTTGTTTTCCACCTGACGGGCGTTCACCGCATAGATGGGCACACGGATATCCGCCAGCGCAGCCAGCACATCCTGCAGCAGCTCGTTGCGGTTCAGCGCAATGATCTCAATGCCGGCCTTATAGCTGTCCCTGACGCTGTCGGCCCAGTACGCCTTGACCCAGCGGGGGGCGTTGGTGGGATCCTTCATGCTGGAAATGGCATTGGCGCAGCTCTGCTTGTGGATGGAAACGCCAAAGCCGCGGGTGATAAAGCCCACGATGGGGTCGCCCGGCAGCGGGCTGCAGCACTTGGCAAACTTGATGGGGGTGTTATCGAAGCCTTCCACCACCACGCCGTCGGTAGCGTGCACACGGCTCAGGTCCACCTTGGGCAGGTCTTCCCCGGCCTTTTCCTCCGAAGCTTTCAGCTTCTGCCACTCCTCCTTGAGCTTGGGCAGGCAGTTGGCAATGGTCATGCCGCCGTAGCCGATGGCGGCATAAAGCTCCTCGGCATTGTTCTGGCGCAGGCGGCGGGAACAGCTGTTGATAAAATCGTCCAGCTGGTCGTCCGGAATGATGATCATTTCCCTGCGCAGCTCACGGGCCAATGCATCACGTCCCTGCGTGATATTTTCCTCGCGGCGCATCTTTTTGAACCAGTTTCGGATCTTACTCTTCGCTTCGCTGGTGCGCACGATCTTGAGCCAGTCGCGGCTGGGGCCTTTGTCCGCCGGGCCAAGGATCACTTCGATGATCTCGCCGGTGGAAACGATGTGGTCGATGGGCACCATGCGGTTGTTCACCTTGCAGCCCACCATGCGGTTGCCCACCGCCGAATGGATCGCATAGGCAAAATCGATGCAGGTAGCGCCGGTGGGCAGGTTGATGACATCGCCCTTGGGGGTAAAGGCAAACACTTCCTCCGGCAGCAGGTCGCTCTTGAGGTCGTGCAGCAGATTGCCGGAATCCTCGCTGACGCGCTGGTTTTCCAGCAGCTGGCTGACCCATGCCAGCCGCTCATCCAGTTTATCGTGGCCCTCGAGGCCCTCTTTATACTTCCAGTGGGCGGCAACGCCGTACTCGGCCTGCTCGTCCATCTTGCGGGTGCGGATCTGCACCTCAAAGGGGATGCCCTCGTGGCCGATGACGGTGGTGTGCAGGCTCTGGTAGCCGTTGGGCTTGGGGGTGGAGATATAGTCCTTGAAGCGGTTGGGCAGCGGGTGGTACATATCGTGGATGAGGCCCAGAGTGCTGTAGCACTCGGCCAGCGTATCCAGAATGACACGCACCGCATAGATATCGTAGATCTCATCAAAGGACTTGTTCTGCATGATGGTCTTGCGGTAGATGCCGTAGATGCTCTTGACTCTCCGCTTGATGGTCGCGCCCTCAATGCCGCTCTCCTCGAGGCGGCTCTTGATGACGCCCGACACGCTGGCCAGAAACTCGTCGCCCGCGCGCTCGCTGAGCATCTTGTTGATCTCCTCGTAGCCCACGGGGTCGAGGTAGTGGAGGCTGCGGTCTTCCAGCTCCTCCTTGACGTTCAGGATGCCCAGACGGTTGGCGATGGGAGCGTAGACCTCCATGGTCTCCCGGGCCTTGTCGCGGCGCTTCTGCTCCGGCCATGCGTCGCCGGTGCGCATATTGTGCAGGCGGTCACAGAGCTTGATGATCATGACGCGGACGTCACGGCTCATGGCCAGCAGCATCTTGCGCAGGTTCTCGGCCTGCAGCTCTTCGATATTGGAAAATTGGATCTTGGTCAGCTTGGTGACACCGTCCACCAGCGCGGCCACCTCTTCGCCGAAAGCGGCAGTCAGGTCGGTCAGCGTGGTGGGGGTGTCCTCCACCACATCATGGAGCAGGGCGGCAGCGATGCTCTCGCTGTCCATGCCGAGGTCCAGCACGAGGCGGGCCACGGCCAGCGGGTGGCAGATATAGGGCTCACCGCTGCGGCGGCAGACCCCCTTGTGGGCGTCGTTGGCCAGGTCGTAAGCCTTTTCTATCATGGCCATATTGTAGGCTTTGCCGCTGGCTTTGATGGCCTCCACCAGCTTCTCCCAGGTCACGATCTCGGGCCGCACCTCCGAGGGAAGGGTCCCCTCAGGGGCGTTGGCCGGCAGGGCCGTTGCGGCCACGGTAGCCATCTCCGTCACCGGCACGGGCTGGTGGAGATGGGTCTTTGCAGAGTAGCTGTCCTCTTTCGCCGCAGCCGGTGCTGCGGGCGAGGGGAGGACAGGTTTCTTTCCCTCAGGCATCTTTATCGTTCCTCCAGACATTTCAGGATGGGCGCATCGGCAAGGTTCTTCTTTCCGGTGGCAGGCACAAGTTCCCAGAACTTTGCCCCGCCCCGGTCAGCCGCTGTGATGAGGCCGACCTGTTCCAGCGCGGCGACGGCCACCAGCGTCCGACCGGTGTTCTCCTCGCCGAGTTTTGCAAACAGGGGCTGCAGGTCTTCGGCGTGCCAGCGCCGCGCCTGCAGCTCCCGATAAACGGTGATGATATGGCTGCGCTCCGGGGCGATGCTCTCCTTCTGCTCCGGCGTCAGGGGCGTACCCCGGCGCAGCGCCTGCACCAGCGCGGCCTGCTCTGCAGCTGTGTTGCCGAGGCCCGCCGGGTGCAGCTCGATGATGCGGCCCGACAGCTGTGCGCCCCGGGGCGAATCGTAGACCGAAAGGCTGATGGCTGCATCCACGACGTCGCCCGTCGAGTAAGGCACCTGTTCCGGGTGCATCCCGAACCAGACGGCGTAGATGCTGGAATTGCCCTGCCGCAGACGCAGGCGGCAGTGCTTGCCCTCCGAGACGGCGTAGACGCCCTCCACGACAGCCATTTCCAGCACGAAGACCGGGCTGGGGTTGTCGGCACCGTAGGGTGCCAGCTGGTCGAGGCGGCGGACGCTCTCCACCGTCAGACGGTCGAGGTGGACGGACAGATCGCATTCCAGCGGCGGGGTGCGCAGCACGGGACACTCCCGGGCCGCCCAGTCGTTGAGCCGCTGGCGGAGCGTCTGCAGATCCTCTTCCCGCACCGAGAGGCCCGCTGCCATGGCGTGGCCGCCGAAGCGAAGCAGGATGTCGGCGCAGGAGGCGATGCACTCGTGCAGGTTGAAGCCCTGCACGCTGCGGCCGCTGCCCTTGCCCTCGCCGTGCTCATCTACCGACACCACGATGACCGGGCGTCCGGTCTTTTCCACAAGGCGGGAGGCCACGATGCCGATGACGCCGGGGTGCCAGTCTTTGCCCCAGAGCAGGATGACCCGATCTTCGAGGCGTTCCGGCTCAGCGTCCAGCAGCTCCTGCGCGGCTTTGACGATTTCCATCTCTGTCTCCTGCCGCTGGATGTTGATGTCACTCAGCTTATGGGCCAGTTCGACCGCCCGGTCTTCGTCTTCACAGAGCACCAGCTGCAAAGCGGTCACGGCGCTGTCCATCCGGCCCGCCGCATTAAGGCGGGGCGCGATGGCGTAGCTGATGTTCTCTGCCGTCACCGGCTTGCCTGCAAGGCCCACTTCTTCCAAAAGGGCGCAGAAGCCGGGTCTGTCCGTATTTTGCAGCTGGCGCAGACCTGCTTTGACGATGGTGCGGTTCTCCCCTATCAGGGGCATGACGTCGGCCACGGTGCCAACAGCGGCGAGGTCGCCGCAGTATTCCAGCATCTCTTCCGGCGGGCAGCCATCCAGCGCGGCGCAGAGCTTGAAGGCCACGCCCGCGCCGCACAGGCCCTTGAAGGGGCTGTGGTCGTCGGCACGGCGGGGGTCCACGATGGCCACTGCCTGGGGCAGGGTGTCGTGGGGCAGATGGTGGTCTGTGATGATGAGGTCGATGCCGAGGCTGGCCGCGAATGCGGCTTCCTCTACGGCAGAGATGCCGTTGTCCACCGTGACGATGAGGCGGCAGCCCTTATCGTAAATCGACTGGATCGCGTTCTTCGAGAGGCCGTAGCCGTCGCCCTCCCGGCTGGGCAGCATACACTTGACGGCGGCGCCCATCCCTTTCAGGTGCTGATAGAGCAGGGCCGTGGCGGTCACACCGTCCACGTCGTAGTCGCCGAAGACGACGATGGTCTCCCCTTCGTCGATGGCCCGCAGGATGCGCTCACAGGCTTTGTCCATGTCGGTCAGGAGCATAGGGTCGCTCAGCTCTTCTTCGCCCGCCAGAAGGGTCAGCGCCTCGGCGGGGTCGGTGATGCCCCGGGCAGCGAGGATGCCGGCCAGCAGGCCGGCTTCTTTCTGCTGGACCGCGAGGACAGAGCGGTACTTTTCCTCGCTCCACTCTTCGTCCATGTTCTGGTATTCCAGCTCTTCGGTGTTCTGCTGGGCGATGGCCGCTGTCAGCTCTTTCAGGGCGGCGCGGTCAACGGTCTTGGTGTTCCAGGCCCGGTAGGTCATCGCAATCCCTCCCCGGCCAGACCATCGTTCGCCAGCATCCCCTGCAGCGCAGCGATCTCGCTGGAAACGTCCAGCGCCACGTCCGACAAAAGCTTATCGTAGAGGTTATCATAAGCCTGATTCAGGGTGTGCAGGATGCCCGCAATATCCCGGCGGATGGCCTCCGCGTTCTCGCCCTGCTGGCTCTGCACGTCGTTGTAGGTGTGCAGGAGCTTGAGGGTGGTGGGGATATAGTATTCCGCAAAGCGGCGGGCCTTGGGCAGGCTCTCGGGGTGGGCTTCCAGCCAGGCACAGATGGACTCGGTGGTCTTCTGCATATGCTGCAGCTCCTCCACAGCCCGCTCATTCTCCATGAGTTCCTGCTCCTTCTCGAGCACCTGCGCAAAGCGGCGGGTCGTCTCGAGGTTCAGGGGGACTTCTCCGGCCTGTTCCGGCGCTTTTTCCGGTTCGGGCTGGGGCTGATTTTCCTGTGCAGCGCGGTAGTCCTCTGCCGTCAGGTAGAGCTTGTCGTTTTTCTCGTCCAGCCAGGCACTGAGCCAGCCCTTGTGGATGAATTTCCGCAGCATCTTGAGAGCCTTGGTCTTCTTTTTATGCGTCAGGTCGGCCAGCATGGAGAGGGACAGGCCCTTGTGCCAGTCGAAGCCCTCGGCGGTATCGGCGTAGAGCTCCAGGGTCTTGGCAGCCTTCATACGGGACGCACCCGCTGCGGTCAGCCAGCCGAACACAGCGGTCACAGCGGCAGAGCACCACCCCGTCACCGCGATAGCACCCAGTGCGAGATCACCGATGGCACTGAGGACCGTCATATCAGCCGCCACTATCACGCCGCCGGACGTGAACGCCCCCGCCGTGCCGAAGCAGGCGATGGCCGTGATGCCGAAGATGACGGCGAAGGTGATGCCGGTCGCCAGCATGGCGACGCCTGCACTGTGGCGCTTTTTGGCGCTGGTGCGAATATTCTCGATGGCCGTCGGTTCCGGCTTCTTCGCAAAGAAATTGCGCGCCCAGTCGGTCATCCCGCTGGCATTTGCACTGCTTCTGGCCTCCTCGGCCCGCTTCTGGTACTCCTGTTTTCCGGCCTGAAAGGCCCGGCCTGCCTCCGAGATGCCATAACCGGCGGCGTTCACTGCGGCGCGGCCCACATCCCATACACGGTCGCCGATCTCCTCGCCCCGGCCCTCAAAGCCGTGGCGGAAGGAGTCGGACATGGTGTCGCCCAGCTCGCGGAGCTGGCGTTCCAGCTCCTGCTGCACCTGACGGCCCTCGCCGTCCTGCGCCGTGCGGTTAAAATCGTTTTCACGATCAGTCATTCAACTTCTCACCCTTCTGCCGGGCTGTACCGGCTGATGATGGCGCGGGCCACCCGCAGGCCATCGACGGCGGCACTCATGATGCCGCCCGCATATCCGGCACCCTCGCCGCAGGGATACAATCCTGCCAGCTGGGCGCATTCAAAATTTTCTTCCCGTTTCAGCCGCACCGGGCTGCTGGTACGGGTCTCGAGGCCGGTCAGAATGGCCTCGGGGGCGGTGTAACCCGCAATTTTCCGCTCGTAAGCCCGCAGACCGGCCCGCAGGGTGTCGGCCAGTTCGGTCGGCAGCAACGCGCCGAGGTCCGCAGCGACGACGCCCCGGTCATAGGTGGGCTGGACGCGGCCAATGTTCAGCCGGCCCCTGCCCTCCAAAAAGCTCTGGATGTTCTCCGCCGGGGCAGCATACTCTCCGCCGGGACGGCCTGCCGCATAGGCCCGGGCTTCCAGCTCCCGCTGGAAGGCGATGGCCTTCCGGGGGTCGTTGCCGAAGTCTTCACCGCCCACGCTGACCACCACGGCCGCGTTGGCATTCCTGCCGCTGCGGGCGTGGTAGCTCATGCCGTTGGTCACGACGCGGCCCTTTTCGCTGGCCGAAGCCACCACCTGGCCGCCCGGACACATACAGAACGTATAAACGCACCGTTTTTCAACGTGCTGCGAAAGCTGATATTCGCCGCGCGGCAGGGCCGGATGGCCCGCCGCCTCGTGGTAGAGGCTCTTTTCGATTTCCGATTGGAGATGCTCTGCCCGGAAGCCGACGCTGAAGGGCTTGCACTCCAGCACGAGGCCGCTGTCCATCAGCATCCCGAAGGTGTCGCGGGCCGAGTGGCCCACCGCGAACACCAGCGCCTCACAGGGGAACGCACCGTCCGTGGTCTGGATGCCGACGAGCTGGCCGTCCCGCCGCTCGAAGCCGGTGAGGGCTGTGTTGAAGTGGACTTCGCCGCCCAGCGACTCGATCTCTTTTCGAATCGAAGTGATGACGCCTCGCAGCAGGTCGGTGCCGACATGGGGCTTCTGCTGCCAGGCAATTTCCTTCGGCGCGCCGTGCTCGAGGAACACTTCGGTCACGAAGCCGCAGAGCTCGTCGCCGATGCGGGTGGTGAGCTTACCGTCCGAGAAGGTTCCGGCGCCGCCCTCGCCGAACTGGATGTTGGCGTTCTCGTCCAGCTCACCGGTGGCGGAGAAATGCTCCACGGCCTTGACGCGCTCGTCCAGCGCAGGGCCGCGTTCCAGCACGATGGGCCGGTAGCCCTGACGGGCCAGCAGCAGCGCCGCAAAGAGGCCCGCCGGGCCGAGGCCGCAGACCACAGGCCGGTGCGTCAGCGGCAGAGTGCCATTCTGCACCGAGAGATCGGTCTTGCCCCGGACGGTGACGCTGCGGGAAGCACCCGCACAGGCGGCCTCTTCCCTCTCCTCTTTCAGGGTCACGGCTACGGTGTACACCAGCTTGGGCTGGCCGTGGCGGGCGTCCACCGAGAGCCGGGCAATGCCCAGATGGCTCACCTTTCCCCGGGGGATGCGGGCGAGGCGGAGGGCTTTTTCGTAGGCCTGCGGCTCCCCGGCGGAGAGGGGCAGGCGAATATCATGGATCAGGATCATATACTCAGTTACTTTCTATCTTGCACTGCACCACATAGCTGCCCAGCGCAAAAATTTTGTCGTTGGCCGGCACATAGAGGCGGCAGGCGATGTTCTGCTGGCCGATGGCGACATAGAAGTCGTCGGCGTCGATCTCAATGACCACCTGTTCCGGATTCAGTGCTTCCAGCGAACCGGCCGGGCCGCAGAGGGTGACATTCATCAGCCGCTCCGTCTCCACGGTCAGGGTGTAGGTGGAGGGCAGGTTGATGACCTGCACACAGCTGGCGGGCAGGTTCATGGTCTTGGTTTCCAGACGGGAGCTGTCGAAGCTGACCGTGATGCTGGAGATGTTGTCCAGCAGACGGATGCCGCTGGGCAGTTCAATGGGCATTTCGTACACCTTATCCAGTGCAAAGGTGGAAAGGTCGATGGTACCCACCGACAGGGTGGACAGACGGTCGATCTGGGACTCCGGGCCGGCCACATTGAGGGTCTTTTTGCTCAGGGAGTAGACCAGCACCGAGGGGTCAAAGTCGCGGGGCGCGTTGATAAAGCTGACTTCCACCGGCAGGGTGGCCAGCTTATACACCTGCAGCGTGACCTCGACGCTGTCCGTTTCCAGAGTAGTATACTCAAATTCCACCTCCCTGCCGCTGCGGGTGTAAAAACGCAGGCTAGTGTCCAGAGTGACGGGGCTGGTCAGCTCGCCGTTGTAGGTCACCTCGGCGGTGCAGGTCTCCACCTGGCTCAGCTCGGTGCTGGGTCCGGAGAGAGTCACCGTCTCCTTCGAGATGTCGGTGCCGTAGAGGATATAGCCGTCTGCTATCTTCAGGTAATTCGTCGTCACCTGGATGGGCAGGGTCTTTTCTTCCACCACATCGAACACCACGTCCACGGTGTTGTCACCATGGCCAAGCGGGTAGATCTGCACGCCGCCCACGCCGGAGACCTCCAGCGCCCAGCTGCGGTAGTGATACTGGTTACCGCTGGTGGGCGGCGTCTGCAGGCGGAGCAGGTACCGCTCAAAGTAGGCCGCGTCCGTTTCCGCATCGTAGCCGCCGGTCATTGTGTCCGAATTGGACACATTCACGATGCCGGCGATTTGGACCGGCATCAGCGTTACGCTGCCGGCGGGCAGGTTTCCAGCTGCGCCCGCCTGGGTGCAACGGACGGCCACGTGACCGCTGCCCTGGATCTCCACCGCCTCCGTGGCGGCAAACTGGATGCCGCCGCCGGACTCAAAGAGATCTCCAGCCGTGATGGTGCCGGTGCCCGTCACCTGCAGCACGCCGGAGGCGCAGGTTGCGGGATTCCGTACCAGCCCGGATCTGGATTTGATATAGTTGTCCAGGTCGGTACCCGTCAGTGTGGAGGGGTCCAGCATCTCCCGGGTTCTGGCCAACTCCTCTGCCAGCTCCTCCATGGGGATGGAAGCCGCAGCCAACAGGTCGTAGGTGGGGAAGCCCACCGTCTTTTGATAGCCGTCCGGCATGGCGGCCAACATGGTAGTAAGTGTTTCAGACATTTGTCGTCACCTCCACAGTCTCGTCGTTGTACAGCACGGCGGTGAATTCCACCCGGCAGGCCCGTCCCCGCCGGGTAACGGTCAGATCCTGGATGGCCCGGACCGCCGGGCAGAAGGATGCGGTCTCCCGCACGTTGCGCTCGATCTCTGCCGTGATGAGGCCGGAGGGAAGCTTGCTGCCAAGCATCTCCCGGTCTACCCCCAGCTTTGTCTGCCCCTCTGTGCGGTAGATGGGGATCTTGTCCACCTGCTGGCGGAGCATCAGGTCAAACCACTGCCGCACAGCCGCCCGGCCGCTGCGCTCCACCAGAGCGCCGTCCTGCAGCAGGAAACGGCAGGAGGTGCTGTCAAAAGCCGGTACCCGGCCGATGTCCTCCGCCGTCTGAGCGGGGATATCCTCCGGGATGATTGGAAACATGGCCATATTTTTACCTCACCTTCATCTGTTCGCCCGGATCTGCCAGACGGCCAAGTACCACCAGCGTGTTGCCGAGCATACAGCAGGCCACCTTGTCGCCCGCTCTCCACTCTTCCAGATACAGATGGCTATTGTCCTTATCCCGGTAAAATCCCTGGGCGCAGAACAGTGTCTTCAGCGGCAGGGGAGGGGCCCTGATCTCCCCTCCGTACAGGGAGATCTTCAGGGGACTGCCAGAGACCACCGTCCCCTCCAGATTTCCCTGCAGCTCCCCGCGGCCGCTGTCACTGCCCAGACGTTTCAATTCCTGGGCCAGCTCGTAATCAGGTGACATAGGTCCCTCCTTATACCGTGATAGTGTCTCCGCTGCCGGCGGCTCTTGGCATCTGCGTGCTCACCGTCAGCGTCATCATGTGGGTGGTGCCGTACCGATGGGTTACGCCGGTTACCCGCATGGGGCCGGACACGTCGTAGCGGTTTGAGATAAAGTTCAGCAGAACGCCGCTGGTCACCTCGTCGCACCCGAAAATGTTCTCTACGGTCCGCTCCCGGCTCAGCCGGTCCTGTTGGTCCAGCAGCGTCTTCACACGCTGGCGGGCCTGGGCGGTGGTCTCGTCTCCGGAGAGGCTTTCCACCTGCTGCAGAAGG
>OLRO01001234.1_pt1 | contig 15136 bp, 11 predicted proteins | sample 1673131 | NCBI WGS metagenome assembly OLRO01 (sample SAMEA3136757, study PRJEB25190) | human gut metagenome | biome: human gut; feature: human-associated habitat; material: faeces | place: Austria | collected 2013 | reverse complement strand
TTCTAGAGGTTTGAGTCTTCAGGGCGTGCTGCTTCTGTAGCATTTGCCCCTTTCAAGGCGTGCTGCTTCTAGAGGTTTGAGTCTTCAGGGCGTGCTGCTTCTGTAGCATTTGCCCCTTTCAAGGCGTGCTGCTTCTAGAGGTTTGAGTCTTCAGGGCGTGCTGCTTCTGTAGCATTTGCCCCTTTCAGGGCGTGTGGGGCATTTCCCTAGAAGTGAAAGACGCTTTCTACATTCTTATTCGTCTGTTCAGCGAATTCCTCCTCACTCACTCCGTAGGCTTTCGCCAGAGTCTTGAGCACTTCTATCACGAAAGCGCTTTCATTGCGCTTGCCACGATAAGGCACGGGAGCCATATAAGGACTGTCGGTCTCCAGGATGATGCGATTCATAGGAACCGCAGCCGGAAGGTCTTCTCTGAGATGACTGCTCTTGAAAGTAGAAACACCGCCGATACCCAGCACGAAGTTATCGAAAGAGAGAAGCTCTTCAGCCTCCTTCTGATTGCCGGTGAAGCAGTGGAACACGCCACCAGGCAGTTCTTTCTGATACTGACGGAGCAAGTGCACCATCTCGTTCTGTGCCTTGCGGCAATGAATCATCAGGGGAAGACGGGTTTCTACCGACCATTTCACCTGTTCCTCGAATGCCTCCAACTGCTCCTGTTCAAACTCACGGCTCCAGTAATAATCCAGTCCGATTTCGCCAATGGCTATGAAATCGGAAATCTGTGGAGAATCGCCATCTATAGAATCACCAGTCTGACCGGTACCTTCAGTTATGCGATGTTCCTCCAATATCTTCCGGAGTTCAGCCAGCTGATCCTTCCAGTCTGCCTTCACCTCTTCAGGATGCAAACCGATCATCGGATAGGCATAACCCGGATATTCCCGACTCAATGCCAGAACAGCGTGCGTGGTCTTCACGTCGATGGCAGGCAAGAACACCTTGCCTACCCCTGCTTCCCTGGCACGAGCGAAAGCTTCCGCTCTATCCTCATCAAACTCTTCTGCATCGAGATGAGTATGCGTATCTATTACTTTGAACATTGAACTTTGAACATTGAACTTTGAACATTGAACTTTGAACATTGAACTTTGAACTTGATGATTAATACTGGCGCTTCATCATTTTCTGTGCATACTTCGCCAACTCTTCCTTGCGATCAGCAGGTACATTCACAGCATCAAGATACTTCTTGCTCTGCTCGAAGTAATAGGCAATCTTATCCTGTGCCATCTTGTCGATACCGATCTCGTTATAGAGACGGGTAACAGCAGTCACCTTCTCATTGCGGTCGAATTCCTTGGCATCCACCCATTTCTGGAGTTCAGCACGCTGGGCATCGTTGGCATGGTTGAAGGCATTGATGAGCATGAAAGTCTTCTTGTTGGAAGTGATATCACCCCCAATAGCCTTACCAAACACCTTGGAATCACCATATACATCGAGGAAATCATCCTGCAGCTGGAAAGCCAAGCCGATCTGCTCGCCAAACTTATAGAGATTGTCAGCATCCTCAGCAGAAGCATCAGCCAGAATGGCACCAATCTTCAGGGCACAAGCCAGAAGCACACTGGTCTTGAGGCGAATCATCTCGATATACTCCTCTTCCTTCACATCATTGCGGTTCTCAAACTCCATATCATACTGCTGTCCCTCTCCAATCTCAAGGGCTGTAGTAGTAAAGAGCTTCATCACCTTGGCAAGATGCTGATCGTCGCACTGTGCCATTCTCTCGTAAGCCAACACCAGCATACTGTCACCAGAGAGGATAGCAGTATTGGCATCCCACTTCCTGTGTACAGTCTCATGACCACGACGGAGGTCAGCATTATCCATCAGGTCGTCGTGCAAGAGAGTATAGTTGTGATAAGTCTCAAGAGCTATCGCATTCATCAGAATCTTCTCAGGATCATTCTTGAAGAGATTGTATCCCAAGAGCATTAAAACAGGGCGAATACGCTTTCCACCTAAAGAGAGTACGTACTTCACCGGTTCGTAAAGCGACAATGGTTTACGATTGTATGGGAGATTTGCCAGGAAATCATTCACCATTACCAATAATTCTTCTGATGTCTTCATATCTATCATATTTCTAATTTATAATATCTGATTTATAATCTGTCTTGAAATTGAGTATTCAGTTATTTTATCTTTTATAACTGGAATACCACCGGAACAGCAATCATGGTACGGCACACCTTGTTCTTGTCCATACCCGGTTTCCATTTGGGCATCATCTTCATCACGCGGAGCGCTTCAGCATCAAGGGCAGCATCCACCGAGGTACTTACCTTGGTATTGGCGATGCTTCCATCCTTGTTCACGATGAAGGTTACCACCACCGTGCCCTGTACCTTGTTGTTCTGTGCCACCTGCGGATACTTCAGGTTCTTGGTGAGCCATTGCATAAATGCCGACCAGCCTCCCGGAAACTCCGGAATCTTCTGCACCACGGTAAACTTGATAGGAGCCTCAGCCTGTGTATCTGCCGGATCCACCGCCGTCTCAGGAGCCGCCTCCTTCACGTCAGCCCCTTCTACCACGCCCGAACCATCACCGATTACCAGCTTGCTGGTAGTAGTGCTGATCTTTTCCGGTGTCTTCTTGACCATTTGCTGCTCGGTAGGTTTCACCTCCTGGGTAATAGCCTGCGAGGCAGGTGCCTTCGCCATAGCCTCCGCACTCACCATATCTTTCTGGTCGGGCGGAGTTGACATTTCCATATCTTGCGAAAGATCTTCAAAGTTCTCAGCCCAGTCATCATCTCCCTGCGGATTTCTGGAATATTGCAATCCTACAAAAAGAAGCGTAAAGGCAATAAGAAGTCCCAGCAGGAAAAAAGTTACCCGCTTGTCCTCCAACTGTGCACGATCTGATTTCTTTATTTCCACAATATCTATTATCTACTATTTGCAGACTTGTTCACCCGTTTTTGGGGTCCAAACTGCAATATTTTACATTCTCTTTCGTTATTTTCTACGAAAACATTGCAAATTTACGTCTTATTTCTCAAAAAAGCCGTATCTTTGCCAAAGAATTAGATATTTTAAATGAAAAAAGTTGTTTTTTCCATTATATTGACGCTTTTTGCGACAAAAATGGGGGCTCAAGAGAGTCAGACGGGGTATAACTTCCTCCGACTCCCCGTCAGTGCCCATGCTGCAGCCTTGGGAGGCGATAACATCACCTTGATAGAAGATGATGCGGCACTTGCTTTCCATAACCCAGCCCTGCTGGCATCGGTGAACGACCGTACCCTCAACTTCAACTACATGAACTATATGAAGGGGGTGAATATGGCATCAGCTTCATTCAACCGCATCGCCGGAGAGAAGGCTTCGTGGGCGGTATCGGCCCAATATGTGGATTATGGCAAGATGAAGCAGACCGATGAGAACAACATCCAGATGGGTGAATTCTCGGCTAAGGATATCTGTCTGGCGGGTACTTTCTCCTACCTGCTCAGCGAACGCATCGTGGGTGGCATCACCGCCAAATTCATCACCTCGTATATCGGTGATTACAACTCCATCGCCATGGGAGTGGATCTGGGACTCAACTACTACGATTCGGAAGATGAGTGGTCGGTTTCCGCAGTAGCCAGAAACCTGGGTGGACAGCTCAAGGCTTATGATGAAGAATACGAGAAGATGCCGATAGACCTACAGGTGGGTGTCAGCAAGCACTTCATCAATACTCCCTTCCGCGTTTCAGCCACTTTGGTGAATCTGAACCATTGGGATAAGGGAATCAGAAACCATGCGGTATTAGGTGCCGATCTGCTGTTGGGCGAAAGCCTCTGGGTGGGAGCCGGCTACAACTTCCGACGCCACGATGAGATGAAAATCGTAAACGGAGAAGATGAGACCAGCAGTCATGGAGCCGGATGGTCGTTGGGTGGCGGTATCAATCTGGAGCGCTTCCATCTCAACATCGCCTACGGCAAATACCATGTCAGCAGCAATAGTCTGCTGCTGAATATCGACTACAGATTATAGAATACGGATTATAGAATACAGATTTATAGAACAGATAAACTTTTCAGATTTAAAGACATGAAGAAGATTACAATAGCAATTGACGGTTACTCTTCTTGTGGAAAGAGTACCATGGCAAAGGATCTTGCCAAGGAAATCGGATATGTGTATGTAGATACAGGTGCCATGTATCGATCAGTTACGCTCTACGCCCTGCGCCACCAGCTCTTCGATGAGGATGGCAAGGTAAAGGTAGCAGAGTTAGAGGCTGAGATGTCCAACATCCACATCTCTTTCAAGTTCAACGCCGAAACCGGTCGCCCAGACTGCTATCTCAACGGTGAGTTGGTAGAAAAGGAGATCCGCTCGCTGGAGGTTTCCAATCACGTAAGTCCAGTGGCAGCCATCCCATTCGTAAGAGAGGCATTGGTAGCCCAGCAGCAGAAGATGGGCGAAGACAAGGGCATCGTAATGGATGGCCGTGACATCGGTACCACCGTTTTCCCTAACGCAGAACTGAAGATCTTCGTTACGGCAAGTTCTCAGGTAAGAGCACAGCGCCGTTTCGATGAGCTCAAGGAGAAAGGAATGCCTGCCGACTTCGAGGCAATTCTGAAGAACGTAGAGGAGCGTGACTACATTGACACCCATCGTGAGACCTCTCCTTTGCGCAAGGCTGATGATGCCATCACACTCGACAACAGTGAGATGACAATTCCGGAACAGAAGGAATGGTTGATGAAACAGTATCAAAAAGCCACAGAAAAGTAACAAAAAGCTACTTTGTCGTAGAAAACCTGCAGAAGACTGCAAAAATATATTAAAATTTCAGTTTAATATAAAAAAACTGCCATTTTAAAGAATTGGCTTTGCAAAAAAACGTTGTTTTATTTATCTTTGCAGACATAAAGACAAGGTAGTAATGATATAGATTATAAATTTTGAGTTAATTACTGTTTTTTGAAGGTGATAAGTCCTCGTGAGAAGATTTATCACCTGTTTTTATTTGATGAGATGAATCATCAGATTACCTGTTTCTCTTTATGATAAGGTATCCTTGATGATTTTCTCCTTGCATTCTTCCATCAGCCATTTAGGAGTACTGGTAGCACCACAGATGCCTACGGTATTCACCCCCTTCAGCCAATCCATATTGATTTCTTCGGCACTCTCTATCTGATAGCTGTTGGCATTCACGCTCTTGCACTCCTTGAAGAGCACTTTTCCATTGCTGCTCTTTCTGCCACTGACAAAGAGGATGACATCATGCTTGCTGGCAAAGGATGCGATGTTTGGCATTCTGTTAGCCACCTGGCGGCAGATGGTATCAAAGCTCTTGAAGGTTGCACCCTCTACGATATGCGCCTGACAATACTCGATGATGCGATGGAACTCATCCAGACTCTTGGTGGTCTGGGAATAGAGATAGATATCTCGGTTGAAATCCAACTTACCTACTTCCTTCAGATGCTCTACATCCTCAAACTTCTCTACCACGAGGGCATGACTCTCGGTCTGTCCTACCAGTCCCAGCACCTCGGCATGTCCCTTCTTTCCGAAGATGACAATCTGCGCCTCCGGATTGCTCACATACTGCTTCTTGATGCGGCGCTGCAACTGGAGAACTACCGGACAGGTGGCATCAATAATCTCAATATTGTTCTTCTCTGCCAGCGCATAAGTCTCAGGGGGTTCACCATGGGCACGAAGCAGCACCTTCACACCGTGAAGCTCCTTCATCTCCTCATGGTCGATAGTGATCAGCCCTGCCTCATGCAGGCGCTCCACCTCCATGCCATTATGCACAATATCACCCAGGCAGTAGAGTGTACTGCCCTTTTCCAACTCTTCTTCAGCTTTCTTGATAGCAGTGGTTACGCCGAAGCAGAAACCACTACCATGATCTATTTCTATCTGCATTACTTTACATTTATTCTAATTACAACTTTGGCATTCTCCGGATCATTGGTAATCATGAGAATACGAGGATGCTTGGCACGCGACTTCTTCAGATCGGTAGCCACGGCTGTCACCTTCATCTTCACGGTCTCTCCCGGTTGAATCTTGCTCTTCTTCAACTGTACCTGCAAGCCCATGGTAAACATCTGCATGCTTCGGATATCCAAAACCGACTTACCCTGGTTGCTAACCAGGATTTCTCCCTTCAGCTTCTTCTTGCCGTTGAAGCTTCCCAGATTCAGATCGGTAGTAGAGAGTTCCACCTTCGGAGCCAGTTTCTTCTGCTCGGCAGTCAACTTGTCGAAACTTGGCAGGAGAACGGCAGAAACCACGATTTCCTTCTCTGGAGCAATCTTGTCGCCAGGACGCTCACCCAGATAAACAGAAGTCTGATTCAAGCCGAAATCACGCAGCTTCTTCGAATCCAGCACGAAGGTAATCTCTGCAGAACGGTGAGGAGCCACCCTGGATGGCGAAACCGTCGCCTGGAGATAGTTAGGAAGATGCATTACCACAGGTTCCATCATCTCCTCTGTAGGATTGAAGATATGGATGCGCTGTACCGGACGGTCGCCACGGTTTACGTCATCAAACTCCACCTCCTGGACATCCGACTTGAGTTCGCCAAGCAGTTCATTATATGGGCCTGCGAAATCTACCACATTACTCACTACCCTACCACGCATGGAGAGGATAAAAGGTTCCTCCGATGCATTGCTATAGAGGCATATCTGCTTGTGGAAGGTGCCCATCTGCTTCGCATCATACACCGCCTTGACCAAGAAGCTGTCGCCAGGAGCCACACTGTTCTTCGGATACACAACCTCTGTACATCCGCAACTCTTATACACCTGATGGATGATCAGCGGTTTGCTGCCCTCATTCTTCATCAGGAACTCAGCGGTCACCGGCTTGCGGAATACTACCTGTCCACAATCCACGATCTCGTTCTGAGTACTTATCTTCTGTGCCGACGCAGACACCGTCAACAGCGATGAAAGCATCAATATATTCATTCGTTTCATACTATTCTATTCGTAATTATCAATCCTTATATTAATTATTAACTGTCATCTTATATGCCTCCGTACGACCTCCAAACTCCGGACTGTAGGTACACTCTGCCGTACAGGATCCCGATTGGTAGTCGCCCTTACGATCGACATAATATTCCATTTCTACGAAATGCTTACCTTTAGATAAACGATCAAAATAGAAATTTGTTGTATTATCCTTAGGAGAAACATAACATTCCATACCCCACTGGTAACCGCTCAGCTGATTGACAGGCTCCAGACAGGCTGCCCGCTTGTCCACAATCTTCACGAAATCGTAGTCACGGTCGGCAGTGATGATGAGTGTTACCTTCACCTTCTCTCCCACCTTCGCCTGCGCCTTGCCCCTGCCCTGCGATTCAGCAGGAACGATGACACGACGCACCTTGATGCCCGATTCGGCAGAGGCTATTTCGCTAAGCGGCTGCTTGAACTCTGCATACACGGCACCCCAACTGGTATAATCGCTTTTCTTGTTGATGCTCAGGGTAGATGCCTTACCCGCCTTTTCAGTCCTGACATAACCCAGCGTAGTAGAATCCTGCGGCATTGGCAACAGCTTGCCATCCAGTTTCAGCACGGCATTCTCAGCCTTTCTGTTCCAGTTGCTCTCATTGCCCTTCATAAAGGCATAGACGGCATCCACGGTGTTCACCGGCGTATCCCAAGACTGGGTACGCTTCGACATCAGGAGCCAGCGCTGCAGTTCCTCGATGGTCTGCTTGTCGTTCGGCTTCAGCATCTGCATCGCCTCTATCACGGATACCTGGGTTGGTATCTTATAGTTTCTCCAGCTGTACAATGCCTTGCGGGTATCGTAGTAGCGGCCCATCTCCTCGCGATAAACGGCATATTCGTTCACGCTCTGCAGATATTCGCCTGCCTTTTCGCGGTAATCGGCATTCTGCTGGCAGTTCTTGGCGAGCACCACGGCAGCACGCGCCTTGCCATAAATGGTGAAATCGCCGGTCATCTTCGACATCTTTTCCAGGAGATAAGTCTTGTCAGCCTCCTGATTCTGCTTCATCTTTCTGCCATCCATCGAGAGGATGTAGAGATAATGCAGCGCCTGCTCGCTAGGACTCACCTTGTGCTTTTTCTCCTCCTGCTTCTTCATTTCTCTTACTTCCTGTGCTGTCTGCCAGGAGAGATAATTGATGGCGGAAGTCAGCATCTTGGCGGTAGATTTCTGAACGCCGGCAACGGCATTCAGACGAACCATCATTTCGGCTACCGACGTTGTCATGTATCTGCTGCCCTTCATTCCCTTCCACCAGGAGAAGGAACCGTCAGCATTCTGCAACTTCTTCAGTTTCTCCACCTGATTCTGCAAGCGAATGGTCTCCTGAGAGAGATTCTGCTGAGAATGATTTTCCTGAGAGAGATTCTGCTCTGGCTGTTTTTCCAGCGAAAGATGCTTCTGGATATGGGTGGTGATGGTATTGGCGTAGATGGCAGACATCAGCGAGATGGCATCCTCCTCATCCGGATTGCTGATAGACGGCAGCGCCTTGACCATCAGCCAACTAGGATTGTTGGTATATTCCACGGTCACCTTTGCATTCTCTGCTCCCTTCGCCTGCTTACCCTCCTTGTTCAGGAAAAGCCTGCTCAGGTCGAAACTCTGCTCGCCCTGTTGGTGCAGGGTGATAGGCAGGGTATTCACCACGAGTTCACGATTGCCCAAGACAGGCAGATAGTGCTGCTCGCCATCGCTGTAGCCATTGCCGGCTGCCACCACCTTATTAATATATACACCCTCTTTCAGACCTTGAACATCGAAGGAGACGGTAGCAGAACCCTCGGCATCGATGCGATAGCCCTGGGTCTTCTGCCAAACCACCTTCTGGGTTTCGGCATCCAGAATCTGCATGCGGGCATTGCCATTCACCTTCTTATCAGAAGTGTTGAAGAGTTTCACCACGATGGTACTCTTGTCGCCTTCACGCAGGAAGCGAGGCATGTTAGGCTGCACCATCACGGTTTTCTGAGCCACAGCCTCATCTACCAGACAGCCGTTTCTCATCTCCTTATCATGGGCCAATCCCATGAACTTCCAGGTTGTCACGCTCTCCGGCAAAGTGAAATTGATAGCCACATTGCCCTGATTGTCGCTTTCCAAGGCAGGATAGAAGAAGGCGGTCTCGTTCAGGTTTTCACGCACCTGCACTTTGTCGAGGTACTGTCCTGCGTCTGAACCTGAACCGCCGGCAAACTGCGGCATCTCTTCTACTGCATCAAAAACCTTGTTGGCAGATGGAGCAGCAGCTCCGACACGGGCCATCTGATTTCCACGAGATCTCATGACTTTCGCTTCATCCCGAACCAGCTCGTCTTTCACCATAGAATGCTTTTCCATACGAACAGCCTCAACAGTTCCGCCATAAGAACGTTCCAACTTGCTCAGTTGCATCGCTTGCATATAAGCATAAAAGCTAAAGTATTTGCCATCAAACTTATCCACATCCAACTCCTTTTCATCATAATACTTGGTAGGATAAGTACCAGCCAATCCCATCTTATAATACTTCAGATTGCTCTTCCAATAGCAATCTGGCAACCACTGGCTGAATCCCAGTGACATTTCCCAGGTATGTTCTGCCAATTGGTCGAGCGACTTATCATAAAGCACACTCATCAGCTGTGCCTTGGCAGGCTTGCCGTCAGGAGTCGTCACATGCAAGGTCCACTTCTCCTTCTGTCCCGGAGTGAGACGGTCGCGGAAAGTCTTCCAGGTGATATTCAACTTCTTCTCCGGCAAAGGACGGGCAATGCTGATTTTTCTGGCATAGCATTCGCCGTTCTTCACGAAACTATAGTTGATCACCACACCCGAAGCATATTCCTCTCTGTAGGTGAATGGCAGGGTCACGATACTGTCACCCAATTCCCAGGCGCCTTTCTCCAGCAGTTTGTTGCCGGCGATGATGGAATAAACGATATGCGCTCCGTTTTCAGAAGAACCCACCTGCACATATACCGGCTTTCCATCATGAGGGAAGGTCTTCGCCGTCTGGTAATACCATTCGGTGGTTGGCTCCATCGGATGGGTATCCTTGATGCTGAAGAGGGTGAACTTCTGCTGCAGGGTATCAGTTCCGCAGATTGCCTCCAGCTGATGAACGCCGGATTTCCAAACATGGGCAGATGATGCTGAAGAAGCTGCATATTCCTTGATGGCAACCGGCGCATTCGCCTCAGCCACCTTCCATTCACCACCATCAATACGATATTTCAAATTGCTGGCAATCGGCATTCCACTGGCATTGCGGTAAGCAAAGGTCACCGTCTTCAGACTGTCTGCCTCGATACGCTTAGGAAGATTCACCGTGAGGATGGTTGACTTGGTGCCCAGAGGCAGACTCATCACGCCCTCGTGGCTCTCGCCGCTGATGTCGGTAACGATGGCTGAGACCTCGAAGTTAAAGAAACGGGCGATGCGCATGAAATCGCTCATATCAGCCTCGTCTTTTCCTGACAAGGAAGCCTCCAGCGGAATCTCCACATCGAAGGTTCCGTCCTCACGAGTCACGCAACTGTCAGTCTTCACCAACTGTCCGGCAGAGCCTGCGCCCCACCACCAGAGCTGATTTCTGCGGGTCACCTGATACTCCACCTTGGCACCCTGCACAGGCACACCGGCATAGGTCTTTGCCGAAGCCTTCACCACTACGGTATCGCCCCAGGTATATTTTTCGTTCACCTTCGGGAAGGTAATCTCGAAGGTTGGACGCTTGTACTCCTCTACTCTGACATATTCTGTTGCCGTACCATTCACGGAGATGGAATACTGTCCCGTCTGTCCCTCCTTCGGCAATTCGAAATTCACCGAAGCCGTACCATATTCGTCGGTCGTAGCCTTCTGCTCAGCCATCTGCTTCCAGTTGGCGTCTCTCAGGATAAACTTCAGTTCCTTGCTCTTGCCTGGCACACTGGCATCCAAGCCCTTCTTCACGATGTAGGAAACGGCAGTGGCATGCACCTTCTGGCCCGGGCGATAGATGGCACGGTCGGTAAACAACTGATATTTCACCTCATCATCCTTCTTCTCGTAATAGCGGGCACGTGAGAGGTAGATATCCTTGGCAGGCGCAAACTTATCTGCAGATGTGTAGATCAATACCTTTCCATCCACATTCTTGAAGTAAGCCTCGCCCTGGTCATCTGTCGTCATTCGGGCATGAATGACTCTCTTGAACTTGCCCGTCTTGTCGTCATAGTTTCTGTCATAGAGCACTATCTTCGCACCAGGAACAGGTTGACCGTCGGTAGCATTCACCACCACATAGCGATGCCTGTCATCAGGCAACTGCTGGATCATCACCGCCAGATTGCTCACATAGAAGAGTTCTCGCTGCGGAGCGATGCCGGTATTATCCGAAGTCACCTCCATCAGATAGGCACCCAGCGGCAGATTGCCACCGATTTCGATGGAATCCTTCACCGTTTCATAATCCGGACGACCGTAATAGTTGCGGCTGAAATCCTTCTGATGCAGCTTCGTGGTCTTCTTCAGGAGCATCTTATAGGTAGCCTCATTCTGGGCATCATATTCATTATCCGCTGTGATATTGAGACGGGAAAGCCGAATGTTCAGATTCTGGAGATTGCGCACATCCAGCTGCACCCAAGCCTTCTCCCCAGGTCGCAACACCTGCGGCATATCCTTCACCTGAAACATCGGTTCGGTGAGTCGCTTCTGCGCATTTCTCAGCACATTCATTCTCGACCATCCACCCCATCTATTCAGTGCATAGTTGATATAGTTGAGCTTATCCAGCGGTTTGGCATCGGTGGCACCTTCCATGAAGCGGAAGTGCTCCACGGCGAGTTCGCCTGCCTCCGGAATATCCTGATAGACGTGGATGAGCGAGTCGATGGTATTCAGATACTTCGACTTTCTGACCTCTCTTACGTCATCCTGGCGGTATTTCTCGATAAGCTTGTAGGCACAGAGACAGGCTGCACCCCGATTTTCCACCTTATCATAATAAGTGTACATCAGCAGATACGCCTCCTTGCTGTCAGCCTCGAAACCGATGAGATGCAGCAAATCGTTGTTGAAGGAACTGCCATCCACACCCTTCAGCGTCAGCGGCACATACCCGGTAGAAGCATTTCTGGCAAGAAGTTCAGGCTGTTCCAGGGCTTTCTTGAAGAATTCCTCGCTCTTCTTCCCATTCACCTCCCTATACACCTTGCCGAGCACGGCATATCTCACAGCCTTCAGCACGGGGTCTTTCGCTTTCAGTGCTTCCGTTTCCATCCGCTTCACATTGGGCGTCAGCGAGTCGGGAGAAATCTCTCTCCAAAGTATCGCCTGCCTTATCTCAGCCGCCAGCAGCTGGCCGTAGTCTTTTGCCACCGTGGCCTTGGAGATGATTTTCTTCATCACCCCTATCTCGCTCTTGGGCTGATCCTTCTGAGCGATGATATCAGCTTGCTTCCACAAGTTGTCGTAGGTTTGAGCCGTTGCTTGCAGCATGGCAAACACGGTTATGAGGAGTGTCATAATGTTTCTTTTCATAAGCCAATTGTATGTTATGTTAATCGCAAATTGTTAAACATCCAACTTTTCAATGCAAAAATACAAAAAATATCTGTTTTCTAACCTATAAACTGAAACTTTTTAGTATCTTTGCACCAAATTCATGCAAAATTCTAAAAATACACATTAAAAAAACAATGGCTGAGAAAAAGTATGGTCATTTTGATGACGCCAATCGCGAGTACGTGATTACAGATCCAAAGACTCCATGGCCTTGGATCAACTATTTGGGTAACGAGGATTTCTTCTCGCTTATCTCCAACACTGCAGGTGGGTATTCTTTCTACAAGGATGCCAAGTTCCGTGGTGGCGAATACCACATCGTGGTAAAGAACCCAGAAGGAAGGGAGAAAGGCGTGAAGCAGATTACGGCGGATGGCAAAACCATCGCAGGCACCATCATTCCTTGCCTGGAAGGCAAGCACGAAGTGGTGGTAGAAATGTAACTGATTAATTCAAAATAATAATGAAGAAAATTTTATGTTTTGTGGCAGCTCTGGCTGCAACAACTCTTATCACAACAACCAGTACAAGCTGCAAGTTTGCACCCGATCAGCACGACGGCGACACGGTAGCTGCCAGCGAGTTCTATCCGGAAGATACGGCTGCCATCCATGCCAAGAAGAAGGCGAAGATGGCTGCTGTCAAGGCAGGCAAGGATAGTGTGGGCATCTACTACATAGGCAGTGGTTCCACCAAGGACATAATCCAGCTCGTCTCCTACCCTTCCCGTCGTGATACGATGATATTCGGCAAGACCCGCCACGTGAAGGTGAAGGGTAATGCTGACATCAACCACGTGGTCCGGGTAGATTACTACCTGCTCAACGGCAAGGATTCATTAGTGAAATATGTGGAGGAAGTGGAGCTCAAAACAAAGGAATAAAGCACCCCAAGCACTAAAAAAGGCTAGCATGCACAAACGCACGCTAGCCTTTTTCATATTTCATTCAACCAGGATTTCAAATCACTTAACTGAACTTTCGTAATATGCTAAAGCCTATCAACTAATCATAAAATCCCGGCTGCTTGTACTCTATGCCCAGCTCATCATCCACGGTAGCGATGACGCCCTGAATCTGGCCCATGGCAAACATGCGGCCCAGGAGAGTGTAACCGGCATTGTGGCCGTGGTTGCTCTCATCAAACACACCACCTGGCTCATCGGTGAAGGTCATGCCATGATCTACTCGCATAGGCAGTCGGCGACCCGAATTGCACTTGCCTTCCTGCTCTGCCTTCTCGAAGATGCGGCAAAGCTCTATCAGATGGCCACGACCACCCAGGTGAGAAGCCTCGGTGAAGTTACCATCAGGGAAGATGTAGCAGGAACGAAGGTGAACGAAATGGGTGCGGTCGGCAAACTGCTTCGCCATGGCTACACAGTCGTTGTGCTCACCGGCAGAGAAAGAACCTGCACAGAATGTCAGACCGTTGTGTGGATTGTCCACGGCATTCAGAAACCATTCTATATCTTTTTCATTGGTAACGATACGTGGTAATCCTAATACCTGAAATGGGGGATCATCAGGATGTACACACATGTTGATATCATATTCTTCACATACAGGCATGATTGCGGTCAGGAAATAGTGCATGTTCTCACGCAAAGTTTCCCGGTCGATATCTTTGTACAGAGCAAGCAATCGTTTGAAGATAGCGACCGGATTTTTGTCCCCTTCCTTGATGTTACCGTTGACAAAGCCCTGAGTCTTAACAATGATGGTATCGATTAGAGCTTCTTTTTCTGTTTCAGTGATCACTTTGTCGAGTTCATTTACTTTATGAAGCTCCTCTTCGGTGTAATCTTTCTCTGCTCCCTCACGTCCCAATATTCTGATATCGAAGTAAGCAAAACGAATACGGTCATAGTACAACGAACTGGTACCATCCGCCCAAGGATGCTGCAAGTCTGTGCGTATCCAGTCGATAACCGGCATAAAGTTATAACAAACAGTTTTTACTCCGCATTTACCCAAATTGGCAAGACTGACTTTGTAGTTTTCTATCAGCTGTTCACGTTCTGTTCCCCCGTATTTGATCGCTTCGCATACAGGTAAACTTTCCACTACAGACCAGCGAAGTCCATATGACTCGATATATGACTTTAAATCACTGATAGCCTCTGTTGTCCATATTTCTCCATTGGGTACGTCATGCAAAGCTGTGACAATCCCTTCTACACCTATTTGACGGAGCATTGGCAAGGTAATCTTGTCTTTTTTCCCGAACCATCTCCATGTTTTTTCCATCATAGTTTCTTCTCTTTATACGCCGCTGAATGCACTGAATCCACCGTCGATAGGCAACATTGCACCGGTTACAAAACTGGCAGCTTCACTGCACAAGAATTGTACGGCACCATTTAATTCTTTAATATCGCCAAAGCGGTTCATGGGTGTTTTAGCTAAAACCTTTTTGCTCCTGTCGGTCAGCGAACCATCGGGATTAATGAGTACATGACGGTTCTGATCGCCTATGAAGAATCCCGGCGCAATGGCATTCACACGAATACCGTCACCATACTTCAGGGCCATTTCGCTTGCCAGCCATTGGGTGAAGTTGGCAACGGCTGTCTTGGCTGCCGAATAGCC